>WNFS01002968.1_pt1 | contig 12814 bp, 12 predicted proteins | sample 5400141 | NCBI WGS metagenome assembly WNFS01 (sample SAMN13153358, study PRJNA577476) | soil metagenome | isolation source: 60 cm saprolite under Madrone tree | place: USA:California | collected 2016-06-14
ACAGGCGGTCAAATGCTTCATCGAGCTGATGCAGTTCGTAGGCGGCGTAAACCCAATTCTTTTCGCGTCCCGCGAGCGCGAGCTTTATGTGCCGCGGCTGCACCGTCATGGTCATGAGATCGCCGAGGCCGGGACGATAGGGCGGCGGGGCTTCCGGGGGCGTTTGGGCAGCAACGAATAGCGTGGTCGCAAGCATCGCTCCGGCGACCAGGGCCGGTACTCGCAAAGGTGTCGTCATGGGCCGTCTCCTTCCACCGATTGTTTCGCAAGTTGAAAAACGCAGGTGCGGCGTAGCATTTGCCAGGGAGCATCTGAGCCACGCATTGCGGTCATCGCATCTTTTCGGTCCCAGCGGCAAGAGTAGCCGACAGGTGCGGGCCGCGCAATTTTCGATAGGGAGATCCTGATGGCGCTGCGGCAAAGATCACGACGAGCGTGATGGAATCTGCGATCGATCGGAGTCTCGCTTTCGCATGACCGCATTGCGGCGCCGCGCTGGTGGGGTTCTGGCGCACTGGCCTAAATGCGCTATTGTATTCGCGTTGCGCGGGAGACGGATAGCTGCTCTCTCCGTGGGCCTTCGAGTACTGGCAAGGTGAGGTTACGAGATGCGGGCAAGCCGTCGCGATGTCTTTATGGTTGCGTGCGCGCTTGGCGTCGACGCGACACTGCGCGCCGGTGTCGCGCCCGCAATGGCGGAACCGGCGGATGAGCGCCCGCGGGAGGGGGACTATCTGGTCGCCATCGATGCCGCTGCACCGGACGGCCTGTCGCCGCGGGATATTACCGGGCCTCAGCTCATCGCTTGGCCGATGGAGCCGACGACGAGACTCATCCGCAACGGTTCCCGGCTCAACAAGGTGCTGTTGGTTCGCCTCGATCCTGCAACGCTCGTCGGGGCCACGCGGGAGCGTGCGGCCGATGGAGTGGTCGCCTATTCGGCGATCTGTCCGCATGCGGGCTGCGAAGTGAGCGGTTGGATAGACGACCAGAAGATCCTCGAATGCCCTTGTCACAATTCGACGTACAATCCGCGCGAGGGAGCGGCGATCATCGACGGTCCTACGACACGCGGTTTAGCGGCGCTGCCGCTGAAAATCGTGGATGACAAGCTTGTCGTCGCGAAGCCATTCATCGGACGCCTCGGCATCGCGCCGGTCTAAAGGGCCTTTCCGAGTTGCGTCGATGTGGTACTTCAATTCGCCGCCTCGGCATGCCAATGTGAAAAATTGCGGCCGACCGATGTGCCACAGCACGTTTCGGAACCGTGAATGAAAACGCGACGGGCCTCCTTCTTCATCCTCCCCGCGAGCCGGGGAGGATGGGCGGGGGCAGCGCCGTCCCGGCGAGGACAGCAAGGAGGGGAGAGCCATGTTGGAAACCAGAAGATTGATGCACGGCGTCTGCGCCGCGGCGATGATCGCCGCGGCGGCCGCGGGTACGGCATTCGCGCAGGAGACCGTGGCGCCAGCCTCAGCAACGCCGGTGCCGGGCCCAATGCCCGATGTGCTCCAGAAATATGCGCCGGTTACGGCCGCGCGGCTGCGCCAGCCGGAGGACGCCAACTGGTTGTTGTTCCGCCGCACCTATGACGGCTGGGGCTACAGCCCGCTTGAACAGATCACGACCGCCAATGTCGGCCGGCTCGAACTTGCCTGGAGCTTTGCGACCGGCCAGGTGGAAGGCCATCAAGCGCCGCCAATCGTCAACAACGGTGTCATGTTCGTGGCGACGCCCGGCAATCAGGTCATTGCCATTGAAGCGAAGACCGGCAATCTCTTGTGGCGCTACAAGCGGCCGCTGCCCGAGGATCTGACGAACTTGCATCCGACCAGCCGTGGCGTCGGGCTCTACGGTGACAAGCTGTTTTTCGCCTCGGCCGATGCGATCCTCGTCGCGCTCGACGTCAAGACCGGCAAAGAAGTGTGGACGACGAAAGTCGCGGAATACAAGCACGGCTACTACACCTCGATCATGCCGCTCGTCGCCGACGGCAAGGTCATGATGGGGACGTCGGGCGGCGAGTTGGGAATACGCGGTTTCGTCGCGGCCTATGATGCTGAAACCGGCAAGGAGGCATGGCGAACCTTCATGGTTCCGGAACCGGGCCAGCCCGGCAGCGAAACGTGGCCGCGCGGCGACCAGTGGAAGACCGGCGGCGGCTCGGTGTGGGTGCCCGGCACCTACGATCCGGAAACCAATCTTGCTTTCTGGGGCACCGGCAATGGCGGCCCGTGGATGGGCGATCAGCGCCCCGGCGATAATCTCTACACCGCCGCAACGGTCGCGCTGGACGGCAACACCGGACAGATCAAGGGACACTTCCAATATCACCAGAACGATTCCTGGGATTGGGATGAAGTGTCCCCGCCGATCCTGGTCGACTACAACTTCAACAACAGGACCGTGAAGGGGTTGGCCAACGTGGCGCGCAACGGTTATCTTTGGCAGCTTGAGCGCACCGCCGGAAAGATCAACTTCATCACGGCGCAGAACTACGTCAGTCACAACGTGTTCAAGGGTGTCGAACCCAACACCGGCCGTCCGATCGTCGATCCGGCTCACAAGCCCGGCACCAACAAGCTCGCAACGTTCTGTCCCAGTCTGTGGGGCGGCAAGGACTGGCCGCCGGCCGCCTACAGCCCGAAGACACGGCTGATCTACATCCCGGCGAACGAGAACCTTTGCACCGAGCTCAATGCCGAGGTGCCGAAATACGTGGCGGGCGAGCGCTATACCGGCGTCACCACCAACGTGCTGCGCATCCGTGCGGGCGCCGACCACATCGGCGAGGTGCAGGCGTGGAATCTCGACACCGGCAAACGCGTGTGGACGACTAACCTGCCAACGGAGAACTGGGGCCCGGTGCTGGCGACGGGCGGCGACTTGCTGTTCGCCGGTGGAACCGCCGATCGTCTGTTCCGCGCGTTTGATGCCCAGACCGGCAAAATCCTCTGGCAGTACCCGACGCTTTCGGGCGTCAACGGCGTGCCGGTATCGTTTGCGGTGGACGGCAAGCAATACGTTGCGGTCCAGTCGGGCTGGGGCGTGGATGCGGCGCGCATGCAGGGGCGGCTGAACCTGCTGTTCCCCGGGAAGTATCTCGACGTGCCGCCGGGAGGCGCGGTGTACGTTTTTGCCGTGAAGTAGCGGCTGGACTTGGGAGAGCCGGCGAGGCGGGGTTGTGCGCAACCCCGCTGCCGCCGCCCTCACTGCGATCCTTCGAGGCCAAGCTCCTTCACTAGCGCGCCCCATTTCTCCCGCTCGGAGGCGAGATAGCTGGTGATGCCTTCGACGGAAGGCGAATCGAGCGGAATGAGCCCCAGATCCGCCGTGTGCTTGCGCATGGCCGGCTCCGCCATGATCCGCGCCATCTCGGCATGCAGCCTGTCGACAATGTTGCGTGGCGTCGCCGCGGGGGCGAACAATATGTGCCAGGAGACCGCTTCGAAATCGGGGGCATTGGCAGCCTCGGAGAACGGCGGCACGTCGGGAAGCAAAGGCAGGCGCGCCGAGGCCGACACAGCGAGCGCGCGCAGCTTGCCGTCCTTGATCAACGGCACCGAAGCGCCGGCCTCGGCAAAACCAAGGCTCACATGCCCGGCCGCGATATCGGTGATCGATTGACCCGTGTTGCGATAGGGCACATGGATCATTTCGATCCCGAATTTCTGTTTCATGTATTCGCCCGAGAGGTGCTGCGCCACACCGGCGCCGGGCGACGAAAAGGTGAGGGGATTGGCGCTTTTTTCCCGGGCATATTTGATGAGTTCAGGCACCGATTTGACCGGAAGCTCCGGATTAACGACCAGTATGAACGGCGACTTCACGTAGAACGAGATCGGCACGAAATCCTTCACCGGATCGTAGGCGATCTTTTTGTAAAGGACCGGATTGATCGCCATGGCCGAGCTCGTCGCCACCAAGAGGGTGTAGCCGTCGGGCGTCGCCCTGGCGACCGCGTCGGTTCCGATCATGGTCGCGGCGCCCGGACGGTTATCGACTACAACGGACTGGCCCAGCGACTTCGACAGTTCATCGCCGTAGAGGCGCACGACGGTGTCCATGCCGGTGCCGGCCGCGAGCGGCACGATGATGGTGATGGGCCGGGTCGGATAAGACTGGGCGCGCGCTCCGATCGGCGGATGCAGCGCCACGAGGGCCAGCGCAGCGATGATGCAATGTTTCGGTAGCTGCGTCATGTTTCCTCCATGATCCGCCCGCTTTTTTCCGACCGCGTTCGGAGCGCGGATCGCCGGGGCTGCGTGATCTCGCCTTGAGCTTAGCAAGCTATCGCGGCTTCTTGGCCTCCGGTCCGAGGAAGCTCACAAGGTATTCAAGGATTTGCGCGCGTTCGTCTGGGGATACCTTCAAGCCATATCCGGCCATTTCTTCGATGGTGCCATTCCAGCCTTCCCGGGTCTGCCCGGCGGCATCGAACACCATGTCGAGGTCATGACATGAGCTGCACGCACGCGCCACGACGTCCTTGTTGGGCCCCGCCGGCAACTCCGCCGCGCCCGCTCCCGCGCCCGCACACCAAAGCAACGCGCCGATTACGCCGAATATCAGTCTCGCTTCGTTCATTCTGCTGCGTCTCCAATGCTCCGTACGCGGTAAAAATGGCACGGCAGCACCGGCTTCGTCATCAACTATTGTGCAATTGCCGGCCTGGAGATGATGTAGGGGCGCGACCCTTGTGGTCACCCTGTTGCGGTGGTCAGGCAGACACGGTGCGCAAACCGGGCGACCACAAGGGTCGCCCCCAGAGTCGCCCCTACAACGGGCAATGTTGCACGCCCACCCCACGTTATGACTTTGGTCAGTGGTCCGATCCCTTAAAGATTGGCGCCACAATTTACGAGGGGCTTAGACGGCCTTCTTCAGTGTGGCCGTTTCGGTCGCAAGATCAAACCGCTCGCGGAAGGCTTGCGCATCAGCCGCATCCTCGAAGCAGTAGCGAATGAACGGCGTGCCGTCGGCGATCGCGCCGAAAAGATCGAACGTGCCGATCCGGCTTTCGAGGAACTTCATGATTTCCTCCTCCTCGCTCCGGCTGTACCCCATCGGCGGCGGAACCACGTCGACATGGTGCGGGAATTTCTCGCTGATTTCCTGTCGCCATTTTTCGCGGTCCAGACGGCCCACAGCTTCCTCCTGTGCGACTTGAGCGGCCATATGTTCTCGTTTTGTTCTAGTTGTCAAGTGTGCCCTTTGGGCGCCGGCGAGGGGTGTGCAGAACAGCAGAACAAGGCGCTACAGCAGCTCCCGGTTGATTTGATCCACTCGGTCGTCATGCGCGGACTTGACCCGCGCATCCATCATCTTTGCAAAATCTATGCGAAGAAGATGGACCCGCGGGTCAAGCCCGGGTGACGGCGGTGGATGGACGAGCGGCCGACTGAAATCGACCGGGAAACTGTTATAATTGCGCCGTCAGCCATTACCTCTGGAAGATCGCTTTCGGCAACATCGCGTGGACGCCCTTCGTGATGTCGACGATTTCGGTCACGTGCAGGTCCATGGCGGCGCTGAGCAACATGTAGGCATCGTCGCGCGACAGGCCCTTGGTCTCCACCACGAAGTTGAGCATCTCGCGGGTGGCGATCTTGGCCGCCATGTTGAGGTCTTCGTGCAGGCCGATGGTCATATAGTGGGTTGGGGTTTCGGCTCGCGGCCAGCCAACGCGCATGCCTTTGTGCAGCACGATCTGGACTTCGCCGCGCAGCGATGTTTCGACGGCGGACAGGCCGACCTCGCCGCCGCCTTGCACGGCATGGCCGTCGCCGATCGATATCAACGCGCCGCGTGCGTGGACGGGCAGGAACAAGCTCGTTCCGGGCTGCAGGTCGTGGTTGTCCATGTTGCCGCCGAACACGTTTGGCGGCCCGCTGGACACTCGTCCCATTGACGGCGGAGGCGCGACGCCGATGACGCCCCAGAACGGCTTCGCCGGCACCACGATGCCGGGAGCGAATTCGATCACCTTCTTGGCGGGATCGATGAAAAACACGCGGTCCCGTGAATAGGGAAAGTCTTCCGGCAGGGAGCCGCGGTTTGCCCGGAAGCTCATGGCGGCGATTGGCAGCCAGAGATCGATCGCGCGAATTCTGATTTCCACGGCGTCGCCCGGCTCGGCGCCTCGCACCGCAATCGGGCCGTCGAGCGTGTGATCGTCCCGGCCCTCGCCGGGCGCGCCTTCAAAGGCCGCGTAGAGCTCGGCCGGGATTTTTTCCTTCGGAACGCCCAGGCTCTCGAAGTAGCGCGGGTTGCCCGTGGTGGTCCACAGCCGCACCACATCGCCGGAATCGATGGTCAGCACCGGCTTGAGCGATGCATCAAAAAAACCGCGATGCACGGTCGTGGGCGAGGCCCTGAGCTCGTGAATCTTTTCTTCGCCCTGCGCCGTTGCGGCCGCACAGGCCGCAATCGCCGCAACGCACATGGCCAACATTCTCGTTCTCATTTTGGGTCTCCTGGTGTCATTGCCCGGCTTGACCGGGCAATCCAGTATCCCCGGTCAGTGGTTACTGGATCGCCCGGTCAAGCCGGGCGATGACAACGTTTGAATGAGCGGCCAAACATCCGCTCAGAAATCCGGCTTGTTCGCGACCGGGATGTGATAGTCGAACAGATGCTGATTGTTCTCCGCGCAGACTTCCTCGAGCAACGGTTGTTGCACGCGCCGATAGCGCCGCGTGCCCGACCACGGCGCGTTGAAAGCGTCCGGGTCCTCAACCGTAAAGGTCACGTCTATCGCTTGGCCGTCCGCGGCCATTTTCCAGCGCTCCACCACGTGCAGCTTTTCGGTGTGCGGGGTGCGGTAAGGATCGACGACCGTCTTGGCACTAAGCCCGATGGTGTCGATGACGAGGGTGTCGCCTTCGTAGTGCCCGACCGACTCGCCGTACCATGACGGCTTCGGATGCTCCGAGTGCGGCACGTCGAGATAGATGCGCCGCACCTGCGCATCGCCCGAATAGACCATCCATACCTGCTTAGGGGTTTGCACGAAGTACACCGGGTTCGCGCCGCCGTAAGCCATGAAGCCGGGGACGCCCGCCGGCATACAGCTCGAGCGTGCTGTGAAGGCGATTTTCCCAGCGAGCACTTCGTCGTTGTCCTTCTTCATGTGCTCCTTCACCCACGGCTTGAGGTTCGGATTGGTGAGGTCGGCAATCCGATAGGTGGGCTGCCTGCCTGCGCCGTTCGGAACGAAGGGGTGTGCCGGATCACTGCCGACGGGCGGCAGGAGGCCCGCAACGGGCTCGAACCCAGGCCCGCCGCCGTTGACGCCGACCCACCCGACCTGGTTCGACGAGAAATCCGGCGGCGCCGCCTTCTGCTGTGCCAGGGCCGGTGCGGCCGCCGCCGCTCCGATAAACCCGGTCACGACACTGCCGGCAACGAACCTCGCACTCAATGCGAACGAGGACATTTACGCTCCTCCTCTCGGTGTTTGCCGTTATTGTTGCCGATTACGCTACCGCATTCGTGCACTTTCCGTAAGGGAGTGCTCCCTCTCCCCGCAAGCGTGGAGCGGTAAAAGCCGCCTCTACATTCCCCGCGCCGCGCCTTCCGTGTATCCTGTTTGCAGTCGCGTGAATGTTGCGTCGATTGCGATCAAGCAATCGACAACGCAAGGAGGATATGGATGTCGTACCGAAGCTCGACCGGGGCGTTCGCATTTGCCGTAGCGCTGATGCTGTCAGTGGGCAGCGCCCGGGCGGCCGACGACGCGAAGTACCCCAACTGGAAGGGCCAGTGGGACCCCATCAACCCGCGCCTTGGAGGCCAGGCGATCAAGTTCGACCCGACCAAAGCGTGGGGGCCGGCACAGCAGGGGCCGCTGACGCCGGAGTACCAGAAGGTCCATGAGGAAAGCATGGCCGATCAGGCCAACGGCGGCCTTGGCAATTACCCGACCGCCCGATGCCTCCCGAGCGGCATGCCGCGGCTCATGGCGCTGCCGGTGCAGGAATACGTCATCACGCCGGAAACCACCTACATCCTGGTTGGCCACGATATCCGCCGCATCTTCACGGACGGGCGCGACTGGCGCGACTGGCCCAAGGATGCCGAGCCCACCTACGAAGGTTACGCGATCGGCAAATGGATCGACGACGACGGCGACGGCCGCTACGACGTGCTCGAGGTCGAAACGCGCGGACCCTTCAAGGGTCCCCGCGCCTACGATGCCACCGGGCTGCCGCTGCACTTCGACAATGAGTCCATCTTCAAGGAGCGGTTCCACCTCGACAAAAACGACCCCAACCTCCTCCATGACGAAATCACAGTGTTCGACCTCGCCCTGACGCGGCCGTGGAGCGTCGACAAGACCTTCCGGCGCAGCCCCAACCCGCGTCCGAACTGGAGCCTCAACTCCTGCACCGAGGGCAACAACCAGATCGTCATCGGCACGGAGAACTATTTCCTGAGCGGGGACGGGATGCTGATGCCGGCCAAAAAGGACCAGACACCGCCCGATTTGAGGTATTTCAAGCAGACACGGAAGTGACTGCGGGCGTAAATGCGACGGCCGGCACGGGGTTTCGCCCCGGGCTCAAGGCGTTCTGATCACCTCCCCCTGGAGGGGGGAGGTCGGCCCGCGCCAGCGGGCCGGGTGGGGGTGACGGCCGCGCCGCAAATTCGGTCTGGGTGTCTCGGTGGCGCCGCCGCCACCCCACCCCGGACTGCCTTCGGCAGTCCGACCCTCCCCCTTCAGGGGAGGGTTGCAACATCTAAGCCGCCTCCAAATAAGGCTCCCAGGCCTCGATCGACACCTTGACGGTCGGATCGGCGGCCTCGCCCCAGAGTTCGCGCCCGGCGAAAACCACAGTGTAGAGCCAGTGCGGGTCCTCACCCTTGCCGTTCGCGATCGCGTCCGGAAACACGTGGCAACCCCGGGCGCATTCGACGACGCCGGAATGTCCGCGGGCATAGCGCGGCAAGCGGGTGTGGCCGGGCGGATTGATGTTGCGGGTGCGCACGCGGTCGCCTGGCTTGAATTTCGCCGGCGTCGGCGACGGTCGGTCGAAACTGCCGCGGGAAAGGGTTGTGGGCGCGTCGGCGGCGGTCAGTACGCGCTTGACCGGCTTGGCAGGATGGAGGGCGCGGCCGGCCGCGAGCTCGTCATCGCCGACGAGGCCGAACTGCAGGCACAGATCTTCGAGGCCGAGGGTCCATTTCTTGTAGTAGCTGCTGCCGAGATAGACATGCGGCGGCAACATCTCGCGCGAGAACCGGCCGACATCGATAGCCCATAGGCCGAGATAGCCCACGGCGCGGTTCATGGCGAGGACACGGCCCTCCCACGGCGCATGGAACACCGGCTCATCCGGCTCGGGCTCGACCTTGCCGAAGCCGTGCATGCCGCCCATGTCATGGACCCCATTCACGGCGCGCCTCCAGGCGCGCCCGCGAGGCCGGTCCCGATCATGGAATCGCGGGTGACGAGGCTCGCGAGCTTCTCCTCGCTCCAATCGTCGGTGCCGGCCGGCCGCATCGGCACCACCAGATAGCGGGTTTCGGCGGTCGAATCCCACACCCGGATTTCGGTGTCGGCCGGCAGGCTCACGCCGAAGTCGGCGAGCACGCCGCGGGGATCCATGACGGCACGCGAGCGATAGGGGGCGGACTTGTACCACACGGGCGGCAGGCCCAGCACATCCCATGGGTAGCATGAGCAAAGGGTGCAGACGACCATGTTGTGAAGCTGCGGCGTATTCTCGACTGCGATCAGATGGGTCGCGCGCGTGGCCAGACCCAGCTCACCGACCGCGGCGGTGGCATCGGCGGTGAGGCGGCGCTTGAATCCGGGGTCCGCCCACGCCTTGGCGACGATCCGCGCCCCGATATGGGGACCGATCTTGGTCTCAAAGGCATCAATGATGAAATCGAGCGCCTTCGGGTCCACGTAGCCCTTCTCGGTCAGGACAGTCTCAAGCGCACGCACGCGCAGCTGCATCTCGCTGAGCTCCGAGCCGTGATCGTCCTGGTGGTGGGGATCGTGCTGATGGAGGTTCATGGCGGACTCGTCATCGCCGGGCTTGTCCCTGCCCCCACCCTACCCTCCCGGCTTGCGGCGGGCGAGGGCAGGACACAGAGCATGACTATCGGAATGGCCGGGACAAGCCCGGCCATGACCGCGTTGGACGGAGCGTAGCGCAGCGAAGGCCTGTTGACTATGACTTTGCCCTCTGGCGCATCCTCCCGCATGTGTGGAGCGCGGGAAGCGCAACGCTAGAAACTAAGAGGGAACGATGCCCGCCACGCAGCCACACCCCGATGACGGTCTTGAGCCCGCATACGCGGCGCCGCGCAACGCCTGCGACGCCCATTTCCACGTTTTCGGGCCGGCGGACAAATATCCGCACGTCACCACCGACCTGCGCTACCAGCCGCCCTCTGCGCCGCTCGCGGAATACCTCGCGATGGCGCGTCGCCTCGGCTTTGAGCGCTTCGTGTTCGTGCAGCCCAGCGCGTACGGCCTCGACAATGCCTGCATGTTGGACGCAATGGCGAAGCTTGACCCCGCGATACGCCGCGGCATCGTGCATCTCGACGAAACGAACGCCAGCGATGCCGACCTCGCGCGCTGGCATGACATCGGCGTGCGCGGTGCGCGGATCAACATCTCGCCGATCCGCAAGCCGGAGGGGGGCCTTGCCGACGCGCTGCGGCCAAAGATCGTGCGCGCCGCCGAGATCTGCCGCGAACTTGGCTGGCACGCGGATCTGCTGCTGCCCGGCTGGCTCGTAACCGAGTTGATGCCGACGCTGCGCGAACTGCCGGTCGCGTTCACCGTCGCCCATATGGGATTGTTCCCGGCTGCCGAGAGACCCTCGCAGCAGGGCTTCCGGGATTTCTTGGCGCTGGTCGGCGACGGCTCCGCGCGGTGCTGGGTCAAGCTCACCGGCATCTACCGGTTTTCGCAAGCCCGCGGATACGCCGACGTCAAGCCGTTCGCCCAGGCGCTGATCGCAACGGCGCCCGAGCAGATGATTTGGGGCAGCGACTTCCCGCATCTTTCCTTTCACGATAAGGTCGGCACCATCGAGCTCTACAACAAGCTTATCGATTGGGCCCCCGACGCCGCCGTGCGGCAACGCATCCTCGCCGACAATCCGGCGCGGCTGTTTGAATTTTCGGCATGAAGCCGATCTGAGTAGTTTCATGGAGTCGCTCTAGCTTATTGTTGGAGCATGATCTTTTCCGAAAACCGGTTCCCACTTTCGGGATCATGCACTAGCCGTGCGCGTGCGGCGCCATGCGGCCGAGCACGGCGACGATTGCCAATATCAGCAGACCTAATCCGACTTCGGCCAGGCTGTTCCATTGGAGTTGCAGGATGGCGCGCCTGTGGTCGTGCTCGTGCGCAAGACGCGGCGTCAGGCGCTGGCGGTTGAAGGCCGCGATGCCGAGCATGGCCATGAAGAGGGCGATTTTCGCCAGCAGAAGACGGTTGTAATCCGTACCCATCATCGAGAACGCCATCATCCCCAATATCTCGTACGTGTTGACGACGCCGCTCGTCAGAATGGCGGCGACGCTGATCATGCCCAGGACGGAGAACCGCAGCGTCGCCTGGTAGGCAATCGCCGCTGCCGCGGTATCGCCGGCCAGGCGCGCGCGGCCGAGCAGAATGGACAGTGGCCAGAGCGCGCCGAGCCACGCGCCCGCCGCAACGAGATGTAATCCGTCGCTGGCGAGGTGAATCGTACCGTCGAATCCTTCCGTCGCGGCAGCATGTCCGGCCCAGGCGAGGCTTGCCGCCAGACCGGCAGCCAGCATCGCGCAGATCAAGTCGGTGGCGGACGCGAAACCGGGATTTGCGTGCGGCAGCAGCAACAGCACGGCCAGCAGCGCGGCCATCTCCAGGCGCAGCATCCAGGCATCGCCGAACGCCGTCTGCGTCAGCACGATCCACGCCAGGCCTTCCGATACTGCATCTGCAACCGACACGCCGCCGATTTCCGCGGCAACGAACAGGAGCCAGGCTGCACCCGACAGCATCGCCACGGCGAGCGCGGCCCACACGATCTGCGCGAGGCGGATGCGCAGGCCATCTTCGAGGGCGCCGCCGGCTTTCGCACGGAATGCCGGCGCCGCCACGAAGCACCGGAACATGATGGTTCCGGTCAACAACAGCGTCGAGGCGAGATGAAACGCGCGCGCAATGACCAGCGGTTCGTTCAAAAACGTGACCTTCAGGGAGCGACGTGAAAGGTGAAGTTGCCCTCCGTCGTATGGGTATCCACCGACAGCACATGCCATTTCACCGTATAGGTCCCGGCGGGCAGTACTTTCAATGGCACGCGAAGCAGTTTGCGATCGTTCGTGTCTACTGAGGCCTTCCCGGCATTCATTTGTGCCCCGTTGGCATCGAGCACCTCGATGGTGCTGAAGGCGCTCTCCAGATTTTGCGTGAACCACAGCGCTACGGTGCGCGGCGGGCTTTTCACGGTATTGCCAACGCGCGGGTCGGCGTGATCCAGGAAGGCATGCGCATGCGCGGCGCCGACGCTGAGATCGATACAGAGCAACAGCGGCAACAGTGCCGAGAGCATGCAAAACAGTGCGGACCTCATCCTGAGGAGCGCGCTCTTGCGCGCGTCTCGAAGGATGGCCGCTTGCTCGACCGTGCCCGTTGCCATCCTTCGAGACGCCCGCTGCGCGGGCTCCTCAGACTGTATGTCCCTTCCCTTGCGGAGGCGACTCACCCTCGATGCGGTTGCGAGGGTTACCCGGAATGGGCCGGGCAGAGCCTCAAGCAAGGAGGGTGAGTCATGGGCGAGCATAGCGAAGCTTTTGT
>WNFS01002970.1_pt1 | contig 12814 bp, 22 predicted proteins | sample 5400141 | NCBI WGS metagenome assembly WNFS01 (sample SAMN13153358, study PRJNA577476) | soil metagenome | isolation source: 60 cm saprolite under Madrone tree | place: USA:California | collected 2016-06-14
GATGAGGAGGAGGCGGTTCTCGCCAAATGGGGTTCATGGGATGCTCTCTACACTTACCTTGACCGGCTCGTGAGAGAGCTGTCACCGGTCGTCTGTGGCCACCACACTCCTGTGCCCACGGTTGAGGTCAAGCCAACATGCCTCGCAAGAGGTCTGCTCGGCGGGCAGCATTCTGGAGCAGACTACGAACCAGCTGAAGGACAACGCCCGGCAGTCATAGGATTGTTCCCGGCAGTCCTGACGGATGAAGCCCTGCTCCGACTCGTCGTTGCACATGAACTGGTCCATCACTGGGAGCATCTGGGCGCACAGGGAGCTGATGAGCTTCCTTCCTCCGAGGCCGCAGCAACGATCATCGCCGCGCGCTTCACGAACGCTCAGCGAGAGCGGCGCTGGCGATCCGGCCATTCTTCGTACTTCATTGCCAAAGCGAGTTCAGTCGCAGCGACGCTTGGCGTTCAGCTGCGCCAGTTGTTATTTTCGTGAATGAGGCATCCGACGAACTCTAGACATCCCGCAGCAGGAACTTCCCTTCTAAGGCGGAAGAGGACTCGGGCGCAACGGCGGTAGCCTGAAGGACCAACTTGCCCATGGGTGCGGTCATGACTATCTCCTCGGTAGCCCCTAGGCTGGGCATGGGCGCTGTAAGGTTAGCGCTTCGAAGGCCCGTCGAAAGCTGCCGAATCTCCACTCCGAACGTTGTGCCGTCAAAGGAGGGCAACACCGAATACTCCCAACTCCGTGGTTGTGATCCATCGACGGTAGGCACACAAGAACAAAAATACGGTGACCTCTTAAACGACTGACCCCAGATCAGGCTGTCGGGAATGATTGAGAGTGTGACAGTGCCAAGAGAGCCACGCACTTCCTTGTTCTTCCTCAGCGTGAGTTCGTTGGTGGCGCCAGCAATTGAGAACGTACCAACGATCGCTCCATTTGGCGCAGCAATTGGGATTGATGCGCTTGGGCTCGAAATGGTGACCGTGCGGGATTCAGTATCGGAAGCGAGACTATCGAAGATGTCATCCTGCACACGGACGGCCTCCTTCCCCATAGGCACCACGAGAATAACATTGCCGCCTTTCGGATCCCACACGACACGCCTGACTTCGATATACGGATCTTCGGTCAGAGGTTCCGAGAAGGTCATTTTCGGAATGAGCTCATTGCGTACAAACATGATTTCGTCTCTGTTTTGCTTATCCATTTCCATGACGCGAGCGGTAAGCACAACCGGGCGTCGATCTCTGAGCGTGGCTTGCCAGAGAGGTCTTGCAGCTGGGAGCAACTCATGCGGCAGATCGGTTGCTGCCGAGCATCCCACTTGTCCAACTAAGAGGTTCAAAATCAGCACCGTCCCGGGCGGAACATCAATCAGAAACGCTCGCTTCTTCTTTAGCTTCTCCACAGGTGGGCGATATGCACCAGGACTTAGAAGAAACCTCAGTTCAAAGGCATGCAACCACCGCCCGTTACCGAGAGGCAGTGGTGGTGCGAGGAGTTGATGGTGCCTCTCTTCAAGCCCTATGTGAATCTGCCCGGACACATGGACGCTAATCTTCGCGGTACTACCGCTGCTCCGAGATAGAGCGTAGATCTCATCGCCGCTTACCCAAAATTTCCAAAAGGGCGTCGCCGGTGTCCCCTGTCGGCCGGGAGCGACACGCAGCGCCCCGCCCACACAGACCGCGTCCTCAGGAGGTTTGGGTTCCATTAGTTGTTCATCCTGATTTCAATGCTCCGATCTGGGAGGTCGAAAGTCAAACAAGCTCGGCGTCCGCTATCGCTTTCTTTGTGTCTACCGATGAGTAGTCTCTGCCCGTAAAGACAACAACCTAAAGAAAAGCGGCCGATGCTGTAGAGCGCCCCGAGTCGCTCGTCCTGTGTATCGAATTGTGGACGGTGACGGCTCGCCAAGGGCCGCGCTATCCTGTCCCGGCCACGGCCACCCTCCTTAGATGATCTAGACTCTTTCTACCTCGAACACCGCCGGTGCGGCGCGCTCGATACGGGCATTGAGGCCGAGAGGAGGGTATGGATGACGTGCTAAGTCCCCCTCAGAAGCTCCGGCTGGTGCGCCACCTTGCTGCCCTGCTACTTCCTCCCGTCATCCAACACCCTCTTGGCGTCTTCGAGATCAACTCTCGCCCGATATCCGTGCCTCTGGAGCAAGTGCAACAGATGGCCTCCGTTCAAGAGAGTGATCGGTTTCCCCTTCGCAAACTCATAGGAATCCTTCCCATACTCAGCAGTCGTTATCAGAATCCCTTTTGTGGCCCCCTCATTGATTACCGTCCCGTAAAGATCGCGCACGGCAGAGACCCCGACGACATTCGTGTAACGCTTCGCCTGTATCACGATCTTCCCACCCCGAATCGGATCAGGATCGAACGCTACTGCATCAACGCCTCCGTCACGGCTCGCCTGAGTCACCCTCACCTCTCCACCTCCTTGCGCAAATTCCTTTTCAAATAGCTCTCGAATGAGTTGTTCGAAGTCTTCCCACGGCATCGCTGCGATATTTGTGGACTCGTCAAGGGTCCCGACCACATTGTAAGAAGACACGAACCGTCTATCGTTACGGTTGATTGACATGATCGGCTGTACCGCCGACACTCCGTGGAGACTACTGCTGCCCACGCCCTTGAACCGCCGAAAGCATTCCTTTGCATCGACGTGGGCCAAGTCGATTGCCAAAAACTCCTTCTTGCTTGTTTGAATAGACAGGATGCAGCTCGTCACATATCGGCCCGTCCCCTTATCGATAGCCCTGACCCATCCGTTGAACACAATGGCGTCCAGACAGTTCAGTGCGTCGGCCCGGTACAGTCTATGAATTGAGCGGAGACTTATTTTGTAGAGAGTGTCATCAAATAGGCGATTTCGAGCCGTCTCCGACAGGTTGTATGACTTAAACTCGTTTCTTGCCCTGACGAATCTGACCTCCTTGAGCGTTGGGAAAGATTCGCTGTCAGGCAACTGATAGTCAACGACTACAATTCTATTTTCTGGAACATACTGACACTCGCATTGTTTGGGGAACGAATCGGCATAGCTTGGACGAATTAGAACCAACGCGCAGTACTCAGCTATCGCGTCAGGCTCTTTCGAGCTGTAGGCAGGTCTAAGTTTATCGATGTGTTCGTTGTTTCTCCTCTGCGCCTCGTAGAAGGCCCGTTCTCGTTCTTCCCATGAGTTCCGTGCTTCGCGGATACTTACGTTCCACTCCTCAAGTTCCTGCTTATATTGCTCCTCCGCGTCCGAGTTTTTTTGAAGCAAGTTAGCTCTGGTCTGGCGCCAGACATCGTAATCCCTCTCGAAGAGGGCCTTCAATGCTGCCTTAGTTGAGTATCGCTTCGGAAACGCCCGAATACGATCCAGAAAGCCTCGTGCTCGGTATGTTGCATCGGTAGGACTTGGTTCTTTTGATATCGGGGTTAGGACTGGCTTCTGCGGTTTTGGTATCTCCGGAACCGGTTCCGCGAACTTCCCAGATGATTTCTGCTTTTCCCACTCAAGAACAGTGTCGTCGTCCAGATTTGCTGCCAACAGATTCTCGAGTTGCTCAAGCGCCTCCTGCGCTGATTGAGTTAAACTCGCCGCTTGCGCGTAAGAGCGCTTTACGTAGTAGTCAACCATTCTGTTCTTCTTCCAGCGTCGCGTGCACTAGTAAACCTCGCCAACCCTCGCAAAAGATGCTTGTGCGCATTGGTAGCGCGGTCAAGCGTGTGGTTCGGCGGCCCCTGCTCATGTTTCCCGCCATACGATCCGGGTGGGGACAGCTACCTTACGGGCGTCAGCTCGGCGCCGCCTCGGCTGTTGTCCCGTTTGAACACAGCCTCGTACTTGAGAACGCGACGATCTCCGTCTTCTTGTAATGTCACGGGTCCAGAAGATGATCCGCTCTCGTAGAAGAACTTCCCGTCCTTGATCGACATCTTGGCGACGCCAGTCACCGTCCCCCTCGGCGTCCCGGCGGCGACTTCGACCGTGCCGTCCTCCTTGATGGTCCATTCGAGTGGGTTGTTCCCAAGAGCCGACTGGCCCGTTCCACTCCATTTCCCAACGATGCTCTTGAGGTCAGGGGCGGGCTTCGCCGGTTGAGCGAGCGCGCCCGTCACGCTGGCGAGGGCAAGTACGAGTAGCGCAACATGGCAAAAGTATCCGCTCCGAACGTAAGGCATAGAACCCTCCTCTCCGCGATGTGTTCACTGTACACGGGCCGTGGCCTCGTTCGCCGAACGCCCGCCTTCACCCGCAGCCGACGAGCGAAGCGAGGAGGGAACCCAACAGCTGCGCTGTTGGGCGGTCGGGTGCGAGGCGTTGTTAGGCAACATCGTCGGACTTGCCGCCCGTAGCCGGCGGCAGAGTTCATCGTGATGTTAGACGATAGCATCGGATGACCCGCGTAGAATCATGACATAGACGTTCGCGCCAGCCCAGCACGCTACTCGAACGCTACCCGACAACGAACGCCACGCCCGGAGCAGATGTCCGTCCGGAGTGGCGTCGTAGGCCAGCACGCAGGCGAACTCGTAGTCCCACGCGGCGTGCCTCCTAGTCGCAGGAAGCCGCGGCAGGGCAAGGTAAAAAAACGCTTGGTAGATGTTTTTCGCGAGTTCTGCTTCCGCTGTGGTCTGGCTCTGCTTTGCGTGGTACTTAGCCTCGAAGACAACGCGGTATGGCGACGGGACGCGAAGGGCCAAGTCAGGGCAGCTATTCCGCGCGAGTGGTTTCTCGTCCGTCTTCCAGATCTCAACGATCTGCCGGGCCGAGACGCCGATTACCTTCCGAAATGGATGTGCACCGGGCCGAACCGGTGACCCTGACGCGAACTGCTGCCCTCGGTACGACTCGGACAAGACCGCACGCTTGGCGGCTTCGGAGCTGAGTCCAAGATCGGCCATTAGGAACGCGTGAAGTCCTTTGAGGACATAAGAATTGAGAAACGCGCCCTCCGCGAAGGTGCCCCGCCGCTCCGCGGTCCCCCGAGCAGCCGCCCGCGCCTTTGCGACCGCTTCCGCTAATTCGGCTTGAACCACCGCTGGTGTCGGGATCGTCGAGTTCAGGTGGGCCTCGAGCCGCACCAGAAAGCGATGCGCATCTTGTTTCAAGTTCGCGGTATCAGTCATTAGTCCGTCTACGCTAAAGCCATCGAACAATTCCTTCGGCGCATCGTCAGGTTCCCCTCCCTGAGAGTGCGGTGATCGTGGCGAACGAGAGGAACCAGAGGTTCCCCTTGCTGCCTAACCAAACCTCTTTGGCTGGGCGGGAGTCTAGCATCTGGCGCGACGTTTTTCGGCAGAGGGGGCTCTGAGAGAACCGAAAGAAGGAAACGCAAGACCCACCCCTAGGGATGGTGTTCGATTCCCGACACCATACTAGATGTGGGTTGTTTGACTTGATTTGGCCCGGGACAATATCTTGTGCGCATGCCTAGAAACTTGAGACTTCTGAAGGGGATCGGAGACTCGGAGGCCGTCGAGCGCTTCCGGGAGAAGGAACGGGAAGCCATGGCAGAGGGGGAGCCGTTGCGCCCCGGGAGTCGGGCCGAGCGCAACCGGGAGGCCGCCCGGATCGCCATCGCGCTCGCGGCCGTCGCTGCTCGGAAGAAGGGCCGACGGTGGAGCCCCTCAGGCAAAACCTACAAGCGCCCGACGCAAGAGCAACTTCGCGCCACGCTCCGGAAGCGACGATCACTCGGCCGGGATTTGTGAAATAGCGATCTCTTGGGGTGGGGGTATATGAGAGCACTTCACGATCACCGCCACCACCACGAGGGGGATTGACAGATGGCCGCATGGGGAAAGTTCAGCTTGGCCGAGGCCGCGAAGCTCGCCGAGGATCTCCGCACCAAGGGCGCGCGCGCCAAGTCGGCGACAGAGGTAGAGAACACGATGGCCGCGCTCCTCGCTCTGGGCGACGATGCGGCGGAGCTTGCCATGCCGTTCGATGACGGATTCCTTACCGCTCACCGCGCGAAGCTCACCGACGCGAAGCGCGATTTTGAACGCGTCTCGAAACTGGCCGACGGTGGGAACCCCGCGCTCGGCCAAAACTTGCGGGATCTCGATTCCGACATCCGTTTCCGGCTCTCGAAAATTCGCGCGCGCGAAGAGAGCATCGTAACGGCCGCCGAGAACGCGGCGCGAGGCTAGCTCGGTGCCGTCGATTGCTCGTGTGATCAAGAAGGAAGTGGTCGCCGATCCCAAGACGGGCAAGCCCAAGTTTGTGAACGAGGTGCAAACTGACAAGCTCGTATTCGGCCGCGAGGATGCGCGCGTGCTCGGGGTCATCGTCTCCAAGCTCGTGTATGACTGCCTCGACGAGCTAGAAACGATAGGCACCACCGAGGACGGCGAGGCCGTCGAGGAATGGAATGCTCCGCTTCTCAAGCTCGCCATAGAGGGGCGGATTTTTCAGTTACACGAGGACGTCGCGGCGCTGGGCGAGCGGTTCAAGCTCCCAGAGTCATGGGGAACGCTGGAGTTTGAAATCGTCGAGGGGAAAGACGAGATGACCGTTGATTTCCCGGACGGCATGATGGGCGCGCCCGAGCGTCACGTCTTCCCGGTGGCGAAGCGCGTCTCTTACCCTCGCGCCAAGCTCCCCACAATCGAAGCGCCAGCGCATTCGGGCCGAGTGCCCAAGCTCCTCGCTATCGGTGGGCCGCGAAAGTACCTCTTCGATTTGCACCGCTCGTGAAGTGTGGCATTGTGCTCGACTCCACAAGCGGGCCGGATGGCGCTGTAGTAGTAGTGACGGGCTCGGCGAGGGATCAATTCCCTCGGAGCGCGTTTCTGGCGCAGTCGGTGAATCGCTGGAACGTCGAGGGCGCCCCTCGGACGCTCGCGTGTCTCCGGTGCGGAAACGCGTTTCAGTCCCAGACCAAAGCAAATCGCATGTGCTCCGATTGTCGGAGCGTGGCGGGCAAACTTTACGAGGCCATAGTGGCGCTAACGGGCTCGGCCCAGAGGGAGCACGATGACGACGGCATCAGCACGAGCACGAGAATCGCAACCGATGGCGGCGCCTGAGCCGTTCGAGCCGCGCATCGCGATCACTCGCCCGGGGAAAGCCCCCGTGGTGATCCCGATCACGTACCGCGCAAACGGGAACGACCTTCTCGTCTCCGTAGTCACCGAGATGATTACCATTCTCTGCGACATGGCGTGCCACGCGGAGCGGCGCCGTCGGGGCGAGCGGAGCGTAGACGGCCGAGGCGTCACGCTGACTTTCGAGGAGCGAGACGCTTCCGACCGCTTTGACAGATCGGCGCGGCAGCTAGAGCGGATTTTCGCGGACGACTAAGTTTCCGGGGGCCCCCATCGTGAGACGTGGGGGGCGGGGCGTGGACGGGCTAGGCACTCGTCACATAACTCCCGCGCGGTGGAGAAGTCCACGAAGGCTCCGCTACTCCTCGGAATTCAATTCACCAAGCAAGGGAGATCACCATGCCGTACGGATTCGTAGTCGCTGCATTTCCGGTGAGCGGCTCAGACATCACCGTCGCTTCCCGACAGTTCAACGGGATTGGGCCGTGCCGCCTGTACCTCAAGAATTCCGGGAGCAACGCGCTCGACGCGTGCGACGTGAAGATCGGGCCGACACTGTCCGCGCTCACGAGCTTGGACGATTCGACGTTCGCGAGTCTGGGCGCTGGGGAAATGGCTTCGCTCCACATCGATGGCCCCGTGGACGCGCTCGCCGTCGTCGCCGCCTCATCGGACACCACGCTGGACATCTGGCTTTCGGACTCCGGCCTTATCTCCGGCTAGACCAACTTTCACGAGGGAGAATTCCATGGCAACGGTGACAGTCGAGAACATTCAAGCGCACGTGACGGCAATTTGTGACCGGGCATCCTCGTGGATGCTCAACCGAGTCGCAAGCGAGCCGAAAAGATATTTGCTCGATGAACCGGGTGGCAAAATTCTGGGCGACCTTCACGAGTACCTGACAAAGGCTTCCGGCCCGGAAGACTTTTCGGACATCGCGAACGGCGAGCTAGCCGAGTAATGGACGGCGAGTGTTTTTGCTTGGCCGCCACGAATGATGCGTGCGAATGCATCAAACCTCGGCGCGACATGACGCCGGAGGATATCGCCACGCTCAAGAGCTTGGGCGTGCTCGAATTGGTCGAACGTGCCCTAGATCAGAGCGCTCCCATCGTGAAGGCGGATCACATGCGCAGACGAGGCCATAGGTTCGAGCAGAGCCCGGGCCGCTGATTTGCGATCACGCTGGCAGGGATGTCCTCTAGGTGTTCACCCGAGCGAGGACGTTTGCAATTGCACCGGGATGCTGGATCTCCGCCGCAAGGCGCGCGAGCGTGACAGGACAAAGGCCGAGGCGTGGCGGATGGTGGCGGAGCCGATTCACGAGGAGCAACCGCGCGGCTTCTACTGCCCGAGGTGCGGGGGCTTTCTGGCCACCGACTCCGCGCGACGGTTCTGTATGCTCTGTGGGCGGCAGTGGGAGCACCGGCACATCTCGCGGAGCGCGGCTCAGATCGCCCGGGCCGTCGCGTGGCAACTCGCCCCGAGGCTCTACGGATAGCGGGCGACACTGTGTCCCCCGGGAAATTCGTGCGCAGAAACCGCACCACACCTTACGCGCTAGGTTCTACAATGTGAGAGTCATCCCTTGATCGGTTGCACCGCGTGGACCGAGGCGGCCACTCCCTACCGCCTCACCCACGCGGCCCGATCACGGGTGTGATCAGCAGGACGGCATGGTGCCGCGACGATTATGAGGATAGAAGGCCCAAACGGAGGAATCGTCGAAATGGCTTAGATAGGATACGTCTGTCAATTGGAGGAAGAGGCAAAGTGCATGAACTAGAAACGGCTGATTTTTACTGCGCGGTGTTCCTGCGCGCCAGTGGTTGCAAGCTCCTGAAGGTCTTCAAGCTCCGCCCCAGCGCCGACTTCGTTTTTACTTTTCAATCCAAGTCGCCGACACTCATCGAGGACTACGCGGCCGGTGCTCCCTGCTCCGCGATTGCGCTGGCGTACGCCGTCGGCGCTCTCAAGCGCGCCATGTCCTCCGCGAATGCCGGGCAGGGTGTCCGCTCATGAGTCGCCCGGCTCCGCACTTGCGCTCCGTCCCTCGCCCGCCGGAGGATGTCGAGCTACCACTTCCTAAGAAGTCACCGCTGGTAAAGCCCGGCCGTTACGTCGGAGTCTCGACGGCCGCGAAAAAACACAACTACCGGAACATCCGGGACTATCTCGTGATCTCGTTCGATCTCTTCCCAGACGGGGACGCGCTCGGGAATGGCTTGGAGCCCATCGCGCGGGGCGTGCCCTACTTTGTGAACCTCAATTTTCTGGGCAATCGTTCGAAGTATGCCAAGCTCGTGGCGCTGCTCTATCCCGGTGGTGAGCGTCCCTCGACGGCCGGGCTCGTGGGGAAGTCACTGAGCCTCGACGTCGAGACGGTGGCGGCCGACGCGGACGGGAACCCGGTGCCCGAGCCACTCCACTACTCGCGGGTCGCGGCGGTGCTCGCCCATGCCTAGCACTAACTTGGTGGTGGTCGTTGGCTATAGGCTTCTTGGTGCCTTTTGCCTTTTCCAAGAACCAAGAACCAAGAACCGCTAGCCAGTCACCACACACCAGTCACCACACACCACACACCAAGTTTGCCCGTCCGGGGCCTCAGAACCCCCGAGACGCCAGAGCTAGCCTCTGGCATATACAACGCGTCACCACAAGTCCGGCGGCGGGGCTTTCGGGCTCCGTCGCCGGTCAGTGCCGTGGTGACGGCATGAGCGCGCCCAGTCTGGCAACCCTCGCGGCGGATCCGGAGGCGGTGGCGCGGCTCTCCCTCGCCGAGGCCGTCGAGCTTCGCCGGGAGGCGCAACGGTTGGCTGCCGATCTCGACGCGGTAGTGTCCCGGGCGATCTCTGGGGCCCCTCCCAAGGCCGAGGCCGGGCCCGTGCTCGGGGTGAAAGAGGCGGCGGCCCTACTGGGCACCTCGCAGGATAGCCTGTACAGGAAGCACAAGACGCACCGGCTCGGCTACATCTGCCCCCTCGATCGCAAGCTCAAGTTTCGGGAGGCCGAATTGGCGGCCTTTGTGGCCCGGCAAGGCCGATGATCCTTTGCTTGCTCATGCGGAGGGGGTTCGCATATGCTCGGGGTAAGGAGGAACATCCCATGACGAAGCTAACAAAAAAGTTCTTCACCGAGCAGGGCCGCAAGGGCGGCAAGAAGAGCCGGGCGGCCCTCACGCCCGAGCAACGGAGCACCTCTGCTAAGAAGGCCGCACTGAAGCGGTGGGGTGCCAAGTGAGCCCCCGCGTACGGCTCGGCCATCCTCGACGAGGTGCTGGCCTCTATGCCACCCGCATCGGCCGCGCTCGTCATCCCCGAGGCCAAGCCGGAGCCCAAGGCCGAGCCCAAGGCGCCGCGCGGTTTCGGTGCCAAGATGCTCCGAGGCCGGGTGTGGTGGATTCGGTACAGCGTAGACGGCGTCGAGCACCGGGAGAGCACCAAGAGCGAGCGCGAAATCGACGCCGAGCGGCTCTTGAAGACCCGGTGGAAACAGATTGGCGCCGGGCGGTTCGTGGGGCATAAGGCCGAGAAGGTGACGGTGGGCGCCCTGCTAGACGCCCTGCTCGTCGAGTATCAGAGCAACGGTCGCCGCTCGACTAACTCACTGACGGGCCGGATCGAGCACCTCATGGCCTCTCTGGGCAACCGCCGGGCGTGCGACGTCACCGGGGCCACCGTCGAAGCGTACAAGGCCGAGCGCCTCACGATGAAGAGCCGTCGGGGCGGCCTCGTGGCTCCTGCCACCGTCAACCGGGAGCTAATGACTCTTGTTAAATAGAGTGACACGCATGTCACAGCCCCAAGCCGGCATGGTGCAAGAAGGCGAAGGCGAGCGCGGGCTGGCGCCGGATGCGGCCGCAGCCCACGTGCACCGGGTGCCGCAGGGCCGCGATGTCGGCCGGGCAGAGGTTCGCCAATTCGCCGCCCTTCAGGTTGCCCCAGAGCAGCTCGACGGGGTTGAGATCTGGGGCATAGCCGGGCAGCCGTTCGACCTGCAACCACGCCTGCTGCGCGGCGAGATAGGTCCTCATCCGGCGACTCTTGTGCGCGCCCAGACCATCCCAGATGAGCACGACCCGTTGGCCACGAAAGTGCCGTTTCAGGGCGCGCAGGAAGCGGATGAGCCTCGTGTCGGTATAGGAGCCCGGGTGGGTTTGAAAGTACAAGCGGGTCCGCCGGCCATCCCACCGAAACGCCAGCGCGGCGGCGATCGACAACCGTTTCCAGTTCGACCCGGTGTGCTGCAGGACGGGGGTCTGCCCGCGCGGCGCCCACGTGCGCCGCACCACGGGCTGCTGCGACACGCCGCTCTCGTCCTCGAAGACTATCCAGGCGTGCCGGCGCCGCGCGTTTTTTTTACCTGCGGCCAGCGCTGGCGTCGCCACTGGCGAATGGCGGCCTCGTCGCGCTCCCGCGCTTGGCGCGCGGGCCGTTGCAGCGACCAATTCAATCCCTGCAGGATGCGCCAGACATGCGCGGGGTGATAGCGCACCCCCGTCCGTCGGGCGATGACCGCGGCGATCCGCGGCAACGTCCACAGGGTGGTGGCGAAGCCGTGGGCCGCAGGGCCTTTCAGCAGTGCGGCCTCCACCCCGGCCAACTGCCGGCGGTTGAGGCGCGGCTTGCGGCCGGCTCGACCGGCCGCCTTCAACGCCCCCCGGCCCTTTCTCCGCCACGCGTGATACCACCGATGCGTGGTCGTCCGGCTGACCCCCAACTCCCGCGCCACGGTGACCTGCGACACGCCCCGTCCAAACAATCGCGCGGCCTGGAACCGCCGCGCTTCCAGCGCAGCAAAATCCCGGTGAGCACCACGAGTCGTCGGCATGCGCTAGCATGGCAGCGTACCGCATGAAACTCGTTACTCTATTTTGCAAGGGTCATTAGCCGCACTCAAGCGTGCCTTCCGGCTGGGCGTCGAGCGCGAGCAGCTAGCCAAGGCGCCCGCCATCAAGCTCTTCACCGAGCGCAACGCCCGGCAAGGCTTCGTAGAGCCCGCCGTCTTCGAGGCGATAGCTCTGGCGCTCCCAGAGGGGCTCTCCGATGCCGCCCGGATGGCCTACGCCTCAGGCTGGCGCCGGGAGGAAGTGCTCTCGCTCACGTGGGCCGATGTGGACATCGCCGCCCGCCGAGTGTACCTCCGCCGGGAGCGCTCCAAGAATGCGGAGCCCCGGACGCTCGTGCTCGTGGGCGCCCTGCTCGACATCCTCCAGCGCCGGGAGACCGCCAAGGTGCCCGGGTGCCCGTACGTCTTCCACCGCAAGGGCCGCCGGATCGTCAACCTCAAGAAGGCATGGCTCAAGGCCACCAAGGCCGCCGGGGCGGAGGGGCTCCTCTTTCACGATCTCCGCCGCTCGGCCGTGCGCAACTTCGACAAGGCGGGCGTCTCCCAGCCCGTCGCCATGAGCATCACCGGGCACAAGACGGTGAGCGTCTACCAGCGTTATCGAATCGTCGGCGAGGACGATATCGAGCGCGCCCTCTCGATGACTCAGGCAGCCACCACCGCCGCAGCTACTGTACAGGCCCAAGAGGCCCCATGATCGGCACCTTGACAAAACCTGTACAAAGCACGACGGCCCCTCGCGGGGCCGCCTTGCATCCCACTAATATTTTGGTGCGCCCTAGAGGAGTCGAACCTCTGGCCTTCGGATTCGTAGTCCGACGCTCTATCCAACTGAGCTAAGGGCGCGTCTGGCGGAGAGGCAGGGATTCGAACCCTGGACAGAGGTTTTGCCCCTGTAACCGCTTAGC
>WNFS01004816.1_pt1 | contig 12808 bp, 5 predicted proteins | sample 5400141 | NCBI WGS metagenome assembly WNFS01 (sample SAMN13153358, study PRJNA577476) | soil metagenome | isolation source: 60 cm saprolite under Madrone tree | place: USA:California | collected 2016-06-14
CACGTTCCCGCCGGAAAGTGAGCTCGCCACACCGGCCGCCGGCGCCATCGCAGGAGTTTCTGCCGGGGCGGCCGCCGGAGCCGGCGCCGGAGCGGAATGCCCGGGATTGCCGGTGAACGTCAGCGCCACGATCTCCGTAGTGCTGAAAGTCTGAACTTCTCCGTTTAGCTCGAAACGCAGCACGGCTTGCGTGCCTCCCAGGTATTTTCCTTTCAAAATCCGGCCATCTTTCAATTCCAAGGTATCCGCCGTGGCTGCACCTACGAAAAACAGCCCCAGCGCAACTGCCGACAAGAACCGATTCACTCTGTTCATTGTTCCCTCACAATCGCAAATCTCTTAGAACACCGCCTTGTTCCTGCGCCCAAAAGCCATATGGCAATTCTATCGCATTGGATGATCGGGATGCGTCGAATGGTTGCGCGAATCTCTATTATGTGAAAAGGCGGAAAGCCATTGGAATTCGAATTGCTCCCTACTAGTGCGCCGTGGGCTCCACGTTCCAGCCCTCTACCACCAGTTCGGGTTTCGCACCATGCAGTGCGGCAGAAGCGAATCTCGCCGTGACAGACTTTTTCTCGCCTGGCAACAAAGAGAAGTAGTTATCGCTCCAGAAAACCGGCGTCACGTCTTCCCCCCCATGGCCGCGTGTGAGCCGCGGATGAACCATGAACGCCACGCTGTCGCTCTTGTTTTCGGCGACCACCATGAAGGCGGAGTTGCCTGCACTCACATGCACTGTCTTGGTGATCGCTACTCTTGCTTTGGGAAGATTGTTCAATCCGCTGAGGTCGCCGAATTCCTTATGCGGTGTGTAAACGGTATCTCTTCTTTTGGCCCAGTCGAGCACGTCTGGTTTTGTCGACAACCAATAAAAATTCTCGCTGATTGGCTTTCCCTCCGCGTCATGGAGGTCTAGTTTCAGGAAATAGGTTGACGTCAGTCCATCCGGCTTGGGGAGATCGAACGCCTTGGTGCTGCTGTCCGCCCCCAAATCAAGTGTTGCCTCGCGGGAAGCTTTTTCCTGCGCATCGATGTTGTAGATCTTCGCGCTGACTTTGGTTCTTTTGAGCGGTTCATACTTCCCGTTGATCACCGCAACGGAGTTGTCATCATAGGAATACTGCACATGGACCGGTTCGCAGGCTTTCTTTGTGCCGAAGTATCCGCCCGCCGGCACCAAGTAGTAATCGTAGAGATGCCAGATCAGGGAAGGCCACGCGTTGTTCAGCATCCACTGAATCACGCCCGTAGCCGTGTATTTGTTCCGCGCGTACGCTTCGAACATGGCACGCTGCCCGTCGTAGGTCATTGCTTGCGCCTTGCGCTCGTAATCATCGAGCGATGAGGCCTGCCCGTAGCGGCGATTTAAACCTTCTGTAAATACATTGACCGTCGTGAAGCGCTCTCCGCCCGCGTGATAATTCCAGACTTCATCGATCGGCCAAAGATGATCCTTGGGTATGAATTTCTCCACCGATTCCCGTGGCGGAATCGCCGGCCCCGGACTTGTCTCCGTGTTGTAGCCGTAGGCGCCACCTGCTTCCGTGTCCGCCAGCCAGTACACCGGGGGCACATACTCGTAGGGACCGGTCATTTTTACGCCCGATTCTCCGCTGATGGCGGCCTTTTGTTCCGAAGCGGACGACACGATCGGATTTGGCCACTGCAATTCTTTCTCGATGTCCAAATACATTTTTTCGACATTAGCCGGTGGTGGGTTGTCGCTGCCGTTCAGCCACACAAAGACGCTCGGATGATTTCGCAGTCGGATGATTTGGTCGTGCAGCGAAGCGGCCGCAACTCTGCTCTGATCGCCCGTCCAGTTGTCCCATCGCTCCCAGGCATCGCAACACGTCCATCCTGGCATGACTAGAATCCCGAGCCGGTCCGTTTTCTCAAATAATTCGTCGCGGTCCAGCCGCCCTTCCAGTCGGATGGTGTTCATACCCATATCCCGCACGTATGCCAGATCCGAATCTAGCCTTTCCGAGGACCACCGGAAAAGAAGATCCGGCGCCCAAGCCGCCCCGCGGATCAGCACTTTTCTCCCGTTGACCTGGAATAACCGGTATCTCTTGTCCGTCAGCTCCGAGACAACCTCGCGAATGCCAAACGTCACGCTGGTCGCGTCCGAAACCTGCTTGCCGATCTCGAACGACAGCTTCGCCCTATAAAGATTCGGCGTGCCCATCTGATAGGGCCACCACACCCGTGGATGCGCCAATTTCAGTTTTGCAAATTGTTCCGGCGCAAATTTCACGATCTTCGATTCACTGTCGCTCAATTCCACGGCCTGTTGTAGTTCGATCCCCTCCACTTCCGCGCGCAGCAGGCCTTTCACGGGTTGATTCGAAACATTGCGCACTTCCCCGCTGATGGTCAGCTCGGCGGTCTTGTATTCCGCATCTAGCTTGGAGGCCACGAACGGATTCCGCACCGTCACATCCCCGCTCGACGTCAGAAATACTTCCTTCCAAATCCCCATGTCCTTGTCGGGAGGCGTAGGATTCCAATCCACCCAGGTGATCCCCAGATCAGCTTTCCCTGGAGCAAACACCTCGACCGCCAGCGCATTCGCTTTCCCCGGCTTCAAGAACTTGCTTACATTGAATTCGTAGGTGCGGTAGGTGCCTGCTATATCGCTGGCATCTTCCACCTTATGCCCGTTGATCCAGATGTTCGCCCGGTAGTTGATGCCCAGAAAATTTAGCCACTCCGTTTTCTTCGCCCCTCCTGCAGGCAGGGTGAACTCCGTGCGATACCACCACGAGCACCGAAACGGACTCCCGTCCGGCATTTCCTGATTGGCAAAAAGTTGTTTATCGGAATAATTCATCCCCGGAAGGGATTTCAGATTTGTTGCATAGTTCACATCGGGATAGGTCTTGTCCGCGACCAGCGCGCCCACCACGGTGGCCGGAACGCCGGCGGTGTGCCAGCCCTTGGCGTCAAAGCCGGCCAAGGAAATTTGCTCTCCGCTGGCCTTAACCTCACACGACGACTGAATCTGCCAATCCTTGTGCAGATACACTCGCACGGGAAGCGCGCTGGGCGTATCGGCGGCAGAGCTGCCGCGGCCCAAGACCAGCCCTAGCGCAAGAACGAAGAGGTACAATGAACGCAAGCGTCGCATGAGGCTCCTTCTTGGTTCCGCTACTTTGAAATAGTGATCGAAAGCAACCCGTCTCAAAGCCCGGGCGGGCCTATATTAAACCGTTTGAATGCTGGAAACACATTCTTTCTTTTTTCTATCTCAAGTAGCGGATTCTCGAGCGCTATCTTGAATCGAAGAGTAGACGGAACCCCAAATACTGGCCGGCGTTGCCTAGGTGGGCAATGTACGGCATCTTTGGGGCCGTCCCACAAGGCTGGCTTTCCTGCCTCGCCGGATCAAGGCAAAAATTCCCCTGACAAAGAATTAAAACTCCACCCGCAAGGCCCCCTGGATAACGCGCGGTCCGCCACCCACTACGCCTGCAGTAGTGCCAACTGCAGTAGCCGTGGCGCTGCCCACCGTCGCCGTGATCTTGCCGAAGTTCCCGCTGCTCTGACTCCCCATTGGGTTGGCGAAGTTCGTGTGGTTGAAGAGATTGAAAAAGTCCGCACGGAATCGCAGATGGACTCTTTCGGTGCCCAGCGGGAAACTCTTGGAAACAGCAAAATTGTAGTTGGCCAAGCCTGGGCCGCGGTATTGGTTGCGTCCCGAGGTACCATCTCGCCCGGTCGGCGGAGTGCTGGAGAAGTACGTCTTATCGAACGCCGCGTCCGGATTCCGGTTATCCTGATGCAGTGATCCGGTTCCGACGATGTCCGGCCGGTCATTGAACTGGTTGAAGCCGCTGAAGTCTTGCGAACTGTTAAACACCGTGAACGGTGTGCCAGTTTGAAGCGTGGTGATGCCCGAGATCTCCCAACTGCCGAAAATCTGCCGGTTCACACCGTTGTTCCAGCCCAACAGGCGATGGCCAGGCCCGACCGGCAACTCGATCACGTACACGAACACTGCTCGATGCCGAATGTCAAACGATGACGGGCCACGCTCGGCGCGCAGGTTGTTGGCATCGGCCAAGCCGGCCCGCTCGCCGGTTGAGCCAAAGAACGACGAGCCGTAATCGAGCGACTTGCCGTAGGTGTAGGAGCCTTCAAAAAAGATGCCGTGTCGCCCCTGGTACCTGGCCGTCACCACCGCGCCGTTATAGTCCGAGTTGCCAATGTCCTCGCCAGTTCCGACCGAGCCGAAGAATGGGTATGGGTAGGTCTGCACGTTTGGCGTCTGGTTGCCGCGCCTGGCGGGATCATTCACGATCACGTGTGGCTGGTTGAGGTCCACGAACAAACCCAGCTTGTGGCCGGTCGATCCTTGATAGTCCACCTCCAGTGAAAAGGCGGTACCCAATCTCCGCTGGACTCCCAAGCTGTACTGATAGATATAAGAGCTGCGAATATTCTGATCTTCAGCGCTGAAACCCACCAAGCCAACCTGGTTGGGCAAGCCAATATTCTTGACCAGAGGCACGTTTTGGTTAAAACCGACGGCCCATGGGAATTTGTTGCCGCCATTTGTGCCGGTGTTCTGGGTAGTCGTCAGATTGAAAGGCGCATTCAGCCCCATGTTGGCCGGTATGTTGTTGAAAATCTCGTCGTAACCCATGCGGAAGCCGCCGCGAATTACCGTGTCGTCCTTACCGAACAACCGTCCCGCGAACCGTGGCGTGTAGGCAAACCCAAGCACGGGGGCGAAATTGTTCTTATCGGAGTTCACACCGCTACCCGAAAGCGTGAAGGGCGCCTGCGCAAAGAAGAGAGAACCCGGGCCGCTCTTGGTGGTATCAATCGCCAGGACTTTGTTGGAGCCCAGCAGCACCGGTCCCACGCCGGGGATGAAGTTCGTTGCCTGGTTGCGCACCTGATGGATTGCCGAAGGATATTCGTAGCGCACGCCATAGTTCAGCGTGAAATTGTCTTTGACCTTATAGGTATCCTGCCAGTAGGCATCCCAAGGATAGCGCTGCCAGTAACAAAGTGTCGAGCCAAAGAGCAGCGTCGCGGTGTTGGCGTGGCCGCTAAGAAAGTCGGTGAAGTTGACGAAGCTGAAGTTGCCACGGGCGGATCCATCCAGGAATCGGCGGGCGTCTTCGCGGCGGACATGGTAGCCCCAGCGCCAGGAGTGCTTGGAGGCACCCAATGGCGCGATCAACGACATATTGTCGTAGAGCTCGTATGTGTTGGTTATGCGGCCTTGTGGCAGGTTGCTGGTGCTTCCTAAGGGAGAAAAGCCTCCACTGACATTGATCGTCGGCAAGCCGGAGTCGAGCAGATTCTTGCTTGCATCGACAACGCCGGGAAGCGGATTTCCACTGGAATCGACGAAGATCTTCGAGGCGTTGAAACCGGAGTCCTGCACGGTGATGAAGGTCTGGTTGCGGGAGAAGCCCAAACGCAATTCATTCATCAACCGCGGCGAAAAGGTGTGCGTATAGTCGATGACGTCCGAATGACTTACCGGCAGGTTGCCATTCCCGCCCAGCATCGGCAGCGCGCCCGGCGTAAAAGTGGTGCCGCTGTATTCAGCCCACCGCGCGCTAAGGTGATCCTTTTCGCTGAAGTTGTAATCTACCTTCGCGAGTCCGGTCCAGTCGAATGTCGTGGACCCTACGTTGGCGATGAAATTGTTGGACCCGAGTGGCGCTGTTGTGTTGGTGGGCGCCGGCCAGAATTTAAGCAATGCCACCGAGATGGGATCCCTCTGGTTGACCGGGACGAGCGCAATGTCGGCATCCGTCGGTACGCGCGTGCTGCTGACAGTGGGAGCTATCTGGCGAAAGCCCTCGTAAGACCCAAAGAAGAACATCTTGTCTTTGAGGACGGGTCCGCCGACTGTCGCACCATACTGATTGCGGTGCAGGGGGTTTTTCGTGCCATGATTCTTGTTGGTGAAAAAGTCGGCGGCATCCAGCACAGAATTGCGCAAATATTCGAATGCCGAGCCATGAACCTGGTTGCTGCCGCTCTTGGTAACGATGCTGACCTGCCCGCCCGTGCCGCGTCCGAATTCCGCCGTGGCCACGCTGGTTTGCACCGCGAACTCCTGGACCGCGTCCGTAAGGCGGAAGTTACCCAGCGCCGAGTTGATTTGGGTATCGATGATGCTAACGCCGTCGAGCAGGAACACGTTGGACTGAGAACGCGCCCCCGCCACATTGAAGCCGCCACCCTGGGTGCCCGTCGACGACGGGAGTACGCCTGGGGTTAGCAGAGCCAAGTCCAGATACTGGCGCGCGTTTAGCGGCATGTTGGATATAACCTGGCTATCCACCACATTGCTAAGCGTACTTCTGTCCGTCTCCAGCAACGGAATCGCGGCGGAGGCAACTTCTACAATCTGGTTAACACTTCCGATCTCCAGGGCGATATCCATGTGCGTGATCTGGTCCACCTGGACCAAGACGCTCTGCTCCGTGAGCTTTTTGAATCCCTGGGATTCCACAACGAGAGAGTACAGAGCTGGCGCCAGTTGCAAAAATTGGAACCCGCCATTGTGGTCACTCACACCTTCTATTTTGGCGTTAGTGGCGACGTTGGTGAGAGTCAACTTAGCGCCCACCACCACTGAGCCACTCGGGTCCCTCACCGATCCCACAATGCTTCCTGTAGGCGAAGCGGAGGCTGTGGCGGCGATTAGAAGAACGACTAATGCTAGTGCGCAGGTGGCGAGTTGCAGCCTTCGGTATGGATTGCTAGACCGCCTGGAAACCAGAATCCGATCCATGAGTACCTCCACCCCCGACTCAAGTATTCTCTAGGCTTGGCACAGTAGGACTCTCGGGCACCGAATTTTACGGTGAACGTACAGCCCCATCGGGAACTTGTCAAGCCCCCACAGGCGCCCTTGTCAAGGCTCTTTTAAAATGTCCCCTTTTTGTGTTCTGGTTCTTGGTTCTTTTTCTTTCCAGTAAGAGCTTTTCGCTTTTCTCGAAAAAATCTCGAGCCAGGATGCTCCCACAGACGCCCCTGTCAAAGCCCCTAGTTTAGGAAACTGGCTAGCCGCTCTGAGTCGGTGGGGAAGGGTTTCCGTTCAGGAGCTCATGCGGCACAAGGCAATTCCCAGAATGGTGAGGTATTCGCACGTTGCGCCTACCGGCTTCAGTAGCAGCAGATCACAACGCAGCCAACCAGCACCACGACCGACATGGGACGGGCGGATGGAGTTCCGCAGCAAAAGGTCAGATGCCGCGTAAGTCTAGGAAAATCAATGGTCCCGGAGGAGGGGGTCGAACCCACACGGTACTAAGTACCACTGGATTTTGAGTCCAGCGCGTCTGCCAGTTCCGCCACTCCGGGGCAACAATTCAAAATAGCACGCCCGCGGCCTGCGCTCAAGGCGTCACATCACTTGGTACTTGCGTATTTCCGGGATCTCAAAACGAAAGCCTGGCGCTCAACTGCATTTCGCGTCCCGGCGTCATCGCCATGGTGATCGTTCCGAACTGCGGCGTATTCACGAAGCGGTTCGGCGTGCCCAGGTTTACCTTGTTCAGCGCGTTGAAGGCTTCGGCACGAAACTGGAAATTGGTTCTCTCGCTGAGGCGGAAGGCTCGCGCCAGCGCGAAGTCGAGGGTTTGCATGGGCGGGCCATATATGGAGTTCCGGCCTGCATGGCCGTATGTGAACGCCGGGGGCGCAGCAAATGCGGAGGGGTTAAACCACTCCCCGGCGGTGCGCGTGCCAGGGCCGAATATAGGCTGGCCGGTAACGTTGGCCCGGATCGGATTCTCGCCTAACACGGTCCCAGAGTTCGCCGTATCTCCGAACGCGGAGATCGTGAAGGGCATTCCCGACTGGACCTGGTAGATGGTCGACAAATGCCAGTCCTCGGAAATGAGGCGAAGCCATTCCTGCCGCCGGAAAGCGGGAATGTTGTAAACGCTGCTCAGGGCGAAGCGGTGCCGCACGTCACAACCTGGACCTTTTTCGGCGCTGAGATTCCTGTTGTCTTGTGGTATCGATGCTTCGTCCATCGGCGACCGGAAGTCCGGAGCGTTGGTCAGATTCTTGGCGAAGGTGTAGTTGGCCAGAATGCTGAGCCCATGCGAATAGCGGCGACGGACATTCAAGTAGCCCGCGTCGTACCAACTCAGGGCGGTGTTCTCCAACAAATTGATGGTGCTGACCGGGAACGTTTCACTTTGCACCACGGCGCTGCTACTGCTCGGCGTCAACACCGTGCCCGGCACGAAAGTGAGCGTCTTGAAGGGGCGCCGTGGGCCAAGAGGACCCGGCCCGGGAAGAGTGTTGTTGATCAAGTGCGCTCTTTGCAGGTGGAAACCGCGTGAGCCGATGTAGCCAACTTCAAGCGAGGTGTTTTGCCCAAAGCTCTTTTGCGCCGAGCCGTTCCATTGCTGCACGTACTGCGCGGGAGCGTGCGAATCAAAAGCCGTGAAACTGACCGTGGTGGGCGTCAGAGCCCCCGTGCCAAGAACCGGTGTGCCGAAATTCATGCCGGTGTTGAAAAGCGCCGCTGGCGGCGTGAAGTTATCGGCTTGCTGCGTCTCCGGAAAAACATATGGGACGTTGTGCCGCTGGTTGCACCAGGTGTTCAAATCTACAGGCGTAAAAAAGATTCCATAGGCCGCATGGAGCACGAGGCCGACGCCTGGAAGGTGTTTGGCGATTCCCAAGCGCGGCGCAAAGTTATGCTTATTGGCGTACATCAGCCCTCTCGGATAACCCAACTGCCCGCCGATGAAAACGGAAGGAACGCCGTTGTTGAAAATCAGGTTGGTGTTGGTGTGCTGCTTGTCGTAGAGAGGGCTGGTGTATTCATAGCGGAGTCCGAGGTTGAGAGTAGTCGTGGGTGTCACCTGCCAACTATCTTCGGCGAACGCGGCCGTTCCCCAGGCGCGCAAATCCATTTGCGGTATACCAGCCTGGCGTTGTTTCACGGCGGGCAAGCCAAGCAGCATACTGGCCAGTCCGGAGCCGCTGCCGTCATTGAAACCAAATTCGGTGGTGTACCCGGTGGTGTATTGGTAGTATCCGCGGTTCTGGAAGAATCCCCACATGGGCCAGATGTAACGGTGGAATTCGGCGCCGAATTTCGTGCCGTGGCGTCCGCGCTGCCACGCATAGGTGTCCCGGAGTTCGATCGTCGTGTCCCAGGCATGCATGGGTGTAGCGGCAAAAGTGTCGCCGATTCCGGTGTACCCCTGAACGGCGAACCACGGGGAACCCCAGGCGTTCTTGCCTCCGAACCCAATTCCCTGAATGCCCAGCGCGCTGACGATATCGTTGACTCCGTCAGTCTGCGAAGTGCGGTCCATCGAAAGGCGCGAAAGTGCGAGGGACACGGTGTTGACTCTGTTGCTCGCAAAAATGTGATTCCACGACCCGACGGCCTGCTGGGACAGGTTGTTGAAGTCTACGCCAAAGCCGGGCAAATTCTCCGTCGTGGAGGTCATACCGCTACTCGGGGAGAAGCCATTTTCACCGCCGGCAGAGTAGCGAGCCAGCAGGGTGTCGCCGTTCGAGAAGTTATGGTCCACGCGAAACGTTCCCTGGTCCTGAATGTGGCTTTCGGTGCGCACGTCGAGGTAATTGTTCGAATCCGCATCGCCCCCCATCATCATCATGTTCGGCTGAGGCAGGTGTTTCAGTAAAAAGCTTTCGAGAAGAGGATTGATCCGGCCGGGCGGAATCTGATTGTTGGGAAACTGGGAGCGCGTATACGGGAAATTCGAGGGCCCGGTCGGCAAACTCGGGTTGTAATTTGGATTACTCACCACGCCGGTAGGGTCGTAGATTTTGACATTGTTGGTGCTGAAATCACCCTTGATTTCGTTCTGCGTGGGGACAGTGAGAATTTGGGCGTCTGCCTGCGCAAGGCGCAAGCCCTCATAGTTGACGAAGAAAAAGGTCTTCTTGCCGATCAGCGGGCCGCCGAACGAGGCGCCGAAATTATTTTGCACCAGGTGATTGTTGCCCATGGACGCGAAGGTGCTGGCATCCATTGCGCCGTTGCGGAGAAATTCGTAAATTGTTCCGTGGGATTGGCCGGAGCCGGAATGGGTGACGATATTGATCTGGCCACCGCCCGCGCCTCCCATATCGGCGGTGTAGCTGCTCGTTTCCACTTGAAACTCTTTGACCGCATCGGGAGAAGGGCTCAGGTTCTGCGTGTTGAATGTCGGATCGGTGTTCGTGGCGCCGTCCAGCAAGAAAAAGTTCGCGTTCGGGCGGCTGCCACCGATGACTACGGCGGAGCGCTGCCCCGGACGCCAGTAAAGAGGATTTGTGGATCCCGTCTGTGCTCCAATCCGTGTTGGTTCGTGACGACCCGACGGATTGCTCCGGTGCTCGCGGCCGTCAGCTTGACTGCGGCCCCCACAACAGGCAGATGCTGCGAATCGGTGACGATACCCGTGAGAACGGCGTAGTTGCTCTGGCCAAATCCGGGCACCGCGAGCCCCAAGAGAAATAGAAGTACACCGAATCGCCTCATAGGGTTTGTCTCCAGAAAAACCTCGCGCTGCGCAAAACACAGCCTTCCGGGCACAAGAAACGAACGGTTCGGCACGAGATCGACATTCAGCCCCGGTGGCCCGAGACTCTAACTTTCAAGATGGGCACCTACAATAGTAGGAAAGTATTAGCAGGGATCTCGGCTAGATTGGATTCCTCCATGGTGTTCCTCCCGAGGATCCTGCTGGCTCGCCCGCCCACGGATTTTCCACAGCCCCCCGACTGGACTCCGCCTCCCCCACAAGGTACTCTACCCATCCTTCGACAGGGGTCCCTTCCAGGGACATTCGAAGGCACTCGACCAGGATTCTCAAGATGGCTACCGTGACTGCCATGCCCTCCGGTTCCCACCAGGAGCACCACGGCCTTTCCTTCTGGATGGACCGCGTCATCAAGGAGCTGGAAAGCGTGCGCTCGTCCCCCGACGCAGACGCCGTCCATGATCTTCGTGTGGCCATCCGCCGTTGCCGGTCGGTCGCGGCGGTGATGGAAGAGGTGGACCCCGATCCCTCCTGGCCCGCCATGCGCAAGCTGGCCCGCAAACTTTTCCGCGGGCTAGGCGCACTTCGCGATGCTCAAGTGATGGACGCGTGGGTAAAGAAACTCGCTCCCGAAACCGACCCCGTGCGCACGTATCTGCAAACCGCGTTCGAATCGAACGAACCAAAGCTGCGAGAAAACGCGCTCCGCGTGGCCGACAGATTCGATCAAAAGGCCTGGAAGCGCCTCGACCGCACTCTCAGTCAGCGTTCCCGCCTCGTGCCGGTTGGGAGTCTCGCCGCCGAATGCCTTGCTCTTGAACGATTCGAAAGCACCAGGGAGCTTCACGCCAAGGCCCTGCGCACGGAAAGACCCAAACCCTGGCATGCTTTGCGCATTGGACTGAAGCGCTTTCGCTACACGGTCGAAAGCCTGCTCCCGGAGCACTATGCCGCCTGGAGCGACAATCTCAAGCGTCTCCAGGACATGCTCGGCGAGATTCACGACCTCGACGTCCTCGCAGAAGTTGTCAAGAAGTCAGACTTCCTTGAAACCGAAGACTGTCTCAGACTCTGGCAGGAAAGCATCAAACGCGAACGCAACGATCGCATCGAAACCTATCGCCGGCTCACTCTCGGCAAGACCAGCCTCTGGAACGTCTGGCGTTCCGGGCTACCCACGAATGGCCGCATCGAAGCTGCCGCCCTGGCCCGCTTGCGCGCCACGGCCCGCGCCGTTGATCCCCATGTGCGCCGTACCTCGCAAATCTCCCGTATCGCCATCGCCCTTTTCGACGCCTTGAAACGCGCGGGCTCTGCTCCCGCGTTCAGCTACCCCGCTCTTCGCCGGGTTTTGCTTTTTGCGGCTCGCTTGCATGGGGTTGGCGATGCGGACGCCGGCAAGTCACCTCAAAAAGCCGCGCGCAAGTTCCTTCTTGGTCTCACGATTCCTCCCGGATGGAGCAACGAAGATTGGGAGTTGCTCGCGGTTGCGGTCCGTTACCATCGCGGGGCCGAACCCAGAGCGAAGGACGGTCCCTTTTCCAAACTTTCGGTGGAGCAGCAGAACAGTGTCCGCGCCCTGGCGGGCGTTTTGCGGCTGGCGCGCGCGCTTCGCAAGTGCGGTGTGGGGAGCGGAGCAGGAATCAAAGCCGAAAAGCCCACCGACGCGATCGTGCTTCGTGTTCCCGGCCTAGTGGATGATCTCGAAACCGCCGCGCGCCTTGCTGCAGGCAAGCATCTTCTGGAAGATCGCCTTGGCATGCCCTTGATCCTAAAGGCCACCGCGAAGCCGGAAAAGGTCGTTGCCCTATCGCCCCGGCAAGCTCCCGAGTTCTCGGTCATCGCTTCCGATTGAGCACCCCAGCCGCGCCGGGTGACCACCTGTGCAGCGAAACCACATTCCTGTCTATGCTTGAGCGATGCGTGTGCGTTGCGTCGTCGTGTGCGTGCGGTGCGTGTGCGTGGGTGCGTGTGCGATGCGATCCAGGGAGCCTACGGGGCGCGCGGGAACGCCGCCGGCCCTGGCTGCTCGCGGCTGATGCCGACATATTCTTTACTTGCAGGTCTTCGACAATGACAACGGCGTGGTTTTGGCTGATGCCCGACGAGACCTTATGTAGAAAATGCTTTCTGGTGTTGGCGATTCGTTGGTACAGCTGGGTGATTTTCGCTTTCGCTTTCTTCCAGTTATTCGAAAACTTTTGCTTGCGTGCCAACCACCGCTGCCACGTCTTGAGCTTGGGCAAGAAATTCTTGAGTGGAGACAACCGGTCTACGGGTCGGCCTTCCGTCGGCGTGATGAACTG
>WNFS01004753.1_pt1 | contig 12805 bp, 9 predicted proteins | sample 5400141 | NCBI WGS metagenome assembly WNFS01 (sample SAMN13153358, study PRJNA577476) | soil metagenome | isolation source: 60 cm saprolite under Madrone tree | place: USA:California | collected 2016-06-14
CGATGATCGAATAGATCTCGGACTTGGCCCCGACATCGACGCCACGCGTCGGCTCGTCGAGAATCAGGACCTTGGGCGTGGTTGCAAGCAGGCGCGACAGCAGCACCTTCTGCTGGTTGCCGCCAGAGAGTCCACCGGCAGGGACGCCGACATCCGCGGCGCGGATGCCCAGCGCCGCAAAGGCGTTGTTGGCGCGGTCGCGGGCCTTGTCCCGGTCAAGGATGCAGCCAAGCTTCGCGTCCCTGCCCAGCACGGCGAGGTTGATGTTGTCCAGACAGGACATGTCCAGAAACAAGCCCAGCGCCTTCCTGTCTTCGGTAAGATAGGCGATGCCCGCATCGAGAGCCTCGCCGGGCGTACGAATGGCGACCGCACGGCCTTCGAGTTCGACATGACCGGAGGTCTTGGGCGAAGCCCCGATGACGAGATGCGCAAGCTCGGTGCGTCCCGCGCCAATAAGGCCGGCAAGGCCCACGACCTCGCCCGCATGCACGGTCAAGGAGCAACCCTTGACGCGCAGCCCATCGGCGATGTCGGTGGCTGCGAGCACGGGGCGCCCCAACCTTGCCTGCGGGTCATGGTCTTTCTTGTAGAAGGACGACACCTCGCGCCCCACCATCAGCCGAACGATAGTGTCGGCCCGGATCTGCGGCTTGTCGAGCGAGCCCACCAGCGTGCCGTCGCGCAGCACCGTAACCCGGTCGCCGAGAGCATATACTTCATCCATGCGATGCGAGATATAGATGATGGCGAGGCCCTCGGCGCGCAGCTGGCGGATGAGGGCGAACAGCCGCTCGCTCTCACCGGCCGAAAGCGCGGTGGTAGGCTCGTCCATGATCAGGATCTTTGACCTCGCGTGCAGCGCACGTGCAATCTCGACCATTTGGCGCTGGCCCATGGACAGATGGGCCACCAGACTGGACGGCGAGAAATCCGCGCCGAGCCGCTCGAGTATCGGGCCGACGCCGGCCCGCATGGCACCTCGCGCCAGCAACCCGGAACGGGAGATTTCGCGGCCCAGATAGATATTCTCCGCGACGCTCAGATTGGGGGCGAGCGAGAGTTCCTGGTAGATGATGGAGATGCCGGCCGTGCGACCGCCGAGGGGGCCATGGATGTGCACCAGCCTGCCCTCGATGCGAATCTCGCCACCCGGATCGGGCCTGTACGCACCCGACAATATCTTCATGAGCGTCGATTTGCCGGCGCCATTCTCGCCCATCAACGCGTGGATTTCGCTCGCGTAGACGGTCAGGTCGACATTGCGCAACGCCTTGATGCTGAAGAAGGACTTGGAGACCCGGCGCATCTCGAGAATCGGGTCGCTCATCGTGCCTCCTGCCCGGCGCCCGCGGCGCCAACGCGTTTCCCCACCCGCGTCTCGTTTGTAGGCCGCGCGAGTTCGCTCATTAAACAAAAGGCAGCGGTGCAGGGCAATACGCGCAGAGCTCAGGGCAGCTCGCCGAGGCCACAAATCTTGAGATCGCTTTCGGGAACCGGCGGCGTTAGAGCGCGATGAGTTCAGGATGAATCGTCATCGCGCTCTAGCTTATTGTTTGAGCATGATCTCCGCGCAAACGCTTTGCGTTTGTCGCGAGGGAAAACCGGTTTCCACTTTTCCGGATCATGCTCTAGCTAGCGCGTCGGCCGGTATAGCTTGCGCCATTCGGGAATCCGCTCGGCGTAAGCATCCGCGAGTGCGCGCTCAGGTTCGAATGTCTCGATGCGCCGAGGGGGTGTGCAGACGGCTTCGACCGCCTCGCCGGTGACAGCCAGCCGCCCCAGTCTCGCCGCACCGAACGCTGCTCCCGTTTCACCGTCGGCAAGTCGATGAATCGGAATATTCAAGACATTTGCCAGCACCGACAGCCAGAACTGCGAACGCGAACCGCCGCCGATCGCATCGGCCTCCGCGATCACGATCCCGGTGTCGGCTAACGCGTCCCGACAATCTGTGATCGCGAAGGCAACGCCCTCGAGCACGGCCTGCACGATTGCGGCACGATCGGTGCCGTGGCTCAGCCCATCGAGCATTCCGCGCGCCTCCGGGTCATCGTGCGGCGTCCGTTCGCCGGACAGATATGGCAGAAATTTGACATGCGACGGCGCCTTCGGGCGCAAACCGAGCGGCTCCAGCAAGTCGGTCTCGGAGGATCCAAGCAGTCGCGCGATCCAGGCGAGACACGATGCCGCCGAGAGTATGGCACCGGCCTGAAGCCACATTGCGGGGATGGCGTGACAGAACGTGTGCACCGCGCGCTCGGGGTTGGCGGCAATTGCATCGGTCGGTGCCAGCAAAGCCCCGGAGGTTCCGAGCGAAACAAATGCGGTGCCGGGCCGTATCGCACCGATACCAATCGCGCTGGCCGGATTGTCGCCGGCGCCTCCGGCGATCATCGGTCGCTTCGTCATTCCCCAGCGAAGCGCCATCTCGCCGCAGAGCCGCGCCGTGGGCGCACGGCCCTCGACGAGAGGCGGCATCTGGCGGCGCGACAAGCCGGTTGCGGACAACCCTTCGTCCGACCAGTCCCGGCGCGCGGCGTCGAGCCACAACGTTCCCGATGCGTCCGAGACATCCTCGATCGCTTCACCGCTCAGAATCAGGCGTAGGTATGCTTTCGGGAGCAAAATGAGTTTGGTGGCCGCGAAGATCTCCGGCTCGTGTTTCGCAACCCACAGCAGTTTGGGTGCGGTGAATCCAGGCATGGCCTTGTTGCCTGTGGTCGCACGCAACGCGGGCCAACGCTGCTCCAGCACACGGCATTCCGCGGCCGACCGTCCGTCATTCCAGAGAATGCAGGGCCGTAACGGTTTGAAGTTCGCGTCGAGCAGAGTTGCGCCATGCATCTGGCCCGACAGGCCGATGCCGTCAACCGCCGCCAACTCGCCAGGATGATCCGCCTTCAAGGCGTCCAGCGTTGCAAACGTGGCATCAATCCACTGCCTGGGGTCTTGTTCGGAATAGCCGGGACGCGGAGAATTAACCGTCAGCGATCGGCTTCGGCTTGCCACCACGCGCTGCTCGTGATCAACGAGAATGGTCTTGACCGCCGACGTGCCGAGATCGATACCGAGATACATGTTGCCCCTCGCCTTATGCGCGACGTGGATCGACACAACGGACATGGTCAACAGAGACGACATCTGCTCTCGTATCGAACCGTCGTAGGCGCTATTCGTCAATAGCGACGGGCACGGCGACGCCAGGGATCGAGGCCGAAGGCCCGAGACCGCGGATAGCGGGCTCGGTTCACGAAGGACGCACCTGGCGGGAAGTGATCATGCATGGATCACCTCCGCCGGTAGTGGGCGAAACGCCACTAATACGACTATAATGGTCGTCTTGTGCCGTCAGACCAGCGATTTTTCGGCGTTATCGTAACTCCAAACGGTCGCTTGAGAGGTGCTGATTCGCTCCCTGTCCGGTCGACCCATGTCGTCTGGATCGGGTGTCCTGTCGGCTCGCGAAGGCGCGGTTGGTTACGCCTACTGAGTCCACGTCCTGGCAAAATACTTAAGGCAGGAAAGCGAAATCGCGGTTGCTCCTTTCGATCGGGCAGGACCATCCCGCGCGCACGAAAACGCCCCGCTCCGGAGAACGAGGCGTCTTGCTTCCGCTGGCTTAATCGCCGTTGGGCTTGCGGCTGCGGGACCAGATCAGGGTGTAGGTCTCGGCGCCTTCGTCGTCGAAGAGGTTCGCGTAGATCGGCGCATTGAAGCTCGGATCGTCGAGCTTGACCGAGAGATAATCGCGGCCCTCGTTGGAGCGCTTGGGCCACGCGGCTCCGATCTCAGCACGACCCACGTAGACCCGGTGGCTGGGCGCGTTGTCGTTGGTGCGGTCTGCCTCGGGGACAATGCGGACGCCCTTGGTCTGGAGGGTCAGGGTGACGATCTCGCCTTGGAATTCTTGGCCGGATTTCTTGAATGAGCCGATGTTAGCCATGTCACTTCTCCTTGCTGTTTGCGAGCCCGCGACCACCGCGGCCTCGATGGCGATCTGAAAGCCGACGGCGATCGACGCCGCACCCGTTTGGGCCGCAGCGCAGCGGAGGATGGCGGTGGTGAGACTTTCTTGCCTCGCGAGGAATGGGCGAACCGGGGTCCCGCGCGCGCTTACGCGCGGGGTGGCAAGCCCAGGGGAAGAAAGTCTCACCGACGCCATTGCGGTTCAGGCGATCGAGGCGTAGCCGCCCTTCGGCCAGGTCAGGCCAATGAGAGGCCAGGTGTTCGCGTACGCTGAACAGCATTTTGGCGACGTGACAGCTAGCGATCGGCTCACACAAGAAGCTCCGCGTTCCCGGCGAAGGAAAAGAAAACCTGGCGTGCAGAAAGGTGACCGCTTCTCGCCGCGCAGACAGAAGACAACACACGCAGCGACACACTGGATCGCAGTCCGCGGATGAGATCACCCGGCGCACTCGAAGCGTGAGAGAGGAACGCGACATCGCGGTCAGGAACGACGGCCAGATATCTGCGCTGATCCTAACCACAAGCCGACAGACCCGCAGAGTCACCTGCCCGTGGTTGTCGCCCCATTCGGCGGCTGAATGGGGCGGAGTGTAACCCCCAGTCTGAGAGCGGGGTTGGTCTGCATCGACACGCGTGCCCAGGCGGTACTCCCGACGGCGATGGCGCCAAGCATAGCGAACGACTCGCGCCACCATTCCGAGGGAATACTTAGGTTTGCAACGGCGAGGGTCGCATCATACCCGGCGCGTGCCGCCGGAAGCGCGAACAGCAACCCAAGGACAAGGCGGAACGGGCGAGCGCGCGACCGAGAAGGCGTACTGCCCGACGACGCGTGTGAACCTGCCTGTAACGAAGCCAACGACAATCGCACCGAACGGACCTGCTGCGGTTTGATAGGTATAGATGCCCGCGGTCATGCCGACGAATTATGTGGCGTGCCGCGATATATGGCGCACGCGCAGAAGCTTCGGTCCCGCGTTGTCACGCTCGCAATCCATGCGTCAAGTCCCGCAATAAGTCGCTAGCGCCGCGCGATCGAGACTTGTAATCAGATTAGGTTTTGAGAGGTCGCCGATTAAGCGATTCCATTCGCGTTGTGCGCTGGGGCCAAGCTCCGGCGGACATTCAGGCTAGACTGGCTGCGGCCGTGGTTCATTCTTGGTTGAGGGTGCGCTTGCCGGGGTTGCCAGTCAAAAATTTGTTGGTTTGGGACGTCTACCACTTGTCATATTGCCGAATTTTTCGATAGTCGGAGCTCTCTTCCTGATGGCTCGATTTGCGCCTCGACCGCCTCGAATCTCCGGCCATCGGGCAAGCGGTGCGCCTTCCCACCGGTGAAGGTAAAATCTTTCCTGGCCGGCCCCTTTACGTTAAGGTCGTGACGTTCCAGCTCACATTTAGGACGCGGCGATGGATTACGGTGAATTCGCGAAACTGCCAGATCGCGTAAAAATTGAGGCGCGGCTATCATGGCTGGAATGGAAGATGCTCGACATGCTTTGGTTGCTCATAAGCCTCATCTCATTGCTGGTCGGAGCCATAGCTGCTTGGCTCACTAGGGAGACGATCGGTAACCGATCTTTGTGGCTTCTTATTCCTGTATTTGTTTTCACCTCGCTCATGGTTGGATGGCTGCTTAAGCGAAGAACCTTCACGGGGGCTCCGCCGCGTATCGAATTGATCGATCCTTAATGTGGCTTGCCGGTGCGATTCTGCGCGTCTGCTGACCCCTCATTCTTGTAAACCAATACCCGCGCTAGCATCGTGCAAATGAGCCCTCGCGCGCGTATTGATCGAAAAAACAATCGGGCAAAGTTAGCGCGGCTATCGGGAATGGGGACACCTTCGTAAAAGGTGGCGAAATCTACGCAAATTTCCGCGACTCGGGGTACCATGATTGGGTGCGGACGGGACGGCCATCTGACAAGCCGGTGTCCGCTGAACATGGCGGCTGGTTTCCTGTTTCCGTTATTGGTCTTGTTCACTACCGATCATCGGCTGGTTCCCCCGATTGAACTACCAACAAAAAACAACAGCCCACAGGCCGACCAGGAAAAAAGGCAATCGTCGACCACAGCCTTGCGCTTTTCGGGAGAAGCTATTGTCGTTTGATGACTGTCCGCGATCAATCCCGATTGCGATCGTACCAAGCGATGAGAGCTGGACAGCCGTGACGGCCCAGCGCGTCCGAAAAGAACACCCTAATTGCGTCAAGCGAATCGAGCAGATTCAAAAGCAGCTTCGTGAAGTGTACGTCTTGGCGAAGGATTGAACCCCCGCGAGCAATATTCGCGCCACCAGGCCTTACGTCCGGGTGCATCCTGATCACGATAGATGAGACCACGCGCCGCCGGCTGAGACCCCACCGCACTAATCTTCGAAAATTCACCTTGCGCCTTCCAACATGCGCATTGCGGGAACCACCGTGGACGCTCGTCATTGAACCGGGGGTATGGCTTGCGGACAGTCAAATAGAGACTACTTCGAGCAAAGAGAGATCCGACGATGACCGGCAAACACACTCCGCCGGAAGTTACGATCCGGAGTTATCCGGATTCAACGATTTGCGATGTCGTGGTTGTCGTTCGCGGCCAGGAAATGATTCTCCGTTGCCGTGACTATCGCCAGGCGATGCGATGGGCGCGCCTGGAACGTAAGACATACAAAATACCCGAACCTGATGCGGGCTCTCCGGCCAATGAGGAATCCCGCGATCTGCCACTTTTTTTGCGTTCAGAAAGAAATTGATCTTTGCTCGGCGTGGAGCGTGCCGCGAAACGAGTAGCCTGGTTCGCCGCGATTGGCTTTGTGGTCGCCGTGAGATCCTTGGTGTGCCGGGGATCGATCGACTAATAGGCAAACTCATGCAAACCTAAAATCGGTGCCTCGCCGCCCTGTAGAGCTCGGGCTGAGGTCGAAGGGCTGATTTGCATTAAAGGGGGCCTTTCGCACTTGCGTGTCGGCTGCGGTCAGCAGATTCCCTACTTTTTTCGAAGGTCTCCCCATTCCCGACAGCCGCGCTACGCGCACTTTGCCAGATTTTTTGATCAATACGCGCGCGAGGGCTCAAGGTTTCTGCATTTTGCACGATGCTGCGCGGGTGTTGGTTTACAAGAACGGCGCCCGTCACGGGACATCAGGCGCGCAGGATCGCACTGGCAAGCCACTTTAAGGATCGATCAATTCGATATGCGGCGGAGCCCCCGTGAAGGTTCTTCGCTTAAGCAGCCATCCAACCATGAGCGAGGTGAAAACAAAAACGGGAATAAGGAGCCACAAAGATCGGTTACCGATCGTCTCCTTAGTGAGCCAAGCAGCTACGGCTCCGACCAGCAATGAGGTGAGGCTTATGAGCAACCAAAGCATGTCGAGCGTCGTCCATTCCAGCCATGACAGCCGCGCCTCAATTTTTACGCGATCTGGCAGTTTCGCGAATTCTTCATAGTTCATCGCCGCGTCCTAAAGGTGCGCTGGAACGTCATGACCTTACTCGATTTCGGCGCCTCACACTACACACCGCCCAGGCCTCCATCAGCTTGCGGCGCTTCTCTAACGCGTCGCCTAGTTCGCGCATCCAGCGTCTCAAGCGCGATTTCATCGCACAGCTCGAATGCGTCATTGTATCGGTGGCAGGCTTCGTCTACCGGGGAGCCCGCAGCCGCAGAAAGCCAGTTTTGACGGCGAAGAGTTTCCGAAGTATCCTACTCGTTTCACCAATAAAGCCAAGCTACGATGCAGTCCTACCGTAATGCATACTGTTGACTGGTGCTATAGCTATCGCCTAAACGATTGGCGCACTGAATCTGCCAAATTACCTCAACTCGTTCGCGTGTCTTACGCCCCGACCATTTATGCTTTCTGGACCTTCCTACTTCTCTTATCATTCAGTAGTTGGCCGCGCGGGAGTGTCGTTGACGGAAGGTAGTTACCACTACACGTCGCCGTACATCCCATAAATGGTCGGCGCCTAGCCCGACTCCATCGTTGACGGAACAATTGTCTGATACAATTCAACAACGGTCGGAAGCGTCGCGCTAAAGCTTCACAGCCTCGCGGCGTCTTGTATTTTCTCTGCTACAATTCACAGTGAATCTAAGGTTGCAGCGCGGAAGAATTTGCCGCGTCAACTTGTACCGCAACCTTTCGTCGGCAGACGAAAGGTTTTTGCGTTTTGTGCTATGTGACTGTGTATCGTTCTCGTTTGCTTGATCGTTCTTGGCAGCGCCGCGCTGCTTGAGGTTTTGCAGCTACTTACGCCGGATCGACATCGGCGGCTTTTGGATGCGATCGAGAAAATCGTGGGCGATGCTGTAGGCATAGCGGCTGGTCGGCAATCCTTACTTTCAAACGAGCCAGTCATTGGTTCTAGGACTCCTTCGGGCGAGGTTTCGCAGGAATGCTACTGAGAGAGCAAGCGCTTCAGATTCATCCGGCCGGCGACGCCAACATGCGCTGTGTGACGCTGTCAATAACGAGGGCGCAGCTCCTATCCCCGGAGACGAAGACGCCGCCGCTGGCGTGTCGAACCAGAGGCGTTTCGGCAAGCGTCACGATACCCAAATGACTTTCAAACCTCTATTGATCACCAAATTGCGCGAGTGTTAATCTGCACAATGGATTCGATCAAGCTCCGGATGAGGTATCTAATCGGTTCCTTCGTCGCGGCGGTGCTGACCGCCGCCGTCTTGCGTCATTTCCTTCACGTTCAAGTCGGCTTTACTCGCGAAGAGATTCGAGGGGGTTCTGATAACCGCCGGCGTCGCGATATTTTTTCCCGGTAATTGTCTTCCGATGGAGGCGTCTGTGAGGCCTTTCCGAGCCGGCTTAGGGCTCCTCGTATTCCACCATTATGGAAACTCGTGGAACATGCTTGCTCCCGATACGCGTCAGCAAGGTCTGCGGCTCTCGCTTCACACTATGGATCTTAATAACCTTCACAGCGGGATTTTGCGACAACCACAGGTCTCGCTGTTTCTCGGCATCCAGCTTATTGGTGCCCAAAATAAAATACTCTTTCACGAGATTAAGACGTTCCATCAACTGGCGCTCCCAAAAATGGCGCTCCTGTTTCATTTCGCACCTCCGCATGATCTGAGTTGACACATGTTGGAGGGTTCTCGGATAGCCGCAAAAGCGTTCGCAAGGAGCGTGCCAACCCGGTTCCCAGCGAGGTGACACCCAATGATTTAGCGGCCTGCACGGCTCCGCTGTCAATTCTTCCAGCCGAAGTCGGACCGTGCAGACGATTCCATTCTCGCGATCGACGGCGGCTTCTGGCTGAATTCCGATAAGTCCATCTATCCAGTTGCGCGGCAACGGCCGTCACCTATGGCTCAGGACCCGCCGAAGCACCAAACCGGGCGGTGACAGTTCCACGATAAGTAGTGCAGTGGGCGATTGCCTCCATTGACTCGGCATTGAATTTGCGGTCACTGACGGCACTGGCAGGCTGGTGTTGAACTTGCCGAGCTTGCCAGACAATAATCCGATTAGCTTTACAAGCTTGTCAAATTCGATTTTTTCGAGCCTCACGGCTCCGATCGGGAACGCCAGCTTTACTCTCACCAATGCGAATATCGCTTTTGGCGGCGTTCAAGGTACAAACAGTAGCTCGATCGATGTTGCCATGACTGAATCGGCCGCGGGTCGAGCTAATGGCACGCAATATTTGGCTCTCTTCAACGGCGCCTCGAATGCAGGAGCGTTTCAGATTCACGAGATGAACGTTGACGGCCCATTCCCAAGTGGAACTTTCACTATCAGAAGTGCGGTCGCCGCGGCCGTTCTCAAGGCCTCCACGTCGGCAGTGATGATTCTGGGTTTTGTTAGCTCAGCCTTCATGGCCCATCGACGTAAATATAGTGGAGCCGAATCGTATAACATGGCTGATGTATCGAATTTGTCGGAGTAACAGAGTGCATACAGGAGCGTCTTGTAATGTTAGAGATTGCCAGCAAACCAAGCGGCAACTTGACTGCCAATTCGGTGAGCCTCACGCCCATTGGAGGCTCTGCCAAGCGGCTGGTCGATATCGTTCTAGCCACTTTCGGCATTGTAATTTTACTTCCGCTTTTTAGTTTGTGCCTTCTGGGGACATTTTTGTCGTCGCCGGGTTCGGTCATCTTTCGCCATCGCCGGGTGGGATTCCAGGGGCGTCGCTTCGAATGTTTGAAATTCAGGACCATGGCGCCATGCGTCGACAAACTGCTCCATGGGCATCTTAGCGCAAATCCGCAGGCAAAAGAGAAATGGGAAGAGACCCGGAAGTTACGACACGACCCACGCATGACGCTCTTCGGAACCATAATGCACAAAACGAGCCTCGACGAGTTGCCGCAGTTATTTAATGTGCTCAAGGGCGATATGAGCATTGTTGGCCCACGGCCCATGACCGATGATGAGATCGAAATCTGACCTGTAGGCCCGGCATTACTGGCCCTTGGCAGATCAGCGGCCGAAGCGAGACCCGTTATAGCGCACGTGTCACGTTCGACGACGCCTATGCAAGAAATTGGTCGCTCCTTATGGATGTAGATATTATGCTTGGGACACTGCCCGCGGTTCTCGACTCGGACGACGTGTATTGAACATAGTTGAACGGCCTGCGACGCACGCCGTCGAGATATAATTTGGACGTAAGAGCGGAAGCGAGATTGCGCGTGCTTTTAAGGCGTTTACATGCCCCGTCCGCGAGCCCGCGACATGGTCGTTTAGAACCCGCTTGACATGAGAGTTCGTAAGCCACGACGATAGATCTTTATCCAGTGGTGAGGCTGCACGATCTGAATTAAGGTCGAGCCAGGCATTCTGTAGTGCGAATAAGCTGAGTTTTTTCAGAAAAATTTCCTATCCGACCAATGTCAAAAAGCCCCGAAATGGATAGTAGTCGGATGAACGGCAGGTCCCTCCCGTTCGATCTATTCGATCAGCCATTTCGTATTCTTGGCATTGATCCAGCGACGGCAATCTCGCAAATTTACGAGGCATTCGTCATCGCGCATGAACGGCGGCTGGCTTCTGAGGATGTCCTGGTCAGTGCGCGCGACGCACTCCTCGACCCGTCGCGGCGCTTGCCACACGAACTGCGTTACCCGATCGACAGCCCGCTCGATGAGGTCGACGCCCTATACGCGATGCTTTCGAGCGATCATGCTTCAACGAATGAACTCCTGTTGTATGCAAGTCAGCTCGCGCCTGTATCGAGGGCGAATTTTCTCGCTCACGTCGCGGCCCATCGACCGGCAGAAAGTGCCCTACTTAGCGCGATTATTGCAGCGCATGTTCGCATCGACCCTACAAAAGTTTACGAGGATCTGAAGGCGCTGAGAAGGCCCGGAGGGTATCCACCCCCATCGCTGGCGAGTGTCAATCAAGGCTTGCAAGACCTCCTCGACACCCATGCACAAGCCGCGATTGCCGGATTTAATACAAGCGAGGACGCCATTGAACCGGTGCTAGCGTGCACCCAGCAAATACTTGCGCTGGATCGCTATCATAATGACATTCTGGGCAGCGTCTTGACGGCTTATCGCCAGTCGATCGGCCTGCTGCAATCGGCCAGGATTGGACGAATTGAATACGCCTGTGAAGTGTTGCAGACGCAACCATCTCGTCCCTCTTTCCTCGATACGCTGCATAAGGCGCTTCTCGAGTGGGCGTCACTGTGCGGTCCGCTGATTACGTTCAACGTTCATCATGGGATTCGAGAACCAGATTTTGAAGTTCCCGCCAATCTTGTGCGCGCGCTCATCGCCCATCTTGCCGCTCACCAACAATACGACGTCGCGCTCAAGGTCGCGACTCTCGGCCGCGAGGCGCTAAGCTCAATGCCCGGAACGGCTGATCAGCTCGAACAAGACAGGGTCCTCATCGAGCGTGAGTCGCTGGATGCCAGGATGAAACCGCTGGAGGATTTCATAGACGGGTTCCACAGCGATTTTGGTTTGCTCAATCAAGCACTGAAGAAAGATGGATTTGGACCAAAGGCCACGGGTGCCGCGAGCCGCCTCTGGGCGGTGTTTGTTCAGGTGGTCAAAGCCACGGATCCAAGAAGGTCGGCTGAGCCCTGGACGCTGGTCCGCGATCTTGCAATTCACCTCAGCCACAACGTCGGGGACGCCGCAGCAGCCTCTGCCCTCATTGAAGGGCTGATACACTACGGGCGAAACGTGTTCGCACTGCCCGCCATTTTGGACACACTTCGGGACGACCTTCGCCTGACAAAAGATGAGCATCGCGTCGGTGAGAGCAACCCGACAACACTTGCTCGCAAAAGGTCCCTCCGCCTCGCCATTGTTGCGCTGGCCACGTGTTGCGCCATCGCACTTTATCTCGGTTTTGACAGGGCGCGTTTGTGGATCGGCACGATTGCTCGGCCGCATGGTGAAATTGGTTCGATGGCGACCGAAGCAGAAGCCATACCGGCGGTCGGCGCCGGACAGCACTACTCACTAGGCAACGTTCGATATTGCCGCTTTCAGGAAGAGCGCTTGCGAACCATGAAACGGGAAGCCCAGGGAGCAGAAGATATCAGGGCTTTCAACTTGCTGGCCGTCGACTACAACTCCCGCTGTTCGGACTTCTTCTATCAGGAAAGCGACCTTGCAACGGTGACGGCCGAAGTCGCGGCCAACCGGCAACGCCTCGCGGCCGAGGCCGAGCGGATTATGTCAACGTGGCCAGGCCATACCTCAACTTCTTCCGCGCAATCCGCCAAATAGTATTCCAGATCGGGATTTGAGTAGCTGCATTCAGGCACGATGTATCAAATCCCATCCAGCTTTTTCCTAATTTGACATGCTGCCCTCGACCATCGCGCTGCAAATCGGTTTTT
>WNFS01002973.1_pt1 | contig 12804 bp, 7 predicted proteins | sample 5400141 | NCBI WGS metagenome assembly WNFS01 (sample SAMN13153358, study PRJNA577476) | soil metagenome | isolation source: 60 cm saprolite under Madrone tree | place: USA:California | collected 2016-06-14
ACGGTGATCGACAGCGACTTTCAGCGTGCCCTTAACAAGTACGAACTCTCCAGCCTCGGCGACGAGCGCGGCGTAAAAGTCTGGTCGGGCGAACTTGCCACCGCCACTACGCTCAATCAGGACGTAACCACGGCGTTTCCGGTCGATCAGGCGCTAGGTGATCTGCAGCCGGGCGTCTACGTCATGACGGCTGCGGCCAAAGGTCCGGGCAGCGACGACGACGGCTCGCTGGCGACGCAGTGGTTCATCGTTTCCGACCTCGGCCTTACGGCATTCTCCGGCAATGACGGCATCCACGTCTTTGTCAATTCATTGGCCTCGACCGATGCGATCGCAAAGGCGGAGGTGCGGCTGGTGGCTCGCAACAACGAGATTCTGGCGACCCGCAAGACCGACCAGACCGGTCACGTGCTGTTCGAGGCAGGCCTGGCCCGCGGCGAGGGCGGCCTGTCTCCGGCGATGCTGACCGTTAGCGGCGAGAAAACCGACTACGCCTTCCTCAGCCTGAAATCCAATGCGTTCGACCTCTCCGACCGCGGTGTTTCCGGCCGAACCGTGCCCGCAGGCGCCGACGCCTTTGTCTATGCTGAGCGTGGCGTCTATCGCTCCAACGAAATCGTCTACCTCACGGCACTGCTGCGCGACGGGCAGGGCAACGCCGTGACCGGCGGGCCGCTGACGTTGGTGATCGAGCGCCCCGACGGCGTCGAATTCCGCAGGGCCGTCCTGCCCGACCAAGGGGCGGGCGGGCACAGCATGACACTGCCGCTCAATTCCGCCGTGCCGACCGGCACCTGGCGGGTGCGGGCTTTTACCGATCCGAAGGGCTCATCGGTGGGTGAAACCACGTTCATGGTCGAGGACTATATCCCGGAACGCATCGAGTTCGATTTGTCGAGCAAGGATAAACAGATCAAAGCGGACTCTCCTGTAGAGCTTAAGGTTAACGGTCATTTCCTCTATGGTGCGACAGCGTCGGGCTTGCAGCTTGAGGGCGACATGCTGGTCGCCCCGGCCTCCAGCCGACCGGGTTTTGCCGGCTATCAGTTCGGCGTCGCCGACGACGAGACGACCAGCAACGAGCGCACCCCGATTGAAAATCTTCCCGAGGCCGACGCCAACGGGGTCGCCACTTTCCCCGTCAGCCTGGCGAAGCAGCCCACATCGACGCGTCCGCAGGAAGCCCAGATCTTCATCCGCATGGCGGAAGCCGGCGGTCGCGCAGTCGAGCGCAAACTGGTGCTGCCGGTCGCGCCTGCAGCGGCGATGATCGGCATCAAGCCGCTGTTCGGCGACAAAAGCGTCGCGGAGGGCGACAAGGCCGCGTTCGATGTCGTGTTTGTCGCCCCGGATGGCAAGCAGCTGGCGCGCGACCGGCTGCGCTACGATCTGTTGAAGATCGAATCCCGCTATCAATGGTATCGCCAGAATTCGTCCTGGGAATACGAGCCGGTCAAGTCGACCACGCGCGTTACCGATGGCGATCTGACCATCGCCGCAGACAAGCCGTCGCGGATAACCCTGTCGCCGCAGCCGGGCCGCTATCGCCTCGACGTGAAATCCACCGAGCCCGACGGGCCGCTGACCTCGGTGCAGTTCGATGTCGGATGGTATTCCGACGGCAGCGCCGATACGCCCGATCTCTTGGAAACCTCGGTCGACAAGCCGGAATACCAGTCCGGCGACACCCTGGTGGTGTCGGTCAATGCGCGCTCGGTCGGCAAGCTGACTATCAATGTGCTCGGCGACCGGCTGCTTACGACGCAAACCGCCGACGTCAAGGAAGGCACCGCCCAGGTCAAAATTCCCGTCGGCAAGGATTGGGGCACCGGCGCGTATGTGGTGGCGACGCTGCGCCGCCCGCTCGATGCCGCAGCGCTACGGATGCCGGGTCGCGCCATCGGCCTGAAATGGTTCGGCATCGACAAGAAGACCCGCACGCTCGAGGTCAGCCTTTCGCCGTCGGCGCTGGTGCGCCCGAACACCACGCTGAGGCTTCCGGTCAAGCTCGGCGGTCTCAATCCCGGCGAGGACGCGAAAATCGTCGTTGCCGCCGTCGATGTCGGGATTCTCAACCTGACCAACTACAAGGCGCCGGCGCCGGACGATTACTATCTTGGCCAGCGCCGCATGACGTCGGAGATCCGCGACCTCTACGGGCAGTTGATCGATGGCATGCAGGGTACCCGCGGCCAGATCAAGACCGGCGGCGATTCCGCCGGTGCTGAGCTGCAGGGCAGTCCGCCCACGCAAAAGCCGCTCGCGCTGTATTCCGGGATTGTCACGGTAGCCGCCGACGGGTCGGCGGAAATCAGTTTCGAAATTCCGGAGTTCGCCGGCACCGCGCGGGTAATGGCGGTGGCGTGGACTGCGACCAAGCTCGGCCGCGCCGCGACCGACGTCACCGTGCGCGATCCTGTGGTGCTGACGGCGACGCTGCCGCGCTTTCTGCTCAACGGCGACCACGGCACCATGAGCTTCGATCTCGACAACGTCGAGGGGCTGCCCGGCGACTACACCATCAACGTCAAGACATCCGGACCGGTAAAGGTGACCGGCAATCCCGCCGCGACTGTAAAACTCGCGGCCAGGCAGCGCACCTCGATGTCGCTGGCGCTCGATGCCGGCGGCGCCGGCACGGCGCAGCTCGACGTCGATATCAGCGGACCGAACGGGCTGACGCTGGCGCGGCATTATGCCCTCGACGTCAAGGCGGCGACGCAGATCCTCGCGCGACGCTCGATCCGGACGCTGGCCAAGGGCGAGAGCCTGACTCTGACATCGGATATGTTCTCGGACCTGGTGCAGGGCACCGGCGGCGCATCTCTTTCCGTCAGCCTGTCCACGGCGCTCGATGCCGCGACCATCCTGAAGGCACTGGATCGTTACCCGCATGGCTGTTCGGAGCAGATCACCAGCCGCGCCATGCCGCTTCTGTATGTCAACGATCTTCTGTATGTCAACGATCTGGCGGCGGGCGCCCATCTTGCCATGGACACCGAGGTCGATCAGCGCATCAAGGATGCCATCGATCGGCTGTTGGCGCGGCAAGGCTCGAATGGATCATTCGGGCTGTGGTCGGCCGGCGGCGATGACGCCTGGCTGGATGCCTATGTCACGGACTTCCTGACCCGCGCCCGCGAAAAGGGATTCGCGGTGCCGGACATCTCGTTCAAGAGCGCGCTGGATCGCATCCGCAACTCGGTCGTGAACGCAAACGAGCCTGAAAAGGACGGCGGCCGCGACCTCGCTTACGGCCTCTATGTACTTGCCCGCAATGGTGCGGCGCCGATCGGCGATCTGCGCTACCTTGCCGACACCAAGCTGAACAATCTCGCGACGCCAATCGCAAAATCGCAACTGGCGGCGGCGCTGGCGCTTGTTGGCGACCGGACAAGAGCGGAGCGAGTCTATGCCGCGGCGCTGGAAAGTCTCGCGCCAAAACCGGTGCTGGAGTTCGGCCGGGTCGACTACGGCAGTGCCTTACGCGATGCGGCGGCGCTGGTTTCGTTGGCGAGCGAAGGCGATGCGCCGCGGACAACGCTGACCCAAGCTGTGGCGCGCGTCGAAACGGCGCGCGGCCTGACACCCTATACCTCGACCCAGGAAAATGCCTGGCTGGTGCTGGCGTCCCGCGCGCTGTCGAAGGAAACCATGAGTTTCGATCTCGATGACGCACCGGTCAAGACGGCGCTGTATCGAAGCTACAAGGCCGCCGAGATGACGGGCAAGCCGATCAAGATCACCAATACCGGCGATGCGCCCGTGCAGGCGGTGGTCTCGGTAAGCGGCGCGCCGATCACGCCGGAGCCGGCGGCATCGAACGGCTTCAAGATCGAGCGCAGTTACTTCACGCTCGACGGCAAGCCGGCCGATGTGTCGAAGGCCAGACAGAACGATCGCTTCGCCGTGGTCCTGAAGATCACCGAGGCAAAGCCGGAATACGGTCACATCATGGTGTCGGATTATCTGCCGGCAGGCCTCGAGATCGACAATCCGCATCTGGTTTCGTCTGGCGACACCGGTACGCTGGACTGGATCGAGGATGGTGAGGATCCTGAAAACACCGAATTCCGCGACGACCGCTTCACCGCCGCGATCGACCGCGCCAGTGACGACAAGTCGGTGTTTACGGTGGCCTATGTGGTGCGCGCGGTATCTCCCGGCAAATACGTGCTGCCGCAGGCCTATGTCGAGGATATGTACAACCCCTCGCGCTACGGCCGCACCGGCACTGGATCCGTCGAGGTGCGACCGGCGAAATGAGCGCGCGAGCCCCTCACGCATCCACTTCGTCATGCCCGGGCAAAAGGCGCGAAGCGCCGTCTTCGCGCCAGATGTCCCGGGCATCCACGCCTTTGGCTAACACCGGCGAAGGCATGGATGGCTGGGACAAGCCCGGCCATGACGGTGTCGGTAGACGCCGCACTGCTCGCTTTGCTGCCGCCGGGCTCTTTGCAATCTTCGCTATCTCCGGACTCTTCGCCGCCTGGGTCCTCTCGCTCGGCCCGCTCCCGCTGGCGTCGGCGAGGGAAGTCTCCACCACGGTCGTCGACCGCAACGGCAAACTACTCCGCGCCTATGCCACGGCCGACGGCCGCTGGCGTTTGCCGGTCGATGCCAGAACCGGCGTCGATCCCGGCTACCTGAAACTGCTGCTGGCCTATGAAGACCGGCGTTTCTATTCGCACGAGGGCGTCGACCCGCTTGCCCTGGGCCGGGCCGCGTTTCAGCTTTTTAGCCGCGGCCGCATCGTCTCCGGCGGGTCTACCATCACAATGCAGCTGGCGCGGCTGATGGAGCCACGGCGCCAGCGGTCGGTTTACGCGAAGCTGCGCCAGGTGGTCCGCGCGCTGCAAATCGAGCGAGCGCTGAACAAGGATCAGATTCTCAATCTGTATCTGGCGCTGGCGCCATTCGGCGGCAATCTCGAGGGCGTTCGTGCCGCGTCGATCGCCTATTTCGGCAAGGAGCCGAAGCGGTTGTCGTTAGCGGAATCGGCGCTTTTGGTCGCCTTGCCGCAATCGCCGGAAACCCGCAGGCTCGATCGCTACCCTGAAGTAGCGAGCACGGCGCGTGACCGCGTTCTCGAGCGCATGGTGGAAGACGGCCGCGTGTCGATGGAAGATGCGCTTCAAGCAAAAGCTACGCCGGTGCCGCGGCTGCGCAAGCCGATGCCAATCCTCGCGCCGCATTCCGCCGATCAGGCCATCGCCACCCTGAAGGATGCCGACGTCATCGCACTGACGCTGGATTCCGCTTTGCAGAAGGTCCTGGAGGCGCTGGCGCGCGACCGCGCCATCGCGTTGGGACCGAATATTTCCGTCGCCATTATCGCCGTGGACAATCAGAGCGGCGACGTGCTGGCGCGGATCGGTTCGCCTGATTATTTCGATGAGCGGCGGGCAGGGCAGGTAGACATGACCCGTGCCGTGCGCTCGCCGGGATCGACCCTCAAACCGTTCATCTATGGTCTCGCGTTCGAGGATGGTTTTGTTCATCCCGAAAGCCTGATCGACGATCGGCCGATCCGCTTCGGCTCCTACGCGCCGGAAAACTTCGACATGACATTTCAGGGTACGGTGCCGGTGCGCAAGGCGCTGCAACTATCGCTGAACGTGCCGGCGATCGCGCTGCTTGACCGCGTCGGCTCAAGCCGTCTGTCGTCGCGATTGAAACAGGCGGGGGCCAATCTGGTGCTGCCAAAGGACGAGACGCCCGGCCTTGCGATGGGCCTCGGCGGCGTCGGCGTCACGCTGCAGGACCTGGTGCAGCTCTATTGCGGGCTGGCGCGGCTCGGCAACACGCGGCCGCTGCGTGAGATCATGATCGCGAAAGACGACCGGCGCGATTCCTTGCGGCTGATGGATCAGGTCGCGGCCTGGCAGGTCGGCAACGTGCTGCTCGGTACGCCGCCGCCGGAGAACGCCGCCCACAACCGGATCGCGTTCAAGACCGGTACCAGCTATGGCTATCGCGATGCTTGGTCGGTCGGTTTTGATGGCCGCATCACCATCGGGGTCTGGGTAGGACGCCCCGATGGTGCGCCGGTACCAGGCCTTGTCGGCCGCACCGCCGCCGCGCCAATTTTGTTCGACGCCTTCGCCCGCACTGGAAAGCTGCCAGCGGCGCTGCCAAAGCCGCCAAAAGGTGTGCTGGTGGCGAGCAATGCCAAGCTCCCGCTGCCGCTGCAGCGATTCCGCCCTGCGGGGGAACTGGTCCGGACCGGCGGCGAGCAGGCGCCGCGTATCCAGTTCCCGTTGAACGGCTCGCGGATCGACGTTGACCATTCCGCCGGCACCCAGTTCTCGGCCATGCCGGTCAAGGTCGCCGGCGGCGTGCTGCCGATAACCATGCTGGTGAACGGCGTCGCGGTGGGAGAAATCGACGGCCGGCGCCAGCGCCTCGTCGAGCCGCCCGGTCCGGGCTTTGCCCGTTTGACCGTGATCGACGCCACCGGCGCTGCAGACACAGTTGTCATCAGAATTCAATAAGGTACCCCTAAGCGGTTGTCGGAATAGCGGTTTCGGCGTATGCGGAACCGATGGCCGAGACCTATGCCCGTCCCCGATTTGGAGAGCCGCGCGAGCCGACGCACCGGGTAAATCCGGCTAGCCGGCTTGTCGGACTGCTCGATTTTGTCGCCGGCAGCCATGTCCGTGCGGTCGCGTTGCTCACGCTTTGCGGGCTGCTGTTGTTTCTGCCCGGATTTTTCAACATCCCGCCGATCGACCGCGACGAGGCGCGCTTCGCGCAGGCGACCAAACAAATGGTCGAGACCGGGGATTTCGTCGATATCCGTTTCCAGGATGACGTCCGTTACAAGAAACCGGTCGGCGTGTACTGGTTGCAGGCACTGGCCGTCGAAACCGCTTCCGCTTTGGGCTTGCCGCGCGCGCAGCTTCGCATTTGGCTCTACCGCATCCCGTCTCTGGCCGGTGCGATCGGCGCGGTGCTTTTGACTTACTGGACGGCACTTGCATTCGTGACACGGCGCGGCGCGATATTGGCCGGGCTCATCCTGTGCAGTTCGATGTTGCTCGGCGTCGAAGCGCGGCTTGCCAAGACCGATGCGATGCTGCTGCTCACCGTTGTCGCGGCGATGGGAGCGCTGGCGCGAGTGTATTTGTCATGGCAGCGGGGTGAGGATCCCGAACATCCGCCCTGGTCATGGCCCGCGATTTTCTGGACCGCGCTGGCTGGCGGCATCCTGCTCAAGGGACCGCTGATCCTGATGTTCGTCGGACTGACGATCGGCACGCTGGCGATCCTCGATCGCTCCGCAACGTGGTTGTGGCGTCTGCGTCCGGTATGGGGCCTGATGTGGACGCTTGTTCTGGTACTGCCGTGGTTCGTCGCGATCTTCTGGCGCGCCGGGGATACATTTTTCGCTGACTCGATCGGCGGCGACATGCTGAGCAAGCTGGGGGCGCAGGAATCGCACGGGGCGCCGCCTGGGCTCTATCTGCTATTGTTCTGGGTGACGTTCTGGCCGGGAGCGCCGTTGGCGGGAATGGCGGCGCCGGCGGTGTGGCGGGCGAGGCGCGAGCCCGGCGCGCAGTACCTGCTGGCCTGGCTGGTCCCGTCCTGGATCGTGTTCGAGCTGGTGCTGACCAAGCTGCCGCATTATGTGCTGCCGCTCTATCCGGCGATCGCCATGTTGACGGCCGGGGCGCTGGAACGCCGCGTGCTGTCGCGATCGTGGTTGATGCGAGGCGCGGCCTGGTGGTTCGTGATTCCCGCAATAGCATCGGTGATTGCCGTCGTCGGCGCCATCACGGTGACGCGTCAGCCGATATTTCTGGCATGGCCGTTCGTGGCGGCGGCGCTGATCTTCGGATTGCTGGCCTGGTGGCTTTACGAGGATAATCGCGCCGAGCGCTCGCTGCTGAACGCGGTGGTCGCGGCGATGTTCCTCTCGGGGGCAATCTATGGCGTGGTGGTGCCGGCTCTGACGCCGCTATTTCCGAGCGCCGAGATCGCGCGCGCTCTGCGCAACGTCGTCTGCGTCGGGCCCAAGGCCGCCGCCGCAGGCTTTCATGAGCCGAGCCTGGTCTTCATGAACGGTACATCGACGCTGCTGACCGACGGATCGGGCGCCGCGGATTTTTTGGGCCACGGCGCTTGCCGGTTCGCGCTGGTGGAATCGCGATCGGAACGCGGCTTCGTCCAGCGCGCCGAAGCCATCGGGCTGCGCTACAACGTTGCCACCCGCATCGACGGCTACAATTATTCGCAGGGCAGAGCGATTTCGATCGCGATCTTCCGCTCCGAAGGCACCGAGTAAACCAAGATGTCCCTGCAGGCCGGCGTCGGCCAATCCTCGAATTACTTTTATCGTTTCTGCGCGGTGGTTCGGCTGGCCGGGACGCAACTCGTGCGTTCGCCATCGCATTCGCGGCGTGCCGAGGCGGCGCGGAGATCGGCCCGCCACGGGTTGCTGCTCACGACCATCGCCGGGGCCGCGATCATCGCGCTGATGTACGCGCTGGATGCGAGAGAGATTGTCCTGATGCCGCCGCGCGGCACCGGCAGCCTTTGGCCGGTTCGCATCCTGACCGACTTCGGGAAATCGGCCTATGTGCTGTGGTTCCTGACAGGGCTGTTGTTCGCCGTGGCAATTATTTCACCCCAATTGCGGGCAACCACGCGAGCCTTGCTGCTCGGCTTCGGCACGCGCCTGCAGTTTGTGTTTTTTGCCGTGCTGGTGCCGGTTCTCACCGGCGAGGTCATCAAATGGGCCGTCGGGCGCGGCCGGCCGTTTGTCGGTGGCGAGGCCAACGCTTTCAACTTTTCGCACTTCGCCGGCACCGAAGCTTATGCAAGCTTTCCGTCAGGCCATGCCATCGCGAGTTTTGCGCTGGCTTTCGCTGTCTCGGCGCTCTGGCCGCAGGCAAGGCTCGTCATGATTGTGTATGCGGTCCTGATTGCTATCAGTCGCCTGGTGCTCCTGGCGCATCATCCCAGCGACGTGGTCGCCGGCGCGTTGATCGGCGTCATCGGCGCGATGCTCGTGCGATATTGGTTTGCCGCCCGCCGTCTCGGGTTCGCCATCCGGCGCGATGGGGCCATTGTACCGCTTGCCGGACCCTCGCTGAAACGCCTCAAAAGGGTTGCCCGCGGCGCGTCAGCCCCATAAGAAGCGGACGCCGCAAACGCCGGAAATAGCCGCCGCAGGCCAGCTCAAACCAAGAGTGTCGATTTGCCGTCTCCTGAACCAGCCGCGGTGGCCGTTTCCATCGTTGTCCCCGTGCGCAACGAAGCCGAGAATGTAGCCCCGCTGATCGCCGAGATCGCCGCCGCCCTCGACGGCGGATGGGCTTATGAAATCATCTATGTCAATGACGGCTCAACCGACGCGACCGCCGAGCGGCTTGCAGCTGCCATGCAACAGCGCGGAAATCTGCGCCAGATCCGGCACGCCACATCGTCGGGTCAATCGGCGGCGGTGCGCAGCGGGGTTCGCGCCGCACGCGGCGCCATCGTGGCGACGCTCGATGGGGATAGTCAGAACGATCCTGTGTTCCTGCCGGATTTGATTTCGGCGATCGAGAATGGCGGCGAGCGCGTCGGTCTGGCCGCGGGCCAAAGGATCGGACGCAAGGATACTGGCTTCAAGAAAATCCAGTCGCGCGTCGCCAATGGCGTGCGCAGCGCGATTTTGCGCGATGGCACCCGCGACACTGGGTGTGGCCTGAAGGCGTTCCGGCGCGAGGTGTTCCTGGCGCTGCCTTATTTCGACGGACTGCATCGCTTTCTGCCGGCGCTGGTGCGCCGGGAGGGCTATGAGATCGCCTATGTCGACGTGATCGACCGGCCGCGCCGCGCCGGCGTCTCGAATTATGGCTTTTTCGATCGCCTGTGGATCGGGATCATGGATCTCGCGGGCGTGTGGTGGCTGATCCGCCGCAAGAAGTCGACACCCGTTGCGACCGAGGTGACGTCATGACCGACCTGTTCAATAATCTCGCCAGCTACCTGAACGATGTCTTCATCATCAAGTTTGATGCCTGGGTAGTTCTGGGATTCGTGGCGCAGGGATTTTTTACCATGCGTTTCCTGGTGCAATGGATCGCATCGGAGCGCGCGCGCAAGAGCGTGATCCCGGTGGCGTTCTGGTTTTTCTCAATCGCCGGCGGCCTATTGCTGTTGATCTACGCACTGTATCGCAGAGACCCGGTCTTCATCGCAGGTCAGGCGTTCGGGCTCATCGTCTATGTACGCAACCTGTACTTCATCATCGTCAGCGGACGGCAGGCATCGGCGAGCGATTGAGCGCCAGCGAGTTCACGCGCACCCAAACATGTCGAACCGCTCAGACGATGCCTTTGCAAGCCCAGGCGGTCGTGGCGAAAGACCTGGGCCCATCGGGCTCGCCGCCAAGATAGACGTTTCGAACTGCCGCTTCCAACGCAGCCCTTTGTTCGGTCGCGAGGCTGAGCGCGAACTTGCCGAGGGCGGCCTCTCCCGCCGCGATCGGAACCCAGTAATCTGAAAAATTCTGGTATTCAAAGCGAATGGTGATGCTCGACTGCTGGACTGACGTCAGTCCGGCTTCGGACCATGCCGCGAGCATTTCGTTAGGCCGCGTCATGGGACGGAAATAGAAGTCGCGCAGCACCTTGCCGTCGGCGATTCCAAGGGTTGCAGCGGCATCCCAAAACAGCCTTAGCGCCGGCATTCCACCGAGGCCATCCCAAACAGTAGCTGCCACGACTCCACCCGAGCGGACCACCCGTCGCATTTCGCCCACCGCCTTTTTTGCATCGGGCACGAAATGAAGGACGAGCATCGCAAAAGCCCGGTCAAAACTCTTGTCCGCAAATGGCAGGCTGGCTGCATCGCCGGTTTTGAAATCAACCCTCGGATCGCGGATCGTCTGCCTTGCGGATTCCAGATAGACGTCCGCAAGGTCCACGCCGACGATGGTTTTTACGTCGGCGGACTCCAGCAAGACGCGCGTCAGGCTTCCGGTTCCGCACCCAACATCAAGAATGCGCTCGCCATCGGAGATACCCGCAAATTCGACAAACCGAGGGGAGAGCTGACGACTCCATCGCCCCATGAAATGCTCGTAGGCGGTAGCGCTCCGCGCATTGTAGGTTGACGACATGGCACTCCTCCTCGCATGGGGGGCACGAGCTACGCGGCGTTGAAGACCGCAAAGCCGCGCTCGAGATCGGCTTTCAGATCGTCGACATACTCCAGCCCGATGTGAAGCCGCAACGCTGGCCCGCCCGGCGCCCATCTGGTGGCGGTGCGGTAGGGCGAACAGTCGAACGGAATGATGAGGCTTTCGAAGCCGCCCCATGAATAGCCCATGCCAAATAGTTTGACGGCGTTGAGCAATGCATCGACGGCTTTTTGCGGCGCGGGCTTCAGAACGATACTGAACAGGCCCGACGCTCCGGTAAAATCCCGTTTCCAGATCGCATGGCCCGGGTCGCTTTCGAGAGCCGGGTGCAACACCCTGAGAACCTCCGGCCGGGTCTCAAGCCAGCGCGCGATCTCGAGCGCGGATCGATGGTGCTGCGCCAGCCGCACCGCAAGCGTGCGCAGGCCGCGCAGCGCCAGAAACACGTCGTCGGGACCTGCGCACACGCCAAGCAGCCGGATCGCCTCTGATATCCTCGGCCAGGCCTCGGCGTTGGCCGAAATTGTTCCGAACATGATATCGGAATGTCCGCCGACATATTTGGTTGCCGCCTGCATGCTGATATCGACGCCTTGATCCAGCGAGCGGTGATAGAGCGCGGTCGCCCATGTGTTGTCGTCGATCACCAGCGCCCCGCGGCCATGCGCCACGGCTGCGATCGCGGGAATGTCGGGCATTTCGAAGGATTGCGAGCCGGGCGCTTCGACGAGCACCGCCCTGGTGTTCGGCTTGAACAGCCCGGCGATGCCGGCGCCGATCAAGGGATCGAAATAGGTGGTCTCAACGCCGTAGCGGGCAAGCAGGCCATTACAAAAATTGCGGCTGGGACGGTAGGCATTGTCGCAGACCAGGAGATGATCGCCCGCGTTCAGCACCGCGAGCAGGGTGGTAGTGATCGCCGACAGGCCGGAGGGCGCAAGACCGACGCCCGCGCATTGCGGGCCTTCGAGCGCCATCAGCGCCTCCTGCAGCGCCCGGGTGGTCGGTGTGCCGTGGCGGCCATACTGGAACTCGCCGCGATGGGCGTGCAGATCGTCGGCCGTCGGATACAGCACGGTCGAGCCATGGACGACGGGCGGATTGACGAATCCTTTCTGGGCCTCGGTGTCACGGCCTGCGGTGACCAGTGTGGTCTCGGTTTTGAGCGGCTTCGATCGTTCGTTCTTTCCGGGAGAATTCATGCGTCTGCCGCCACCAAAGGACCTTTTGCCGTAGCCGCGACGCCCTGGGAAAGCCCGCCGGGCGGCGGGTTCGGGCTGGGTCTGTTAATAACAGGACACAGAAGACGGCCGTCAACCCCTTGACCCGGCTCGCCAGTCGTTCTGTGATGCGTCGGAGCTATCTGTCGCCGCACGTTGAGGGGCCTGCCGCGACCTTCGATCCATCGCTTGACCAGACTGCACGTTATACTGCCTGTCGGGCTGGCGTTTGCAGCGGGGATCACGGTTAGGCCCATCGGCGTCGGCAACGAAAAGCAAATATTCCCAGACGACCCTTGAAAGGCTTTGCCATGAAACGTGCATCCCTGGTTCTTACCCTTGCTCTCGCCGCCGCTTTTTCGACTGAGGCTGCCACTGCCCAAACGCTCAAGACGGTCAAGGACCGGGGCATGTTGTCCTGCGGCGTGAGCCAGGGCCTGCCGGGCTTTT
>WNFS01002976.1_pt1 | contig 12797 bp, 16 predicted proteins | sample 5400141 | NCBI WGS metagenome assembly WNFS01 (sample SAMN13153358, study PRJNA577476) | soil metagenome | isolation source: 60 cm saprolite under Madrone tree | place: USA:California | collected 2016-06-14
TGCAAGCGTAGACTCGCGCGCCCAATCGCGTTGCCATTCGCCGCTCAGAGCGATCCACGTGATGGGAACGGCCCCTGCTTGCACCATTCGCCGAACCGCCATGTCGTGAGCTTCCACAGATACACCACCTGAAGCGTCGGTAACGATATACACGTCGTAGCCTTCACCGAGGGCGTGAATAGTGGGCATCGCCAAGCACATCTCGGTCCAAAGCGCGGCCAAGATTAGCTTCCTGCGGCCGGTTCCTTTCACGAGGTCCACAATCCGTTTGTCTTGCCATGCGTTGATGTACGTCCGATCGATAGGCTTCTGATCTGGAAATACGTCTTGAAGGCGCTTTATCAGTTTTCCGCCGCGAGCTTCGAGCACCGTGGTCAGAATAACCGGAACTTTGAAGGCCTTGGCGAACTTAGCGAGTCCAATCACGTTGTTCACGATCATCGTCGGCTCGTGACTGTGAAGGTTTGCGAACTGAAACGGTTGGTGATCGATTAGGACAACGACGCATTCCTCTGGGGTCAGTAAAGCCGAAAGCCCCGTCAACTCTGATTTCGCCGACTGCCGTTCAGGGACGCTTGTTTGTGCTGGTATTGGCGCCTCCCTTCCGCGCGAGGAATCACGTTGTGCAACCACCAGGCTGGAGGTCGCAGGGACTGCGATGGCGCCAGCGGCGAGTCCCAGAAATTGACGACGTTGATTTGACATAGCGGCGTTCCTCCACAAGTGACGAAGACTCCTTCATGCGAGATGCGACGGTACTCACTCAAGGAGGCCAGATGCCAGCAGCGCTTCGAGACGGGCGTGTGGATTGCGAAATTCGCTCATCGTCACTCCTTTTGCCCGCATCGGGCGGTTTGAAGACTTGTGATTAACGTGATGCGCTGTTCGGGTCTTGGCGTGGCTCGGCAGTGGGCAGCACGTCTCCTGTTTGGGGTCGTTATGCAGCCCCTCGGCTGATGGCCAGCGTCTGCCCGCTCCGGATAGCGCACCCATCGCGCGCATCCATGAGAACTCCGTTGAGCAGGATCTTGCCGATTGCGGGAACGAGATGGGCGCTGCGGCCGTCAAGCGCGAGCGCGGTCGAGTCCGTGTGCCGGATCTTCATGTGTGCCTCTCATGGTCGCCCATTTGACGCCCGACCAGACACATACCTGTGCAATGATCCCCTGGACAGATCGAGAAATGGAATACATATTTGTCCTGAATAGAATAATTCAGACTGCCGCATGACCCCAGTTCAAGACCTCAACAATCTCTATTTCTTCGCCAAAGTGGTCGATTTCGGCTCCTACACGGCAGCGGCGAAAGCACTGGGCTTGCAGACCTCGAAGCTCAGCCGTCGCATCGCTGCGCTGGAGACCGAGCTCGGCGTGCGCCTCATCAACCGCACGACGCGGCGTCTCTCGCTCACCGAAGCAGGCAAGACGTTCCATCGCCATTGCTTGGCGCTCCTTGAGGAGGCGCAGGCGGCGAAAGACGCCATGAGCCAGATTCTTGCCTCGCCACAGGGGCTCGTGCGCATCTCTTGTCCCACCGGTCTTCTGCAAGGCGGCGTCGCCGATGTCCTCGCGCGCTTCCTCGCCAAGCATCCACGAGTGCGCATCGCGCTCGACGCCACCAATCGGCGCGTCGACGTCGTCGACGAAGGTCTCGACATCGCTTTGCGGGTGCGCAAGCCGCCACTGGAGGATTCCGATCTCGCCATGCGCGCGTTCGGGCCCGACGAGATGATCCTCGTCGCCAGTCCCGAATTCATAGCCGCGCACGGCGAACCACAAACGCTCGAAGATATTGCGCAAATGCCGACGCTCTCGATGGGGAGCGCCGACGAGCGCTCGACCTGGCGCTTCGTCGGGATGGACGGCGAGCCCGCGGAACTGACACATTCGCCGCGCCTCTGCACGGACGATCTCTTCACGCTGCGGCGTGCGGCGCTGCAAGGGATTGGTGCAGTCCTTGTCCCGCGTCTCCTCGTTGCGAACGATTTGGATAGCGGCGCGCTCATCCGACTGCTGCCGCCACTCAAGGCTCACATCGGAATCATGCACGCTGTTTTCCCGTCGCGGCGTGGAATGGTTCCCGCGGTGCGCGCGCTCCTCGACTTACTCTCAGAGACTGTCCGTCTGCTCCCGAGCTAGCTCGGCGTGTTGTCGTTCGATCGCCAACTTGACGTTCCGCGGACCGGTCTCCGTCCGTTGTCGAACCGGTCTGCGGCATCTGAAAACGGAAATTAGAAAATGGCGAGCAGAGACCGGCGTGACGAACGTCGGGTTCCGGACCCGAAATCCTGAAAATTCACCCCCAAGACACGGACGACCGCGGCCTAACCCGCGGAAATATAGAGGGTTCTCGCACACCAGGAAATCCTACCACCGAGACCGCAGTGGCTGGCTGGGGCGGGAGGATTCGAACCTCCGCATGGCGGAATCAAAATCCCCAAAAGGATAGTGATATGCATAGCATATCTGCTGTCATGTTGCATCTGTGTTGCATCAAGCGAGAGGGGCGCGCCGTGTCGCCCACAACGCTTGCTATGATCCCGTCGGCCCCATTCGTTCACCGATGACCGCAGCACCCCAGTAACCGGACCGGTTCCGGTCCGGGCCGGTGTAGTTCGGCCATGGGCCATAACCCGCCATCGCAGCCCCTATCAGAGGCACGGAATTTGGAATAGCTTTGGTGGAACCTGGGGGCACGCCATGAAATTTCCGCGCCGTCAATTTCTGCATATGGCAGCAGGAGCAGCCGCTCTGCCAGCGGCGTCGCGGCTTGCAACGGCCCAAGCCTATCCGGCGCGTCCGATAACGGTGATTGTGCCGTTTGCGGCCGGCGGACCGACGGATACGATTACGCGCATAGTGACCGAGCGAATGCGCGTATCGCTGGGTCAACCCATCGTCATTGAAAACGTGACTGGGGCGGACGGCAGCATCGCGGTTGGCCGGGCCGCTCGCGTCGCACCTGATGGCTACACGATCAGCATCGGCAATATCGCCACCCACGTCTTGAATGGCGCGGCTTACTCGCTTCGATACGACTTGCTAAACGATTTTGAATCGATCTCGCTTCTCACAAGCGCCCCGGCCTTGATTGTCGCGAATAATGGAGTGCCAGCGCGGGACTTGAAGGAATTGATCGCTTGGCTCGAGGCAAATCAGGATAAGGCGTCCGCGGGGACCTTTGCCACTTGGGCGCGTCTGTTGGGTGCCCATTTCCAGAATATCACCGGCACCCGCTTTCAGATTGTGCCCTACCGCGGCGCGGCCGCCGCCATGCAAGATTTGATTGCGGGGCACATCCAATTGATGTTCGATCAAGCTGGCAACTCGCTGCCACAATTGCGTGGCGGCAAGATCAGGGCCTTTGCCGTCGCCGCCAAGACGCGACTTGCCCTTGCCCCAGACATCCCGACGACGGACGAGGCAGGGTTGCCGGGTTTTTACCTGTCGGTCTGGCATGGGCTCTGGGTTCCCAAGGGCACGTCGAAGGACGTCATCGCCAAACTCAATTCCGCTGTGGTGGACGCCTTAGCCAATGCAAGCGTGCGTCAGCAGCTCACTGAACTCGGTCAGGAAATTCCATCGCGCGACCAGCAGACACCGGAGGTGCTCGGTGCTTACAAAAGGCCGAGGCGGACAAGTGGTGGCCGATCATCAAAGCGGCCGGCATCAAAGCCGAGTAAGCTCCTACGCACTGGCGGTGACAGGTATGGGTCAATTGCGTCATCCTTGACCGCCACCCACACACGTCGGCTCGACCTCAACGAGCGGACATGGAAGCTCGCTTCCAACGCGGGCGGCAGACCTCTCCGGCGCTATGCCAGCACCTCTCTATGCAACGGCGTGACATTGTCAGCCGGCGGGTTGAGGATCCAACGCCAAGCTTTAGTAGCGGGAACATCTGTTATCGGGAGCTATCTGCGGCCACCGGCTGCCGCGGCGCTGCCGACGATGCCGGATCTGCCGTTCGTTTCTCACGCGCGGCGATTTCGTCGCGCAGCTTTTGCTTGGCCGCGCGATTGCCCTCGAGACGCTTGCGCGTTTCCTTGTCGGGACGAGCCATCAGAGCCTCCGGCAGTTTGCTGCGCAAACACATCGAAAGCGATTACATAATTTGCTAGAAAAGATCACAATCTCGCCAAATAATCGCACGACGCGTTCCAGAATAATGGCAACTTCGAGGGGGCGCTGACGCGTAGAGAAGTGCGCGGGCCAAAAGGGGCGGGCCTGAGAGCAATGATCTGCATCTTCGAGCTCTGAATGGGGGCGATCGATGTTGACAGCGAGCGGCGAGAGCGTTGATGGCGTGAATCGACCGGTGGTCGCGCGTGTCTACTGTGTTCCGTCGACTTTTTCGCGTCGGCGTGGGCGACCATCGCGGTCTTCAGCGGCATTCCCGGCGCGCTTGATAAAGCATTGATCCGCAGTTCCTCGACACCCGGCATTGCAGCCTGGTGCGCGGGCAAGGAGATCGTCCGCAAGACGAGCGAGCACCTAGCGGGGGGGATCATGAGCGCGCCGGTTCGAGAGCCCGACGACAATGGGTCATTGAATGACAGGCCATTGAATTACGCACCAAAAAGGGCGCGACAGGCAGAACATGATCAGAATCCGGAAAGCCCGGCGCCAAAAGTTAACACTGCGCCACGGCCACATATGCTGGAACCGCCAGAACCGCCGTGGAAACGAAAGAAGCAGCGCGGAGTGTTTGCGGGCGACGTTGCCATCGTGGAGCTGCGCACCCAGCGCCTGGCGCCCGACCGGGTTCCGGAGCCGCCGCTGCCAGATTCGACTGCCCGGGTATTTGGCAGGGTGGGGTGGATCGTAGGCGTCATCGCAGTGGTGGCGACGGGTACCGTTGGATACCTGTGGCGCCCCGCGCCGCAGGCCACTCCACCGTCTCAGCAGCTCGCGCTAACCTCCGACCGCCCGAACTTGGCAGCTGAGCTGTCGGTATCGGCCGCAAATCGCAACGCCTCAAGCCTCGATTCCTCCAAACCAGCCGCGGTGCCTCCGGCCGCGGGCCGTCTCGCGCCGAGGGCATCCGCGACGCAGTTCAATGAACAAGATCCGCGCGCTCCCGTACCAGCACAAGAGTTACCGCGGCAGCCTACGGTCAACGCGGCCGAAGTCGCGTCGATGATGAAGAATGGCGCGGAGTTAATGGCGAATGGAGATATCGCCGCAGCCCGGTTGATGTTCAAGCGCGCGGCGGAAACGGGCGACGCGGGAGCCGCCTTTGCTCTTGCGGAAACCTACGACCCCTTGGTGCTCAGGAAATTGGGTACGAGAGTCGCCCTCATGTCCGATATTGCACTGGCTCAAAGTTGGTACAAGAAGGCCAGGGATCTGGGCTCGACCCTGGCCCCGGAACGCGTTGTGAGGCTTACACAGCTTCTCGAGTGAACTCGATCCGCACAGTATCAGGGCGCTAGCGTCACCGACCGGGTCGCGTGCGGCGCTCATCCCGCGGGGCCGATGGAAGGAAAAGGAACGCAAGTCTACCGGATCCGGCAAATTGCCTGAGGCTTCCACCGGCCGATCCCGCGACGCCGTCGCCCGGCCATCCGTAGCCAGCCCTGCCACCCAGGCTCATGGCGCCCGCCAGAAGGCCACACACAAGACACCGGCCGACACGAAAAACGCGCCAGCGGCGTCCTGAGCGCGGGCGGCGGGCATGGTGGGGCGGGTGACCCAGCCCCACGGCGTTGCTCTTGGGATACCTGCTTTCGATTTCAAACCGGCCGGGCGGAAACATTACCGGGATCAACACATTCACCGGTGAACTGGCCGGCAAGCGACTCGACCTCCTCCTGAAAGTGGGTCCCGCAAGCCAATAAGATTGGGTTTCTTTTGGGCACCAGAATCTTTCTTGTATACGAGGAGCAAACGACCGCAATGCTTGCGGCGGGACGTGCGCTCGAGGCGAGCGCTTACGCCGAGCGGGTTCCAGGATTTCTCGCAGGGTGAGCTGTGTCGCTTCCCTACCCCGCGTCTAAGATCGGCGAGGCTACGCTCAATGGGTGTCGACAACATATTGTAGCCTACGCGGTTTCCGAGGGCATTCACAGCCGATTGCTCAAATCGATAAAATCCTTCAGCAAATGGACGACGAGTCATCGTCAATGCGGGGACCATGAAAGCGCCCATGACGAGCAGCTCAGGCTGTAAGCGCCGCCGAGGTCAGCCGACCAAGTTCCGGGAGGAATACGTCGAGCAGGTTCGGGCGCTGTGCGAGGCGGGTGTCCCCGATAAGGATATCGCGGCCCACCTTGGTGTCAGTAGCCGCAGCTTGCATCGGTGGCAGGAGCGCTGGCCACAGTTCTTCGAAGCTCGTGAACTAAAACACGATCCTTCGACGAGGTTTAGAAGGCCAGGAGGGCGTCGGCGTAATCTGCCGGGTTGAAATTATGGCCTGCTTGATTGCGGCGAGCTTCATCGCCATCAAATCCAGCGAGGAACGAAGACACGCCGGCGTTATGTTCACTTTGGAACCTTTCCGTCTGCTTCAGTCATTGAGCAAAAGATTGGCCGCTCATTGCCTCGAAGCTATCTCTGCTTGTTGATAACTGCGTGCCGTTCACCGTTGAAACGCATTCGGTGCAGTGGTAGCCGAGCACGAGGTGCGTCAATATCGGCGAAGAGATGCTCTCCGGTGCCGGGCAGGATTGGCGCAAAGATCGGCGACGTCGCGTTCTGCGGTGCAGGAGACCAAAGGTATGCGAACCGCGCTCGCGCAACTCCTTTCAGACTTTCTGTCGGCGATCGTGTTCCTGACCATCTACGGCAGCACCGAAAATCTTTATTTAGCCACAGGCGCGGCAATCGCCGTGAGCCTCGCCCAGTTCACCGTCGCCAGGATCAGAGGCCGGTCTGTCGATGCTATGCAATGGCTCGTCCTCGGTATGGTCGTCGTGCTCGGCTCGGCGACCCTCATCACCCAGGACAGCCGCTTCATCATGGTGAAGCCGTCGATCGTTCATTTCGCGGTGGGTGCGGTGATGTTGCGGCGCGGCTGGATGATGCGTTATCTGCCGCCGATCGCTCGGGATAACGTCCCCGAATCTGTTCTCGTCGGCGCCGGTTACGCCTGGGCGGCGCTCATGTTCGTCGTCGGCGCGCTGAACATTATCATCGCCGTGACGCTGCCGTTCGGGGTTTGGGCGTGGTTCATCTCGGTGGGCGCCATCGGCGCCAAGATCGTGGCCTTCCTCGTGCAATACATGATTTTCCGTACCATCGTGCGCCGGAAGCTACGCGGAGCCGCCGCCGGAGGCCCCGCCCTCCTGCAGAGGGCGGCCCTCGCCCAAAAACTTGGCATGGGCCAAAGCCGCCTCGACCGAAGCCGTGAACGCCGGCAATCGTCCGGTCGAGGTCGTCCGCGTCAGGATCACCGATGCCGGCCGGCGGGCGCTCCACGTATGACGACCGACCTGATTGCAGCCTTCCGGAGGCCGACCGATACTGGCCCCCACGCCAGAGCAAGACCCAACCCGTGCTGATAGCGCGGCTGAAATCACGCGAAAGGCGGAGGCCGATAAGGCTGCCCAAGTTTATGCGGTACACGTCATCGAGCGTTGGAATGCAGCGTTTGCGGCCGGCCGAGGCACCTTATTATCCCCGACAATAAGATGCGCCGTCCTGGCCGGCATGCCGTGGCTGGCGCGATCGATATTAGGACGACAGAGCGCCGTCCGCTCACGTCGGTCGGAAGCTTGGTGCTCGGCTTACTGTGTTCGTGGTGCGGGGGAGCAACATCGCCCAATAAGCAGCGTTTCAGGTCCCTAGTGTTTCCGGGCCGCCCTAGTCACTTCGACAATTTCAAATCCGGCAGGGCACAATATGCGAGCGATCTCCAGCCTCGTATTTTCATCAGCCGCCTCGATCGCGTCTAAAACCGCATAGGTCCACGCTTTTTTCATCGCATCGTTTTCGTCCGGAGTTGACATCAACCCACCTCTACCTTGCGAGTTCGCAGGTTGACGATCCCCCGACTAACCAAAAATATTCCGCCGAAGTATGCCCGCCGCGTCGTGATGGGATTCACGCGCTCTTCAATGGAGTTAGAAAGTTGCCGAGTTGCCGAGCGCCAGCACCACATAGGCTAAAACAGCAATCCAGAATGCGTACATCGAGATAAATGGTATCTCCACAAAGACGCCAACGACCGCCAACACCACGAGCACGAGTGAAAGGATAAACACCCACATTGCCGGAGCATGAAGTGTCATCATCGCCTCCCCATTGCGCTATCGCAACAACCTCTACCACGACGAGTATCTTCGACCGGAAATGGGTTCGAATATGGCGACAGTGGGGTGGGATAAATATTACCTGGGCAATGTAGCAATGGGGACACACAAGAAAGCCCCGGCTTTCACACCAGGGCCTGGCACAGCGGCCGCCCGTGGGGGGAGCGCAAGCGGTCAGCTATCGCTCAGCCGGAGCAACGCAGCGCACTGAATTAAGCCCTGGCACACCCCCTCGTCCGCTCGCGGAGCTGAATCGGACCTCGTTTAGGCGGCCGACGTGATGCAGCGATCGAGGAAGCCGTCAGGCTGTTCGACGTGAAGGATATCAAGAAGCTGATCGCCGTGCGCCGCCGCTAGGGGATCGACCCGGTCTGAGAACCCCCATATGGCCTCGCCCATGCGTCCCATCGCAGGGGGCTACCTCGGGGAAGGGCGACCCGGCCAACGCACGGCCGCGACGGCCGCGGCGAGGTCCCTCGTCTTCGACGCGGCCCTAGGCTTCCCGCTTCGGCGCACCCAGCGCCCAACCTACAGTGCGAAGCTCGATCGGTACATAGTGATGAGGAAATTCCTCATTTCGTCGAACGCGATGCGCTCCATCCGGCGCATGACAGCCAGTTTTCGGCGCGGGGAGTCCGCCTCTTGGAACTGCTCGAGGATCGACTGCACGGCCGAGCGGTATTGCTGATAACGCTCGATTTCCCGTTCGGGCTGGAGCCCTTCTTGGTAAGCCTTGGCAGATAAGGTCACGATCGCGATCACGATGATCGCCAAGCTGAAAGCGATCGAGACCGCGCTCGCCACAGCGCCGACAGAGATGCCAAAGGGCGAGGTCGACAGGACAAGCTCGGTCAAACCGACGATGGCCGTAAACACCACCATCGCCAGCACGAAGCCGTGAATGATCAAGAGCCAGGCGAGTCCAGCCTTGCTGAGGCTCTCCAGGATCTTAGCCTGCTGCATCGGCATGTTCGAATACACCCTGTGATCGGGCTGCAGCTTGTACTCCGCAAAACCAAGCTGGTGCCGGATGCGCAGGTGAAGATACGCCCTGCAAAAGACCTCAAACTCCGGGCTGTCCGCCACCGACGACAAGTCCTGCGACTCGGGCAGCCAAAACTGCGTTTCGCCATAGGGACCGATTACGTTGCTGAATTGGCCATCAACCTTCCCCTCGAAATCGGCCCGGAATTGTGCGAACAGGTGTTGGCGATCAGAATCGAAGACGCTCTTGTCGGCATCGGAGCGCCCAGACGCGAGAGCCTGCGGCAATAGCACGAGGAGCGACTGGAAATGGAACTGCCGGATCCGCTCGCCCATGAACCGGTTGTGCAGCCACCGCGTCTTTCTTTCACCAAACAAAACGCCGAATGCACCAATCGCGACGCTGGCAAGGCCGCAAACCGCGGCGAGCCCGGCGATCGCCAGCGACCAATGGCTGCCTGTCAGCAGCAGCATCATGATTTCGCCGGCCGCGAGGAAAAGCGCGAGGGCTCCGAGCGCGATCGCCAGCCCGCCCCATTTCCGGCTCTCCTTCTTCGCGGCATCCGCGGGATCATTGAACGTGGTGAACCACTCGATCAGATCCGGATGATGGAGCGCATGCTCGAGCGGTTGGTAAAGCCTCCGAACGATTTCGAGATCGGCGGGGTTAGCAAGCAGATCGTTGTTGAACGTGTGGACTTTATCGCCCGGCTGCATTTACCTTCTCCCCCTCTGAGCGCGACCCGCCCTCGATCGATACTAAAAATATATGGACGTCCTATCTTTTATTTTTGGCACGGCCGTTTTGGCTCCCAATGTCGCGACAGCTAGCGCGCAACGGGCGGGCGATCACAAAGGTTGAATGGCACTAGATCGCGTCGGGCGAGCCGGCACACTCCCACCGAGCCGTTCATCGGCCACCTGCTGGACGAGCGGCTCTACGGACCCCTTCCGATCATCCGCACGCGTGCTCGATACCTAACGTACCGTCTCCAATCGCGACCGGCCCCATTTGCGGCTCGGCTGGATGAGCCCAGTCCTACGCGCTCAACGCCAGCGCACACTTTGCAGTATATCTTCGACAACTGGCAGGTGGAGCTGATACGACTCCTTAAAGCTGTTGAAGTTGAAGATATAAATGTAGTCGCCCGCGGGAACGAACGTCTGCATGATACGGATGTCCCGCGGATCGGAGGCTCGTAGCAATGACAGGCCTCTCAGCGAAGAGTCGTAACCGCCAACGTTGAAGCCGTCGAGTGTAAACTCGAGAACATAGGCGTCGCGGTCATATAAATAGCGCGGTCTTTCGGTCGCTGGAGGGTCTCCAATCTGGGTAAAGATAACGTACCGTATGCCTCTATCTTTGATCTCCCATGTCCGCACGATAGTCTCGTTTGCGGAGTCCCGGATGTACTGCCCTACGAACTCTCTAAGCGAGCGCTCGTTGCGGTCCCATCGTGACACGGCGACGACATGGCAATTCCACGGTCTGCGGGACCGATCAGGACAAACCGATCTTTACCCTTGTAGTCCTCCGAAACCGTCCACTGGAGCGGTAGGTCAAGAGTGAGCGCATTATCGTCACTGCGGTAGACACGCTCTGGCCGCCGCCAGCGGAGACGCGAGATGATCCCCTCGAACGCGGGCGTCCTGGCATCCAGCTCTTGCTGATCGTGCGCCCTCAGCACGAACGCATATTCCTTGTTCCTGAACAGCATAATAAGGACGATCTCGAGTTCCCCACTCTGGGTGCGGACTAATCTAAATTCGTGCGCTGCGTCGCCCCCCACCCGCTTCCGTTTCTCTTCGAGAATCTGGCTGTTGCGCCGCGCCTGTCATGCGGCGAATCTCGCGCGAGAACGGGGCGTTCCTTTGAAGCCCCCATCGGTCACTCCACCATCGCCTGGTATCAGCGTTTGGTACGAGTCCTACCTCACGAATTTGACGGCGCGAAGAGTGTGGTCAATCCATCGTGAGCTGACCGGGTCGTCGCTTTCGGTGACGCGCTTGTCCCGGATCGTGGCACAGCGCAACTCTAGAGATGGACGTCTTGCGCGAAAAACTCAGTGGGCAGCTCGCGACCCGGGCCGGATCTCCTTCGCCTTGCGATATACCACGGCGCCGGCCGCGGCGAATCGTAACCCTAATCCCAGATTGTTGATGAAACGCGTGACCTCACGGTTCGAGCGCCGGCCGGAACCGCGCCGGCGATCACATCGGCGAGCGTTGGGGTGCCCGGGAGATCGATCCTTTCGCCCGATCTCCAGCCCTTGCCTTCGCTGATCTCCGGCGTCTTTAGATCCTTTGCGGTGACGTGCAGCGGTTTTGCTTCATGGGTATGGATCACGAATCAATCGGCTCGCCGGATGGCCGCGACCTCGATCTAGGGCAGCTTGATGGAGCTGATATGAATTCCGGGCCTTATCCAGCGCGCGAAGAATATGTTCTCGATGGAGTTTGGTGGCACACATCACGATGTCAGCGTCGCCGACGGCATCTTCCGGCTCGCTAGCAGGATCAACCGTGATGCCGAGAACCGAACTCATCTCCCGCGCAAATGCCGCGCAGCGGTCGCGATTTGGGCTAAAGCAACGGGCAACTCATGGCGGTGTGCGCGAGCAGGGCTCGCAACTAGCCTCTCTGCCACAGCGGTCCGCAGCCTCCTTTATCGCATCTAAAAGTTCCTTTGATATTTAACAAACGTTATGTTAAGGTTAACATTATTTAGCGGGTCTTAGAGGGGGAAACAAATGGGCACACGCGGAACCAAGTTAATAGCATGCCACGTATAGAGCTTCACTTTATGTGGTTGTCGTCATAGCAACGCCTTTTCAAACTACGCTGCTTTCGCTTAGCGGGCGGATCGTTCTGTTCGCGTGGTGGCCTCGCGGTAAGCCCGTTTCACCTGACGCGCTCCAACATTACTGAGGTCGATAAGCAAGGGAGGAAGGATCGTGCGGGAGATTTCTACACGTGAGAGTCAAAGAGCATCATTGAAGCGGTGCTTCGCTACGCTAGCGGCCGCAGCGGCTGGCCTTTGGGTAACGACGGCGGCAGTGGCGAACACTGATGATGATGTATTGCCGCAATGCAGAGCATTGCAAGTACCGGTATCACTGGCACAAGTACCCGGTGCCTCGCTTTATGGTGAACTCTGCGTCCCGGCAACGGGAACGCCCTCTGTCGTGCAGTTGTTGGTTCACGGCGCGACCTATAACAGGTACTACTCGGACTGGCCGTTTAGACCGGATTTTTATTCTTACGTACGCCAAATGGTCGGCGCCGGGTATGCCACGCTCAACATAGAGCGGCTGGGTTACGGCCGTAGCACTCACCCACTGAGCACTTTAGTTACGCTCCCAAATGGAACCGAGGCGCTACGCCAGGTGGTCGATAAGCTGCGGAGCGGGGAGATAGGCGGTCGCGCGTTCTCTCGTGTAATCTGGGTCGGTCACTCGCTCGGCACCCTCTATGGCTGGCTCGAGGCCTCAGTATCCCAGAATGTCGATGCATTCGTTCTAACTGGGCTGTTGCATTCGGTCAAACCGTCGTGGCTCGCGCT
>WNFS01018287.1_pt1 | contig 12795 bp, 10 predicted proteins | sample 5400141 | NCBI WGS metagenome assembly WNFS01 (sample SAMN13153358, study PRJNA577476) | soil metagenome | isolation source: 60 cm saprolite under Madrone tree | place: USA:California | collected 2016-06-14
TTGGCGCGAGAGCAGATCGAGCAACTCGGGCGTTGGGTGGATGTCCTCGAAATTGCGGCCGGCGAGGAGGAGCAGGCCGAGGATGTCGCGAAAGCCGCTGGTGTGATGCAGCATTTCGCGGAGCGTGATGGTCTTGCCATAAGAAGGAAGCTCCGGGACGTATTTGCGGACATCATCATCGAGCGAGAGAAAGCCTTGCTCGGCAGCGAGCACGACGCTGGCAGCGGTGAATTGCTTCGAGACGCTACCCATGTAGAAGACGGACTGCGGCGTGAGTGGGACGCCCAGTTCGAGGCTGGCCGTGCCGTAGCCTTTTTTGTAGATGAACTCGCCGTCGCGCACGACGCCGAGCGCGCAGCCTGGCGTGTCGGGCTTGTCGTAAGCCGCAAAAACTTGATCCACCTTGCGTTCTAGATCGCCCGTGTTCTTCGCATTCTTGTGTGCAAAGTTAGCAGCAGCGACCAACGAGCCAGCAGAGAACAACAGGATGGCAGCACGGCGCAACAGGGTCATGGCATAGGCTCCTCAAGATTCATTGAACGGAGGAGACTATATCCAGGTGGAATGCAAAGCAAAGCCTTTTGACATCGGTCAGCGGCCAGCAAGCCGTTTTCTAAGTGCCGACACACCTCAAAATGCGCGCCCACAAAGGCAGACTCGAGACTATCTCCCATGCACCCCTGGGACCGGGGAAGAGCCGCACGGAACGCATCCTCCTAGGAGGTGGAAGCGGTAAGGCACTCGTCCTATGCTTCGGCCGATTTGGATTATTTTAGGGCTGCGAAAACCCCTCTCGAAGTCCACGACCAGCCTTTGTATGCTCGAACTGTCTGCCGTGGCGTTCTCGTCCACGCGGAAATGTAGGTGCTCATCGTTTGAATACACCACGTAGTATCGAAGGCTTAGCGGATCTGCTGCGCAACTGCAGGCCCGGGCACCTACGAGCACATGAAGAGCGCCGATTTTCTGGCTCAGAGTGGCGACCAGAAATGGTTCCCCTTGCTGCTGGAGATCGCCCAGAAGAACGCGAAGAATGGAAACTATGTGAACGACGCGGCTGAGAGTGGCGAGGACATGATGCTATCCACGCTGCTTGTGATGATGCGCGGCTCAGACGAGGAGTTCACGCGCCCGATTGCGATTTCGACTTTTGCTTGCACAGGATCTCGCGCGGCAATACCGATTCTTCTCGGCCTGCTGAGAAGCACCGACACAGGGACTGCCGAGAGGGCTCTTTTTGGTCTACGCCAATTGACGCATCGGTCCGCCGTAGCCGGTGATCACTGGTATGACAATCCGCAGTCCCAATATGCAACGTGGGCTCAATGGTGGAATCGCGAGGGAAGCGACCGCATCTACAAAGCGACCGAATGCGGAAAGATTGCCGCTCTGAACTGATCAAAACATACCGGCCCCCCCTTTTTGGCAAGTGCAGATTCTAAAGGACTTAGATTTTCTGTAGGTTGATCAGAATCAACAATTGTTGACCTGTTTCGAAATGTTGATTCGAAAGCGCTTGGTGGTAAACATAATGTGATCGAAATTCGGTGTTTTCACCGCATGCCAGATAGGATTCGCTGTGCCACTGAGCTGTAAAATGAAAAAAGCGGCAGAGACGCCGCCGCATTTAGAATCCGCAGAACTTCCTGAGCCTATTTTAACATTTTGAGATTCTTTGTCTACGGGTAGTTGCTTCGCAGAAAAGGTGCGAGCGGGGGTAAGATGGTCCAATACTGGATCGTGCTGAATTGAGATGAAGTGAATGGAATAGGACAACCGAGATGACTACAGAAGCTAATGAACGGATGCAGAGGCCGCTTGAGGCGGTGGACCCGCGGATTGCCGAATTGCTGCGCGAAGAGGCGCAGCGGCAGGCGACCGGGTTGGAGTTGATTCCATCGGAGAACCTTGTTTCGGAGGCGGTGCTGGAGGCGATGGGGTCGATCTTTACGAACAAGTATGCGGAGGGGTATCCGGGGAAGCGGTATTACGGCGGGTGCGAGTACGCCGACAAGGTGGAGCAGTTGGCGATTGACCGGGCGAAGGAGTTGTTTGGCGCGGAGCACGCCAATGTGCAGGCGCACTCAGGGACTTCGGCGAATGTGGCGGTGTATATGTCCACCCTGCAGAAGGATGACGTGGTGCTGGGGATGAATCTTTCCCATGGTGGACACTTGACGCATGGGCATCCTTTGAATTTTTCGGGACGGATGTACAAGTTCATTGCTTACGGGGTGAAGAAAGAGGATGAGCGAATCGATTATGAGGAGATTGAGAAGCTGGCGTTGGAACACAAGCCGAAGATGATTGTGGCGGGGGCTAGCGCTTATTCTCGGATTATCGATTTTGAGAGGATTGCCCGGGCGGCGAAGGCGGCGGGGGCTTTGTTTTTTGTGGATATGGCGCACATCGCAGGGTTAGTGGCGGCGAGAGTGCATCCGAGCCCGGTGCCACACGCGGATATTGTGTCGACTACCACGCACAAGACTTTGCGGGGGCCGCGCGGCGGGTTGGTGTTGTGCAAGGCTGCGTTTGCGAAGGAGTTGGACAAGCTGACGTTTCCAGGGACGCAGGGCGGGCCACTGGTACACACGATTGCGGCGAAGGCAGTGTGTTTGAAGGAGGCTATGGAGCCGAGTTTTACTGAGTATCAGAACCAAGTGGTGGCCAATGCGAAGGCGCTGGCCGCTGCCATCGCGAAGCGCGGGTTCCGGATCGTGACGGGCGGTACGGACAATCACGTGTTCCTGATCGAGGTGCATTCGCGCGGGATTACGGGAAACGATGCGGAGAAGGCCCTGGATCGCGCGGGAATCACGGTGAACAAGAATTCGATTCCGTTCGATCCCCTGCCCCCCATGAAAGGGGGAGGAATCCGGCTGGGAAGCCCTTCGGTAACGACGCGCGGAATGCGGGAAGCGGAGATGGAGCAGATCGGCGTCTGGATTGGAGAGATTCTCTCTCACTTGGGAGACGCGGAAACGGAGCAGAGAGTGCGTAAGCAGGTGGCTGATTTTGCAGCACACTTCCCTATCTACGAATCGCGTGTGCGGGGAACTTCGCGCGCGGAACACGCGCGCGTGTGAACCCTAAATGAAGCAAGGAATCATTGAGGCGACGTTTGAATTTGAGAAGTGGCTGGGCGCCCAGCTTCCCATCATCAGGCAAGACCTTCGACTTAAACATCAATTCATGGCCGAGGCGGCGTTCCCGTTTTTTCGCGCGACTTTTTACAGATGGCTGCAGCTGTGGCCGGAAGTATGTGGCGAACTCGCGAAAGCCCCCAAAGTTCTTGCTGTGGGTGACTTGCACATCGAAAATTTTGGGACTTGGCGGGATTTGGAAGGGCGTCTCATCTGGGGCGTGAACGATCTTGACGAAGTCTATCCGACGTCTTATGCCATCGACTTGGTGCGGGTTACAACGAGCGCCTATTTGGCGATTCTGGGAGAGCACCTGAACATGCCCCGCCGCGAAGCGTCTGAAGCGATTGAAGAAGGTTACCGGGACGCGCTGGCTGCGGGTGGGAAACCATTCATTCTCGCGGAGGATCACCAGTGGCTGAGGCTGATGGCGCTGAGCAAGCTGCGCGACCCGGTTCATTTCTGGGGCAAGCTGACGCATCTACCACCGTTTACCGCGAAACCTCCCAACGAAGTGCGCGAATTGCTGGAGGAATCGCTGCCGCCCAAGAGCATGTATCAGCTGAAGAAGCGCATCGCGGGGCTCGGGAGTTTGGGCCATCCGCGGATCTTGGCGCTTTCGTCGGCGGGTGGGGCGTTCATTGCGCGCGAAGCCAAGGCCATTCGGCCTTCGGCATCCGCCTGGCACAGTAAGGCATCCTCGGCGGTCATCTACGGACCAAGGCTCGTCACTCGCTGTTTGCGCGTGCAGGATCCGTTCGTTCGTTTTCACGGCCGGTGGCTGGTACGGCGGATGGCCCCGGACTGCTGCCGGATCGAACTGGCCTCCCTGACTGCAGAACGGGATGAAGCGCGGCTGCTGTATTCGATGGGATGGGAAACGGCCAACATGCACTTCGGCTCACCGCACTGTATCCCCCAGATCAAGCGTGATCTTGCCCACAGAAAAGGCCGCTGGCTGCACAAAGCAGCCAAAGCGATGTGCAAGGCTACCCTAAAAGATTGGCAAGATTGGCGTAAGGGCTGGAAGAGGCTGACGAAGTAAACCAGCGCGTAAGATTTCGTGCGTCCGCTGGAAAACTTATTGAGTCGACGTTTCCGCAAGTCAAAAAAAGGGCGGTTTGGCTGGTTTCGCCTACTGTACTTGATTGTGTCGCTGCTACCTCAGTGCGGCTGACCTAAGACTGTCCCACGGGTCAGTAGATTCTCATGTAAGGAGCGCGTAGGTTCAAGAAGGACTGGGATGGGAACCGCAAACGCGATACTGCTCCTCGCGGTACCAAACACCAACTGGGTGAACGCTACATTTTCATGGGTGACCACCGGTCGGTCAATTTCAAGGGTGACCGTGAAACGGTCAGTTTCTTGGGTGACCGTGAAACGGTCAACTCAGCCAGACCCGGCGCCCGGGCGTTTTGTACCCTCATTTTTGCGGGGGCGAATTCAAGACCGGGTTAACGCTGCTGCGAGACAACTATGCGATGAAAGCGCTGCCGCATATGAAGCGCGCGGTAGACCTCGACAAAAACAATCCGTACTACATGTCGTATCTGGGAGTGGTGCTGGCGCGCTCGGAACAGAAATGGGGCGAAGCAGAACGGCTGTGCGATACGGCCGTGCGGATGAAGCGGAACCAGGCACAACTCTACTTGAATCTGGCGGAAGTGTACGCAACAGCGGGACGGCGGGAAGAGGCAGTGGAAGCCCTGCAGTCCGGTCTGAAATTTGCGAGGCGAGACGTGCGCTTGACGATTGCCATGAACCGGCTGGTCGAGCGGCGGCCTCCCGTACTGACGTTCCTGACGCGGCAGAACCCTATAAACCGGCAACTGGGAATCCTGCGGCACAAGACCCTGCAAATGTTCGGACAAGATTAATCTCGAGTTTTCTCCACCCCCCCAACAGCAAAAAGGCGGATGGCTTCACGCCATCCGCCCTTTTTGTTTTTAAAATGTGTCGAATTGCGCTAAAGGCAGGGGCTACCAGGGTGATTTGGAAAAGTTGTGCAAATTGGGCCGCTGCACGCCCATTTCCATGAGAATTTTCAGGCCGATGCCGAACATGCCGGTGGGAAGAGGATCTCGCCGGACAACTTCCGCGAGATATTCACGATTCAGTGACATAGGATCCTGAGAGTAAGGCAAAGTCAGAAAAAGGCGCATGCCGATTTCGTAGCCAGGTTCGCTGGTCTGGAAGAAAACGCCGCTGCGCGAGACGCTGAGGGTTCCGCGCATATCGTCGAAATGCTCCTTCTCGGGGTCCGAAGGACGAATACGCATGAGCTGGGTGATTTTGCAGCGGCGAGTGCCGCGGCGTTCCGAAGTTGCTAGTTTCGAAGTGCTTTTGCCACTTGTCGTGGGTGTCTTTCCCATGATGTCTTGCTGGATCTCCATGAAACCTGGCCTCTCCCTGAAGAGTCGCTTCAAGAGAGAGTTTGAGGCCAGTGCAACACAAAACCTATAGAGGAAACGTACCGGCTAAAGAGTAGGACGCTCCGAGAGGATGATAGTACGGAAGTACTGCGAAAGGAAGAGAGCAAAGCCGCCTTTTTCCATAAAGAAGTCAAATAAGGAGGAATTAATGCGGGGAGTTCCGAAGTGAAGTGGCAGATGCGGATTAGTACCGATATGGGACCAAGTACGAACACAGTCCCAACGAAGTCCGGCCCTAAGACATAGGTACGATGGGAGATCCTTAGGGACTGCCGATGAGAGTAGAAAGCGGAATGCGGCTGCGGAATCACAGATGTGTTAGGGCCGCCGCGATTGTGGATTCTCCGAGAGGAAGGCCTTCGCTGACGTGCCGCAGAGATCGCTGGAGAATATTCCATCATGAACGCAGCGGCGCGCCGAAGCGCAATTTCGTCAGGTCCAGGTCCGCACCAAGAACTAGTGCGAGGAGAGCGGCGACGGAATCTCCCCGCAGCGGAGGATGCGATGCGGATGAGGCAGGGGGACATCGATGTACTCGGATTGGACTGCGCGGGGCCCTTTCGAGTGGAAGGATTGCTCGAAGAAAAAGCGGACATTCTGCTGCTGACCTCGCGCGGGAGCCTGGTGGAAGACATTTTCGTGATCCGGCAAGTGCGATTGATAGCGCCGACCGTGCGCATCTTGCTCGTCGGAATGACTGAAGACGAAACCGATTTTTTCAGTATGTGCGAGCGGGAATCCGAGGGTACCTGCCGCGGGATGCCTCGGCAGAGGACGTGTTGGAGGCTATGCAAGCGGTGCATGCGGGCGAGGCGGAGTGTCCTGGCTTGCTGTGCGCATTGCTGTTCCGGTTCTTCGAGCGCGAGGCGACCTTGGTACACTCGGCGACCATCCACCCGAGGCTGGGCTTGACGAGGCGCGAGCAGCAGATCGTTCCGCTGATTGCGCAGGGCCTGACGAACAAGGAAATTGCGAACCAGTTTTGCCTGTCTGAACAAACGGTAAAGAATCATCTGTGCCGAATGAAGCACAAAGTCGGGGCCGGCGATCGGTTCGGAATTGTGCATCTCTGCCGCACCCAGGGTTTCTTGGTTTAACGAATTAGATTCCGCAACGCTTCAATCCTATTGAGCGATGTGTTGGTTCGCATCCGGCGGACGGTTGTGGATCGCTTTCCGTCAACCTCCGTTTCCTGCCGCAAGATGACTTCTTTCTACCGTTTGTGCGATTCTTTGTCCTCACTGGGAGGCGAGGACGGTCACGATGCTGAAAAAATTCAAAGATTTGACCGAAAAAGAGATTCTGGCGATCGCGATCGCCGCAGAAGAAGAAGACGGCCGAATTTACGGGGAGTTTGCAGACGCTTTGCGGGAGGAGTATCCGTCGACGGCGGAAATGTTCGAAGAGATGCGCCAGGAAGAGGTGGGACACCGCGATCGTTTGTTTCAAATGTTCCGGCTGCGTTTCGGGGACCATATTCCGCTGATCCGGCGGGAGAATGTGAAGGGCTTCCTGCAGAGGAAACCAGTGTGGCTGGTACGACCGTTGGGCGTCAAGGTGGCGAGGAAGCAAGCAGAATTGATGGAGATGGAGGCGGCCCGGTTCTACGCCCGGGCGGCGGGCAGGACGACTGATGTGTCCACTCGGGAATTGCTGAACAAGCTTGGGGATGAGGAGAGAAAACACGAACGGACGGCGGGTGAACTGGAAGAAAAACATCTAACGGCAAGCGCAAAAGCCCAAGAGGACGAATCGCACCGCAAACTGTTTCTGCTGCAAGTCGTTCAACCGGGCCTGGCGGGGCTGATGGATGGACACGCTCCCCTTTCTCATCGCTAGCTTTCATGTGGCAACGCTGGTGGCGGTGATTGTCGTAGCGTTTGAGCTGATGGTTATCAGCTATATCCGGCACCGGTACATGGATACGCCGTTCTTGCAGGCGGCATTTCAGGTGATTGTCGGTGGAGTGCTGGTGTTTCTGACGGGCTGGTTGATCGGCAGCGCATAGAAATGGGCGGGCGGTGAGCTGGGCGCGCTACCAGTAGAAAAATCACCGTCAAATCTGGGAGCTGGGAGTGGATCAAGTGCAGGATTAGTCGGCCTGGGCCACTGCAGGAGTCGGCGCGTGGCCGTGCTTGCGGGTGCCTTGGAGCCAGGTCTGCAGGCGGTCCATGTAGATGTAGACGATCGGCGTGGTGAAGAGTGTCAGCATTTGGCTAACGATGAGGCCGCCGATGATGGTGATGCCGAGCGGGCGGCGAAGCTCGGAGCCAACGCCCAGGCCAAGAGCGAGAGGCAGCGCGCCGAAAAGAGCAGCCATGGTGGTCATCAAGATGGGCCGAAACCGGAGTAAACAAGCCTTGTAAATCGCGTCTAACGGCGGGATTTTCTCCTCACGTTCAAGCTGGACGGCAAAATCAATCATGAGAATGGCGTTTTTCTTGACGATGCCGATCAGCAGAATGATTCCAATGAGCGCAATCATGTTCAGATCGGATCCGGCAACTTTGATAGCGAGAATGGCGCCGATGCCCGCGGAGGGGATAGTGGAAAGAATAGTGATGGGGTGGATGAAGCTTTCGTACAGAATACCCAGAACGATGTAGACCGCGATGAGCGCAGTAATGATAAGAATGGTTTGGGACGAGCGGGAGTCTTGAAAGGCCTGCGCTGTGCCCTGAAATGTGGCGTGCACGGTCGGCGGCATACCGATTTCGCGGGTGGCCTCCTGGATGTGTTGAACGGCGGGGCCGAGAGAGGCTCCTGGGGCAAGGTTGAAGGACAGCGTGATTGCCGGAAAGATACCCTGGTGATTGACGGAAAGCGCGGTGTTGGACGGCTCGTAGTGGGCAAGGGCACTCAGCGGAACCAATTTGCCGCTGGCGGCCGGCACGTAGATAGACTTGAGCGCTTCCGGACTCTGCTGCGCGCTCGGCATCACTTCCAGCACCACATGGTACTGATTCAAGCCCTTGTAGATGTTCGAGACCTGGCGCTGGCCAAAAGCGTCTCCGAGGGTGTTATCTATGGCCTGCATGGAGACACCGAGGCGGGACGCGGTGTCACGGTCGACGACGAGAGAAGTCTGGAGGCCGTGCATCTGCTGGTCGGAATTGACATCGCGCAATTCCGGGATCCTCGCTAGACGCTGCTGGAGGATGGGGGCCCAATGCTTCAGATCCTCGAGATTGTCCGCTTGCAGGGTGTACTGGTATTGCGCGGCCGCGAAGCGCCCACCGACAGAAAGATCCTGGGTGGCCTGGAGATAAAGCGCAGCTCCCGGAACCTTTGAGGTGGCCTTTCGTATCCGAGCGATCACCTCGTCGATGCTGATTTTCCGTTCGCTCAGAGGTTTGAGTTGGCCAAACATGCGCGCCGTGCTGCCGCCACCACCTCCTCCTCCGGCGAAGCAAGTCAATGTATCTATCGCCGGATCCTTCAACACAATGTCCGAGAAGACGCGCATCTTTTGCGACATCGCGGCGAAGGATAGATCCTGGTCTCCCTGAATGCTGCCGCTGAAGCGGCCGGTATCTTGCTGCGGGAAAAAACCGGAATTCACGTGGAAAAACAGGTAAGCACAAACTACCGCTGTCAGGAAGGTCATCCCGAGGATCAGCAATTGACGGCGCAGAACCCACTTAAGAGAAACATCGTAGAGGTGAAGAAACCAGTTAAAAGCGCGTTCAAAGAAATTGTAAATCCAGTTGTGGCGTCCGGATTCATGTTTCAAGAAACGCGCACACATCATGGGCGTGGTGGTGAGGGAGACGAAGAGCGAAACGCAGATGGCGACGCTCAGAACGACAGCAAATTCGCGGAAGAGCCGTCCGACGATGCCAGGCATCAAGAGAATGGGGATGAAAACGGCGACCAGGGAGGTGCTCATGGAGAGCACGGTGAAACCAATTTCGCTGGAGCCTTGTAGTGCGGCCTCAAACGGCTTCATGCCGTTCTCGATATGGCGGGTGATGTTTTCGATGACGACGATGGCGTCGTCTACAACAAATCCGGTGCAGATGGTGAGCGCCATGAGAGAGAGATTGTCCAGGCTGTAGTTGCACAGATACATGATGCCGAACGTTCCGATGAGAGACAGAGGAACGGCGACACTAGGAATAATCGTCGCCCAAGTGCTTCGGAGAAAAGCGAACACGACGAGGATCACCAGTATTATGGAAATCACCAGCGTGATTTCGACGTCGTGTACCGAAGCGCGAATCGTGGTGGTGCGATCCACGGCGACGCTCAGGTGGAGAGAAGGCGAGATCGAGGCACGCAGCACTGGCAAAAGAACCATAATGCGGTCGACGGTTTCGATCATGTTCGCCGCAGGCTGGCGGGAGACAGCCAGGAGTACGGAGCGGTGACCTCCGGAAAGACCCAGATTCCGAATATCCGCGGTTGAGTCCATGACTCCCGCGATATCGCGGAGGCGCACCGGGGCGCCGGCGTGCCCGGCGACGATAAGCGACTCGTACTCATGGGCCTTGAAAAGCTGATCGGTGTCGGCTATGGCCCAAGTTTTCTGCGCGTCAGAAAGGGAGCCCTTGGCAAGATCGGCGTTAGCCGATTGCAGCGACGCGCGAACGGTATCGAGACTGATGCCGTAGCTGTTGAGCTGATAAGGATTGGCTTCCACACGTACCGCCGGGCTGGCGCTCCCCCAGACTTGCACTTGTCCTACTCCCTGGACCTGCGCGAGCTTCTGCGCCAGGATCGAATCGGCAGCATCGTAAATTTCGGCGGGGGGGATATTCTCCGATGTGAGAGCAAGAATCAGAATGGGTGAGTCGGCAGGGTTGACTTTTCGATAGTTGGGCTGGCTCGGAAGATCCGCCGGAAGCTGACTCCGCGAGGCGTTGATGGAGGCCTGAACGTCGCGAGCGGCAGCATTGATATCGCGCGTGAGATCGAATTGGAGAGTGATGTTGGTCGACCCGAGGCTGCTCGAGGACGTCATCTGCGTTACGCCGGCGATGCGACCGAATTGCCGCTCCAGAGGCGTGGCCACCGCTGAGGCCATGGTCTCGGGGCTGGCGCCCGGCAAGTTGGCGCCGACATTGATCGTTGGGAAGTCGACTTGCGGCAAAGGGGAGACAGGGAGAAACCGAAAGGCCACGACGCCGGAGAGCGCGAGGGCAATCGTAATCAGTGTCGTGGCTACAGGTCTGCGGATAAAGGGCGCGGAGAAATTGGCGGAGGTAATCATAAATTAATCTCCGTGAGCCGGCTCCTCGATGGGATTGCCGATTTGAACATCGAAGCGATGAGCGAGCCAATCGAAGGCGAGATAGACGACGGGAGTTGTGTAGAGCGTGAGCAGCTGGCTGAGGATGAGGCCGCCAACAATCGTGATTCCGAGAGGACGCCGCAACTCCGAGCCGACACCGCTGCCGATGGCAAGAGGTAAAGCGCCGAGGAGCGCGGCCATAGTGGTCATCATGATGGGTCGGAAACGAAGCAGGCAGGCTTCGTAAATGGCGTCGAGTGGCGCCTTCCCTTCCTTGCGCTCGGCCTCGAGAGCGAAGTCAATCATCATGATGGCGTTTTTCTTGACGATACCGATGAGGAGAATGATTCCGATAAGAGCAATGACGCTGAACTCCATGTGGAAGAGAAGGAGGGCGAGGATGGCTCCTACGCCGGCGGAAGGAAGCGTGGAGAGAATGGTGACGGGATGAATGTAACTTTCGTAGAGTACGCCGAGAACGATGTAGACCGTAATGAGGGCCGCGAGGATGAGGATGGGCTCGTTGGCGAGCGAATTGAGAAAGGCAGCGGCGGTGCCCTGAAACGTCGCTTGGATACTGGGAGGCATGTTTAAATCGGCTTTGGCTTTGTTGATGGCGTTGACGGCATCGCCGAGGGCCGCGCCGGGAGCAAGATTGAACGAGACGGTGACGACAGGAAACTGGCCTTGATGGTTGATAGCCAAGGCGGTGGCGCCGGGCTCGAAACGCGTGAAAGCGCTGAGCGGGACTTGCGGACTTGGCGCCGAGGTGATGGCCGCCTGCTGTGTGCTGGAAATGTTGCTACCGGAGCCGGAGGAGGCCTGTTGGCCGCTCGCCGACGACTTCACGTAGATGTGTTTGAGAGCGTCAGGATCCTGCTGGAACTGGGGATCGACTTCCATGACGACGTGATATTGGTTGAGCTGGGTGAAGATGGTGGAGACCTGGCGCTGGCCGAAGGCGTCGTAGAGGGTGTTGTCGATATCGGCGGGGAGAACGCCGAGGCGGGAAGCAGTGTCGCGGTCGATGGTGAGAGTGGCGAGGAGACCTTGATTCAGCTGGTCGCTGGCGACATCGCGAACATCGGGGAGGGAACTGAGCTTGTCGATGAAGCGCGGCGTCCAGTAGGCAAGCTCTTTGGCGTCAACATCTTCGAGGCTGTACTGAAATTGGGTGCGGCTGACGCGGTCTTCCACGGTGAGATCTTGAACGGGTTGCATGAAAAGCGAGATTCCGTCCACCTTGGCAAGTTCAGGCTGCAGACCGCGAATGACATCGGAAGCATTGGCGTTGCGCTGCGCAAGGGGCTTTAGATTGATTTGAATGCGACCGCTGTTGAGCGTGGTGTTGGTGCCATCGACGCCGATGAAGGACGAGAGGCTCTCGACGGCAGGGTCTTTGAGAATAACGTCGGCCAGGGCTTGCTGGTGCGAGGCCATGGCAGCGAAGGATGTGTTCTGCGCACCTTCGGAAACACCCAGGATGATGCCCGTGTCCTGCACGGGAAAGAAGCCTTTTGGAACGTAAATGTAGAGCAGGATCGTGCCTACCAGAGTGCCAATGGTGATGAGAAGCGTGATTTTGCGGTACTGCAGGACAAATTTCAGAGTGCGCCCGTAGAAGGCGATAACGGAATTAAAAGCGTCTTCGGATTTACGAAAAAACCAGCCTTGGTCTTCCTCTTTCTGATGACGAAGAAGCTTGGCGCACATCATTGGAGTGAGGGTAAGCGAGACGAAGGCAGAGATAAGAATGGTGATGGCCAGGGTGATGGCGAATTCGCGGAAGAGGCGGCCAACGATGTCGGCCATAAAAAGAAGAGGAATGAGCACGGCGATGAGGGAGACGGTGAGGGAGATAATCGTAAAGCCGATTTGCTCGGAGCCTTTGAGCGCGGCTTCGAGCGGTGATTCGCCTTCCTCGATATAACGGCTGATGTTTTCGATCATGACGATGGCGTCGTCGACGACGAAGCCGGTGGAAATG
>WNFS01002983.1_pt1 | contig 12783 bp, 13 predicted proteins | sample 5400141 | NCBI WGS metagenome assembly WNFS01 (sample SAMN13153358, study PRJNA577476) | soil metagenome | isolation source: 60 cm saprolite under Madrone tree | place: USA:California | collected 2016-06-14
CACTGGCGAATTTCATGCTCTCAGACCGGATCCGCCGAACTCTGCACCCTGCGAAACGGTGGAAATGGCGCATACAGCGCGAGTGTTTCGGTCACGAAGCTGTCGAAGACACCTGCACGCTTTGCGCGTCGCCGGCAAGGCCAACGGCTCGAAGCACGAGGTTCTTCAGCGCGGCGACGAAGAGCGGCGAATCCCCGACGGCAGGCATCATCCGGAAGACTTCCACGCCGAACTTCTTGGCTTCTTCGCGGGCTTCGATATTGATTTCGTGCAAAGTCTCGATGTGCTCTGTCACAAACGAAATCGGCACTACAAGCATTTCCTTGACGCCCGCAGTGCCAAGCCGTTCGATGGTGCCCGTCAGAGGCGGCTGGAGCCATTTTGCGGGGCCGACCCGGCTTTGGTAGCACAACAAGTGTGTTTGCGGCCAGCCGGGAAATTGTTTCCTTCCTTCTTCGCAGACCATGCGTACAGTAGCTTCAATCTGCCCCGGGTACGGATCGCCCTTTTCGACCAAGCTCATCGGCAAACCATGCGCGCTGAAAATGAGGTGAATGCGAGAGCTATCCGCGAATTGCCGCAAGACGGAGCCGATACGCTGTGCAAGCGCTTGAATGTATAGCGGCTGATCGTAAAACTGGCTGACGGTGCGTTCGGGAGGGCCCAGCCCCGGCTCTCCAAAGACGCGGCGCCATTCCTTGAGGCTGCTCAGCGTCGTGGCGTAAGAAAAATGCGGGTAGAGCGGAAGAAGAACAATCTCATCAAGGGGACCGGCCTTGCGCAGGGACTCGACAGCTTCTTCCGTCAGAGGGTGCCAGTAGCGCATGGCGACAACGGCGACGGGATCAATGTCGTTGGACAGCGCTTCGACAAGCGCCCCGCGCTGCCGTTCGGTCAATGTTCCGATCGGGGAGCGGCCGCCGATCTCGGCATATTTGTGCCTCACCGGACCGGAACGCCGCGACGAAATCAGCTTTGCCAAAGGGCGGCGCAAGAATCCGAGCGGCCCCATAGGGATGATGTCCGGGTCGAGGAACAAATTGAAAAGAAACGGCTCGACGGCCTCTAGCGAATCCGGGCCGCCGAGCTGGAACATCACAATGCCGACTTTTTTCTTCGGCGGCAATTACTTTCCCCGGTTCAGAGAGTTCTTCAGGCGCTCAACTTCGTCCCGCAAAGAAGCGGACCGACGTGCAATCGTGACATAGAAAACAAAGAAAATTGCCCAAGCCGCGATGTACGCGGCAAACACACTGTCGAGATTCTTCATGCCGCCTCCAATTCATGTCGCATCGTCTCGAGCTCGCTGCGCATCGCCTCCAACCGGTAGCGCTGCCGAAGTAGAAGCGTCATCAACGCCAGCATCGCCAGCCACGAGAACATCAGCACTCTGAACATCACCGGATCCATGCCCGAGTCTGCGCCGCCCATAACGATTGGTTGCGGGTGCTGCGTCCGCCACCAGCGAATCGAGCCGAACACCAGTGGAACGTCGAGAAAGGCAAAAATGCCAAAAAGAGCGCTGAACAGCGCGCGCCTGTCCGGTTCTTCAACCAGCGTCCTCAGGAGCAGGTAGGAAACGTACAGCAGCCACATAACGAACGTGGAAGTCAGGCGCGCGTCCCAGGTCCACCAGATTCCCCACACCGGATGCGCCCAGATTGGGCCCGTCACGAGCACCACCGTGGTAAACGCCAAGCCTACTTCCACGGCCGAAACGCCAAGCCAATCCCATCGAGGCTGTCGCTTCCAAACGTACAGGAGGTTCCCGACGAAACCGATGAGGAACGCCGTCAGGCCAGTCCACGCGCTCGAAACGTGAAGGAAAAGAATACGATAGATGAGCCCCTGCTTTGCATCGCTAGGCGCGATGAAGAAGGACGCGTACGCGGCTGCCGCAAGCAGCAGAAATACGAGAGCCGCAGCGAGAATATTTTTCGCCATGCGTTCATTCCTCCAGAAGATATTCGCCGAAAAGGCATAGCGCCGTCAAAAAAACTACATCGAAAACGGCGAGGAAGCCGATTCCCTTCCACTGCACGTAAGGCGCGCGGTCAAAGAGCGCCTTGGTGACTTCCGTGCTGGCCACAAGAATGGGGGTTAAGAGCGGCAACATGAGCAGGGGCAGCAGAAGCTCGCGCATTCGGGCTTGCGCGGAGATAGCGGAGAGAGCTGTGCCCGCAATCGAGATCCCAAGGCTTGCGAGAAAAAACACCAGAGCCAGCCAATGCAACACGGACAAGACCGGCACGTTGTACATGGTGGCGAATATGGGGAGAAGCAGAAGCTCGGTTAGTAGAAGGAAAAGCGTGTTCGCAGCGAGCTTGGCAAGAAAAATGGCGAACGGGTCGGTTACTGAGAGCCGCAAGGCGCTCAGAGTGTCGTTGTGCTGCTCGCGCAGAAAACAGGGTTGCAGCATCAACGAGGAAGCGAAGAGAAATGCCAGCCAGAGAAGCCCGGGAGCAAACCGCCGCGATTCGTCTGAAGTTGGGTCAAAGGTGAAGCTGAACAGAACGATCACGATCAAGATGAAGACAATCGTGGTTGTTAGGAGCTCCCGTGAGCGAAACTCCGTGCGAAGCTCCTTGCCGAGCAAAACGAACGTATTTGAGAGCAGGCTCATTCAGGCGTCGGCGAAGGTGAGAATGGAACGAAACGTCGCGCCCGTACGCGTGTCCGCAACTACCGAGCCCGCGTCCAATCGTATCGCCCGCGTGCCTAGCGAAGAGATCTCCGATTCACCGTGGAGGCTCATCAGAATTGTGCGGCGGGAATCGCGAATCTGTCGAATTGCCCCGGCGAGCCAAGTGACGCCTTGCGGATCGAGGCCCGTGGCTGGCTCGTCGAGCAGAAGGACCGCAGGCTCACGCAACAGGGCGCGCGCGATGGCCACGCGCTGGCGCATCCCACGAGAGAAGGTGCGCACTAGCGAGGCGCGGCGATCGGATAGGCCGACTTCCCGCAAGAGAGCGTCAACACGATTTTCAGGCCGAGGCACTTGCCGGAGCCGAGCAAAGAGCAAAAGGTTTTCTTCAGCGCTCAGTTCATCGTAGACCATTGAGGCGTGGGCGACGAAGCCCGGGCGGGCGGTGTTCTCTTGTGCATCGCGCGAACCTCCAGAAAAGCTCAGAGAGCCTCTCGATGGCCGCACCAATCGCGCAGCGATACGCAAAAGGGTGGTCTTTCCGGAGCCGTTGCGCCCTGCAAGAACCAGGCACTCACCCGGAGCAATGGTGAGCGACACTCCGCGCAACGCGAGCAGTCCGCCATAGCGCTTGTCTATATTTTCAAAACGGAGACCAACGGGAGAAAATGCCGGCGGCGTCACCGGGGAACCTCGTATGGGCACAGATCAAGGAAAAGAGCGAGACAGTCAGGAATGTCTGTCCCACAGGAGGGCAAGATACACGCGGCGTCGCGCGGTGTCACCCCTTAACCCCTCACAAGATCGCGCAAGACTTTTTCAGCGCGTGCCCGTTCCTGGTTATACTCTGCTTCCGAAATCGTTCCTGCCTGGCGGCGCAGCTCGAGGCGGAAGAGCATATCCTTCAGCGCATCCAGGCTCGTTCCAACAGCGGCATCGACTTGAGCAAGGTTCGCGTTGCGTTCGGGCGGAGCTGGAGCTTGCACCGCGACTGGTGTCGCTGCCGTTTTCTTGGATGGCTTTGTTGGCGCGTCCGCGACACCTTCAGCGGGAGCGCCAGCGATTGCCATGACTGGCCTTCGCGCGAGAAGAATCGCCAGCAATGCGAACAGGCACAGGAAACCGCCCACAATGGGCCATTTCAAAACATCCAGCCGGCCCGGAACGGTCTGAATGGCAACACCGGAAGGCGGACCGCTTCCCTGCTGGGCTTCGCGGTTCTGCGGCCCGGCATCTGCGTCGGCCGAATCATTGGCACTAGGTGGCGGAGCCGTACCGGAGACGCTGACGGTTAGCGTGGAATTGGCGGCGAGATTGTCCCGGCTGTAAAGGCTCATGCCCTGCTCTTGCCCGTTTGGCTGCAGCCTATCCGCGGTTATCTGCACAGTTGGAGGCGCAACCACGATCAGACGCGCGCTGGGAAATACGGTCGGCAGCTTCACTGAAGCGGCATTCCCCGTATATGGCAACTCATAGGAGAAACGCACTCCGTTTTCACCAGGACGAAAGGCGTATGCCACGCTGTATTTATTTTTGCCACGATCGATGGGCGCTTGCACTACTGGCATGCCCGAAGGCCCCTGCGCGGCGATCTGTTTTAGGCTGGCACCGTCCGGAATAGCAAATTCGAAGTTACCGTCGGGGCGAAAGTATGCCTGAGCGGGCCGTGAATTATTCTTGATGGCGTACTCTTCTCCAACCTCGAGAGTGCCGCCTTTCGGCTGAAAAATGACGAAATGGCTGTCCACGGAGATTGTTTTGGGATCGCGGGAGGGCTCGAAAACCTCAACTTGAATTTCATTCCGGCCCGGCGGCAACGGCTGATGAAAATTAATCCCGCGATAGACCGCGCGCACGAGCATTGGTTGCGCGCCGATCGAGGGATAGTCAAACGTGAATTGGCCTTGCGTATCGGTCTTGGAGTTGAGGACCGGCTGCATTCCGCCTTGCAATTGGATGAGGATCACTTCAACGTCTGCGGCAGGCTTGCCCGTGGTGCCATTTCTCACGGTCCCGTGTACGGTAGCGCCGTAAACAAAAGACAGCGGCGTCAGCATGCAGATACCGAGCGCCAAACACGAAATCCATCGGGCCCTCACTGCGCGCCTCGTTCGGGAGCGGCGGGCTTGACGGCGCGAGACCGGCGAACCTGCGATTCCGTAATCTGGTTGATTTCCGCGAGTGTAAGCGCCGCTTCGTTTTCCAAGGATATTTTCATCGCTTCGTAGTCATTTTCGGCATATTTTCCGGAACGAAACTCGAAACGCAAGTCGCGCAAATTATCGTAAAGGGTATCGCGCCGCTCGAGCAATTGATCGAGCTTCGAGCGGTGCGGGGCGAGATCGGATGCATCGGGCTGAATGTAAAAGATGAAAAGTCCTGCGGCAAGAGCCAGCGCCAGGCACGCGCCGAGCACAGCCCAATCTCCGGAGGCGATCAGAAAAATAGCTGTGGCAATGACAACGCTCAAGATCAATCCTCGGTATCGCGGGCAGCTTGGGCGCGCGCACGTTCCAGCAGCTCGCTTGAAATCGGATGTGCGCTACCCGCCGCGGCCAGCGCAGGCTCGGGCGAAACATGCTTCCGCCATCGGGAGATGACGGTCAAGACCAGCGCGAATCCGCCTGCCAACGCGAGCGCCGGAATCCACCAAGCCACGCGTCCAAAGCCGCTGTGGGGCGGTTCGGTAAGTACGGCTTGCCCATACTCTTGGACGAAGGACTGAACGATCAAATCGTCGGAGTTTCCTTGGGCGATCCGCTCGTCGATTTTCTTCAGCATCCCCAGGGCCGTATCACAAGGACCTGAGAATGCGCCGCCGACGTGATAGCAGCCCCCGGCGGAATCGTTGCAGCCGCCGCACATGCATTTCACTTTCATACCCAGCTGGTGCGTGTGATCGGGTTGCTGTGCATCGCCAAACGTGGGCAAAAGTGGCAGCGCGCCAGCAAAACACAATAGGACCGGCAAAATTAGCAAGCCGGGCCGTTGTATCTTCGCTTTTTCAGTCATGTCCTTCTCTGTAGGTGACCGATGGCGTCATTCCGTGCACAAGCGGTTCCGGCGCAGGCTGTTTCGCGCCAGACAAAACCAGGACGGCGCGCCGGTTCGGGAGTAGCGCAACGAGCGTGCCAAACACGACGATCACACCGCCGAACCAGATCCACTTTACCAGCGGGTTCAAGTATGCGTGAATGACCGGCAGCTTCGTGTCGGGGCTTTGTCCTGCATATACGATATACAAGTCTTCTCGTAGCGTCGAATAGATTGCGACCATCGTGCCGGTTTCGCCGTTGGTCTCGAAGATGCGGCGCTCGGGATAAAGCATCATCAGCGGTTTGTTGTCGACGAAGACTTCCACATTCAAGCGAAGGCCTGTGTAATTCGCTTCCGGTTTGCTATCGAAGCTCTGGAGAACGAGTTTGTACTTCCCTAGCTGCATCGAGCCGCCCGGCTGCAATTCCTTCTGAACATTTTGGTTGAACGCCGCTCCAGCCAATCCGATGAAGATCAGAACCATTCCCATGTGGACGATGTAGCCGCCATAACGCCGCGTATTGCGCATAGTCAGCTCGATAGCGGAGGTCAAATAGGACGCGCCTGAGCGCACTCGGATGACTTTTGCGCCCCGGTAAAATTCCATGACAATCGTCGCCCCGACAAAGAAGCACAGCGAGAAACAGATGAGAGAGTAAATTTCCCGGTATCCCAGCGCGAAAATGACCGCGCCTCCTACGAGGCCGATGATTAGCGGCCAAGCAAAATTCCGTTTGAGGCTTTCCACGGAAGTCTTTCGCCAGGCGAGCAGCGGTCCAACGCCAGTCAGCAAGAGCAGGAGCAGGCCTATCGGGATATTCACCTTGTTGAAGAACGGCGCACCCACACTGATTTTGGAGCCCGAGAGCGCTTCTGACAAAACCGGAAAGAGTGTCCCGGACAGAACGGCAATGCAGGAAACCAGCAGAATCAAATTGTTGAACAAGAAGCTGGACTCGCGGGAGACAATGGCGTCCAGCTGGTTTTCACTCTTTAAATAGTCGCGGTTCTTGAGGTAGGCCACCAGGCAGACAGCGAAAATAATCACGAGAAAGCCTACGAACCAGCTGCCGATGCTGGACTGCGCAAAGGCGTGGACGGAACTTACGACTCCGCTCCGCGTCAGAAAAGTACCCAGAATACATAGGATGAACGTCGAAAACACGAGCCATACGTTCCATACTTTCATCATCCCGCGCTTCTCTTGCATCATCACCGAGTGTAAAAACGCGGTGCCAGTCAGCCATGGAAGGAGCGAGGCATTTTCCACTGGGTCCCAGCCCCAATAGCCGCCCCAGCCGAGGACCGCATAAGCCCAGTGCGCGCCAAGAAGAATGCCTGCGGTTTGAAAACACCATGCGATCATCGTCCACTTGCGGGTGAGATGGATCCACTTTTCGCCGGGATAACGCGCTAGCAATGCGGCTAAGGCAAAGGCGAACGGAATGGTGAATCCTGTATAGCCGGAATAAAGATTCGGCGGATGGATCACCATTTCAGGATATTGCAGCAGCGGAGTTAGACCGTTGCCGTCGGCGCGTGCGACAAGATCCATCGCGCCATTTGCTCCGGGAACTGCCAGCGCCTTGAATGGGCTGGCGACGAAATTATTGAGTGTCAGGAAAAATATCTGGACGCCAGCAAGAATCACCCCCACGTACGGCATCAACTCGCCGTTCTTGTTACGGTAGGCGATCAGGACCGAGAAGACGTAGATCGAAAGCAGGAAGCTCCAGAAAAGGAGCGAGCCTTCCTGGCCGGCCCACAGCGCAGCAATTTTATAAAACGTGGCGAGTGCGCGGTTGCTATGGGCAACAACGTAAGCCGCGGAAAAATTGTCACTGAAGAAGAGATATTCGAGGCTGAAGGTGGCGACAAAAATCAGGCAGCAGGTCGCGATGCCCGCTTGGCGCGTGCTCTTAACGAGCAGCGGATGCCGCGTGATGATTGCGGCAATCCCGCCTCCGAACGCATACACCGCGCAGATAAACGCCAGGATGAGAGCGAATGAACCGAATACATCCACGGGGACTCCGCCTATCCCCCGGCCGAGCCGGGCCCACTACATATTGCCTTACTTTGTCGCAGTGGAAGAAGTGGCAACGGTTCCCCCAGGAGCCGCCTCGTACTTGGACGCGCACTTTGCCTGAACGACTTCAGCGACAAAACGCCCATCCGTTGGCCTGCCCTCCACCAACGCTTGCGATTTATCCACGAATGTATCGGGCAGGGGGTCACTGCCCACATAGCTCACGGGGAGCGACTTCCCCTCCCCTTCGAGAACAAAATCCACACGGCCTGTGAAATGGCGAATGCTGCCAGCCGCCACCGTTCCGCCAACGCGCATCCGATGAGAAAGTTGATTCCCTTGGAGGGTTTGGAGCTCGGCGATAGTGTGATAGTAGGTTTTGCTTTCGCCGTAGCCCAGCCACGCCAAACACGCCAGGGAAACAACGATCACGCCTATTCCGATACCAAACTTTGCTTGCTTTTTCACGCCTCGACTCCTACTCCGACGCTACGCTATCTACGTTTTCGATTCTATCACAGCCGATAGATTAGGACGCTGGCTTAAGGACAGTTCCTAGCCTGCACTAACAGGACGGGGGACGCTGTGCGCTGCGTCACATGCCACCAGCCAGGCCCAAGGCTAGGCGCAGATCCTGAGCCGCCCCAGTAAAATTGGAAGAGTCCAGCCCGAAGGGTTTGCCATCGTTCAGAATCACTGGACATCCCAATTCAGCGCTCGACAGTCGGGCAGCCAGCAGTGTCAATGCATCGGAAATCAAAACGACACGCTTGGGCTTCAGCGAGCGGCGAATCCGAGTCATAACTGCTGAGACGCGCTGCATAAGCAGGTCTTCGGACGAAGACAGCCCATCCTGGTCAGTTTCAAGGGGACACTCGAGCACGTGCGTCAAAAAGAATCCGCCTCTCTGAAACTCGCTTAAGACGAGATCGGAGGTCTTCCCCGCGATTGCGACCCCGACCGCTTCCAGCAATCGGCCGGCTTCGCCTTGGAACTTCCCTGCATAGAGGAAGTCTTCCTCGGCCAAGGGAGAGACCCCTCCAAGCAGCAGCCCACTTAGGTGCACGGGGCGGTATCGGGTAGCCCATTCCAGGCGCTGAAGCCGGCGCGCAATGTGTTCCGAGGATGCGGGCTGTCCACAGCCGTCGCATAACAACAAACTTTTAGGTATGGTTTGCAAACAAGAATCGTAGTTCAGCAGCGGATGGAGTGCAAATCGGGGAAAAGGTGCTCCAGGCTGCCCAACGGAATCAGGCACCTGCGAGCAATTACTTGCGAATCGACGACGACGGCTGTGCGCCGGGGATGGTTAATTTGGTTTTGGCGTCGCACAACCGCCGTCGCTCGCTGATACGTGTACCTTCTGCTACAAACACTCGCCGAAGGCGGAAGTTGCGCGCAGCCAGACTTTTTTGCATTCCGGAATGGGGAATTCAGGGCGCAACCGTGGCGTCGGCTGGAAGTTTGGACCTCAGGCACCACTTCAGCTCCTGGCTCAATTCGGTAATCTCCATCCCCGGCATCACGATGAACTTGCAGCTCAGCATCTCCCGGGGCTCGTCGTCATCCGGCAACTGACAGGAAACGCGACAATACTGGCAATCCTGATTCCAGCAAAAACGGCCGTAGGGAATCGTTTCCGGGCTGATGAACTGGAAGCATCGCAGAAGCGAGTTGCGCTCCGGCACCTGGAACTTCTTGCCCATCACGGTGATCTCCACAAGCTTTTCATAGGGGCGAAACGGTTCCGACATAAAGGAGTCCTGTCTTCCGTGGACGGGTCGGTGTATAAGCGCAGAAGATGCCCCGAGACGGATCACTCTGATGATTGCTGATCCAGAATAGCCCGCGTCCAGGGAAGCGACAACGATTGGTCTCCGAAGAGTTGCCAATGTGCTAAGGGGTGGACCCAGGACTCAACAGGCCAAAAGGAGTCGTTTTAATTGCCAAAATCAAAGAATTGACCCATCTTACGGAACTTCTCGTAGCGGGCTTCGAGCAAATCTTTCGTGGGCTGCTGCGTCAGAGCGACCAATTCCCGGTCCAACACTTCCCCGAGAAGCTGTGCGGCGCCTTCCGGGTCGGTGTGAGCCCCGCCCTCGGGTTCCGGCACGATTTCATCGACGATGCCAAGTTCTTTCAGGTCTTTCGCGGTGATTTTCAGCGCGGCAGCAGCGGTCTCGGCCTTTGCGGCGTCACGCCACATGATGGCGGCGCAGCCTTCCGGGGAGATCACGGAATAAAAGCTATTCTCCAATATGTTGACGTAATCTCCGACGGCGATAGCCAAAGCTCCCCCGGAACCTCCTTCGCCGGTCACGGTCACGATAATTGGCACTGGAAGGCGGGCCATCTCGCGCAAGTTTCGAGCGATGGCTTCGGCTTGTCCGCGCTCTTCGGCGTCGATGCCCGGATAAGCGCCTGGCGTGTCAATTAAAGTGAAAATAGGCCGGCCAAACTTTGCCGCCAGTTGCATGATACGCAGTGCCTTGCGATAACCCTCGGGTTTGGGTTGGCCAAAGTTGCGCTGTAGCCGCTGTTTTGTGTCGCGGCCTTTTTGGTGGCCGATGATGGCCACGGGCCGGCCACGAAACTTCGCAAGACCTGTAATCAAAGCCTTGTCATCTCCATAGCCCCGGTCCCCGTGCAACTCCACAAAGTCAGTGAACAGCATCGCGACGTAATCCAGCGTATAGGGACGCTGCGTATGCCGCGCAATCTGGGCGCGCTGCCACGGTGCGAGATGGCTGTAAAACTCCTTGCGCAGCTCGGCTACTTGCTGACGGATGCGTTCGAGCTCCGCGTCGGCGTCTTCGTCTCCGGCGAGTCGGCGCAGTTCCTCGACGTCTTTTTCGAGGCGCTCGATCTCGCTCTGACGTGCTACCTGCGCTGCCGGACTTTTTGTCTTGTCCTTGGACTTCATCACATCACCAAGTCGATCGACTGCTCGCCAAAGGATTCCCGGATCGCGGCCATTAGTTCCGGGCAAGCCCTTACGCGCTTCTCGACCTGAAGCGTTGCCGTCGCCCCACCGGGATCAGAGAGATCGAGCGATACGGGGCTCGATCCTCGATAGGAAGTGAGAATCTCTTCAAGACGGTCCAGTAATTCGTCATTTAAGTCTTCGAGCTTCATGCGGATGCGAAGACCGGAGGCTGGCCGTTCAGCGAGGTCTCCCAAGCGCGCCGCTTCTTGCAAAGAGAGACGAGTGCCGGCTTCCTCCACCTGCACGCGGACCTTGAGCAAAAGTGGCGCTCCTGCTTTGAGGATCTGCTCCAGCCGCGCAAAGCTTTCCGGAAAGGCAAGCAACTCCTGAACTCCCGTCATGTCTTGGATAGTGAAGATGGCCCACCGCGCGCCTTTTTTGGAACGCATGGGGCGCGTACCGACAATGAGCACCGCAACCGTGATCTCTTTGCCGTTGCGCTGGCCTTCGACTTGGTCCAGCGAAACGCATTTCATTTCCTGCAACCGCGAAGCGTATTTGGCTAGAGGGTGCCCGGACACATAGAAGCCGAGCATGGCGTATTCGCTGGCGAGGCGTTCTGCCTCGCTCCATGGCTCGGCCTCGTGCAATTCAAACGCTATCGGCGCTGGGGCCGTGGCCGTGCCGAAGAGGCCGTGTTGCCCCGATTCGCGTATGCGCGAGGCGCGCTGCACAGCGGCCAAGGCATCGTCGACGGAAGCCAACATGGATTCCCTCGGCCCTAGAGAATCCAGCGCGCCGGACTTGATCAAGCTCTCGAAAACTCGCTTGTTCAGAAACCGCGCTTCGATACGCTCGCACAAGTCGTACAGCGACGTGAATTCGCCCGCGCTCAGACGTGAATCGCGGATGGCCTTCGCGGTGTTTTCACCCACGTTTTTGATGGCGGCAAGTCCAAAGCGAATGGATTCTCCTACCGGCGTAAAGTACAGATCGCTCTCGTTGACGTCCGGCGGCAGGATGGAAATGCTCATGCCGCGAGCTTCGTTGATATACTTTACGGCCTTTTCAGCATTGCCTGTTTCGGAAGTCAGCAGCGCAGCCATGAATTCCACGGGGTAGTGCGTTTTAAGATAGGCCGTTTGATACGCGAGCAGCGCATAGGCGCAGGAGTGGGACTTGTTGAACCCATAGCCTGCAAACTCTTCCATCAAATTGAATATGCGCTCGGCCTTCTTTTCAGGAACCTTGTTGGTCAGGCAACCGGCGATGAATTTTGCGCGCTGCGCTGCCATTTCCTCTTTTTTCTTTTTGCCCATGGCGCGGCGCAGAATATCGGCTTCCCCAAGCGAGAAGCTCGCCAGCAGATTCGCAATCTGCATCACCTGCTCCTGGTACAAGATGACGCCGTAGGTCTCCTCGAGAATGTCCTTGAGCTGGGGCAGTTCGTAGCTGACTTTTGTCTTGCCCGTCTTCCGGTTAATGAAGTCGTCGATCATGCCGCCCTGAATTGGCCCAGGACGGTACAGCGCGTTCAGCGCGGTGAGATCCTCAATCCGCGAAGGTTGGTAACGCCGCAAGATGTCGCGCATACCGTGCGATTCAAACTGGAAGATGGCAGTAGTATCGCCGCGTGCGAAAAGCTTGTAGGTTGGCTCGTCGTCCAAAGTCAAATTGTCAATGTCGACCTTCACGCCGCGGTTCTTCTCGATCATGCGCACGGTGTCTTGCAATACCGTGAGCGTCGTCAGGCCGAGGAAGTCCATCTTCAGCAGGCCGATGCGCTCGAGCGCATTCATGTCGTATTGTGTCGTGATTTCATCCCGGTTGGTCTTATAAACGGGGACCACATCCGTCAGCGGGCGCGGTGAAATAACTACGCCAGCCGCGTGGGTCGAAGCATGCCGCGCCAACCCTTCGAGCCGCAGGGCCACGCTCATCAAGTCCTTCAGCTTTTCGTCGCTGTTAATCGCGGCTTTGAGCTGCGGCGCTTCCGCCAGCGCAGTGTCCAAGGTGATCCCAAGCGTTGTAGGGATCAGCTTTGCCAAGCGGTCGACTTCCGCGTAAGGAATCTCCATTGCCCGGCCGACGTCCTTGACCGCCGCCTTCGCCGCCATGGTGCCGAACGTGATGATCTGCGCGACATTT
>WNFS01009329.1_pt1 | contig 12776 bp, 10 predicted proteins | sample 5400141 | NCBI WGS metagenome assembly WNFS01 (sample SAMN13153358, study PRJNA577476) | soil metagenome | isolation source: 60 cm saprolite under Madrone tree | place: USA:California | collected 2016-06-14
GAGCGTTCCTGTCTGCCAGGCGTCGGCGACGTAGACGAATTGGAGGAAGTCTCGGCCATAAGGGGAGCCGTCGGGCAACCGGGGGCCGGTTTCGTGCGCGTAGAGAGTCAGCCACTGTGTACAGATGATCGCCGTCCAGCCCGCTGCCAGGGTCCAGACGAAGAGGACCGTCAGTAGTAGAAGGGGGCGTAGCGCCTGCGGCCCCCCTCTAGCCACGTACGGTCTCATTCGGTCGGGCTCTCCCGGTGCGGCGTTAGTAGGTGACGCCGAGCATGCGTTCGCTCGGAGCGGAGTACTCCAAAGCCGGCGACGACGGCAAGGCAGGCGCCGCCGCGTCCCGCGGGCTCACGCCCCGCAGGGCGGAGCGGAGTTTATACGCCGCGCCTTCGCTGTGCGGGAAAGCCTCGGCGACCCGCGAGACCTTCCCTACTTTCCCTGTCGTGCTGTCCCCGCGTGCCGTCGACCCTACGCCGGTGGGTCCGCGGTTGGCCTTCCCGTTGTGCTTCCACCGCGATGCCAGACTCCCCGTGCTATGACCGAGTCGCCACCCACGAGTGCCCGTCTTTGCCAGCAATGCCCGACGGGGTAGTGGATTACGGCGCTGCATCGTTCGCGTCATGCTGCGGCCCGCGTGTTTGCCCGGCCCTCCAGGCTGGCTACGACGAGACGCAGTCACGTGCGCCGTACCTCGCCTTGCGAGGCTCCGTGTCACTCCCGCTTTCAACGGCGTCCGTCACCGAGCGCCGCTGGGAGTCAGGCTAAAGGGACGAACGGGAAATCTCCCCTCGTCGGGACCTTCACCCGACCAGTTCACGACGGGTAGTGAGGCTGCACCATAAGATGCCACTAGTTTAGGCCTCCATGAGACCGCCGTTGAAGAGCCTTTGAAGTTCCGACGTCCCGACTGTCTGTTCGCTACCTAGGCTAGATGGCGCCGGCCGCGCCAGGCTGAGGTAGGACGTGGCTCACCGAGTGCGCCAGCGCCCTCGCCGGTACCGCTGCAGACCCCTTGCGCGGCAGCCGTCGCCGGGAGTAGAGACCGACCGCTGGTCCGCCGGCCCCGTCGTTACGAAGGGACGCGATCGGGGGTGAGTACGCCTCTGCTCCGGCTCGGCGAGTCCCTGCTCGTCGACTACATGACGCAGAAGCGCAGAAGCGCAAGCGCATCGAGAAGGGAGGACGGCATGTTCCGCGGACGAATGGGTCGAGGGCTACGCATCGCCGCCGTGGTGGGCATCTTCGGGGCGGGCTACCTGTGCGGCACGCTCGGGCAGCGGAGCGCCTGCGCGCAAACGGACGTGCCCAAGCAGGGCGGTGGGTCGTTTGGCGCATTCGGCCAGCTCGAGAGGAGCATCGTCGAGATGCAGAAGCACGTCGACGGGCTCAACCAGGAGCTGGAGGCCCTGCGCAAGGTCAGGTCGGCGCTCGGCCTCTGAAGCGGAGTGGCCGCTTGTGCCGCCGTGAGGGGCTGGAGGGCCCGTCGGGCAAGTCCGACGCGGCCGCTTCGACGCCCGCCTGTTCGCCCTTTCAGCTCCCGCCCGGTAGCGGCACCCGGACCTCGACCCGCACGCCCCGCTCGCCATGCAGCACGAGCTGTCCTCCGAGCGCGCGCACGCGCTCTCGGATGCCGACCAGGCCCGTGCCGGTCGGCAGCTTCCCGCCGTTGTGGGGCGCAAGGCCGACGCCGTCGTCCTCGATCTCCAGGCGGAGCTCGCCGCCGATCGCCGTCAGGGCGACGCGCACGCGCGCCGCGCGAGCATGGCGGGCGGCATTGGTGAGCGCCTCCTGCGTGATGCGGTAGAGGGCGGTCTCCATCTCGGCCGGCAGGCGCTCGGGGAGGCCGTCGCTGGTCAAGCTGACCGCGATCTGGTGGTGCTCGCCGAATGCGTCCAGTAGCGTCTCGAGCGACGGGACGAGGCCGAGCGTGTCCAGCACCACGGGCCGCAGGAGTTGCGAGAGCTCGCGCATGGCGCCGAGCGTGCGCCCCACGAGCCGGCGCGTCTCTGCGGCGCGGTGGCGGAGCGCCTCGGCGTCCGCCGGGGCCTGCCGCTCGATCAGCCAGAGGTTGGCATTGACGGCGGTCAGCGACTGCCCGAACTCGTCGTGCAGCTCGCGCGACAGGCGCTGGCGCTCCTCCTCCTGCACCGACATGAGACGGGTCGAGAGCTCGCTCAGCTCGCGCTGCCGCTCGGCGAGGCTGGTGCGCAGCATCGCCAGGAGGTGCGTGCAGCCGACGGCGGTCGTGGCGCCGACCAGGAGCACGATCGACGCGACCGCGAAGTCCGGGCGCTGGACGTCGTACGGCGCGATCTTCATCCCGAGGGCGAGGAAGCCGGCCGAGAATCCGATCGCCAGCGTCAGGACTCGCTGCGTGCTCCAACCGAAGAGGACGCTGTCCCCCATCAGCATGCAGGCGAGGATGCCGGCCGCGAGCCCCGGATAGACCGGCCAGACGTAGACGTAGACGTGCAGGTTGACGGCGTGGCCGACGACCAGCAGGACGGCGAGGCGATCGGCGTTGCGCTCCCCGCGCGCCGTGAAGCTCGCGATCAGGACGAAGCTGGTGAGGACCGCGTGCCAGGCATAGAGGACGAGGAGCCAGAAGGAGGTGTCGCGCGCCACCACCCCGCTGCCGTCGACGGGGAGAAAAATGACGCCGCACGCGAGCGCGAAGAAGGTCGCGATGCGCAGCCGCGACACGAGCGGCAGCCCGTGCCCGTTGGCATCGGCGGTCTTCGTGCGGTCGATCGCGACCGTGACCGCGCGGGTGAGGCGGGCGGCGAGCTCGGGAAAGCTCGGAACGCGGGTCACCGCCTGCCGCAGCCGCTCCTCGAACACCGCCACGACTGCACCTGCTGGAGGCATGCCAACGCGGCGGCCGGTGAGGATGCCACGGCGGGCCGCGCGCGCACGGCGCCTCGAGTGCAGGACGCTACGGCGCCCGCCATGGCGGGGCGGAGGCGCGCCCCTAGGCGCTGGACAGATCCGTTCGCCCGCCGTCGGCAGGATGCCGGCGGACCGGCTTCACGCCGGCGCGCCGCGCCCCGTGATCCAGCGCCACACGCGCCGGACCGGGTCGTAGAAGTCGTCCACCACGCGCTCCTTCAGCGGGATGATGGCGTTGTCCGTGATGTGGATCGACTCGGGGCACACCTCGGTGCAGCACTTGGTGATGTTGCAATAGCCGATGCCGGCCTGGTCCTTCAGGTAGCGGCTGCGCGAGGCGATATCGAGCGGGTGCATCTCGAGGCTCGCGATGCGCACCAGGAAGCGCGGGCCGGCGAAGGCGTCCGTGCGCTCGTGGTCGCGCAGCACGTGGCACACGTCCTGGCAGAGGAAGCACTCGATGCACTTGCGGAACTCCTGCACCCGGTCGATGTCCGCTTGCTGCATGCGCCAGGTGCCGTCGGCCTCGGGGGGCTTCGGCTGAAAGGGCGGGATGCGCTTGTTGACCTCGTAGTTCCAGGAGACGTCGGTCACCAGGTCCTTGATCACCGGGAAGGCCTTCATGGGCGCGAGGGTGATCGGCTGACCCGGGGGAAACTGGTCCATGCGCGTCATGCACATGAGGCGCGGCTTGCCGTTCACCTCGGCGCTGCACGAGCCGCACCTCCCAGCCTTGCAGTTCCAGCGGCAGGCGAGGTCGCTCGCCAGGTGGGCCTGCACGTAGTGCACGGCGTCGAGGACGACCATGCCCTCGTGCTGCGGCACCGGGTAGTCCTGGAAGGCCCCCGCCTCGCGGTCGCCGCGGAAGATGCGCAGCAGGGCGTCCATCAGACCTCTCCCTCGACCACGCGTCTCAGCTCGTCGGGCAGGGGCGGGATGGGCTCCTGCACCACCGTCATCCGCTCGCCCTGCCGGCGAACGATCACGTCGATCGTGCCGAAGTGCTTGTCGGAATCCGGGTACTCGACGCGCATGTGGGCGCCCCGGCTCTCGCGCCGCTCGAGCGCGGCGCGCGTCACCGCCTCGCTCACGGTGAGGAGGTTCTTCAGATCGATCGCCGTGTTCCAGCCCGGGTTGTACTGGCGGTTGCCCTCGACCACGACGCGGGCGGCGCGGGCGCGGAGCTGCTCCAGCTCGGCGAGCGCGGTGCGCAGGTCGTCCTCCTTGCGCGCGATGCCGACGTAGGTGCCCATCATGTCCTGCAGGGCCTCCTGCACCGCGTAGGGGTTCTCGCCGCCGCCGGTGCGCTCGAAGGGAGCGAGCAGCTCGGCCGCGGCGGCCTCGACCTCGGCCGTCTCGACGCGCGGCTCGCCCCGGAACGCCTTGGCGTACGCGGCGGCGCCCATCCCGGCGCGCCGTCCGAACACGAGCAGGTCGGAGAGCGAGTTGCCGCCCAGGCGGTTCGCGCCGTGAAGACCGCCCCCCACCTCGCCGGCGGCGAAGAGGCCCGGGACGGTCGCCGCCTGCGACTCGGGGTCGACGCGCACGCCGCCCATCACGTAGTGCGTGGTGGGCCCGACCTCCATCGCGTCGCGCGTGATGTCGACGTCGGCCAGCTCGTGGAACTGCTGGTACATGCTGGGGAGCTTCTTGCGGATGTCCTCCGGCCGGCGGCGCGAAGCGATGTCGAGGAAGGCGCCGCCGTGCGGGCTGCCGCGTCCCTCGCGGACCTCCTGCGCGATGGCGCGCGCCACCACGTCGCGCGTCAGCAGCTCGGGCGGGCGGCGCGCCTCCGCCTTGCGGCCGGCGATCACCTCCTCCACCCAGCGGTTCGCTTCCGCCTCGCTGTCGGCGAAGTCCTTCTTGAACATCTCCGGGATGTACCGGAACATGAAGCGCTCGCCCTTGGAGTTCTTGAGCACGCCGCCCTCGCCGCGCACGCCCTCGGTCACCAGGATGCCGCGCACGCTGAGCGGCCAGACCATCCCGGTCGGGTGGAACTGGACGAACTCCATGCCCATCAGGTCGGCGCCCGCCTCGTAGGCGAGCGCCTGGCCGTCGCCGGTGTACTCCCAGGAGTTGCTGTTGACCTTGTAGGCGCGGCCGATGCCGCCGGTGGCGAGCACGACGGTCTTGGTGCGAAAGACGATGAAGCGCCCCGAGTCGCGCCGGTAGGCGAGGGCGCCGGCGATCCGCTCGCCGTCCTTCAGCAGGCGCGCGATCGTGCACTCCATGTACACGTCCACGCCGGGAGAGTGCACGGTCTTGTCCTGGAGGGTGCGGATCATCTCGAGGCCGGTGCGGTCGCCGACGTGGGCCAGGCGCGGATACTGGTGGCCGCCGAAGTTGCGCTGCAGGATGCGGCCGTCGGGCGTGCGGTCGAAGAGGGCGCCCCAGGCCTCGAGCTCGTTGACGCGCGCGGGCGCCTCCTGGGCATGGATCTGCGCCATGCGCCAGTCGTTCAGGAGCTTCCCGCCCCGCATGGTGTCGCGGAAGTGGACCTTCCAGCTGTCGCGCGAATCGGTGGTGGCGAGCGCGGCGGCCACCCCGCCCTCGGCCATCACCGTGTGCGCCTTCCCGAGCAGCGACTTGCAGACCAGGCCGACCGAGCAGCCCTCGGCCGCCGCCTCGATCGCGGCGCGCAGCCCCGCGCCCCCGGCGCCCACGACCAGCACGTCGTAGGTGTGGCTCTCGTAGCGGTCCATCAGAGTAACCGGAGATCGCTGATCACGCCCGCGGCGACCAGGCGCACGTAGAGGTCGGCCGCGCACACGGCGGCGAAGCTGATCCAGGCGAACGCCATGTGGTGCTCGTTGAGCGCGCTCGCGCCCCGCCACACCGAATGGCGTGCGCGCGTGGCGGCGCTGCACGAGAAGCAGTCGAGGGTCCCGCCCACCAGGTGGCGGGCCGAGTGGCAGGAGAAGCTGTAGAGCGTGAGCGCAGCGGTGTTGATCAGCAGCACGAGCGTGCCGACCCCGATGCCGATGCCGCTCCCGAAGCGCGCCCCCTCGAACACGTCGCGCCAGAGGAAGAAGAGGTAGACGAACGTGATGTAGAACGCATAGCGGTGGAGGTTCTGGAGGATGAAGGGGAAGGCGGTCTCGCCGCGGTAGCCGTGCCCGCGCGGCTCGCCCACCGCGCACGCCGGCGGATCGAGGAAGTACGAGCGGTAGTAGGCCTTGCGGTAGTAGTAGCAGGTGGCGCGGAAGAGGATCGGCGGAAGAAGGATCAGGAGCGCGGGCGAGTAGGGGAAGCCCGGGATGATGATGAGCGGCGAGTAGAACGGCGAGAGGTAGCCGCCGCCGCCGGCGTGAGGGACGTAGTAGTTGTTGCCCTGGATGGCGGCCCAGTTGGCGTAGCAGATGAGGGTGGCGAGGAGCAGGCCCTGCACGAGCGGCGCGACCCACCACGCATCCCGCCGCTCCGTGGCGGCGAAACCCGTCGGCCGAACCGAGTGCGTCGCGACAGCCATTGCGCTCCTCTTTCCGAAACGGCGCGGAGCATAGGCGAGGCGCGCCGGCGACGCAAATTCGCGGGGCTAATGCCTACGGAAAGACGAGGCCCTTGCGGGAGGTCCTGAGCGCCATGGTGGTGCGCGCGCACGCGTTGCCCACCCGGAGCGTCACACGGACGCTCCCCCCGACCACCGGGCGCAGGTCGACGCCGCGGCCGCGCGCCCGGAAGAGCAGGTTCCCGCGGCGGTTGATGCGGAACTCCACACGCTCGAGGCCCCCGGCGGCGCGCGCCGCCCGGTCGGTGAACGCGAACACCAGGCGCTGCGTGCGGCGGAAGCGTCCCGCCGGGATGGTGGTGCAGAAGAGCGTCCCGCTCGCATCCGAGAGCTGGAGCGAGGTGTCCTGCTTGAGGGGGTCGAAGAGCGCGGGCGTCACCTCGGAGTAGATCGCCTGCAGGCGGAGGCGGTCGCCGTGCACCCGGGCGGGCGGCGGGCGCAGCGTGACGCGATCGACGGCGAGGGCCATCGGCTGCGCGCAGCACTGCGGGTCCTCCCAGTCGACCAGGCCGTCGTGGTTGTCGTCGACGCAGTTGCCGCAGATCTCGGGCGGCGGTGCGCACGCGGGATCGGCGGCGCAGTCGGGGTCGGCGCAGTCGGTGAGCCCGTCGCAGTCGTTGTCGATGCCGTCGCCGCACACCTCGGGGCCGACGACGCACGGGCAGCCGGTGACCGGCGCGTGCGCGCACGCGCCGGCCGCGCAGGTGTCGGTGGTGCAGTGGTCGCCGTCGTCGCACTGGGCGGCGCTGGTGCACGGCACGCAGCCCGGGATCGGCGTGTTGGCGCAGCTCCCCGCGTTGCACGCGTCGGTGGTGCAGGCGTTGCCGTCGTTGCAGTCCGCGGGCGTCGTGCAGGGAGGGCAGCCGGGCAGCGGCGTGTGCGTGCAGCCGAGCGTCGCGTCGCAGGCGTCGGTGGTGCACGGGTTGCCGTCGTCACAGCTGGGCGGCGTGCCCGGCTGGCAGCCGGCGCCGCCGCCGCACGTCTCGGCGCCGTTGCAGAAGGCGCCGTCGTCGCAGAGCGCGTCGCCGCCCTCGTCGACCTGGCCGTCACAGTTGTTGTCCATCCCGTCGCACACCTCGGGCGTGCCCGCGACCTGGAGGACGGCCGAGGCGCTCGCCGGGGCGGCATTGGTGGCGGAGGCGGTGACGACCGTGGTGCCGCCGGTGCAGGCGAGCGCGGCCGTCCCGCTCACCCGCACGGTGAGCGTGGCGCCGGTGGGCGGATCGGCCGTGACCACGGTCGGGGTGACGCTCGTGTCGTCGGCCGAGGCGGTGACCTCGGGGCTCGAGACGAAGGGCGGCAGCCCGGCGGCGGTCACGACGATGCCCCTCGCGGCGAGCGACCCGCCGTTCTCGATCGTGAACGTGTAGCTGACCTGCGTCGCGGCGTGAGCGGGCACCGGGGCGGGCGCGACGCTCGCGCCCACCGTGAGCGCGATCGCGGGCAGGAAGGGGCAGTTCAGGTAGTCCTTGTTGTGATGGTTCGGCGCGATGGCGGTTGCCGGGAAGAAGAGCGCCTGGCCGAGCTCGTCGGCGCTGCCGACCACGCCGTTCGCGATCAGCACCGAAATGGGGAACGCGACGTCCACGAAGTAGTCGGGGGTGCCACGAAAGTCGGAGCCGTCGGCGGCCTGCACGGCGCGGGCGAGCGGGCTCGTGTTCACGGTGCCGGGGCCGACGAAGTCCGGCGCCTGGCTGAAGAGCAGCGTGTCGGAGTCGTCGGTGAAGATCGGCGAGAAGGTGAGGTCGTCGGCGGGGTCGTTCTTCCATACCTGCACGGTGTCGTCGCCGTCGCCGTCCAGGCTGAGCTGGTACTGGTACTGGAACGGGTCCCCGGCGGGCGTCTGGACGAGCACCGTCCAATCCGAGTTTCTGATGAACCCACGCGTGCTGAGGGGGGTCTGATCCACGCGATAGCGGACGTAGAGGTAGGTCGCATCCCGGCCGACGTAGGCCGCCGGGAAGAGGGCGTCGCCGACCAGGTCGATCTCCCCCCGGGGCTCGAGGGCCGTCAGCAGGGTGGCGTCGCAGGTGAGCGGCGTCCACGTGACGGCGTCGAAATCGGGATTGGCCTGGGCCCCGGCCGGACGCGCGTCCAGGAGTCCGAACAGGCAGACGACACAGAGCAATCCCGGTGCTGGCCGTGGCCGGCGCATGAGCCCCTCGACGAGGTTTGTGCCCACCGCAAACGGCTCTTTGCAACCCTCTGCCAGGGGGGCGCCTCGCCGGGTGCGGCAGCTTGCCGCATGGCGCCCGTCTGGCCTAGAGGAAGGGCCGCCATGGAGGTGAACCGGACGGAGCTCACCCCGCTGCTCTTCCTCGAGCGGGCGGCGCGGGTCCACGGGTCCCGGACCGCCGCGGTCTACGGGCGGCGACGCTTCACCTACGCGGAGCTCGGCGCCCGCGTCCGGCGGCTCGCCACGGCGCTCCGGCGCGCGGGGCTCCGCGACGGCGACCGGGTGGCTTTCCTCGCCCCCAACGTGCCGGCCCTCCTCGAGGCGCACTTCGGCGTGGCGCTCGCGGGCGGCGTGCTGGTCGCGATCAACACGCGCCTCAACGCCGACGAGGTCGGCTACATCCTCGACCACTCCGGCGCCCGGCTCCTCTTCGTCGACGCCGAGCTGGCGCCGGCGCTGGTGCCCACGCGCGGCGCGCGCCGCGCCCTCGAGCGCGTCGTCACCATCGAGGATCCGGAGTTCGCGCCCGGCCTCGCGCGCGCCTTCGACGGCCCCGAGTACGAAGCGTTCATAGAGGTCGAGCCCGACCCGGCGCTCGCCTTCGGGGTGGGCGAGGAGGGCCGCACCTATTCCATCAACTACACCTCGGGCACCACCGGGCGGCCGAAGGGCGTCATGTACACGCACCGCGGCGCGTACCTGAACGCGCTCGCCGAGATCGTCGTGCAGCGGCTCGACGCGGCGACGGTCTTCCTGTGGACGCTGCCGCTCTTTCACTGCAACGGCTGGTGCTTCCCGTGGGGTGTGACCGGCGCCGGCGGCCGCCACCTCCTGCTGCGCAAGGTCGATCCGCCGCTGGTGTGGCGGCTGGTGCGCGAGGAGGGGGTCACGCACTTCAACGGCGCCCCGACCGTGCTCATCATGCTCATCAACGACCCGTCGGCGCCCTCCGGCCGCCTGCCGCACCCGCTCCGCATCGCCACCGGGGGCGCGCCGCCGTCGCCCACGCTGCTCGCGCAGTGGGAAGCGATCGGCGCGGAGATCAGCCACATCTACGGCCTCACCGAGACCTACGGGCCGCACACCGTGTGCGACTGGCACCCGGAGTGGAGCGCGCACGACCCCGAGACCCGCGCGCGCCTGCGCGCCCGGCAGGGGGTGGCCAACCTGATCGCCTGCGAGCTCCGCGTCGTCGACCAGGAGATGCGCGACGTGCCCGCGGATGCCGAGACGCTCGGTGAAGTGGTCATGCGCGGCAATAACGTGATGTCCGGCTACTTCGACGACCCGGCAGCCACCACCGAGGCCTTCCGCGGCGGCTGGTTCCACTCCGGCGACGTGGCCGTCATGCACCCCGACGGCTACATCGAGCTGCGCGACCGCAAGAAGGACATCATCATCTCGGGCGGCGAGAACATCTCGACCATCGAGGTCGAGCAGGCGATCGCGCGCCACCCCGACGTGCTCGAGGTGGCGGTGATCGCCGTGCCGGACGCGAAGTGGGGCGAGGTGCCGAAGGCGTTCGTCGTGCTCAAGGAGGGACGGACGCCGACGGAGGCCGACATCGTCGCCCACTGCCGCACGGTGCTCGCGCACTTCAAGTGCCCGAGGGCGGTCGCCTTCGGCCCGCTGCCGAAGACCTCGACCGGCAAGGTGCAGAAGTACGCGCTGCGCGAACGGGAATGGGCCGGGCACGAGAAGCGCATCCACTAGGAGGGAAGCGCAATGGACGACAGGACGTCGCGGGCGGGCCGGCGGAACGCCTTCGGGGTGATCGCCGGGGCGCTCTTCGTGATCGGGCCGGCGCTCGCCTGGCTCGGGATCGTGCGGGGGCTGGTGGCCTTCGTGCTCTTCGCGCTGGGCGGGCTCACGGGGGTCGTCGTCGGGGTGACGAGCGTCATCCAGGCCGCGCGCGGTCGGGGCCTCGGTCGCGGCGGGGCGGTCGCGCTCGGCGTGGGCGTGGTGTTCCTCGCCCTCGCCTCGCGCGGCGTGGGCGAGCCGAGGATCAACGACTTCACGACCGACCCGGCGGACCCGCCGGCCCTCGCGCACGCCGCCACCCTGCCGCCCAACGTCGCGCGGGACATGACCTACCCGAAGGCCTTCGCCGACATCCAGCGGGGATGCTGTGCCGACCTTCACCCGGCGCGCGTGCGCGCGGGCGCACCGGAGGCGTTCGCGCGCGCCGAGGCCGTGGCGCGACAGATGGACCTGACGGTCACCTGGCGCGATCCGTCCGCAGGGCTCCTGGAGGCGATGGCCACCAGCCGGCTCTTCGGCTTCCACGACGACATCGCCATCCGGGTGCGCCCGGAGGCCGACGGCACCAGCCGGATCGACGTGCGCTCCAAGTCGCGCGACGGGCAAGGCGACCTCGGGGTGAACGCCGCCCGCATCAGGACCTTCGTCGCGGCGCTCGAGGCCGGCGCGGCCACCCCTCCTTGACAGCTGCGAGGCTCCGAGGACATTCGTTCGGGCGCCATGGAAGGGCCATGAAGCGGACGCGACTCGTGGCGGCGATGCTCGCGGTCGGGCTCCTCGGGGGAGCGCCGGCCGGCGCGGAGCTGAAGGCCGGCAGCACCCTCGACCAGAGCAACTGGGAGGAGGCGAAGGACCTCCTCGCGCCCGAGATCCTCGCCCACTACAAGGAGGGCAAGTTCGCCGCGCCGATCGGCGAGATCAAGCCCGGCGACTACGCCCTCGACGACCGCTTCCATCAGGCGACCAAGGCGAACGCGGGCAAGTTCAAGCTCGACGAGCACGGGTCCGTGGTCGAGGCCGCCACCGGCAAGCCGCCCGAGTACAGCTTCGGCGGGCCCTTCCCGGAGCTGGACCCCAAGGATCCGCAGGTCGCGAACGAGATCATGTGGAACTACGAGTACGCCTACTGGTCGAACGGCGACAACCGCCTGCAGGCGTTCCTCATGTGGCTCGACGAGAAGTCGAAGTCCCCCGAGCGCTCCATCGCGGTCGACTCGCGCGCCAAGGTGTTCGAGGGCAACCCGGTGCGCGAGCCGAACCCGCAGCAGTTCAGCCGCCTCGACAAAGATTTCCTGGTCGAGCCCGCCGACCTGCACGGCAGCGCGACGCTCGGCTGGCGTTACAAGGACCCGACTCACCGCGATCAGCTCTGGGCCTACGTGCCGGCGCTCCGCCGCGTGCGCGCCGTCTCGCCGGCCAACCGCTCCGACGGCATCTTCGGCTCCGAGATGACGCAGGACGACGGCTTCAACGGCTTCGACGCCAAGCCCGAGGACTTCACCTACAAGCTCATCGCCATGAAGGACGAGTACCATTCGTTCTCGCCCGATGCGCTCGAGGGGAAGATCAAGTTCATGCCGCACCCGAGCGGGCACGGCTGGATCTTCGACACTCCGATCTCGCGCTACGGCTTCCGCGAGCCCGGGTGGAAGGGGCTCCCGTGGATGCCGCTCGACAACGCGCTCGTGAAGCGGCCCGTCTGGCTCGTCGAGGCGGTACCGAACGACCGCTACTACCTCTACGGGAAGCTCGTCTTCGGCATCGACCGGGAGACCTACAAGATCTGCAACGTCGTCAAGTACGACTGGAAGGGGCAGGCGATGGGGGTTTTCAACCGCGGCATCGCCTACGGCCGGGCCCCCGACGGCTACCGCTACGTGAACATCACCGGCGGCGGGCGCGGGGGTGCCTACGCCGAGAACATGAAGATGCACCGCGCCACGGCGGCGGACCCGGCGGTCCCGGGCACGCGCGTCGAGCTCGACATGCACCTGCCCGCCGACGGCTTCCAGCTCGAGAACCTGGCGCGCGAGGGGAAGTGAGCGCCGGCGCATGATCGATCTCTACACCGCGCCCACCCCGAACGGCTGGAAGGTCTCCATCCTGCTCGAGGAGCTGGGGATGCCGTACACCGTGCGCCCCATCCGCCTGCAGGACGGCGAGCAGAAGGAGCCCTGGTACCTGAAGCTCAACCCGAATGGCCGCATCCCCACCATCGTCGACCGCGACGAGGGCGACTTCGCGGTCTTCGAGTCGGGCGCCATCCTGATCTACCTGGCCGAGAAGGCCGGGCGTCTCTTGCCGGCCGATCGCAAGGGTCGCTCGACGGTCATCCAGTGGGTCATGTTCCAGATGGGCGGCATCGGTCCGATGCAGGGGCAGGCGAACGTCTTCTTCCGCTACGCGCCGGAGAAGATCGACTACGCCATCGCGCGCTACCAG
>WNFS01003857.1_pt1 | contig 12764 bp, 16 predicted proteins | sample 5400141 | NCBI WGS metagenome assembly WNFS01 (sample SAMN13153358, study PRJNA577476) | soil metagenome | isolation source: 60 cm saprolite under Madrone tree | place: USA:California | collected 2016-06-14
GGTGTGGTGGATAGCCTGAAAACGCTTGCCCCCGAACGGCCGATTAGAGAAGCGGTCATGTCAGGCTTCCTTCTGTCCGCCAGTTCGAGTCCTGAACGGCCCACCATCGCTGGAATGTACATCACAACGACTGAGCGGACGGGCGTCAGTTTTCCATCTCATAATTCAGCCACAGAGCAGATCGACGCCTGTGAGCGGCAATGATGGTGGCGCACTTTATCTCGGCACGACTCATCCGAAATTTCGTCGCACGTCACTATCGTGTGCGACAGCGTTGGTCGTAATCTCGGCGGGTCCGCGTTTCGCTCGCGCCGCGATCATCCCCTGCACAAGCAAGGAGAAACCCCACATGGAAAGCCGCTTCGCCGAGGTCAACGGAGTGAGAATTCACTACCTGATCGCCGGCAAAGGCGACCCGATCATCCTCCTTCATGGCTACGCCCAAAACAGCCACATGTGGCTGCCGCTCGTCGCCGACCTCGCCAAGACGCACACGGTCATTGCTCCCGATCTGCGCGGCTTTGGGGATTCATCCAAACCCGAGGGCGGCTATGACAAGAAGACGATGGCGCAGGACATCCGCGCTCTTGCCCAATCGCTTCACCGCGCAAGCATCGGGATCGTCGGTCACGATATCGGATTGATGGTGGCCTATGCCTATGCCGCGCAATATCCGAGCGAAGTGAAGAGAATCGCTCTGATGGACGCGTTCCTTCCCGGCGTGGGCAACTGGACGCAGGTCTGGCTTCTCAGGGACCTGTGGCATTTCCACTTTTACGGCAAGACGCCGCTCGCGCTCGTCGAAGGCCGTGAGCGAATCTACTTCGAGCATTTCTGGAATGACTTCGCGGCTGATCCCAATCATTCCGTTTCGGAGGCGGATCGCCGGTTCTATGCCGAGGCCTATGCCCAGCCGGGCGCCATGCGGGCCGGCTTCGAGGTGTTTCGCGCCTTCGAACAGGACGCGATCGACTTCGCCGCCTTTGGCAAGACCAAGTTGAAAATGCCGATGCTCGTCCTCACCGGCGAGAAGGCATCCGGCGAATTCCTCATCGCACAGGGCCGCCTGGTCGCAGAAAACGTGGAAGGCGTCATCATCAAGGGCTCGGGTCACTGGCTGATCGACGAAGCGCCGGGACAGGTCATTCCCAAACTGCTGAGCTTCTTCGAGAACTGATCCGTTGGTCGCGCCTTCCCCGCATTGGGATGCTCAAAACCCAGTGCCAGTTTGGCCCTGGCTGGTCCACCATCGCTGGAATGTACATCACAAATTCAGCTAAGCTTTGGGGGGCTGGTTGAAGGTCTTCGGCGCTGGCCCAGCCACTGACGTTGGAGAGAGCCCATTCTACGCATCGGACTGATCGTCCCGCCCGGATTTGCCGTATTGAGCTTCGCACCGCTTTCAGTGTTCGAAGCGGCGAACATGGTTCTCGAAAACCCTTTCTACGAGGTCCGTGCAGTATCCATGGCCGGTGGACGCGTCCCGAATTCCTTCGGGATGGAGATGGAGACCGTCCGCGTGACGGATGGAACGTTCGATACGCTGCTGATCGGTTCTCCGCCCGACATTCGCCCTCAATCGCCAGAATTATTATCCTTTCTGCGTGGCGCGACCGCCGCGACCCGCCGCATCGCATCGATCTGCGTTGGCGCCTTTATCCTGGGCGAAGCAGGCTTGCTCGACGGCCGTAGGGCAACGACGCACTGGTTCTATGCCAACGAACTGCAGCGCCGCTATCCGAGGGCGACGGTCGAGATGGATCGCATCTTTATTGCTGACGGACAGATTTGGACATCGGCCGGGATGACCGCCGGCATCGACTTGGCGCTAGGTCTCGTCGAGCGGGATATCGGCCGTGAGAAAACACGCGAACTCGCCCGGATGCTGGTTGTGCACCATCGGCGGGCCGGCGGACAATCCCAACACTCCGCGTTGCTGGATATTGATGCCGCATCCGATCGCGTGCAGACGGCTCTTCAGTTTGCTCGAAGCAATCTGGCCATGCCTTTGACCGTTGAGAAGATGGCCGAGGCGGCTCGCCTCAGCCCGCGCCAGTTTAGCCGTGTGTTTCGTATCGAAACCGGCATATCGCCGGCCAAGGCGATCGAGAATCTCCGGCTGGAAGCGGCCCGGCTTCTACTCGAACAGGGCCGCCTTCCCGTTGAAGAGATTGCGAACAAAACGGGTTTTGGGGACCGGGAGCGCATGCGTCGCAGCTTCATGCGCGTGTTAGGTCAAAGCCCGCAGTCGGTGCGCAACGCATCGTCCCCTCTCGCGTCATTCTGAGCCCGCATCCTTGGAGCCTTTTCCCGATTAGGCTTTCGTCACCGTGTCCGAAATGGTGGCATTTTCGACATAGGACTTGGTCTCTCGCGCATTTAGGCTTCCGCGCAGGAAACTTTCGCTGCACGGAGCGCGCCATGTCCAAACAGACCAAACCGAGCGTCGTTTTCGCCCACGGCTTGTGGGCCGACGGCTCATGCTTCAGCAAGGTAATTCCGCAACTTCAAGCCGACGGGCACGAGGTGGTGGCCGCCCAAAACAGCCTCGACACACTTGAGGGCGACGTTGCAGCGGTAATTCGTGCACTGGGACGGGTTAGCAGCCCCGCCATTCTCGTCGGCCATTCGTACGGCGGCACCGTCATCACGGCGGCAGGAGCCGACAATCGGGTTGCCGGCCTGGTGTACATCGCAGCACTCGCCCCGGATGACGACGAGACCTCACAGAGCTTGATAAATAAATTCCCCACGACAGAAGTCTTCTCACATATCGAGGTCGCAGACGGGCGTATATGGCTTCGGCCCGGAGGCATCGGGTCTTTCGCGGGAGACCTCTCCGGCGAGGAGCAGAAGATTGTTTGGGCAACGCAGGGCGTGCCGGCCGCGAACCTCTTCGATCAGAAGATGGCAGGTACAGCCTGGAGGTCGAAGCCGAGTTGGTACATCGTGGCCAAGAACGACCGAACCGTCCACCCCGAGCTGGAGCGCTTCGTCGCGAAGCGTATGGGCGCGACAACCGTCGAGACCGACAGCAGCCATGTCCCCATGCTGTCCAAGCCTGCCTTGGTAGTCGACGTGATCCGCAAGGCAGCGAAGACTGTCACTTCAGTGCATGCGGCCGCCTAACCACGGACGGGAGATCGGTCGTCTAAGCGAGCGAAGCGAAGAGGCTAAATCATGTCTGAATCAGCCGGGCACGTGCGGGTCATTGAGGAAACGCCTGCCTACTGGAGGGTTCTGTTCGATTATCCGCCGTTCAACATTTTAGACGCCACCATATTCGAAGGCCTCCAGGACCTGCTTGCTCGAATGGACACCAGTCCGAACCTGTGTGTCGTCGTATTCGAGAGCACGAATCCCGAGTTCTACCTTGCCCACTTTGATTTGACCGGCAAGACGGGGAACATCACCACAGCTGTCGGGCCTTCCGGCCTCCCGATCCTGATAGATACGTTCGTCCGCCTCACCAAGTCCCCGGTGGCCAGCATCGCGAAGATCCGAGGCTGCGTCCGGGGCGCCAGCAGCGAGTTCGTCCTCGCCTGCGATATGCGCTTCGCGTCGCGCGAGAACACGCGACTGGGCCAACCCGAAGTCGGCGTGGGCGTGCATCCCGGCGGCGGCGGTACGGAACGCCTCCCATTGCTGGTCGGCCGCGGCCGCGCACTCGAAATCGTTCTCGGCGCGAACGACTTCGACGGTGACACCGCGGAACGATACGGATACGTCAACCGGGCACTTCCCGACACGGAGTTGGACGGCTTCGTCGACGTGCTGGCGCGCCGGATCGCCTCCTTCGACCGGCGTGCCATCGCGGCGGCGAAGAATCTCGTCAACCAGGTCTCGTTGCCATCCGCCGACCGGCTCCTCGACGCCCTCAACTCCTTTCAGACCGCGCTGACGTGGCCTGAAGCGCAGCAGCGAATCGAAGCGCTGTTAAAGCGGGGGCTCCAACGGGAAGGCGACTTCGAGAAACGATGGCCCGCGGTGCTCGGCACGCTCCTCGAGTAGTAGCGAAGGAACGTGCGTCTTTGCAATCCCGCAATGGCCGCCATGGAGGCAAGCGAGACGCCGCATCCGTCTCGCATATGCACCCAATCTTGAGCGTTCAGCACCGCCTTGTCGCGATGCGACTGCGGAGGAGGAAAGCCGACAAAATAGCGCGCATCGCTGGACGCGGGGTCCACGGCGACTAGAAAGCCCGCTAGGGGGACTGGCGGGCCGCCGAAGGAGCGCGCCGGACCTACTTGGACTTCTATCTGGGCTTCGGCTGGATTCTTTCTACATACCTCCTGCTCCAGAGCGTGGTCCTCTGGCAGATCGCGCAGCTTGCGCACAGGGATTTCAAGATGACGCAGCGAGCGACGGCGACATTTGTCTTAGCCAACATTGCGGCGGCGGGATTGTCCGCGTGGTTTGTCTTTGCTGCTCCCGCGATCAGCTTCACGCTGATTGCTGTCTGTCTGGTAGCCGCCCTTGTGCCGCGAGGCGAGCGGCAGCGTCGTCCTTCGTCTCTTTGAACGCGGCAAGCGACCGTGCCGTCCCAGCAATCGTAAGACTGGAATGCCGGGATTTGTCGGAACCGCGCTTTCGCGAATTTATGACGGCGGCGGGGAGAGTCGGCTGTTGGCGATGTACGGCCCATCGCGGCGCTGATTGGGAATGTCCGGTTTGATTCAAAACGGACATTCGTTAACTGGCCCTAGGTGGTCCGGAGATCGCCAGAAACGGACGTCCGCTTACGATTCAGAAACTGGCGTTCAACGCAGCTGAAACACGTAGTTGGCGTGCATCCAGACGGGGATCGCCTTATTCGCTTCAACTGCCGGCTTGTAGGCCCACTTTACAATTTGTTGGAACGCCGCCTGATCCAATCGGGGATATCCGCTAGTTTTTAGGAGTTCGATGTCGCCTACTGTTCCATCTTCAAGAATGAGGAACTTGACTGTTAGCGCTCCTTGCTCATGGCGTTGAATTGACTCAACGGGGTATCCCTCCCGTGTGAGAGCATGCGAGTTCGTTCCTTGTGGCGGTTGGATCCCTGGGGGAGGAACCCTGATGTCCTGAATCTCGATTATGCCGTCCGAGTGGACTGTCGGTGCCGCGACGGAATGATTTTCCGACCCGAACAAAATCGGCGTCCGCAGCCAAACAGTGACAGCTGAGCCGTCACGCAATGTCGCAGGCTTCAAGTGCCAATCTCTTATACGCTTGAGAGCCGCATCGTCGAGGTCAGCGTGACCGCTCGACCTTTGGACGGCCGCATTGGCAATTGATCCATCGGCCGCGACCAGAAAGCGGAAGATTCCTGAAACAGAGGGATAGGATTCGGAGCTAAACTTCGCGGCCTCGTTCACCGACATGCCATAGGGCAGAACGAGCAGTTTCCAATCGACAATAACCGGAAAGCGTGCGGCGACCGGAATTCCATCGCGCATTCCCGGCACGTACCGCCAGGTCCTGACAAGCCCCGATGCCGCTTGATCCAATCGCACTGAACCGCTTGACCCCTCGACTGTCGCGTTTTCGACTGTCCCGTCCGAGCGCACCAGAGCGCGAAGACGGACTTTGCCCTCCTCGCCGGCGACAAAGGACTCGCGCGGATAGTCGGCCATCGTAATGTCGCGTGGTCCAATCGGCCGCGGTGCGACGCCTCCTGCCGGCGGTTGGGAGATGTCTTGCATCTCCATCACGTTTTCAGAAATAGAAGGCTGCTGAGCCTGCGAGTAGGACGCCAGCAAAACTAGCGCGGACACTGCGCCAATGAACGACGCGGTGATTGAGGATTTCATGCATCCCTCCGAAGCCATCGCCAAATTAGCACGGAGATGGAACGGACGCATCAGGGGTCTGCAATGGGTCAAAATGCGACGAACAGCGAGACCCTAGGAACGTCCGTATTGCACTACCCTAGAACAGACTCTCGCCGGGCGGCGGCGGTATGGGCGGCGGTGTGATCGGGATTCGCCATCTTGTCCCGAATGTGCACCCGCCCGACTAAGACGCCCGCGCCGCGGTCGACGCGTTGGGGAATACCACTTTGATCGCGGCTTGCGCGCATTCGTCATCCTGGCTCCCGACACCTCCGCCGGCGCCGATCGCGCCCACCATCTCGTTGCCGAGGAAGATGGGAAACCCACCCGGCTGCGCAAAATCGCCCATCCATTCCGGGGCGCGATTGACCTGCTTGTTCACGCGGTCCCACAGCTCGATCGTGGGACGCCGCCAATGCGCCGCCGTCGTCGCTTTCAATTCAGCCGTCTTCATCGCCGTCTCGCTGGCGCCTTCCGTACCCTGAAACGACAAGAGCCCGCCATCGGGCGCGACCACCGCAATGCCGAGCGCCGTGTACTTCTTCGAAGACGCATAGGCGACGCACGCATCGATGAGCTTGCGCGCGGCGGCGGTGGTGATGACCTTGTGCGTTGCGAGCAGCGGCTGCGGGCCGGCCGGCGGCGCTGTCTTGCCGTCGCCGAACACCGCCTTGATCGCGTTCCGCGCGCAATCCTCGTCCCTGCCGCCCGATAAACCCGCGGCGCCCACGCCGACGGCGCCGACGACTTCGCCTTGAACGACAATGGGGAAGCCGCCGGGAATCGGGAAATAGCCCATCCACTCCGGCGCACGATTGAGCTGCTTGTTCACGCGTTCGTAAAGCTCGGCCGTCGAGCGGCGAAACTTGGCGGCGGTCTTCGCCTTCAGCTGCGCGGTCACGCCCGTGTTTCCCGTCGCCCCATCCGTCGCTTGATACGAAATGAGGTAGCCGGCGGAATCCACGACCGCCAGCGCGATCGGATAATGATCGCGCGCGGCCTGCGCGAGACACGCCTCGATCATCTTTCGCGCGCCAAAGCCGGTGATGTCCTTCTTGTCCGACACCAGCGCTTGGGCATGTGCGTTCGCGGCGGTCAGAACAATCATGCAGGCGAAAAAGAAGGCGGCAAGCGAGCGCTTCGGCATCGGCGTTTCCTCATCCTGGCTGGGCCCATCATAGGCTGTCACCGGGTGACTTTACAGGCTGTGACGATGGAGTAAGCCGGGCGTGGCGATCCTCGGACGGGTTTGCTACGATGCTGCCGACTTCAGGTGTAACGATTGAGGACGACCGATGAAACTCTTAGGCATCGTCGCCGCGGCTGCGATAGCGTTCGTCACGTTCCAAGCCATGGCCCAGCCGAACAATCCCGCGCACCCGGATTGGATCACGACGACGAACAAGCCTTGCAAAGTTTGGAACCCCGAACCCCAAGCGAACGAATCCGTGACGTGGTCGGGACCATGCAAGGACGGCTTGGCATCGGGAAAGGGCGTTTTGCTATGGACCGAAAATGGCAAGCCCGATGTGGAATTCGACGGCGAATACGCCAACGGCAAGCGCAACGGGCATGGCGTCTTGATCACGCCGGACGGGAAACGCGTCGAGGGCGAGTGGGTCAATGACCAACTTCTCGCCGGGGATAACAACGCGATTTGAACGACGTGCGTTGGTCGCGGGCTTAAAAGACCCAAGGCCGAAAGCGTCCCGCCGGTCTTCCGTCAAAAACCTCTCCGCCCAAATCGTCCGGGACCTCGTCCCCCGCGTCCAAATCCTCCTCCGTCATTGTCTCCCATGAAACGCAGCGACTGCTGAAACCGCAGCGCGTCCGCGGATCCCGCTTCCGGATCGGGCGGAAGTACGTTGGCCCGGAGTTCGTAAAGCCGGTGGTTGAAGAAAAAAATTCCCATGGTCGAACGACTGCCGTCGTTCTCCGCGACGCTCAGCTCGCGGCCGAACTCGCGGTTGATGCGTGCGTTCACATCCAGCTTGATCTGACCGCTCTCGCGCACCAGGCTTACCGCATCGTCAATCGCGTTCGGCTGATCGGCCGGGGTGTTTGCAAGTTCAGCCACCGTGACCGTGTACGTGCCGCTTCCCTGCCTCGCCGAATACACTGTTGCGGGAACGCTAGTCCCGTTGACCGTTGCGTAGGAGCCGGCTTCCACTTGGGGCTCGCCGGGAAATTGTACGGCGAAACCGGCATCCGGGTAAGCGTGCTCATCCCAAGCCTGAGCTTGGACGGGCGCAGATGACAGAATGGCGAATAGTGCTATCGGGATTATCGGGCGCATCATGATCTCCGCTGTACGCCGGGGACGCGGGTTCGTTCCGCCTCCGGGCCGCCCCTCGATAGCGCGGATCAGCTGAACCGCAAATGAACACCGGGCGATGGCCGTTGCGCGCTATCTAGTCCGTGGGGACGGGGAATATCGCATCGAGGCGCGGCGGTCTGTGGCTCCGCGCCGCCTGGGCAATAAGCCGGCGCAACGCTTCTTCGAGCGGCACGCCTTCCTCCGATGCAATCTGGTGCAATTGCCGGACGGCGGTCTGATCGAGATTCGGAATCGTAGTCTTGCCCATGATCCACCTCGCGGGAATTCACATGATGGCGCTCTTTAATTGCTTGTGCGTGCCGGCGCCGGACGGACCGTGCTGGGAACCGCTCGGCGCGCGGCTTAAATGTGCAGCCTGCTATAGGGCGCGGATTCACGCCGCCCTGCGCCGCTTGGAGGCCCAAAGAAAAGAGCGCGTTCGACGGGCTCGCTTTCGTCCTCGATGCTTGCGATCAGAAGCCGGCGTAGGTACATCTGGAGCGGAAGGCCCTGATGCCAAGCCTTACGCTTCAATTCGACAAGGATGGCTTCGTCCAGATTGCGGATAATGAGGTCTCCCATAGGCTTTCCTCGCTCTGGTCTGATTGTTCCCCATCCCCCACAAAACCATAACCCAGGGTGCGCGATTTTCCTCATCAAATTATCCTGCGAACCTCTGCCGCAACTTACAATTGTTGAACGGCAATTAGCTGTTGGATTCGCAGAGTCGTCGCTCGGACCCAACTGCAAGATAGGCGCGCGTTCCAGTGCCTGGCGTGGGACAAAAAAGAGCCAACTTGAGCACCAACGATTTCGTCCATGATTGAGGAACCGTCAAGCGGAGTTCACTCGCTGGCACTGGCTTAGTTTGAAATCGAGAATCGGCCAAGCCGCTTGTTGACGCGGTCCGTCTCTTCGGCCGCGCGCGCCCATTGCTCGTAATCATCGGCGAGCCGCAAAAGTATTTTTCGCGTGCCCTCGTCCTGCATACCCTCGGCGATGGTGCGCAACTCTTCGGCGCGGAGACGGTGGCGTCGGGCCACCTCTGCGTTATCTCGCATCTCCCCTTCTAACCGGCCCCATGAAATAATGTCCCCATGCCCAAGGGACCACAAGACCAAAAGCGCCCCGCCGATGTGATCGCCACCGCGCCTTGCAACATTGCCCAGGCGACCGACATTGTCCGCGTACTGACGGACACCTTGACTTAATCATTCGGAAGGGCTATTAACACTTTATTAACCATAGTGCCGGGCCGATTCGCTCGCACACGGGGCAGGCTACAGGTGCAGTTCCGGGCTAGATGGGGTGTCGATAGGGAAGCAGAGACACATTCGCAAGGGTGTAGCTATGCGTTCCCACGAAGAACCTAACGATCTCAGCAAGTATAGAGCTTCGTTCCGCCGGCCGCCTTACGAGCGGCGAAAACTATACCGCCAGCCGTGCAGCCCCCGTGTGACCGATGCGGACGAAGAGGCGTTGCGGACAAGACTCGCGGGGCTCGTCCAAGAGCATCGTGATCTCGACGGCGCGATATCGATGCTCTTCGAGGCCAGACTCTGCGACCCGTTGCTGATGACGCGACTGAAAAAGCGCAAGCTCCAACTCAAAGATGAGATCGCGCGCATTGAAGGCTCGCCGAACCTGACGACGCGCTCCACGCGCGCAGTCGCAGCAGCAACAACAGTGGCGTGATGAAATCAGGAGATCGGAACGGTCGTGATTCCACGGATAATCTTGTTTGGCTGAAGCGTGTAGAGCTCCTGCCGCTTCCAGCCTTGAAACAGGTAATTCTTGGGGTGGTTTGTGGAACCAAAACCGCATGTCCGCATTATGACGATCAAGCAACGCGGGGCCAGCGGGCTGGTTGGGTTTGGGGGAGTATTTGACGGACTCGCCGTGCGAACGGCTGGCGAACTGCCGGCAAAAGGCCGTCTATTCTCATGAGTGTGCCAAGCGTGCCCTGACGTTGGAAGTCAGGGACTTCTATATCTCCATTGCGATGGCTTGGGAGACTTTGGCCTCTGAGATTGAACGCAAAGAGGAAGCTGAAAAACGCCGGTTAGACCTGATCCGCAGTCCGCTCGGACCCTCCATTCCGCATCGTTAGCCGGATCGCTTCATCACATGGTCTTAACGCTCACGGGTTTCGCTGCTCGCGGGCTAGACTCTCTTGCGCAAAAACTTCCGCGCCGCCTGTTTGAAGCGAATGGGCCGCAGCACTTCATGCAGGGTATCCCCGGCTGGTCTACGGTGCTTGCCACAGAATGCAACGCGCGCGCCGTCCAGCTTGGCCTCAACCGTCACGGCTTCACGCCCGCATATGACGCACCGAATGTCAGTGCGCTGCTTCATGGTACGGAAACGTATGAAGCGGGCCCCGGCCTCAGATGGGACGATCACCTTTCCGGGCCTGCAACAATCGAACTCAGGAAAGCTATGGCGTGGCGCCGCGCTTTTTGAAGCTCAACCGTCCCGCTCTAGGTCTTATCCTTCCCAATTGAATTGAAGCGAAAGCCTTGGCGCGCGATCCGCCACCAAAGGCTTGTCCATACGTTTCATAAAGCGAAGAGAAAATGCGGCCTCTTGAGCCAACGAGCTTCAAAGGCGTTGGGAGGCTGGGAGAAGAGAAGGATCGCTTCGATGAAACGTCTGATCCCTGCGACGCTGGCACTCTCCCTGCTGGCCCTTGCTCCTGCGATGGCGCAGAGAGACAACCCCGTCGTAAGTGCCCAGTCCAAGCAAACGCCGACGAGCACTGTCTCGGGCGCGCCCCAACGCGAAACCGCCGGCGGCGACAAGCGCAATCCCGAGCCTCACATTTACCGCCTGGGTGAACATTTATCGGAGGCCTATGGCGCCTTCGAGCTGGTCGACGATTGGGAGCGCCATCAGTTGAAGAAACCGCCCGAAGGCCAACACTGGGCGCGTTATGGCGAGAATTTTCTGCTGGTCAAAGATACTGATGGTCTGATCACGCTCATCGTCGGCGCGTCCTGACCCCGGCCCGCGCAGCCGTCATTTCCCGTCGCGCACAATGCGCGAAAATCAGAAATCCGGCTTCTCCGCCGTCGGCACGTGATAGTCGAAGATGTTCACGCTGTTGTTCTCGGCGCAGATCTGTTCGATCGGCTCCTGCGTCACGCGCCGATAGCGGCGCATCGCGGTCCACGGCCGATAGAAGGTGCCGGGGTCGTCAACCGTAAAGACCGACTCCATCATCGTACCGCCCTCGACGAGGCGCCAGTGCTCGACGACATGCATCTTCTCGGTGTGCGTACCAAGACGGTTTTAAATTCGCCGAATGGGGTACGCCCATATAGACATGGCGGATCTGCTCATCGCCCGTGAAGTACAACAACACTTCCTTGGGCGTTTGCAGGAAGACGATCGGGTTTCCGCCGCCATAGGCCATGAACATCGGGACCCCGCCGGGCACGCAGCTCGATTGCGGCGTAAACGCGCTCTTCTTCCCGCTAAGAATTTCGTCGATGTCCTTCTTCATGAGCTCCTTCGCCCACGGCATCAGGTTCGGATTGCTGAGATCGGCGATGCGAAAGGTCGGCTGCAGGCCGACGCCGTTGGGAACGAAGGGATGATCGGGATCGCTGACCACGGGCCCGGGCTGGCGGCCCGGATCGGCTTCAAAGTACGGTCCGCCGCCGTTCAGTCCGACCCAGCCCGCGAGATTCGACGAGAAGTCCGGTACTGCCGTCCTCTGTTGCGCCACCGTGGACCCGAGCGGCGCGGCGCCGATGAGGGCGGCCAGGACGCTGCCCGCGAGGACCCTTCTTCTCCAAATGACCGAGGACATTGTTGCTCCTCCCCCTCTCAAATCCGATCCCTTCAACACAACCATTCCCCATATCGCACGCGAAATTATACTCGCCTCCGCTAGCGACGCGACAACCAAAAATCCTGGCCGATGAAAAATGCGTTCCTTTTTTCCGCGGACGGTATCCGGCCGACATGCAAGCCGCGCAACGCGGGAAGCTTTCCCTTGAGCGGCGTGAGCGCTTTCTTGAGATCGCTTGCCTCGCTCTTGGTTCTGAAGCCTTTGGCCAAAATGACCGCTACATGGCTGACGGCCTTGGCATCAAAGCCGACACGATGGCGAACAGCCTTCAGCATGAAGCCCCATCGATCGTCCGGGACCAGGGGCATGAGCAAACGGCCCCGCGGCGCAAGACGTTCAAGCCAGAGTGGCGCTGGATGCGTACCGCCGGCGAAGGCCACGACCACGTCCACTTCGCCCGCGTCGAAAGTCGATGCATCGCCGCAAACCACTTCTACTTGGGGCCAAGCCGCCAGGTTCGCACGCGCGCGTGCCGCGAGGCGTTTCCCGAATTCGATGGCATGGACGCGGCCTCGCCGGCCCACGAGTGTTGCAAGTATGGCGGTGTAATATCCCGTCCCGGCACCAACTTGCAGAACCCGCTCGCCCGGCTTCAAATCCAGCTGATCGAAGAGAAAGGCCCACATACTGGGCGATCCATTGTTGATGCCTTTGCGGGCGTCGATGCTGACCAGGACATTATGATAGAGCCAGCGAGGGCTCTTGTCCGGCGTGCGATAGTTCCTCATGTCCGTTCGGATGAGCCACGGCCCAGGTCCAAGGAACCTCTCCCGCGGCA
>WNFS01011420.1_pt1 | contig 12764 bp, 9 predicted proteins | sample 5400141 | NCBI WGS metagenome assembly WNFS01 (sample SAMN13153358, study PRJNA577476) | soil metagenome | isolation source: 60 cm saprolite under Madrone tree | place: USA:California | collected 2016-06-14
CGGCAGGATCTCGACGAGATTATCAACGATGCCGTCTTTGCTTCGGTCGCAAGTGAAATCATTCTGGTCAAAGACATCGAACTGTACTCACTGTGCGAGCATCATTTGCTGCCGTTCATCGGACGCGCGCATGTAGCTTACATTCCAAATGGGAAAGTCATCGGCCTCTCCAAGGTGGCGCGGATTGTCGATGTCTTTGCGCGCCGTTTACAAATCCAGGAAAATCTTACCACTCAAATCGCCGAGTCGCTCATGAATTGTCTTGAACCCTCGGGTGTGGCGGTCGTCGTCGAAGCGAAACATCTTTGTATGATGATGCGGGGCGTCGAAAAGCAAAATTCCGTCATGAAGACCTCCTGCCTGCTCGGTTCGTTCAAAGACGACGCCCGAACACGGTCGGAATTTCTCTCGCTGCTCAAGGATTAGCTGGCGTCATGCTGCTGACGGTCAGCAAACGTCTCGAGTTTTCGGCATCGCGGCGTCTGCGTCTAAAGCATCGGAGCGACAGCGAAAATCTCGCCGCTTTCGGTCCTGAAACCGGAGCGCGTCACGGTACTGGCCGCAATTACGTTGCGTATTTTATTTTTACCGGGCCGGTCAATCCGAGCAACGGAATGCTCATTAACATCAGTGAGATCAAGGAGCAGGCGGGCAAAGTCGTCCGCGAGCATTTCGATCACAAATTTCTAAATGAAGACAGCCAGTCGTTTCGGGAGGTTCCGCCGACGGCTGAAAATATTGCGAGGCAACTTTATATCAGAGTCCTGCCACTGTTTTCCGATGTCGATGCAAAGCTCATCGCTTGTCATCTCTCGGAATCGCGCGACCGCAGCGCGACTTTCTACTCGGACGGGAGCTGCGACACGAATTATTGGTTCGAGTTTTCGGCCGCCCGTCGAACGGTCTCGCCCCATCTGAGCGAACAAGAAAACGCGCGGTTCTTTGGCAAGGCAACTTCAATTCATGGTCACAATTATCGCGTGCGTCTGACCTTTCGAACCGAAAAGCTAACCGGCGAAATGCCTGTTGTCCGATTCGAAGAGGTCGATGCCGGTCTGCGTTCGTTGCATTCCGAGCTCGATCATCGCTACCTCAATCAGGAGGTTGCCGGGTTAAAGGATCGTCCGATGACGACTGAGAGTCTCGCCGGTTACATCTACCAGCGCGTAAACGCTAGTTTGGGCCTGGATCGCGTCCGCTTGCACGAGCGCGATGATTTTTTTGCGGAAGTGTGGAATGACAAAACTGTTTTTCTTGGAATGCAGATGCCATTCCATGCTGCGCACCGCTTGCATACCACTGCTCTTTCCGATGCCGAGAACGCGAAGCTTTATGGCAAGTGCGATAATCTCCATGGCCATGGTCATCGCTATCTGACGGAGACAACGATTGGCGGCGAATATGACAGACGGAGCGGAACACTTCGGGATTTTGTCACTTTCAAAAAGGCGATTGAAGAGTCGCTTAAGCCCTGGCAAGACCGACACCTCGATCTTGAAACGGAGGATTTTCGAGATACTCCTTCGACGGGCGAAAACATTGTCCGCGCGCTTTGGCCGAAGATCGATAACCGACTCGACCAGCAACTTGTGCGACTGCGGCTTTGGGAAACAGCAAACAACCGATTTACGTTGAGAAGAACGTAATTCTTCTGTAGCGGCAGCTGTGCCGGCTGCGTAATCGATATTTTGCAGGCGGTACGCCTGCCACTACAGTTTTTCAGCGCGTAGATTTGGAGATGAAACGATATTTGATTACCGGCGCGAGCCGCGGAATTGGCCGCGCGATAGCCGAGAAACTGGCGGCGCCCGACGTAGACCTGCTTCTGCACGGGCGCGACACGATTGCCCTGTCGGACGTATGCAATTCTGTGAAACCTCGCTGCGCACACGTGGTTCGACTAATCCACAATCTTGCCGTCTCGTCCGGCGTTTCGGATCTGATCGCCAGCGTTGGAAGCGATCCGCTGGATCTATTAGTGAACAATGCCGGTATCGCGATCGTAAAGCCATTTGGAGAAATCACGCCCATCGAATGGGAGCAAACGCTCGGCGTGAACGTTACCGTGCCATTCTTATTGACCCAGCGTTTCGCTCCGGAAATGCCACCTGGTGCGAGTATCGTCAACATCCTTTCGGTCGCCGCGAAGACCGGGTTCGCCAACTGGAGTGCCTATTGCATGAGCAAGTTTGCGCTCGAGGGTTTCTTTCAATCAGTGCGAGAAGAATTGCGCGACCGCAGAATTCGCGTCATTAACATTTATCCGGCCGCGACGAACACAGAAATTTGGAACAACGTCGAAGGCGATTGGCCACGTAACAAAATGATTTCGGCCGAACAGGTTGCATCTGCGGTTGTCTACGCTCTCTCGCGACCGGCTGATGTTGCCGTGGAAAGTATCACTCTCTCCAGCGCGACCGGAAATTTATGATCAAAGCTTTGCAAAGCGAGCTCGGCATCAACGTCATCGCCTCGATCATTGCGTCGCTGTTTTTTCTCGCGGCAGGTTTCGCCTGGGGAAAATACAAGGAACGCCGCCGCAAGTTTGGCCGGAACCTCGATGAGTACGACTTCTATCCATTCACCGTTACACGTGAAAACTTTGGCGAGTTCAGCCTGAACAATTTTCGACTGGGAATGCATTATTTCCTGAAGAACCACGATTACACGGCAGCGCGGCAACTCATCTTCATCGGGGAGCAGAATAACGTGCGCAATCAACTCGAACCGGCGGAACAGAAAGTTTACTCGCAACTTTTCGAAAAATACGACGGCAGGAAAGTTGTCGATGATACGAACGAGTATCTCGAGAACTACGTGCGTTTGGTCCGCCTCATCGGAAAATCATTTCCAAATACCGGCATTGAAATTTTGCTCCACAACCTGGCCGATCCGGCGCATTCGCTCATCGTCCTGGAGAATAATGTGACCGGCAGACATCTGCGCGATGGCACGACGAATTTGCTCATCGACCTGAAGAAACGCCAGCTTCAGAACGAAGATAAACTCAACTACGAGCTGAATATCGGGTCCCGGAGATTTAAGTGCACGACGATCCCGATCATCCGTAAGGAGTTTGGTGTGGTCGGCGCGATCTGCATCAACATTGATGCAAATTACCTGACCGAGGAGGTGATGAAGGATCATGAACGAATCGAGACGTGGTTCAAAGACTTTTTGCGTATCGATATGCAGGTCGACGAAAATATTCTAAGCAAGGACGAGTACGCGAAGGCGTTGAAAGGTAAACGCCATTTCAAAGACGAGTCCTTTTAATCACAGCATAGACCTCCTGGCTAGCGCGTCTTTTAACTATGCGACGTTTCGTTCAGGTTCTCACCGGCGCATTGGCACTAGTCGCGATGATTACACCCCTTGCACACGCAGAGGCGCCGCCGAACCCTCACACCATCCTCGCAGAAGTGGGCAAGGTCGCGTCCGCCAACGGAATCGACGAGGCGAAGGCAGTGGAGATCGGCGGCATTCGCCAGTGGATCACCGTGCGCGGACGCGATCGACACAATCCAATCCTGCGAACTGAATGTCCCAGAAACGGTCGCACCTACCATGCATGCCGATCGGATGGTGCAGGATGCGGAGGAGCTAGTCGGTTATCTACGCAGGACGTACGACACCAAGAAGATTTTTGCGCTAGGCCATTCATGGGGCACGATATTAGGTCTAAAGCTGGCGGAGCGGCGGCCCGACTGGCTTTACGCCTACATCGGAGTCGGCCAGATCATCAACATGCGTGAAGGCGAGCGGATCGACTACGATTGGGTGCTGAACACGGCGCGCAAAGCGGGCGATGGCCAGGCGGTGAAAGAGCTCGAGGCCATCGCACCGTATCCCGAACCGAATGGTACGTTGCCGTTGGAAAAGATAAACGTGGAGCGGAAGTGGTCTGTGCACTACGGCGGGCTGACACACGGGCGCCACAGCTATGACTACTGGGAAAACGCGGAGAAGCTCTCCCCGGATTATTCCGATACGGACTTCAAGGCAATCGATGCAGGGAGTGCCTTCTCGCTGCCCAAGCTTCTGCCCGAAATGGCGGTGACCGATTTCAGTAGGCTCACACGGCTAGGCTGCCCGCTCTTGATCTTCGCCGGCCGCTACGACTACACCACGCCATCGGAGCCGGTGCGACGCTGGTTTGAGCGGGTCGAGGCGCCAAGCAAGCGCTGGGTCTGGTTCGAGAACTCAGCGCACATGATGTGCGCCGAGGAACCCGGTCGCCTGCTGATGCACCTGGTGCAAGACGCGCTGCCGTTCGCCACCGCGGTACGCGGTCTATCTCTGTCCACTGCTCAGCCGTGAAATCGTAGGGCGCTCACAGGTAATCCGCTGCGTCACAGTATAACAATTACGAAACTGAAGGTCTATTTTGGCGAGGCGTGCAGCGCCGCTTGGTATTCCGGCTTTTTGTGGTAGTCGACGAGACGGAATCCCCAGCTGATCAGTGTCGAGAGATCCTTGGTCTTGGCCTTCGTCTCATTCAAGAACTTCTCGATCCTAGCTTTTAGTTCCGGCTGTTGATCGGTTGTGTCGAGGATTTCGAAAATCTCCATCGACAATAGCCAATCATCCGGGTGCTCGGCCTGCTGGGTTTCCCAAATCTCGCCGAGCCGCTCGTAACCGGCTTCCTTCTCACGGACCTTGCGAACCTGCGCGTAGAGATTTTCGAGGCGCTTGCGCTTCGCATTCGATGGAACTTTAATCGTGCGCTCCTTCGGCACGAGCGCGACCTGATTATAAGCGTCTTTATCGGCCGCGCCGTTGAAGACTGAAGTGATCCGCTCACCGACAGCCATGTCGTATGTTCCCCAATCGGGATCGAACAAGACGCGATCCCTATATCTTACTCGGCAATTCGAGAATGTGATGAGCAACAGTTTGCCATCGCGGCGAAGTAGCTTGTCGATCTTGCCTTCGACAACGACTCCGCTTTCGAATTCGAGCTTCGCTTTCTTGCCTTCGGCGATCTCGGTTTCCTTCCATTTCCCGATCGGCGCACCGAATCCTTCTTTATGGCAATCGATTCCGTGCCCGGGCAGCTCCTTGTTGTTGAACGCGAGCGCACTCTTGCCGGTTGTGCGCAGATAAATCGGCGAATTCTTATCGTCGGTAATAACTTCGCTGAAGACGCCGCTTACTTGCAGTCCGGATGAATATTCGCAAGTCGCGGTGTTGTTACATTCGATCGCTTTGTTGATGCCTTCGAGTCCGCCGATTTGGTAAGCCATCTTACTGGCAAATTCTTCAAGCACGTGCTTCAAGTGCTGAAAATCTCGGCAAACAAAAAGCTGCGGCTGTTTGGTCGTGATATCGAACGGAACGTTCATCGCGTCGATGGAGTAGGGGATCTTTTTAACCTCTGGCTCGAGACAGGAAACCGATTCGCCAATGGAAGAAAGTAAACCCGCGCCGTAAATTTTTGGATTCTCCATCGTGCCGATGAGGCCGTACTCCACTGTCCACCAGTGTAGCCGCGAGAGCAGCGCCATCTCGGAAGGTTCGCCCAAAGTCTTTTGCCGATGTTCGACTAGTTTTGTAGCTTCCTCGACTTCCTTTGGATCCGCGTTCGGGCGCTCCTTCAAAATCGACAAGTGGCGGATTGCTTGGTACAGCTCGAAATCTTTCTTTGAGGACATTGCTTTTGCACCCACTTCACCGAAGCGCTGTAAATAGTTTGAGTATTCACGATCGACGATGATCGGTGCGTGCCCGGCGGCTTCGTGCACGATGTCCGGCGCGGGTGTGTATTCGATGTGATGGATTTGCCGCATGTCGCACGCGATCACCAGCACTTTGTAAGCTTGGAATTCCATGAACGCCGCCGGTGGAATGAAACCATCAACGGCGACTGCGCCCCAGTCGATTTTCGCAAGGATGTCGTTCATCTCCTGAATACGCGGGATGCGCTCAAAAGAGATGCCAGTGTCGAGCAGACCCTTGAAATAAACCTTGTGAGCGTATTCTTTGAGGAAGAAAATATTTTGCCGCATGATGAAGCGCCATACGGCGTGATCGACCGACGTGTAATCGTCGTAGCGCTGATCGACGGCGAACTGCAAAAGATGCTTTGGTGTGGCGGCAACCGCCGCATTGTCGAAGCTGATACCGCTAGTAGCTTTCATTCTCATCCTCCTCGTGAATAAAATATGACTCGTTTGCCGAGTGGGCAAGGGGATTAGCCATAGGCGGTTCAGCGAAACGCTCGCCCGTGCGCGTATTCTCATTTTGCGTGAGATCGATTGGTCAATCGCTCCTGCCTGCTCGTGCACGCACGACTCGTCTCGCGACCCAAATTATGGCAGCCAAGGCGATCGCCCATGGCGCGAGAAATGCCAGGGCTACGCCAATCATCCGCAAGCTCCACATGATCGCCGCCGCGCTCTGCCCCAGGGTCCGTCGCAGCGTCGCAAACAATCCGGTCTCCTGCGAAACGATATTGCCCTGGCTGTAGACTTGGATCGACAAGTCGGCTGGCGCGTTCGTTTCATCGACTTGCGCGCCGGTGCGGTCTTGCCGCTGCACACTGACGTTCTCGACTTTTCCGAGGGTGGTCAAGGATTGCATGAGCGCGTTGTAATCTTTCATCGGCACGCGCAACGACACGTTTGCGAACTCACGGCCATCGGGGTCGCGGCTGAAGGACGAACTGCGTACCCTCCCGTTTTGTTTCTCGGCTAGACCGCGAAGCTCTTTCGTCTTGTCGTCCACCGATGAGGTGCAAATCCGCAAGCTCGTTTGCTGCAACGCTTGTTCCTGTTCCTCCCGCGAAATCGTGATGTTCAGTTCGACTTTGTCTCGCTTGGTCCGCGCGTTTTCCGACATGCCGGTGCCGCCCTGTGCAACCCGCTCGGTTTGCACCTGAAAATTCTCGACACGTCCCATCGTTTTCACGCGCGCGATTTGGGCGTCGCTTTCTTCCGGCGCAATCAACACGCTCGCTCGCGCCGAAACGCGACCGGTGTTGTCCCGATCGAGCTGCGCATTTGTGATCTGCGTCTTCGGCGAAGCCAGCGCCTTGATGTCGTTGTAAATCTTCTCCACATCGGGCGCATAGAGCGCGAGCTGCGCCCGTTCTTTCAACAGAAACTTCGCCGGCTCCTCCATGTCTTTTTCGGTGAGCTGGATTGTCACCGTCGCGAATTGCACCTGTGAATCCCAATACTTCAGGTCGCCTTGCATCTGCTCGATTTGCTCGCGAACGCGCCCCAACTCCTTCTCGACCTGGAGCAGATCGTTGATGTCGTCGCTTTTCTTTTTCAACATGTCGATCATACGTTGCTCCATCACGCGTGCATTCTTCAGACGGGAGTCGGTATCGAAATACGCCTTCGTCACGTCTTCCGTCCCGAGGGTCTGGTTTTTCAACTCGCCAAGCACGCGAATCTTTTGCAGAAAATGATCCAAATTTTCTGGAAGAACCCTGACGACAATTTCACCCTTCAATTTTCCGTTTGCTTGCTTTTCGGAACTACTCGTGGCGACGTAACCGCGTTCTTCGTTCGCAAACGCGGTGATCTCTTGAATCGCGTCATCAAATCTGACGATCTCTAGTTCTACCTTCGCATTGCGAATGAGCTTGCGATTCGCGAGTGCCGGAACTGGCGTCTCGGCCGGATTCCGTCCCACTTCTTTAGCGGCCGGAATGGTTGATCCCGCTGCGATTGCCCGATCGACTTCATCGGGCTTTTGTTTTTCGTCCTTGGCTTCTGTTTGAGATTCGGCAGGAGCCGCGGCCTTTTGCGGGCCTGCAAGGGATTGTCCTGCAGCGAGCCGATCAGTTTTTCTGTCCTGGCGAATTGCGGATTTGCTTAACGCGCCAATGTCATTGGACGACGGCAGTGGTGCCTGTGCTGGTTGCGCGGCGAACTGTTCCTGCGTGGCGTACTCACGATTGCGAGGCGCAGTTGTGCCTTCGCCCGTGATCATCCGCCCGACCTGTACGAGCGCGAGCAAAACGGCGGCAATGGCGGTGATCTGGGTGGCGCGCAAACGCATAAGGTCCACAATCAACGTTGTAGTCCTTCCGGCTTTCTGGGGGACGCGGTTACGAAAAGCAGCGAGCATTCGCTGTTCGAACGCAATGTCTGGTTTTTCGCTAGCGAGAGTTTCTTCCAAGGCGTTATTCATGATTTTTGTTTCCTGATGAAGTCGGCGGCAATCCGCGCATTCGACAAGATGCGCGTGCAGATCGTAACGCTCCTCATTCGAAAGTTCGTTGTGCACGTCCGCGGCGAGGTAGTTATCGATTTCGTCGTGAACAGTTGGCATATCGTTACTCGAGTGAAGCGAGTGCAGGTCGGAGTTCTTTGCGCATGGAAGCGAGAGCGCGCCCGAGGATTCCGCGCAACGCGCCGTTGCTTAGGCCCAATAGTTTTTCGATGGATCGATAATCCATCTCTTCGAAATAACGGAGTGCAAGCGCGCTGCGATGAAGTTCAGGTAACGCGGCGAGCGCAAAATGTAATTGTTGATCTAACGCGGTGGTATCGGTCGCTTCGGATTCAACTGGTTCGGTGATTTCGCCGGAAAGTGGAACGGTCCGCCGTCTCCGAAAAATATCGCGGGCGCGATGCCGCGCGATCATACAAAGCCAGGTCGGAAATTTTTCCGGATCGCGCAGACGCCAGCCTGATTTCCAGGCCTTGACGAGCGCGTCTTGCACGGCGTCTTCCGCTTCCTCGCGGTTCTGCAAAATGCCGTAAGCGATGGCAAAGAGTGCGCGGCTATGTATGCGAATTATCATTCCAAAAGCTTCCCGATCGCCGTGAATGGCCGCCCGATACATTTCTCGCTCATTGGCATCCATTATGGTGCGATCTAAAGCCTAGACGCTTGAGGTCGCGATTCCGCGCGAAATATTTTCACTGTAGGGCGTCTGTGTCAGGCGCTTGGCGTTTCACAGAAACGCCCTACATATCAGAAAATGATGATGGTGTTGCCTACGCTGACGAGATCCTTGACGCGTGCGGCGTCCCAGTTGGCCAATCTAATGCAGCCGTGACTTGCAGCTCGGCCTATGGTCTCAGGATTGTTCGTTCCGTGAATGCCAATGCCAGGTCTGTTCAAACCCATCCAGAGAACGCCTACGAGATTGTTCGGGCCGGGCGGAAGATTATAGTAATTTTCCGTGCGCACGCCGTAATTGAGCATGCCTTCATCGTAACGAAACCACGGCCAAATCGTCGCGCCGAGAATTTTCCATGTCCCAACCGGCGCCGGTAACGTTTTCGAGCCGGGGGTAATCGGAAAAACACAGACGAGTTGATCGTTGTCGAAGACCTCCAGCAGATGTTCTTTCGTATCGACGAAAGTTTTGCGAGCGGCGAACGCCGGATTTTCAGGCACTTTTCCCTCAGTGAACTTTTCGACCTCGAATGGCAAAACGTTCGGCACTTTGAGAGCTTCCCCTGGCTGCAGATGTTCCCAGTTTTTTCCAGGATTTAGTTTCTGAATGTAAGACTCCGCCGAATGGTAACGCTCGGCGACGAATTCGAGCGCGGAGGTGTAGGGCAGCCATTTTAATTTTGCTTGCTCGGCATGACTGCTAGGAACATTGCCGATTAGTTTCAGATCTTCTTCTCTGATCGTGTAGGTTGTGTAGGTTACCGGCACCTGATCGAGCAACCAAGAATCAACCGCGCCAGTCTTCGGCATGGCATGGGCGTGTTTATATGAAATGAGCGCTTTGCGAAAAAATTCTCCCATTCTCCCATCGATTTTACCCGGCCCGAAATCGCAGTTGTCCAGGAAAATCTGGAGTCGCGTCGCCGTCTCCTCGTCGTAGTTCGGCAAGGCCACCGGATAAACTCTCGGCGGCGGCGTTGTGCTCTCCTGCGCGAAAGCAAGGATCGACATCGTAACGAAGGGCAGTGCGACAAAAAAAGACTTCATCGAATCAAGTAATGGGCTGCGAAATCGAGTTGCGCAAACGCGTGCCGCAATTCCGCGCAAAATCAGAGAGTGATCGATTGACTCATTCAAAGCAACGCTAGCGCGCGTTGCCTTTCGGAAACATGACTTTTTCTGGGGCGGCATTGAGAGCCGCGAGCAATTTTGGAATGAGGCGGCTCTTGGTCGACCCAGCTTCGCGCGGCGCGACGAGATAACGCACGATAGCGTCAATCCAGGTCAGTTCATCTACGCGGAAAATGACGCGTGGATGCTGGCGTACTTCTAGTTCGTCCACTGGGGTGCGGGCAAGCAGATCGCGATGGAAACTTGATGACCCGGCCGCTCGGATGATCGCCGGAAATATATTGGCCGCCGAATTCCCACAGCGTGGTGTCGAGATAACTCACGTCGATGACGTCTCCGGTGGCATCATCGATTCGAATGCGGTCCCCGACACGATAAGGTTGGCGGACGAGGATGTAGATCCAGCCGATGAAACTTTTCATCGGAGTTTGCACAGCCAATCCAACGATGACGGAAATAACGCCAACCGCGGTGAGCGCGGCATACCAATTTACGAAAAATATCGAGATGGCGATAACCGCGATCAGCAGCGCGACGATCAAATGTTCGATACGTCTGAGAGTGAAACGTGTGGACGCGTCTTCGATTTGGCCCAAGGCATAGACCGTGATCGATTTCGCAATCGCGAGCACGATCACAATGAACGCGGCCCCGCGTAAAATGCGCCGAGCAAGATCGATGTGCGCTTGTGAAAGTGGGATGAGTTTCGATCCGAGAATAACATAGAGAACCACGCAGCCGACGAGCAGAAGTGCATGCGTTACGAACCAAAATTTGTCGGTGCCTCGCGCCTTGACCTTTTCGCGCGGCTTTTCACTCGCAGCTCGCGCGAGTTCTTTGCGAATTTCCGGTTTTTCGGAAATTTGTTGTGCACTCTCGGGCATCAATTATGAATCGGATCATCGCGCCAGGATGAGCGCCATAGCGCTCTACGCGGTCTTGACCCAACACCGCAGCACTTCGGCGACGCTCCACGCTTGTGCGATGCAACCGCCCGCAGCGTGCGGTTCGTTGGCGTCAAAAACTTCGCTGATTGTGCCCAGGCCAGCTTCGCCCAAGTGCTCCGGAAGCTCCCGAAGGAATTTTCGCGCATTCACTTTGTCGTTCGGATGAACCTTTAGCCAGGCGTCAATGAACGGTCCGATCAACCATGCCCAAACGGTGCCCTGGTGATAAGCGCCATCGCGCGAGCGGAGGTCGCCCGCATAGATTGCCTTGTATTCGGGATCATCGGGCGCAAGCGAGCGCAGCCCCACCGGGGTGACCAATCTGTTCTCCACTACATCGAGAACCGATTCCCAACGCTCCTGATCGAGTACTGGGTGATCGAGCGAAATTGCGAAGAGCTGGTTCGGCCGGCAGGAAACATCGTGTGTCCCGTTTTGCCCGTCACAGTCGACTACGTCATACAGGTATCCGCCCTTCGCATACCAGAAGCGTTCGTTAAACGAACTGCGCGCCCGCTCCGCCTGTTCTTCGTAACGTTGCGGGGAGGCAGCCCCTCCGCTTTGCCGAAGCCAATGCGCAAGCAACCGAAGGGCGTTGTACCAAAGTGCATTGATCTCGACCGCCTTGCCGCGCCGCGGCGTGACAACCCAATCGTCCATTTTCGCATCCATCCAGGTGAGCGCGTAACCCTTCTCACCTTGTGCAAGCAGGCCGTCAGTTGGATCAACGTGAATGTTAAACTTCGTTCCAGGCAGGTGGTGCTCGATGATGTCAATCAAGATTGGCAACAGAAGTTTAAGCGTAATGCGATCGTCCGTTTGCTCGAGGTAACGATTGAACGCGTGGAAGAACCAGAGCGTTGCGTCGGCGGTATTATATCTCCCTTCTTTCTCCTCATCAGGAAACATGTTTGGAATCAAACCGTCCCGGACGTAATGCGCGAACGTCCGAAGAATGTAACCGGCTTCAAGGCAGCGTCCCGTAGTTAGCGTCAGACCTTCAAGGCTGATCATCGTATCGCGTCCCCAATCCGTGAACCAATGGTAGCCGGCGATGATAGTGCGTACTTCGTCACCGGCGGCGTGGGCTCGAGCTGCTTCTTCAAATCGTCCCGCCGGCGTGATCACGAATTGATCGGCGGCAAAAACCAATTCGGCGGCGACACCATCTTGGGCTTCCGGCTTCGCCTCGACAATGAGACGTGCTCGACGTTCGCGCTCAGCCGAGAGCAAATCTGCAGGGCTCAACACGTCGATGATGTCCCACGGTTCAGTCGAGCCAACCAATGTCGCCGTGTTCTGTTCGCTAAGGTCGACTCGAAAAAATCCCGGGCTCCAGAGCTGGCCTTCGTGTGCGTAACCGCGCTGTTGCTCGGTGCGATAGACGACTTGATGAATCTGTGCCGGGGCGATCGTGAAAGTGGAATTGCGACCGCAGATTCGCATCCGAAGCGGCGGTAGCTTTCGGCGTGCCGCGGCGATTTCGTAACGATCATCGATCGCAGTGAGTTTGTAAGGCGCGGCCAATCCTGTATCCACCGGTGACTCATGATGTCGAAAGTGAAAAGCGGGCCGCAGTTCGAATCGGGGCGGCGCTTTCCCTGCAATCACTTGGTAGCTTACATGCACCGTGTTTTGTAAATGGGGAAGCAGAACGCGTTTTTCGAGTACGAGATCACGGACGTGATAGATCCAGACCGGGAGGCCGTCCTCGAGGCGGAATTCGCGCAGAAAGTCTGCGCTCTGCAAATCAAGCTGCCCCCCAGCGCGTTCTTCTGCGCCCAAAGAGACGACGTCATCGTCGGTGAAGTGTAGAAATTCCGA
>WNFS01002997.1_pt1 | contig 12760 bp, 13 predicted proteins | sample 5400141 | NCBI WGS metagenome assembly WNFS01 (sample SAMN13153358, study PRJNA577476) | soil metagenome | isolation source: 60 cm saprolite under Madrone tree | place: USA:California | collected 2016-06-14
CAACCATCACTTGCCGCCGCGACAAATCGGCAAGCCCTCGTATCGCTGACCGGAGTTCCTTGTATGGGAGAGTTACCCTACATTGCGGATTCGCAAAGTCAAAAGGCGCTGCCACTAGATTTAATTGACGAACAGTTCGATCTGCGGATCCTTGAACCGGCTCTGAACCATAGATGAAGAGTAAACATAGATACAGATGAACTTTAAATGCGTCATTTCGACATTGTCAGTTGTCTTTTCGCTTATCGTATCTAGCGTGTCGGATGCAGCGGAAAAAATCACGATTTCCTACAGTAGCCGCACCTACGCTTTTCTGCCGGCTCAGGTGGCGGTGGTCAAAGGGTTTTTTAAAGATGAAAATCTCGATCCGGTTTTGATTCAAATGCGGAGCCAAGTGACTGTGCCCGCGCTCATCAGCGGCGAAGTTAATTACACGCTTAGTTTCGGCAATATTCTTGCCGGGGCCATGCAGGGTATGCCTTTCAAAATTCTCGCTGTTCTTACAGACAAGCCGCTGCACCACATTGTGGCACGGCCGGAAATCAAAACTATTGCCGACCTGCGTGGCAAGCGTATCGGTGCTCAAAGAATCGGTGGCTCGGATCAACTTGCGGCTGAAGCGATTCTTCAAGCGAAGGGGCTGGATCTCAAAGAGGTCCAGTTTGTCACTCTCGGGGCGGACGAACCCGTACGGGCGGAGATGCTAAGAAAAGGCCTTGTCGATGCAATCTGTGTCGCTCCACCCGGCCCAAATCGACTGGCGCGGGAAGGTTTCAATATCCTGGGCGGACCGAAGGACTTAAAAATCGGCAGCCCCATTTCCGCCGTGGCGGCCACGGATGCAAGGATCAAGAGCAGCCGGGACGAAACCAAGAAGATCTTGCGAGCCGTTGTGCGCGGGCTGCGTTTCATACACGAGCGAAAGGAAGAAGTCCTTCCCATTATGGTCAAATGGTTGAACCAGACGCCGGACGTGGCCAGGGATTCTTACGACTTGATTCTTCCGTCATTTAGTCTGGACGGGAGCACCGTCGACAAGACCTACGAGTTCGCCATCGAGGCGCGCAAGGGGACCGTCAAATCGGATAAGCCGATTCCGCTTGCGCAAGTGCGCGACGTATCTCTGCTCCAAGAATTACAAAAAGAATTGCGGTTACAGTAGACGCAGCAGGTCGCAGAACGCCACAGGAGAAGCCTTCGTCGGAAACGTTGGAGAAGGTGCGGTTACGGACTACACCGTGCTGGGAGATACGGTCAATGTCGCGGCCCGTCTGCAGGGAGTTGCGGCCTCAGGAGAGATCCTCGTCACAGAAGAGACTTATATTATAGTCATGTCGAGTCGGAATTTTCCAACGCGCCCTGTCGCGAGCTGGAACTCAAAGGCAAGAGCGAACTCGTCCGCGCTCGAGTGATCGTGATGGGAGATGAGTTGTCTAACCGCTAACAACTTTGATTTCCAGCAAATGGATGAAGAGAGTATCCGATGAGCCCCGAAGCGCAAAAGCTTGCCCAGGCGCTGCTTGATCACCACAGAAAATTTTGCCGCCTTCAGAGTGCGAGCTTAGATTCTTGTCTCATCGCATACGGGGATCTGTGTGAGCAGGCCGGCCTATCTCATCTAAAACCGAACGTTGGCGAGTTCTTGCGGGAAATCGCGCAGTGGTGCCACGACAACGGTTGGCCGCCGCTCAATGCCTTGGCCGTTAATCATGATACCCATAGGCCCGGCCGTGGTTATGGCAGCGCTCCCGGTTGCAGCCTCGAGCGCTGGCAGGATGACGTGGCGGCTTGTATTGGCTTTGCTGATTATCCGGCTGTGACCTTGTAAACTTTCCATCCTATATCGCTTTCCCTGTGCCAAATCGCCGCAATCCGGGCAACGCGACCCAACAAATGAGTGTCAAAATTGAACCGATGGCGCAGCCGAAGAGCAAAGAGCCGGGGGCGCCAAGAAGGGCCGCCATGAAACCAACTTCGGTCGCTCCGACCGAGTTAGCCCCTTGAGAAAACATGTTGAAGACGGCGAAAGCTCTGCCACGAACTTGATCCGGGGTAAGGAGGTGAAAGGAGGTTTGGCGCATAACCGCTTGCAGTGAGTTCATGAGTCCGATAATTCCGAGCAAAAAGACCGACAGCCGGAAGTTCGTGGATAGTGCGAAAAGGCCGACACCAACGGCATAGGAAAGAAACGACCAGAGTGCCAAAAGCCCTTTGTGCTCCACGTCGCCGACCAGAAGCAGGAAGACGGTTCCGATAGTCCCGCCTACCGCCGGAGCCGAGGATAATATGCCGAAGCCCGCAGGTCCCACATCCAGAATATCTTTCGCAAAGATCGGTAATAGCGGACGGTAATAACCCGCGCCGGCGACTATGAAATCGAGCATGACCATGGCCAGGACAATGGGCTCGGAGAAAAGAAACCGCATGCCGCCCAAAAAACTCACAAGGGAAAAGGTTTCCTTTCTTCCATCCGGCGCTCCCGACGTGTGCATGAGGAAGATGCTGATTGCTGCCGGGAGATAGAACAACGCATTAAATAGATACGCGTTGCCGATATCCATCCATTCAAGACTGACGCCGGCTATCATAGGGCCGATGAAGTTGGACGCTTGAGAGACGCTGGAGTTTAACGACACCGCGTTCGTGAGATGAGAACGGGGCACGAGCTTGGAGATCAGTGCCATGCGAGTCGGATTGAGGACGATATTCAGAGCTGAAGTCAGAGCGGTGCCGACGAGGATATGCCAAACGCGAATGGTGCCGCTGAGTGTCAAAATCCCCAGCGCGACGGCGACCAGCAAATTGCCGGCCGCAGTGATGAGAAGAAGTTTCTTACGGTCGACAAAGTCTGCCAGGGTGCCGCCGAAAAGCCCCAAGGCAAACAAAGGAATCCCTTGAGCTAAACCCGTCAGGCCTAGCTGGAACGCGGAGCCCGATAATTCATAAACCTGATAGAGATTCTGGATCTGGCGCATTTGCTGCGCCGTAGTGGCAAAAAGCGAAACGAAAAAAAGCAGCCGATAATCCCGATAACTCAACGAAACCCAGGGAGATCGTGACGCGGGCGGATCCTTGTTTTCCAGTTGAGCGTCGGCCATTGGGAGCAAGGGGAAGACGCTACTTCTTAATGCTTCTAACGACTTCGTCGTAAAGAAGCTTGAGGGGTATTTTCTTCGCGGAGGCGATGCGTTTCAGATCTTCGTATTCAGGCGCAACTCTTTTTGTTCCGTCCGGCTCTTCAGCAATTTTAACTCTGACGGTTCCGTAACGGGTCTTAAGCCTTTGCGATAAACGCTTGAGAATGATGCGACCGACGGGGTAGTAGCGGACGCCGATGGTCGAGGTTTCGCTAAGAAGAACGCGAGCCAGCGCTTCTCGATCTTTAGGCTCGGCAATGACGCGGAGCAGCGTCGCCGGACGATTCTTTTTCATTTGAATCGGGGACAAAAACACATCCCGCGCGCCGGCCGCGAAGAGGCGATCGAAAACGTAATCGTAAAACTCCGGATTCATGTCGTCGATGTTAGTTTCCATTACGAGCATCTCTTCTTGCTTCCAAGGCACCGAGTCCGTGCCGATGATCAGACGGAAAAGGTTCGGCCGATTTGGAAAATCTTTCTGTCCCGCGCCATAGCCGATCCTTTCCATGTTCATGCTGGGTTGTGCGCCGAAACTCTTGCCCAAGGTACTCACAATAGCGGCGCCGGTGGGCGTCACGGTTTCGCTTTCGAGATCGATTCCTTCAACCGGGAGGCTTTTTAGGAGCTCCAACGTAGCCGGCCCTGGGACTGGCAAGGGGCCGTGCAGAGCACGAGTCAAGCCGCGACCTAAGGGAATCCGTGAAAAATGGAAGGCATCAATGCCGAGTTCGTGCGCGCCGATCGCTGTGGCCATGATGTCGACGATTGAATCCGTAGCGCCGACTTCGTGGAAGTGGACTTTTTCGGGGTCAATGCCGTGGATTTTTCCCTCGGCTTGCGCGAGACGGGAAAAAATATGAATGCCTGTTTCTTTCACCGCGGGATGAAGCCTGCTTCCGGCGATCAAGCTCCGAATTTGTTTCCAGGAACGCGCCGACTCCTGAGAGGGACAAATCACGTGAAAGCGAGTCGCACGAATGCTGTGAACGGTCTTTTTTGAGACTGTGAGCGTGTATCGGAGTGTGGGGATTTTCTTGAGCTCCGACTTAAGCCTGTTCAAAGCCAGACCAAGATCGAGCATGGCGCCGACAAACATGTCACCGCTGATGCCGCCGATTAGATCTCCATAGGCAACCCTCATCCTCCGACCCCCTCCTTGAGGGTTGAAGATCGAGGATTGAGGATCGGCAATCGCCATCTTCGATCCTCTATCTTCCATCCTCGTTTTTACCACGACATGTGGGTTTCTTTGCCACTCATCTCGACGTAAATCCTTTCCGATTTGAACGGCTTGCCGGCAAGCCTGTCGGCGAGCCAGTCGACGAGCAATGTTCGCGCGCGGGGGTTACGGATGGAATGTTTCTCGCCTTCATAAACAACTAAAACTTTGGGGCCGGGGATGGCGTTCATGAACTGATAAACAAACTCGATGGGGCAAAGATCGTCGTCTTCGCCAGCCACGATGAGATACGGGCAGCGGATCTTCGGCGCAACCTCGCTAAGCGTTAGGGTCTTTGCGAACTCATCGAAAGCCGCCTCATCGTCATAACCAGCCATGTACATGTAGTTGAGCTTGAAGGTCGGCGAGGCTGAGTTGAAAATCGTATTTTGGCCTGGTTCGACATTGACCCCGCTTACCGCGCAGGCTTTGAAGCGGGGCTCGACGGCGGCGACGCGTGGTCCCCAATAAGAGCCCATGCTGGAGCCCATAATGGCGAGGTGGTCAGGATCGATTTCGGGCCGTTTCACTAAGTAATCGCAGGCGAGTTTTCCTGTGTCTTCATAGTTGGACGCATTGCATTTGATGCCGCGCTCCCTCGTTTCCCCCTGTCCGGGCCCGTCGATGGCGAGCACAGCGAGCCCTCGTTCCAACAGCGGATCGTTGTGCATCGGATTGTCCTCTTTGACCCCATCCATACCAGGAATGTAAAGTACACAGGGAACTTTCTCGTTTGCTTTCCTATTCGGAGGCAGGTGCAACAGAGCAGCGATGGATTTGCCTTCATAGGGAAGCTCAACCCGTTCAATGGGGCGGCCGGCATATTGAACAAACTTGTCGTAGCAGGCTCGTTTTCGCTCCGCCCAGGCAATGCGCTTCTCGTTGCCGTCTTCGTAGACTCCCCACGTGGCGTTAGTGAAAAACGTCGCCGCGATGTAGTAGTGCTCGCGGGCATCCACAAGGTGGCCGGCCTGCTCTGCCTCACGAGCCAAATCTTCGCGCCGCGCAGCGACGCGGGCGAACTCGCGCGGGATATCGACGAACTTTTGCACGCGGCGGCTAATCTCCTGAATGTCCCCTTGCACGCCCGGACCGCAATTGCGCAGAATCTTCCCGGTCCGACCCTGGTCCCAGTCCAAGCCACGGGTTTGAATGACTTGATCCAACAACCAACGCTGCTCGCGCCAGCGTTTCATCTTCCTTTCAGTCTCAACTCTCATCTCTGGCTCCTCCAGACCGATGAAAAAGACCCATGTCCTTCGCCAATACCGGCCGACAAGGCGCTGTAGGCTATGCGGACGGGTATGGGCCGATTCTGACCGTCCGCGGGGGAATGATTTAACGGCACACAAATGCCCCAAACAAGCAGGCCAATACCCCATCTTTGCTTCAATTTCGTCGCCAACTTTCTTTTCAGTCCATCTGTTAATTGACGCAATGCACTGGCTCGCGGGAAAGACCTATTCACCCGGCCGGTTCGCGCTGACTCTAGTCAAAAAAGGCAGGGATGGCAAATACGCACGCGGGTATTCGAACGATCGTTCCTGGTTGATTATCGAGAACTTTTGTGGTTATAAGAAAGCATAGCCATTTGGTAGGTTAGTTACGGAAAATCAATATGTTATTTGATTTCGCTAACGTCCTGGTGTTCACCGTACTAGGCCTCGGATTCGTCGGCGTCAACCTCCTGATTGGCAAACTGTTACGGCCATCGAATCCGCAGGAGCGTAAATTGTCGACTTATGAGTGCGGGGAGCCGGCAACCGGCAGCGCCTGGGTGAATTTCAACATTCGGTTTTATCTCGTGGCCCTGATTTTTATCATCTTCGAAGTGGAAATAGCCTTTATTTTTCCGGTGGCGGCGGTGTTTCGGCGCTGGATCGAGAATGGACAGGGACTCTTTGCGTTTGTCGAGATTCTGGTTTTTGTTGGAATTCTATTCCTTGGTTTGATCTACGCGTGGGCCAAGGGAGACTTGGAGTGGGTGAAGAAAGTCAAGGTTTGACACGTTGATCGCTACCGAGGGTATTGCATGAAGCCATTAATCAATTCATTACCGGAAACGGTATTTACGACCAAACTGGATCAGCTGCTTAATTGGGGGCGGGCCTCTTCACAGTGGTATATGCTTTTCGGTTTGGCCTGCTGCGCCATCGAGCTGATGCAAACGGGGGGGCCGCGGGCGGACCTGGACCGCTTCGGAGCGGTTCCGCGCGCGACGCCGCGTCAATCGGATCTGATGATTGTGGCCGGCACGTTGACCTACAAGATGGCCAAGCGGACAAAGCTTCTCTACGATCAGATGCCCGATCCGAAATACGTTATATCCATGGGTAGCTGCGCGAACTGCGGTGGCCTTTTTCAGCTGGCTTACTCTGTCTGCAAGGGAGTAGACAAAATTGTACCCGTCGATGTTTATGTGCCGGGTTGTCCGCCACGACCCGAGGCGCTCACAGAGGGGCTCTTGCGGATTCAAGATAAAATGATGCGGGAACGCTGGTTGGTGAGGCCGTCGCGCCCGGAGGGGGATGGGGCTGAGGCTTAGGGATGGAGGCCAAAGAGATCTATCTAAGACTGGAGAACCAATTCCCAGATAAGGTTGGTAACTTTAAAGGGGAGGTGCCTGAGCCTTATTGCTCGGTGAGCCCCGAAGCAATTGTGGAAACCAGTCGCTTCTTGCGCGACGACGCCAGCTTAAAGTTCGAAGTTCTCTCCGATCTCACCGCCCTTGATTGGCCGAAAGAGGAAAAGATTCAGGTCGTTTATCACCTGTATTCTTATTCCAATAAATCCCAGTTCGTCTTAAAGGTAGATTTGCCGCGCGACAATCCAAAGGTTCCAACCTTGGAAGGGATATGGAAAGTGGCCAATTGGTTCGAGCGCGAGGTCTTCGATCTCTTCGGCGTGATCTTCGAAGGTCACAGCGATTTGCGCAGGATCATGTTGCCCGAAGACTGGGTCGGATATCCACTCCGTAAGGATTATGTCGAGCAGGAAGAGTACGACGGTATTAGTACACAGCGCGCCCCACTGGTGGAAAAGCTACTTCGCTAGAGAAAAATTATGAACGAAACCGCCGAGGCCCAAAGCCCGGGCTTTTATACTGAAGAGGATATGACCATTAGCGTGGGGCCGCAACATCCCAGTACGCACGGTGTGTTGCGCTTCGTGGTTAAGACCGACGGCGAAGTGATCAACGAGGCGATTCCCGACGTCGGCTATCTACATCGCTCTATTGAAAAGATTGGGGAGAAGGTCACCTGGCATGGCTACGTGCCCTACACGGACCGGGCCGACTATCTGGCGGCCATGTTTGCCAACCAAGGCTTCTGCATGGCGGCGGAAAAGCTCGCTGGAACTGAAGTGACGCGGCGGGGGGAGTTCTGTCGGATCATCGCGTGCGAGCTCAATCGGATCGCCAGCCACTTGATCTCCGTCGGTACCTTCGGGCAAGACATCGGCGCCATGACACCGTTCGTGCACGCGCTACGGGAGCGAGAGACCATCAATAACCTGATGGAAGAGATTTGCGGAGCGCGGCTAACTTACAATTACATTCGAATTGGCGGCGTCGGGTACGACATCCTGCCGGAGACCTGCGGTCGCATAACGGAGTTCTTGGATCATTTCGAACCGATCGTTGACGAATTCAATCGCCTTCTGTCGAATAACAAGATCTTTATCGAGCGGCTCGCCGGTATTGCCGTGGTCAGTAGGGAAGATGCTCTCTCATACAATCTTGTGGGCCCGAACTTGCGGGGTTCCGGGATAAAGTGGGATATCCGGCGCGACATTCCATATTCCATCTATCCTGAACTTGAGTTCGAAGTCCCGGTTGGGACCGGTCGAGTGGGCACCTTGGGCGATAGCTATGATCGTTATTGGGTGCGGATTCGGGAGCTGCAGGAAAGCTGCAAGATCCTGCGTCAATGTTTAAGGATGTTGCCCAAGGGGCCGGCCATTGCTAAGGTACCGCGCAAGTTTAAACCGCCGGTGGGGGAATGTTACGCGCGGGTTGAGGCGCCGCGTGGCGATATGGGTTTCTATGTGGTCAGTGACGGCAGCGAGTATCCCTATCGGGTGCGAATCCGCACTGGTTCGTTCGCGGCCATGAGCATCATTGACAAACTCAGCAAAGGAATCATGCTAGCTGATCTCATCGCTCTCATCGGCAGCCTCGACGTAGACGCTCCGGAAATCGATCGGTAAGTAAGAATTTCGAGTCCATCATGCAAGCTTATATCGACCAGCTGATACGACAAGGTTACTTTGCGGGGGCGCCCACAGAGGTTGTTTACGCGGTTGCGATGTTGCTGGCGGCCTTTGTGGTCCTTTCGGTCTTCGTTGCACCGCTGGCTGGAGTGACGAGTTGGCTTGAGCGGCGTGTGTGGGCCAGAATGCAGTCCCGCGTGGGGCCGAACCGGGTGGGGCCGCAAGGAATTCTCCAATGGCTGGCCGACGGTATTAAGAATTTGCTCAAAGAAGATCTGATACCCTCTGCGGCAGACGCAAAGCTTTTTTCGCTGGCACCGTATGTGGTCTTCGTCGGGTTTCTTTGTACCTTCGTCGTCATTCCTTTTGGAAGCCAGCTCATCGTGGCGGATCTTAACATCGGCATCCTTTATGTCCTTGGCGTGACCTCTCTGGTTGTGGTGGGTATATTGATGGCGGGTTGGTCCTCCAATAATAAATGGTCTCTTCTCGGCGGAATGCGCTCCGCGGCGCAGATCGTGAGCTATGAAATTCCCGCCGGTGTGTCCATTGTAACCATCGTCTTTTTGGCCGGCACGCTAAGCATGCAGGGGATTATCCAAGCTCAAGGTTGGGCTCCCTGGGATTGGTTTCTGTTTAACAATCCTTTCACCTTCGCAGCGTTTTTCCTTTACTTCACGGCAGCCTTGGCCGAAGGTAACCGCACTCCGTTCGATATCCCGGAGGCGGAGTCGGAGCTTGTCGCCGGTTACGTCACCGAATATAGCGGCATGCGATTCTTATTCTTCTTCTTTGCCGAATGGGGAAATCTTTACGTGATTGGCGCTGTGGCCACCACGCTCTTCTTAGGCGGTTGGCAGGTTCCACCCGTTACCAGCGATCCGATTTTTCTGGGCGTGCTTCAATTTGTGGTTTTCTTTCTCAAAGCCTATCTCTGGGTGTTCATTGCGATGTGGGTGCGGGCTACGTTGCCGCGAGTTCGAGTCGATCAGCTCATGGCGCTTTGCTGGAAGTACATGGTTCCGCTTTCGTTTATCTGCTTACTGGGAACCATCTGCTGGATGCTGGCGTTTCCAAAAGGCAATCAGATTTTCAGTGTCGCGATGTTTGTGGTTGGGTTGCTGATCATGGCGTATTTCTTCAAGCGCGTGGTTTTCCAAATCCGTCACGCGCATCCAGAGCTTTATTTCAGGCCGGATATTTAACTTGGGTAGTCGAGGACTTATGGGTATTGCGCGTTACATTAAAGATATTAAGGACACGGTGACCTCGGTTTTCGAGGGAATGGCGATTACCTTCTCACACCTGGTTCGCCGTCCGATGACGATCCAGTACCCGGACAAAATTCCAGTGCCGATCCAGGAAACTTTGCCGCGGCGCTATCGGGGGATTTTGGAAGTCGATATGGATATTTGCACTGGATGCCTGGCTTGCGAGAGAGATTGTCCGATTACTTGCATCACGATCGGTATCGAAATGGAAAAGGAGACCAAGCAGAGGAAATTTACCCATTTCGATATCGATATTTGCAAGTGCATGTATTGCGGCCTCTGTTCGGAGGCTTGTCCGACGGGAGCCATCCGCCACTCCCAGGAGTTCGAAGGGGCAAGTTACAACCCGGCCGGGTTAGTCCGCCATTTCGTGACACAACCGGCACCGCTTTATAAACCGAAGAAGGGCGGTGAAACAGATCCCAAGTTGGCGGAGAAGGTCGATACCGGGTTGAAATATTTGGACGAATTCGCCACGCCGGACGGGGGGGCCGCTGCCGAGGAGGGGTAGGCGAAAAACGGGGCGAGACCTGCAAAACTCTCAGCACCTCTTGATCCCAGACCGATCTTCCGGTATTTGAGCCAAAAGTCTTTGGCTCCCTAAGACCCAAAAAAATTGTAGAGCTATGGATCTCTCGACGGCAGTTTTTTATCTGGTCGCTCTCATCACGGTGGGTTCTGCGCTCATGGTGGCGTTTTCGCGCAACATCATCTATTCGGCGTTTTCGCTGTTGGGGGCGTTCGCTGGCGCCGCCGGCCTCTATGTGTTTCTCGGCGCTGACTTCGTGGCTGCAGTACAGTTGCTGATTTACGTGGGCGGGATTTTGGTCCTTATCCTCTTTGCCGTCATGCTCACTCATCGAATCACCGACGTGGAAATTACCAACCGCGCGGCAGGGCGTATCCCCGCACTTATCATTACCGGTGTGTTCATCTATCTCCTCATTCAGACAGTTCGGGAAACAGCGTGGGTAAGGGCGAAAGAAATAGTGTACCAACCGACCACCGGAAAAATCGGCGATCTGTTCCTCGACAGCTACCTGCTTCCGTTTGAGCTGGCCTCGCTAGTTTTGTTAGCCGCGCTGATCGGCGCCGTCGTTATCTCCCGCAAGGAAATCAAAGAGTAGCCCATGACATCAGGATTTTCACCCAACGATCTCTCTCCGTATCTCATCATCGGGGCGATTCTTTTCACCCTCGGCCTCTTTACCGTTCTTACCCGGCGCAATGCGATCAGTGTTTTGATGGGAGTCGAACTGATATTAAATAGCGCCAACATTAATTATGTCGCGTTCTCGCATTTCGGCAGCGGCAACTCGGACGGCCAAATCTACGCGATTTTTGTCATCATGCTCGCTGCCGCGGAGGCAGCGGTTGGATTGGCCATTGTCTTAGCGATCTTCCAGATCTTTCACACCATCGATGTTGAAGCAGTGGAGACGCTCAGAGAATAGATCGATTTTGGATTTTGGATTGCCGATTTTGGATTGAGTCGGAAATCGAAAATCCCAAATCAAAAACGGGGCGAGCGAAAGGATACGGAGTTCAGTGGATCATCCGATACAGACAGACTATCTTCGCTGGATCGTTTTCCTGCCGTTGATTGGCGCTATTATTAACGGTCTCCTGGGCGCGATCATACAGAAGCGAATGGGCAAGGGGGCGATTAGTTTTATCGCCTGTGCTCCGGTGGTTGTCGCTTTCGGGCTTTCGCTAAGTGCTTTCTTTCAGCTTACGGGTCTGAATCCGGAAGACCGTTTTCTCGTCGATCGTCTCTACTCTTGGATCGGCCTAGGATCGCTGAAAGTCGATATGGCGTTCTTGGTCGATCCGCTTTCAGCAGTGATGATTCTGGTTGTTACCGGCATCGGTGGCCTGATCCATATTTATTCCATAGGCTACATGCATGATGACAAGGCCTTCTGGCGCTTTTTCGCGTACCTCAATCTGTTTACCGCTGCCATGCTTACCTTGGTACTGGGCGATAGCTTGCTTTTGATGTTCGTGGGCTGGGAGGGAGTTGGGCTGTGTTCCTATGCCTTAATCGGATTCTGGTACCAGGACCACAACAATGCGCGGGCTGGGAATAAAGCTTTCATCGTCAATCGGGTCGGTGACTTTGGTTTTGTCTTGGGAATATTTTTGTTGTTCTGGACTCTCGACGCGCAGGGCCATGGCACAGTGACTTTCCGCGAGATAGCGAAGTGGGCGTCCACTCTCCAAGGCCAGATGATCTGGGGAGTGCCAGTGATAACGCTGGCGACTCTTTTTCTCTTCGTCGGTGCGACGGGTAAGTCAGCGCAGATCCCGCTTTATGTCTGGCTGCCTGACGCTATGGCCGGACCGACGCCCGTGAGCGCGCTGATTCACGCTGCGACGATGGTGACCGCCGGCGTCTACATGATCGCACGGTTGGGCTTCCTTTTCGCTATGGCGCCGGCGGCGCTGCACGTGGTGGCCGTCATCGCGGCAGCCACGGCTCTTTTTGCCGCGACTATCGCCATTACCCAGAACGATATCAAGAAAGTGCTTGCCTATTCCACGGTGAGCCAGCTTGGCTACATGTTTATAGCAATGGGCGTGGGCGCCTATGCCCAAGGTATCTTTCACCTCGTGACGCACGCCTTCTTCAAGGCCTGCCTGTTCCTCGGCGCCGGAAGCGTCATCCACGCGATGGGCGGCGAGCAGGACATGACAAAGATGGGCGGTCTCAGGCAGTATATGCCGCGCACATTCGTCACCTACCTGCTGGCGACGCTCGCCATAATGGGCTTTCCGGGCACCGCGGGATTCTTCTCCAAGGATGGCATCCTCGAAGAGGCGTATGCCCGTGGCGGAATGGGCCTCTGGCTTGCGGGGCTGTGCGGCGCCGGCTTTACCGCCTTTTACATGTGGCGCCAAGTCTTTTTGACTTTTTT
>WNFS01005991.1_pt1 | contig 12760 bp, 8 predicted proteins | sample 5400141 | NCBI WGS metagenome assembly WNFS01 (sample SAMN13153358, study PRJNA577476) | soil metagenome | isolation source: 60 cm saprolite under Madrone tree | place: USA:California | collected 2016-06-14
TCGCCTGCTCCGAGAGCAACGCCCCCGCCAGATCCCCGGCGCTCGCCTGCGCGGACTCGCGGTTGGATTCGACGGTGCGGCGGATCCGGCCCCAGACATCCAGCTCCCAGTTCATGGAGGCGCTGACGCGGTCCTGTGTACGGGTACCGCTGCCTCCCGCGGCACTCGCGGACGTGGTGCCGGAGCCACCGCCGCCCACGGTCAGCGCGTTCTGGCTGCGCGTGGAGGAGACATCGGGGGTGATGGTCGGAAAGTAGCCCGAGCGCGCGTTGCCGAGCAGCGCCAGCGCCTGGTCGTAGCGAGCCGCTGCGAGGCGCACGTTCTGATTGGATACCGCCACCAGGCGCATGAGGGCATCGAGGTCCGGGTCATCGTAGAGGTCCCACCAGTTGCCGCGCGGCTTCGCGTCCTGCGGCTCGGCCGGCTTCCAGTCCTTGGCCTCCTTGTAGCTTTCCGGCACCTCGAGGCTCGGGCGGTGGTACACCGGGCCGACCGACAGGTACTGGCAGCCCGCCGCCGTGGCGAGAGCGGCGAGGGGCAGGACGCACCGCGCAGCGCGCCGCACGGGAGCGCGGCTCACGAGGCCCCCTGTTCAGCCCCGCGCACCTTGCCCGGTCCGCGCGGGCGAGGAGGCCCAAGTGGGTTCGAGAAGCGCTGCAGGCGGGATTTCGCCCACAGCCGGAAGCGGTCGAGGTAGACGTACATCACGGGAGTCGTATACAGAGTCAACAGCTGACTGAGGAACAGGCCACCGACCACGGCGATGCCGAGCGGGCGGCGCAGCTCCGCTCCGTCGCCCGTGCCGATCGCGAGCGGCAGTGCGCCGAACATCGCCGCCATGGTGGTCATGAGAATCGGGCGCAGGCGCAGCAGACAGGCCTCGTAGATGGCCTCGCGCGCGCTGCAGTCGCGCTCACGTTCGATCTGCAGCGCGAAGTCGATCATCATGATGGCGTTCTTCTTGACGATGCCGATGAGCAGGATCACGCCGATGAGCGCGATGAGGGTGAAGTCGGTGCCGGTAGCGCGCAACGCCAGCAGCGCCCCCACGCCCGCGGAGGGGAGCGTGGACAGGATGGTCAGCGGGTGCACGAGACTCTCATAGAGGATGCCCAGCACCAGGTACACGGCGACGAGTGCCGAGAGGATGAGCAGCGGCTGATTGCTGAGTGCGTCCTGGAACGCCTTGGCGGTGCCCTGGAAGGTGCCGCGCACCGTGATGGGCGCCCCGAGCGTGGCGAAACCGTTGTTGATGGCCTGGGTGGCCTGTGACAGCGACACGCCCAGCGGCAGGTTGAAGGAGATGGTCGAGGCCGCCGACAGACCCTGGTGGTTGACTGCGAGCGGGGTGGACGTCGGCTCGTAATGCGAGAAATCGCTCAACGGCACACGCTGGCTCGTCGTGCTCGTTCCCGCAGTGCCCGTCGCCGCGGTACTCGTCACGTACACGTTGCGCAGCGTGTCCGGGCTCTGCCAGTACTCGGGCGCCGCCTCCATGACCACGTGGTACTGGTTCAGCGGATGGTAGATGGTCGATACCTGGCGCTGGCCGAAGAGGTCGTTCAGCGTGCCGTCGATCTCGGCCTGGTTCAGACCCAGGCGCGCGACCGCGTCGTGGTCGATCACGAGACTCGTCTGCAATCCCTTGTCCTGCGCGTCGGTGTTGACGTCGGCCAGCATCGGGAGCGAATTCATCATGCGCCGCACCCGCGGCTCCCAGGCGCGCAGGTCGGTGATGGTGTCCGCCTGCAGCGTGTACTGGTACTGGGCGCCGGCGGAGCGTCCGCTGACGCGGATGTCCTGCACCGGTTGCACGAACAGATTCGCACCCGGCTCGTGCCCGAGCTTGCCGCGCAGACGCGCGATCACGGCGTCTGCGCTCAGCTGGCGCTGCGCACGCGGCTTCAGCGAGATGAACATGTTGCCGCTGTTGCGCTGGCCGCCGCCGGTGAATCCGACCACGGTGCTCACGGCCGGATCGTGCAGCACCACGTCGACGAAATGCTGCAGCTTCTCGCGCATCGCCTGGAAGGAGATGGCCTGATCCGCCTGGATCTGGCCCATCATCAGACCCGTATCCTGCTGCGGGAAAAAACCCTTCGGCGCGCGGATGTACAGATACACGTTCAGGGCCACGGTGACCGCCAGGATCAGCATCACGGTGGCACCGTTCGCCAGTGCCCAGTCGAGGGAGCGGCGGTAGCGGTCCTGCACGGCGTTGAAGGCGCGCTCACTCGCGCGGTACAGGCGGCCGTGCTGGCGCGCGCCGCGCTCCTCGGGCAGCCGCGAGCACATCATGGGTGTAGTCGTCAGCGACACGATGAGCGAGACCAGGATCGCGGCCGAGAGCGTGATCGCGAATTCACGGAACAGCCGCCCGACCACCCCACCCATCAGCAGGATCGGGATGAACACGGCGATCAGCGACAGGCTCATCGACACCACCGTGAAGCCCACCTCGCGCGCACCCTGCAGCGCCGCCTGCAGACGCGGCATGCCCGCCTCCACGTGGCGCGACACGTTCTCCAGCACCACCACCGCGTCGTCCACCACGAAACCCGTCGCGATGGTGAGCGCCATGAGCGAGAGGTTGTCGAGAGTGAAGCCGGCGAGATACATGACCCCGAAGGTGCCGATGAGGGACACCGGCACCGCGACCAGCGGCACCATGGCGGCGCGCGCGCTGCGCAGGAACATGAACACCGACAGCACCACCAGCGCGACCGAGATCACCAGCGTCCGCTCGACGTCGCGCAGCGAGGCACGGATCGTCGGGGTGCGGTCCATGTACACATCGAGCGAGATGCTCGCCGGGATGGTGGCGCGCAGGTGCGGCAGCAGCGCGCGCACGCGATCCACGGTATCGATGATGTTGGCGCCGGGCTGGCGGAACAGGATCAGCATGACGGCCGGATCGCCGTTGGCGAGTCCGTCGTTGCGCAGGTCCTGCACCGAATCGCTCACCTGCGCGATGTCGCCGAGGCGCACGGCCGCGCCGCTGTGGTAGCCGACGATGAGCGGAATGTAATCCTTGGCGTACATCGACTGATCGTTGTCGAGGATCTGCCAGCGCTTGTCACCGTTCTCGAGCGCGCCCTTGGGGCGGTTGGCGTTGGTGGCGACGATCGCGGCGCGCACGGCCTCCGGGTTGATGCCATAGCCGTTCATCGAGGGGAGATTCAGCTCTACGCGCACCGCGGGGAGTGAGCTGCCGCCGACATTGACATCCCCGATGCCGTTCACCTGCAGCAGCTTCTGCGCCAGCACGGTGGAGGCCGAGTCGTACATCTGGCCGCGCGTCAGGGCTTTCGATGTGAGCCCGAGGATCATGATGGGCGCGTCCGCGGGGTTCACCTTGCGGTAGGTGGGATTGCTCGGCAGTCCGCTCGGCAGCAGCGCGCGCGCGGCGTTGAGAGCTGCCTGCACGTCGCGCGCCGCGCCGTCGATGTCGCGGTTCAGGTCAAACTGCAGCGTGATGTGCGTCGAGCCGAGCGAGCTCGAGGAGGTCATCTCGGTGACCGCGGCGATGCGCCCGAGCGAGCGTTCCAGCGGCGCTGCGACGGTTGCGGCCATGGTCTCGGGACTGGCGCCGGGCAGTCCCGCATTCACGGCGATGGTCGGGAAATCCACCTGCGGGAGCGGTGCCACCGGCAGGTGCACGAACGCCGCGATACCAGCCAACACCACGCCGAGGGTGAGGAGCGTGGTGGCGACCGGGCGCTCGAATCACCGGCGTGGTGAACAGCGTCAGCACCTGGCTCATCGCGAGTCCCCCCACCATGGCGATGCCGAGCGGGCGGCGCAGCTCCGAGCCCATGCCGGTGGCGAGCATCAGCGGCAGCGCGCCGAGCATGGCCGCCATCGTGGTCATGAGGATCGGCCGCAGCCGCAGCAGCGCGGCCTGGTAGATCGCTTCGCGCGGCGGCTTGCCCTCGATGCGCTCGGCCTGCAGCGCGAAGTCGATCATCATGATCGCGTTCTTCTTGACGATGCCGATCAGCAGAATGATGCCGATGATGCCCACGACCCCCAGGTCCTGGCCTGCGATCATGAGCGCGAGCAACGCCCCGACACCGGCCGAGGGGAGCGTGGAGAGAATGGTCACGGGGTGGATGTAGCTCTCGTAGAGCACACCCAGCACGATGTACACGGTCACGATCGCGGCCAGGATCAGCCACAGCGTGCTGCCGAGCGTGCCCTGGAACGCGAGCGCCGCGCCCTGGAAGCTCATCTGCACGCTCGCCGGGATCTGCAGCGCCTGCTGCGCCGCCTTGATGGCGCTGACGGCACCGCCGAGCGAGGCCCCGGGGGCCAGGTTGAACGAGATGGTGGCCGCCGGGAACTGCCCCAGGTGATTGATCGCGAGCGGCGTCGTGCCCTCACTGATCCGGGCGACGCTCGCGAGCGGGATCTCGTTGCCGTTCACGGCCGCGACGTACAGGCCTTGCAGCGGTCCCGGGCCCTGCTGGTCCTGGGGCTTGAGCTCGAGCACCACGCGATAGATGTTGGATTGCGTGAAAATCGTCGACACCAGGCGCTGGCCGAAGGCGTCGTACAGCGCGTTGTCGATCGCCGCCGGAGTCACACCGAGCCTTCCGGCGGCATCGCGGTCGATTTCCACGTACACCTGCAGCCCCTCATCCTGCAGGTCGCTCGCCACGTCCGCCAGCTGCGGCAGACTCTGCAGGCGCGCCACGAGCTTCTTGACCCACACCGCGAGCTCATTCATGTCGGGGTCTTCGGCCGACAGCGCATAGAGCGTGCGGCTGACGCGCGCATCGATGGTCAGGTCCTGCACCGGCTGCATGTACACGGTGATGCCCGCGACGCTCGCGAGCCGCGGCTGCAGGCGGCGGATCACCCCGGTGGCATCGAGGCTGCGCGCGCTTTTTGGCACCATGTTGATGAGGAGCCGCCCGCTGTTGAGCGTGGTGTTGACGCCGTCCACGCCGATGAACGAGGACACGCTCTCCACCGCCGGGTCCTTCAGCAGCACCTGGGCGAGGGCCTGCTGCCGTTGCGCCATGGCCGCGAAGGACACCGACTGCGGCGCCTCCGTAATGCCCTGGATGAGTCCGGTATCCTGGGGTGGGAAGAAGCCCTTGGGGATGAAGACATACAGGATCACGGTGAGGATCAGGGTGCCGATCGCGACCAGCAGCGTCATGCGCTGGCGATCGAGCACCCAGGTGAGCGAGCGCCCGTAATGCTCCGCGAGGCTCTCGAAGCCGCGGCCGGCGAGGCGCAGCACCCGGCTTTCCTTCTCCGGCCGTGGCGGCTCGAGCAGCCGCGCGCACATCATGGGCGTGAAGGTGAGCGAGACGACCGCCGAGATGAGGATCGCCACCGCGAGCGTGATGGCGAACTCGCGGAACAGCCGCCCGATGACATCCCCCATGAACAAGAGCGGGATCAGCACCGCGATCAGCGACACCGTGAGGCTGATGATGGTGAAGCCGATCTGCTGCGAGCCCTGGTACGCCGCCTCGAGACGTGCGCTGCCTTGCTCCACGTGCCGGGAGATATTCTCGATCATCACGATCGCATCGTCCACGACGAAGCCGGTCGCGATGGTGAGCGCCATCAGCGTGAGGTTGTTGAGGGAGAAACCCACCAGGTACATGACACCGAAGGTGCCCACCAGCGACAGCGGCACCGCGATGCTCGGGATGAGGGTGGCGGCGGCGCTGCGCAGGAAGAAGAAAATGACCAGCACCACCAGGATCACCGCCAGCAGCAACTCGAACTGCACGTCCGCGATCGAGGCGCGAATGCTGATGGTGCGATCGGTGAGCACCGCGACGTTGATCGAGGCGGGGAGACTTGCCTGCAGCTGCGGCAGCATCGCCGTGATGCGATCCACGGTCTGGATGACATTCGCCCCCGGCTGGCGCTGGATGTTGACGATGATCGCGGGTGCCGGCTGCGGCTGTTGCCGGTCGGCCGCCCACGCCGCGAGCTTCACGTTCTCTGCCGTCTCGACCACCGCGGCAATGTCCGCCACCCGCAGCGGCGCCCCGTTCTTGTACACGAGCACGATGTTGCGATAGTCGTCCGCGGATCTGAGCTGGTCGTTGGCATCGATGGTGGAGGCGCGCAGCGGGCCGTCAAAGCTGCCCTTGGCCTGGTTGACGTTGGCGTTGCCGATCGCGGTGCGCACGTCCTCGAGCGCGAGCCCGTGCGCGGCGAGCGCCACCGGGTCCACCTGGATGCGGATGGCGGGACGCTGGCCTCCGCCCAGGCTCACCAGGCCCACGCCCGGGGCTTCGGAGAGCTTGGCGGCGAGGCGCGTGTCGACCAGGTCTTCGACCTTGGTGAGCGGCAGCGTTGAGGAGCTGACGGCGAGGCTGAGGATGGGCGCGTCCGCGGGATTCACCTTGCTGTACACCGGCGGCATCGGCAGGTCGGTCGGCAGGAAGGAGCTCGCGCCGTTGATCGCGGCCTGCACTTCCTGCTCGGCCGTGTCGAGCGAGAGCGCCAGCGAGAACTGCAGCGTGATCACCGAGGCGCCGCCGGAGCTCGAAGAGGTCATCTGCGACAGGCCCGGCATCTGACCGAACTGGCGCTCGAGCGGCGCGGTGATGGCGGAGGTCGTCACGTCGGGGCTCGCGCCCGGATAGAGCGTCGTGACCTGGATGGTCGGGTAGTCGACTTGCGGGAGCGCAGACACCGACAGGGCCCGGTAGCCGAGCACGCCCGCCAGCAGAATCGACAACATGAGCAGCCACGTCGCGACCGGGCGCTCGATGAAAATCGCCGACGGATTCACGACGTCATCCGGTGGGCGCGCTCGTCGCGGCGGGTTGGCGCCGATGCGGGCGCTGTGCCGCGGCGCCGCGGGTGTTGTCGGCGATCAACGCGACCTGAGCGCCGTCGCGCAGCTTGTCGAGTCCGTCGATGACGACTTTCTCTCCGGCCTTCACGCCATCCTGCACCGAGACCAGATCCCCGCTGGCAGGCCCCAGGCTCAATTTGCGCAGGCTCACCGTGTTGTCGGCATTGACCACGTAGACAAAGGTGCCCGGCGCGCCACGCTGCACCGAGGCACTCGGCACCAGCGTGGCGCCGGACACGGTGTCCATCCTGAGCCTCGCGGTCACGAACTGATCCGGAAACAGCGCGTCGTCCGTGTTGTCGAACTGCGCCTTGAGCTTGATGGTCCCGGTGCTGGTGTCGATCTGGTTGTCGACGGCGGCGAGCTTGCCCTGCGCCAATACCTTGCCGTCGCGGTCGAGCGCCTCGACCGGCAGCGCATCGCCGCGGCTCCAGTGCGGATAGATCTGCGCGAGATGCCCGGAGGGCACCGCGAACACCACGTAGATCGGGTGAGTCTGGGTCAGCACCACGAGCCCGTTGGTATCGGCGGCATGCACCATGTTGCCGGGGTCGACCTGGCGCAGGCCCACGCGGCCGGCGAACGGCGCGGTGACACGCGTGAAAGTCAGCTGCAGGTGCGCGTTCTCGACTGCAGCCCTGTCGGAGCGCACCGCGCCCTCGAGCTGCTGCACGGTGAATCTCTGCGCATCGACCGTCTGGCTGGCGATGGAGTCCTTCGCCAGCAGGCCCATGTAGCGGTCAAGGTCCACGCGCGCGCCGGCGAGCTGCGCCTGATCCTTTGCGAGCTGCCCCTCGGCCTGGTTGAGCGTCGCCTGGAAGGTGCTCGGGTCGATCTGTGCGAGCAGGTCCCCGGCCTTCACCCGCTGACCCTCGCGGAATGGCACCTGCAGCAGCAGCCCGTCGACCCGGCTGTGGATGGTCGCGGTGTTGAGCGCGCTCACGGTCCCGAGCGCATCGACGGTCACATCGACACTCCCGGTGGAGGCGGCCACCGCCCGCACCGGGATCGGCCGGCCGGCATCAGCGCCCCTGCCGCCCGGTCCGCTCGCGGACTGACTGCCGGGCTTCATGGCCCAGGCGATCACGGCCACCAGCACCGCCCCCGCCACCAGCGCGAAAATGAGGCGCTTGCGGCGCGCCTCGCGCGCCTGCCCTGCGGCGGCGTGGGTGTCATGCGGGACGGAATCCGGGGTCATCGGCGCCTCTCAAAACTGAATCCTCGCACGATGGCGCAGCTGCACCACCTGCCGCAAGCGTCCCGGGGGGAGACCGACACGTTGGCACAGGTGTTGGCTTCGTGGAGTACGCAACGGGCAAAGAAATGCAAAGAAATCTGTGTTTCGGGGCAGCCGGCGCCGGGAGCGGTCAGAGCGTGTATCGTTCCGCGTCATGGATCCGGCGGACGGCACCAGCGAGTCAAAACCGACGCTCCTCATCGTCGATGACGATCAGGAGCTGTGCGCGATGCTGGCGGAGTACCTCGCCCCCGAGGGGTTCCTCACGCTCACCGCCGGCACCGGCACTTCCGGACTGGAGCAGTTCGGGGGCGCGCCGGTGGACCTGGTGGTGCTGGATGTGATGTTGCCGGAGCTCTCGGGCTTCGAAGTGCTGCGCCGCATCCGCGCGGTCAGCCGTGTGCCGGTGATCATGCTCACCGCCCGGGGCGAGGAAGTCGATCGCGTGGTGGGACTGGAGATGGGGGCCGATGACTACCTCGCCAAGCCCTTCAGCCCGCGCGAACTGGTGGCGCGGATACGGGCGGTGTTGCGGCGCATGCCCGGTGAGGGCCAGAGCGCGAGCGGACTCATCCTGTGGGGGCCGCTGCGCCTTGACCTGCGCGCGCGCCGCGCCGACATCGCGGATCGCGATCTGGAGCTGACGTCCGCGGAGCTGCGGATTCTGGAGCTGCTGGTGCGCGCGGATACGCGCACCGTGACGCGCGATGAGCTCATGGCCCAGGCGCTCGGCCGCCGTCTCCTGCCGACCGATCGCAGCCTCGACACGCACGTGAGCAATCTGCGCCGCAAGCTCATGAAGTACACCGACCGCGTCACCCTGCAGAGCGTGCGCGGCTCGGGCTACGCGCTGGCGCTCGCGAGCGCGCGCGCACCGGCGTCGCAGGGTTAGGCTCATGCACTCGCTCTACTGGCGGATCTTTCTCGCCTTCTGGGTGGCGCTGGCGCTGATCCTCGTGGGCACGGTCACGGTCGCAGTCAATGCCACCGCGCACCGCACCGACCGCCCGTGGGTACAGCGCGGTCAGCTGTACGCGCAGGCGGCGCGCGCCTTTGAGTCCGGCGGGCCCGAAGCGCTCAGGAGCTGGCTGCAATCGCTGCCCGCGGAACCCTTTGGCCGCACCTTCGTGGTGGAGCCCGGAGGCCGGGAGCTGCTGGGACGGCCGCTGCCGCCTCCCTTAAGCGGCTCGCGCGATACCGCCGCGGCATCCGGCGGCGCCATTGCACCCATCGGCGGGGCGCTGGTGCTGGTCGCAGCGGGCGGCAGCACCTACCACGTCGTCATCGGTCCGGTGCGCGGCAGCCCGCGTCTCTTCGGCGAGCTGGAGCTGCCGGGCGTGCCGCTGACGGTACTGGCGATCGCCCTGGGGGTCAGCGCGGCAGTGTGTTTCTTTCTCGCCCGCTATCTCGCTTCCCCGGTGGAGCGCCTGCGGCTGGCGACCCGGCAGCTGGCGAGCGGCGACCTCAACGTGCGGGTGCTGCCGGCACTCAAAGGGCGACAGGATGATCTGGGTCTGCTGGCGGCGGACCTCGACACCATGGCCGAGCGGCTGCGGCTGCTGCTCGAGGCGAAACAGCAGCTGCTGCGCGACGTGTCCCACGAGCTGCGCTCGCCGCTCGCGCGGCTGCAACTCGCACTCTCGCTCGCGCGCCGCGAGGACGGGGGCGTGGAGCGCCACCTCGCCCGCATCGAGCGCGAGGCGCAGCGCCTCGAAGCTCTCATCGCGCGCACGCTGAAGCTCGTGCGCCTGGAGCGTCCCGTGCACGCGCTCGAGCCGGCGAGCGTCGATGTCGGGGAGCTGCTGCGCACCATCGTCGCGGATGTGGCCATCGAGGCGGATGCGCAGGGGTGTCTGGTGCAAGTGCAGGCGCAGGGTCCGCTGCTGGTGTCGGGTGAGGAGGAGCTGCTGCGCAGCGCCTTCGAGAACGTGATCCGCAATGCTGTGCGTTACAGTCCCGCGGACGCCACGGTCGGGATCACGGCTCGTCGCATGGCGGACGAGGGGCAACAGAGGGAGCAGGTCGAAGTCATCGTCAGCGATCACGGCCCCGGTGTGCCGGAGAAAGACCTCGGGCTCATTTTCGAGCCGTTCTACCGGGTGGATGCGGCGCGCGGACACGGGAGCGCTGCGGGCGAGGGCCTGGGCCTTGCGATCGCGGCGCGCGCGGTAGCGCTGCACGGTGGCGGCATCGAAGCGCGCAACCTCGAGGCCGGGGGACTGTCGGTGACGATCACGTTGCCGGCGATGAGTACCACGTTCCTTCTTTTTGCGGGAGACGGTCAACATCACTTCATTGCCCGGTCACAGCCTAATGTGTAGAATGATGTGTAAGGGGTGACACATGGCAACAAATCTGTCCCTGGATCCCAAGCTCATTGAGCAAGCGGTGAAGGTGAGCGGTGAACGGACCAAAAAGGCAGCGGTGACCCGTGCGCTGGAGGAGTTCATTGCTCGCCGGAAACAGAAGCGTTTGCTCGATCTGATGGGCAAGCTTGAGTGGGATAGCGCGTTCGATTACAAGGCCGAACGCTCACGTCGATGAGCCTGTTGGTCGACACCAGTGTCTGGTCTCTCGCGTTTAGGAGGGACATCTGCTCGTCCGCTCCAGAGGTAGACGCGCTGCGGGCCGCGATCGACGGTTGATACTTCAGGAACTGCTGCAAGGCTTTACGGGGCCGCGTGCCCGCAAGGACATCGTGCACCGGTTTGCGGCGCTACCGCTCCTTGTGCCGGATCGTCAGGACTATATCGAGGCCGCCGGGCTGTGTATCCGCCACGAACTGATTTTGCTGACGACCGACGGTGACTTCACAACCGCCGCACGTCACTGTCCCTTGCGTGTCTGGCGGAAACCCGGCTAGACCTCGCGAAAACGTAGCGTTGGGTGCGTCTTCGAGCACCAACCCGAAGCGCGACGCGCCTCACGCGGTGAGGAGCCCACGCAGCCGCAAGGCTTCACGCATCGAGGTGAAGGGGAAATCCCCCAGCACGCGCCGCAGACGGCTCTCGCAGCGCTCGAGATTGGTGTAATGGCGGAAGCGCGAGAACGCGCCCACCCTGATGCGCGGCTGTCCGGGATCCACCTCCCAGGGGTGCAGATAGAAAGTGAAAGGGCGGCCGCTCCGCTCGATCTGCTTCAGGCCCGCGCGCGTCAGCCAGTACGGCAGGATGCGGAAATAGCCACCACCGGAGACCGGCACCTGCACGCCCAGGAACCTGGCCGCCGACATGGGAAACTCCACCAGCGTGCGCCCCGAGGGTGCGCTCAGGCGGTTGGGTTCGGGCGTCGCGCCCGGCAGCCCGTAGCGATCGTGACGGATGGGGAAGATGGAGGAGTCGTAACTGAAGCCGAGATCGATCAGCACATCGAGCGCCCACAGCGAGGCGCGCGTCACCGAGAAGCTCGCCGCCCGGTAACCCAGCACCGCCTGCCCGATGAGGTCTTCGAGGCACGCCTTGGCGCGGGTGGTCTCCTCGCGAAACTGCTCAGGCGACTGCCGATAAACCAGTTGGTGCGAGAAGCCGTGACAGGCGATCTCGTGACCGGCTTGCGCGATGCGTCGCACCAAGGCGGGGGAACGCTCGGCCACCCAGCCGAGCACGAAGAAGGTCCCGTGCACGCGATGCTCGGCGAGGAGTGCGAGCAGGCGCTCGGTGTTGGCCTCGACCCGATACTCGCGCGTGGCCCAGCTGTCGCGGGTGATGACGGAGGAGAGCGCGGCGACGTGAAAGTAATCTTCGACGTCGACCGTGAACGCGTTGACCGGGCGCGCGGCAGCAGCGGGACTCATGGTGCGCGGACTATAGCGAACAAGTCCGCCGGGCAAGCACCGCTGGCCCATAAACGAGAACGGCTCCCGCAGGAGCCGTTCTTCGATCGTATGGTCAGTGTGTCAGGCGCTTCAGGCCTTCACTCTCTTGCGGCGGCTGACGCCATACACGCCCAGGCCGCCAAGCCCCAGCGCCAACAGCGCGAGCGTGCCCGGCTCGGGCACCGACGTGGAGTCGCTGCTGCCCGTGTTGTTGTCGTCGGCGTTGTTGTCGTTCGTTGGGGTCTCGCCCGCACGTCCGGGCCATTTGTCGTGAGCCTGGTGCGCACAAGCGCTCGTTGCGCACGACGGAGTCGCTGCCGCCGGCAGGCTCCACACAGCCGCCAAGGCGAGGCTGGCCATTCCAGCGATCAAACTAGCCTTTTTCATCGTACCCTCCAATGACCGATCCTTAGCCATCGCGGCCGGCCGGTACCATGCTGCAAAGCAAACGCCATGCCTTAACTGCATGCTTCTAGCTCTGCCAGGTGCTTGCAACGTGTCGGCGACCTAAGACGCCCCAGCTCACGCTCAAGACTGTAAGTCCTGCCAAGAGCTGCGTCAAAAGCCTAGCAGGGGCGGGCGGCGGACGGTGTGCAATGCGACATAAACCCCTCGAACCCTGAGACCGATCTCGAGCTGACACAGCCCGTCCCTCGACGCGCAGACTGTCTGTCGGCGGCGACGCAATTTTCGTGAGACAGATCAACGGCTTACACCGTACAAGCGCCCAGGCTGCGCCCGAGGCGTCGGCGTGCCGCGACGTGGGAGACGGTCTACGCCGGCCCGGCGCCGCCACCGATCGCGTCGGATGCATAACGAATTGAAATCTAAAGGGATAATCTGGACGGCACGTACCTTGCACCTTCCCCGCTGT
>WNFS01002998.1_pt1 | contig 12758 bp, 10 predicted proteins | sample 5400141 | NCBI WGS metagenome assembly WNFS01 (sample SAMN13153358, study PRJNA577476) | soil metagenome | isolation source: 60 cm saprolite under Madrone tree | place: USA:California | collected 2016-06-14
TCTCCTTTACAGATTCAGTGAGCAACGCGTCTTGCGCTTGCTCCTTCTCGTATGGACTCTCTGTATGGCCTATATGGTTTTGAGGGTGCCGAGCGAATACGCGCTCGAACTGACAAAAGGCCATCACTTGTGGCGAGAGCTCTTCAAGTGCAACGGCGAAAACTGATGAGACTGAGGCGACATGATCCTGAACTCCATCAGAGCCTGGTTGCTTGGCTACGTATTGATATTGTCGTCGTCATCGGGTTCTGGGTTTTAGGGCAAGATTGGCCGCGATCGAAAGGGTGACCCGATCTGACCCCCAAACAAACTGGACCAAACATCGACGCAGTCCATGCGCAGCCAGCGCCTCCGTCGAGGTCCAGGGGCCTGTCCCGTCCCTACGCGCGCATCAGCGCTGCGCCCCAATGGAAGCCCGACCCCAGCCCGACGAAGCACACCAGTTGCCCCGGCCGGATGCGGCCGCTCTTGCGGCATTCGTCGAGCGCAATCGGAATCGTCGCCGCCGTCGTGTTCCCGTACTTCTGGATGTTGTTGTACACGCGATCGTCCGGCAGCCCCAGCGCCTTCTGCACCGCCTCGCTGATGCGCAGGTTGGCCTGGTGCGCGATGAGCATGTCGATGTCGCGCACGGTCAGGTGCTGCTTCGCGCACAGCTCGCGCACCGCCTGCGGCATGCGTGAGACCGCCAGCTTGAACACCGCGCGCCCGTTCATCTCCGGGACGTGACGCCACTCGCGGACCTGCTCCTCGTCGACGAACGGCCGGTGCGCAAAGCCGACCCCGGGCACGTACAGGTCCTTGAAGTTCGATCCGTCGGAGTGGAGCTGGAATCCGAGGATGCCGCGCTCGCCATCGCCGGCCCGGAGCACCACTGCGCCGGCCGCGTCGCCGAACAGCACGGTGCGATCGCGGAAGCGGGTCACCACCGCCTTCTCTTCCTCGGTGGGCGGCTCGCCGCCGCGGCCGAAGAGGAAGTCCCAGGCCTTCCAGGGCATGAACCCGGAATGGACCTCGGCGCCCACCAGCAGCACCGTGCGCGCCTGGCCCGCCTTGAGCAGCGCGTCGGAGACTTGAAGTCCGTAGATGAACCCGGTGCACTGCTGCCGGATGTCGAGCGCGGGGATGTGCGCCATGCCCATCTTGTCCTGGAGGAGGGCGCCGCACCCGGGAAAATAATGGTCGGGCGTCATCGTGGCGAAGACGATGTAATCGACCTCGTCCTTGGCGACGCCGGCGTCCTCGAGCGCCTTCTTCGCCGCGCCCACGCCCAGATCGCTGGTCGCGGTGCCCTGCTCGACGTAGTAGCGCGTCTCCACGCCGCTGCGCTCGCGGATCCAGGCGTCGGACGTATCCATGACCTGGGCGAGCTGGTCGTTGGTGACGAGGTTTTCGCCGGTGACGAAGCCGCTTCCGATGATCTGGCTCTGCATTGAACCTCCGGGCGCGCCTTTCCTAACAGAGGCCGGTCGATTCGTCGCGCCGATTTGCCTGCAGCCGACCTCTGTCAGACAACCCGCAAGGCAGCGCCCGCTGCGGCCTCCGCGGCGCGCGCCTCCCGCTGGCCGGCGCCGACGTCGACGAGGAGAAGGAGGAGGGCGCCCACGGCGAAGAAGGCGATGACCGAGAGCACCGCGGCGCGAGAGGAGCCGGTCACGGCGATGGTGGCGGCGAACACCGCCGGCCCGAAGATGCCGGCGAACTTGTCGGCCACCCCGAAGAAGGCGAAGAACTCGCCGGAGAGGTGGCGTGGCACGAGCGAGGCGAACAAGGAGCGGGAGAGCGCTTGCGTCCCACCCTGCACGATGGCGACCAGCACCGCCAAAGCGAAGAAGTGGGCCACGGTCCGGGTGAAATAGGCGAGGACCGCGATGCCCGTGTACACCACCAATCCGGCCAACACCGCTCGCTTCGCACCGACCTTCCCAGCGATCGAGCCGAACAGGAACGAGAACGGGATCCCGACGAACTGCACGAGCAGGATCGCCGCGATGAGCGGGCCGCTGTCGAGCCCGATCTCCGTCCCGAACGCCGCGGCCATGCGCATGATGGTGCCGATGCCGTCGTTGTAGAGCAGGAAGGCAATCAGCATCAGCGCAGCCTGGCGGTGGCGCGACAGGGTGCGGAACGTGCCGCGCAGGCGCGACAGCGTGGCGAGGAAGCTGAGCGGCGCTGCGGCGCCATGCGGCCCGGGCGGGACCTTCGGCTCGGGTACACGGCGAAGGAGGGGAATGCTGAATCCAACCCACCAGATCGCAGTGGTGACGAAGGCGAGCCGGGCAGGAAAGGTCGCTTGCGCCGGGGTTGCCTCCGGGCCAGACGGCAGCCCGAGGAGCCCGGGGCGCAGGATGAGGGCGAGTTGGAGCGCGAGGAGAAGCCCGCCTCCTGCGTAGCCGATCGCATACCCGGCGGCGGAAACGCGGTCGAGCTCGTCCTCGCGGGCGACGTGCGGGAGGAGCGCGTCGTAGAAGACGAAGCTTCCGTTCAGGCCCACGTTGACGAGGACCAGCAGCGCCGTTGCGGACAACCAGTCGCCGCGGCCCACGAAGAAGAGCGCCGCGCAGCCCGATGCTCCGAGCGCCATGAAGGCGGCGAGCATCCGCTTCTTCACGGGCCGTACGTCCGCGATCGCGCCCAGGAAGGGCGCGAGCACCGCCACGATGACCAGGCTGGCGGTGGTCGCGAGGGCGTAGCGCTGCGTGGCCAGCGCCGGAGGGAGATCGCCGGCGGCGACGCTCACGAAGTAGATGGGAAAGATGGCCGTGAGGACCGAGGTGACCGCCGCCGAGTTGGCGCAGTCGTACAGCGCCCAGGCCCGCAACTCGGGCGTACCGAGACCGAGCCGCGCGAGCAGCCCTGGGCGCGGGGGGAGGGTCTCGCCGGGCACGCGGAGAGGCTACGCGGTGCGCGTCAGCCTCGCAACGACGGAGTTCTACGCCTTCGGCACCGACGCAGCCTGGTGGCGCCCGTCGCCGCCGCCCTGCTCCGCCAGCGCTTCCTTGCGCGAGAGCCGGATCTTCCCCGACCGATCCACGGAGACCACCTTCACCAGCACCTCGTCGCCTTCCTTGAGCACGTCCTCCACCTTCTTCACCCGCGTGTTGGCGAGATCCGAGATGTGCACGAGCCCGTCGGTGCCCGGGAAGATCTCCACGAACGCGCCGAACTCCATGATGCGCCGCACGGTGCCGAGATAGGTCTTCCCCACCTCCGCCTCCTGCGTCAGGGCGCGGATCATCTTGATCGCCTGCTCCACGCCCTCGCTGTTCGGCGAGGCGATGGCCACCTGACCGTCGTCCTGGATGTCGATGGTGGCGCCGGTGCGGGCGATGATGTCCTTGATCACCTTTCCTCCCGGCCCGATCACGTCCTTGATGCGGCTGACCGGGATGCGGATGGTGGTGATCTTGGGCGCGTACTTGGAGATGTCGCTGCGTGGCGCCGCCAGCGCCTTGCCCATCTCGCCGAGGATGTGGAGGCGGCCCTCGCGCGCCTGGTTGAGCGCGTCGGTGAGGATCTGCTTGTCCACGCCGGTGATCTTGATGTCCATCTGGATCGAGGTGATGCCCTTGGCGGTGCCGCACACCTTGAAGTCCATGTCGCCCAGGTGGTCCTCGTCCCCCAGGATGTCGGAGAGGATGGCGATCTTGCCGTCTTCCTTGATCAGGCCCATGGCGATGCCCGCCACCGGCGCGCTGATCGGCACGCCCGCATCCATCAGGGAGAGCGCGCCGCCGCAGACCGTCGCCATCGAAGAGGAGCCGTTCGACTCGAGGATGTCGCTGACCACCCGGATCGTGTACGGGAACTTGTCGTCCGCCGGCAGCATCGCCCGCAGCGCGCGCTCCGCCAGCATCCCGTGGCCGATCTCGCGCCGGCCGGCCCCGCGCAGCGGCTTGACCTCGCCGACCGAGTAGGGCGGGAAGTTGTAGTGCAGCATGAACTTGCGGAAGGACTGCCCCTTGAGGCTCTCCATCCGCTGCTCGTCCTCGCTGGTGCCCAGCGTGGTGGTCACCAGGCCCTGAGTCTCGCCTCGCGTGAACAGAGCCGAGCCGTGGGCCCGGGCCAGCAAGCCCACCTCGCAGGAGATGGCCCGGACCTGCGACGTGCCGCGGTCGCCGATGCGCTTGCCCTCGTGCGTGATCATCCGGCGCATGTACTCGTACTTGAGGTCTTCCAGCGCCTGCTTGACGTCCTTCTCCTTGCCGAAGAAAGGCTGGCCCTCGGCGCAGAGCTGCGCCACCAGATCCTTCTTGATCTTCGAGAGCTGCCCGTACCGCTCGTGCTTGTCGTGCTGCGCGTAGGCGGTGCGCACCAGCTCGCGGGCGAGCTCGCGCACCCTGGCTACCACCCCTTCGGGGAGCGACACCTTGTCGAAGGTGCGCTTCTCCGCGCCCACGGCCTTGGTGATCTTCTCCTGGGCCTGCAGCAGCGGCTCGATCGCGCGCTGTCCGAAGAGCAGCGCCTCGATCATGTCGGCCTCGCTCACTTCCTTGCCGCCGCCCTCGACCATGAAGATGGAGTCGCGGTTCGCGGCCATGATCACGTCGATGTCCGACTGCGCGCGCTCCTCCTCACTGGGGTTGGCCACGAACTGGCCGTTCACCCGGCCGACGCGTACGCCGGCGAACTGGAAGGGGAAGGGGATGTCGCTGACCGCCATGGCGAAGGAGGCGCCGGTGAGCGCCAGCACGTCGGTGTCGTTCACCGGGTCGGCGGAGAAGACCGTCGCGATCACCTGCGTGTCGTTCTGGTATCCCTCCGGAAAGAGCGGCCGCAGCGAGCGGTCGATCAGGCGGGAGATCAGCGTCTCGCGCTCCGTCAGCCGGCCCTCCCGGCGGAAGAAGCTCCCCGGGATGCGGCCCGCGGCCGAGAGCCGCTCCTGGTAGTCCACCGTCAGCGGGAAGAAATCGAAGCCCAGCTTCGGCTCCCTCTGCGACACCGCGGTGACCAGCACCATGCTGTCGCCGCTGCGCACCACCACCGAGCCGTCGGCCTGCTTGGCCAGCCTGCCCGTGTCGAAGGAGATGTTCTGGTTCCCGACCTTGGCGGAGACCGTGATTGCTTCTGCCATGTGCAACGTCCTTTCGCGCGGGTCCGTACCCGCGCTTCGCTCTTCGTCGTTTGTCAGGGGTTGGATCCGGGGACCGTTGGATCCTGATCGCAGGAGCGAAATCGCTTTCGCTGCTCCGATGAGGGTCCGGCGCGGCTCCCGGGTGCAACCCGCGGTTTCAAAACAACCGGAGGCATCTATCGATGCCCCCGGCAATCCTCTGGCTCTTACTTGCGAATTCCGAGACCGTCGATCAGCTTGCGGTACCGGGTCGTATCCTTGGACTTGAGGTAGTCGAGCAGCCGCCGGCGCTGGCCGACCAGCTTCAAGAGACCCCGGCGCGAATGGTGGTCCTTCTTGTGCGTCTTGAAGTGCTCGGTGAGGTAGTGGATCCGCTCAGTGAGCAGCGCGACCTGCACCTCGGGCGAGCCCGTATCGCGCTCATGCGTGCGGAACTTTTCGACCACCTGAGGCTTCCTGGTTTCGTAATGCAACGGCCCTTGCGACATCGTGTTTCCTTCGTGTTTCCCCCCACTTTCCGCCGGCCAGGCGGGAGAGCGAGCGGGCGCCTTGAATCCGGGCGGAATTGCCTGGAGGGCGCGGGAACCTACAGTGTCGGCCCCTGCCGGTCAAGGGAAACGCCCTGCAAGGTGATGACCACCGACTTGGAGGCCGGGGTGTTGCTGGTGTGCGCCACGTGCCGGGCGGGAACCAGGGCGTTCGCCTCCGGAAAGTAGGTGCAGGCGCAGCCGCGCGGGATGTCGTAGGCCACCGCGACGAAACGGCGCGCGGTCCGCGTCTCGCCCCGGAAATGGCTGGTGATGTCCACCGTCTGGCCGTCCTCGAGCCCCAGCTCGCGGAGGTCTTCGCCGTTGACGAGCACCACCCGGCGGTCGCCCTTGACCCCCCGGTAGCGGTCCTCGAGCCCATAGATGGTGGTGTTGTACTGGTCGTGGCTGCGCACCGTCATCATCAGCAATTCGCCCTTGCGCAGCGGATCAGGCGGCAGCGGGTGGACGGTGAACCTCGCCCTTCCGCTCGGCGTGGTGAAGTTGCCTTCGCGCGGCCCGTTGGGGAGGTAGAAGCCCCCGGGTTTCCGCACCCGCTCGTTGTAGCCGGCGGTGCCCGGGACGACGCGGCTGACCAGGTCGCGGATGCGGTCGTAGTCGTCGGCGAGCCAGCCCCAGCGGACCTTGCTGCGGGGGCCGAGCGTAGCCTGGGCCAGGCGGGCGACGATCTCCGGCTCCGCAAGCAGGTGCGCGCTGGCCGGCTTCATCCGGCCGCGCGACATCTGCACCACCCCCATCGAGTTCTCGGTGGTCACGAAGCGGCCGCGGTCCTCTTCGGTTCGCCCCAGGCAGGGCAGGATGAGCGCGGTGCGGCCCGCGACCAGGTGCGCGCGGTTGAGCTTCGTCGAGACGTGGGCGGTGAGCCGGGCCCGCCGCAGGGCCACCGCGGTATATTCAGTGTCTGGCGCAGCGGAGAGGAAATTTCCACCCAACGCGAAGAACACCTTGGCGGAGCCTTGGTGCAGCGCGTGGATCGCCTCCACGGTGTCCAGGCCGTGCTTGCGCGGGGAGGAAATACCGGTCGCCCGCTCCAGCGCGTCGAGGAACGCGGGGCCGGGCTTCTCCCAGATGCCCATGGTGCGATCGCCCTGCACGTTGCTGTGGCCGCGCACCGGGCAGACTCCAGCGCCGGGCTTGCCGATGCTCCCCCGCGACAGGAGGACGTTGACGATCTCGCGGACGTTGTCGACCGCATTCACATGCTGCGTCAGGCCCATCGCCCAGCAGACCACGATCCGCTGGTGGTCGATGAAGAGGCGGGCGGCGGCGCGGATCTGGTCCTCGGCGATCCCGGATGCCCTCGCAACCTCAGCCCACGACACGCGGCCGAGGTTCTCCTTCCAGGCGAGAAAGTTCTCGGTGCGCTCGCGAACGAAGGCCTGGTCGACCGCGCCGGCCTCGAGAATCGTCTTCCCGATGCCTTGAAGGAGCGCGACGTCCCCGTTGATCTTCACTTGCAGGAACAGGTCCGCCAGCGGCGTCGCGCGGCGCAGGAGGTGCTGGGGATGCTTGAACGAGAGCAGGCCCGCCTCGCGCAAGGGGTTGATGGCGAGGACCTTCGCGCCGGCGCGCTTGGCGTCCTCCAACGCGGTGAGCATGCGGGGATGATTGGTTCCGGGGTTCTGCCCCGCGACCACGATCACTTGCGCCTGGTCGAAATCGTCGAGCCGGACGGTGCCTTTCCCGATCCCGATCGTCTCGCCCAGGCCGCTGCCGCTCGATTCGTGGCACAGGTTGGAGCAGTCCGGCAGGTTGTTGGTCCCGAATTCGCGGACGAAGAGCTGGTAAAGAAAAGCCGCCTCGTTGCTGGTCCGCCCGCTGGTGTAGAAGACGGCCTCGTCGGGGCTGGCGAGCGCGTTCAGCTCGCGCGCCACCAGCGCGAAGGCCTCGTCCCAGGAGAGCGGCTCGTAGTGCGTCGCGCCGGAACGGAGCGCCATCGGGGCGGTGAGCCGGCCCTGCTTCCCCAGCCAGTGATCGCTTTGCCGGGAGAGCTCGGCGACGCTGTGCCGCGCGAAGAAGTCGGGGTCGATGCGGGCGGCCGTGCCCTCTTCCGCGACTGCCTTGGCGCCGTTTTCGCAGAACTCGAACGTGCTGCGGTGGCCGTCCGGCTCTGGCCAGGCGCAGCCGGGACAGTCGAACCCGTCGAACTGGTTCAACGCCAGGAGCAGCCGGGTGCCGCGGATCGCCCCGGCCTGGCCGAATGCGTGGCGGATGGAGGAGACCACCGCCGGGAGGCCGCCTGCGGTGCGCGCCGGAGCTTCGCGCTGCAGCGGGACGGGCCCTTCCGGTGGCTGCGCGCGAGCGTCGCGGGCATCGCCCGACTCGCGCGGCGCGGTGGTGGGAAAGCTCTCGGCCATCGCCGCGACGCTAACACGTCAGGCGCTGCGCAGGCCGGCCGGCTGCGGTGGCGCTTCGGAGTTGGGCGCCTCGTCCAGCTCGAACCAGAACAAGGCGCCGCCCCGCGCTCCGGCGCGCACGCCGAGCGATCCGCCGTGCGACTCCACCAGCCGCTTGACGGTTGCGAGACCGAGCCCGATGCCGGGAGGCGAGGTGTTGGGGCCCCGGATGTACGGTTCGAAGATCCGCGTGCCCAGCGAATCCGGGATCCCCGGCCCGGTGTCCTCGACCTCGAAGACCAAGCGCCCGCGGCGCTGCCGGACCCGTAGGACCACTTCGCGGAACTCCGCGTTGCCGAGGTACTTGAGACCGTTGCGCAGCAGGTTGCCGAGGAGGCTGAGGAGAACGCCGGGACTGCATGCGACCGTGCAGTCCGGGATGTCGCCGACGCGGAGCGAGGCATCCCGCTGGGCCGCGAACGGGCCCAGCTCTTCGAGCAGCCCGGCGGCGACGGGACGGACCTCGGCGCGCGATCCGGCTTCCGGCCGCGCGCCGGCGCGCGCGAACTCGAGCAGGCCGTCGACGATCCGGCGCACGCGCGACAGGCTGGAGCGCGCGCGCTCCAGGGCGTCCGGCGCCTGGGCGGGACTCTTCTCCACGATGCTGAGCGCCATGCTCACCGCCGAGAGCGGACTGAGGACGTCGTGGGCCACGCGGCCGGCGAACTGCTCCAGTTCCTCCGCCTTGCGCTGCACCAGGCTGTGATGCTCCTGCTGCACACGCTGGACATGCCGCGTGGCGCGAAAGGTCGCCCAGGCCGCGAGCGCGGCGATCAGCGCGCACAACCCGTCAAGCTGCCACGCGAACCGGTTGCCCCGCGCTCGGGCGCCCTCGATGTGCTGGGCGGCGCTTTCGGCGACACGGACGTTGTACGAAACGAGCTCGTGCGCTGCCATGCCCGCGAAGTCGCTGTTCAGCCGCACTTCGGTCCGCATCGTCTCGCGCGCCTGCTCGGCGTGTCCGCCGCGCGCCTGCTCCAGGGCCCTCTCCGCCGCCTCGTCGAAGGCGCGGATGGCGCTGTGCAGCTTTCCCAGCAGGACGGCTTCCGGAGGGTCGGTCGGGAGCGCCACGGCCTGCTCGAGCAGCTTGTCGACGCGCTGCCGCGATTCCGCCACGTCGTCCGGCGTCGAGCGGTCGTCGATGGTGCGCATCACGCGCTCCTGCAGCTCCCGGAGCTCCGAGCGGAGGTCGCTGACGATCTGGATACCGGGCGCCGCGTCGCGCGAGATCCGGATCGCGTCACCGTCGATCACGCGCGCCGATCGCTGCACCAGAACGGAGGAGCCGATGAAGGCGGCCACCACGGCCACGAAAGCGACTGCCAACACTCGAGTGGAGGTCGTCATGTTGACTCGAACACATACCCGTTCCGACTTCATCCCACACGGCCGGTGTGCTGCCAGGCGAGCCCCTTCTCAACAGCCCGAGGTGCTCGACGGCAACAATTGAGGCTCCTTGCCTGGGCGGGCCGCCGCGGGCAAGCATGCCCCGTGCTCGTCGACGCGCACGTCCATCTGCACCCCGGCCGGCTCGCCGAGGCGATCCGGCGCTGGTTCGATACGCACGCCTGGAACATCCAGTACCGCTCGGGAGTCGACGAGGCCGTGCAGACCCTGGTCAGGGGCGGGGTGGACCGGATGGTCGCGCTGCCCTACGTCCACAAGCCGGGTCTCGCTCGCGCGCTCAACGATTTCACGCTCGACGTATCCAGGCGCCACCCCGAGGTCCTGCCCTGTTGCACGGTCTTTCCCGGCGAGGAGGGCGCGGAGGACATCCTCGAGCAAGCGCTCTCGGGGCCGTTCCGGGGCGTGAAGATCCACTCCCACGTGATGAAGATCGCGCCCGACGATCCGCGTCTCGACGCCGTGTGGCGCGCCTCCGCGCGCTGGAGGAAGCCGGTGGTGATCCACTGCGGCCCCGAGCCTGCGCTGCACGGTTACGGCGTGGACCCCCGTGCCGTCTCCGGCGCTGACCGGCTGCAGCGCGCGCTCGACAAGCATCCGGACGCCATCGCCGTCGTTCCGCACCTCGGATTCGACGACACGCCCCGGTTCGAGGCGATGCTGCCGGCGTATCCGAACCTGCACCTGGACACCACCATGGTGGTGGGCGGGTACTTCGAGCGGCAGCCCGACGTGGACATCCTCCGCCGCCATCCCGACCGCATCCTGTACGGGACCGATTTTCCCAACATCCCCTACGAGTGGGACCGCGAGCTGCGCGCGCTGCGCGCGATGCATCTGCCGGCGAAGGACGAAGCGAAGATCCTCGCCGACAACGCGCTCCGCCTGTTCGGCGCGTGACTAGCCGCGCTCAAGCGTAGTCCCTCAGTTGGCTGCGGCGCCGGGGCTAGTATTGCGGAACGGAAGAGTCGATCAGGCGCGACCAGAGATCGATCCCGCCAGCGAGCGACAGCGCGCCGTCGAACCCTGCCTCGCGGAGGATGGCGGCTGCCCCCAGCGAGCGCACCCCGTGGTGGCAATAGCAGACGATCTGCGCGCCCGGACCGGGCCGCACCTCGTCGAGCCGGGAGGGCAGCTCGGGCAACGGGATCAGCGCATGGTCCGGCAGGCGCGCCAGCTCATGCTCCCAGCCCTGACGAACGTCGAGGAGCCAGACGGGCTCCCCCCTGCGGAGCTTGTCGGCGAGCTGCTGCGGCGAGATCTCCATCGGCCCGGCCTCGAGCGGAAGCGCGGCGGCGTTTACTGGGGCCGCAGCCGCTTGTGCATGGTGCGCCGGATGGTCTCGTAGCCGAGGTCCCTGAACAGGTCCCGGGCGCGGCGGTTGTTTCCCGCCACTTCCAGGGCGATCACCTCGATGCCGCGCTCCTTGGCCTCCTGCTCGGCTTTGTGCATCAGCAGCCGGCCGTAGCTCTTGCCGCGCGCCTGGCGCACGATCCCGAGCGTGGTGACTTGCAGGGTGCGCGTCCCGTGTCGGGGGTTGTCGCGCTCCGAAAGCCAGAGATGGCCCAGGTACTTTCCGTCGTCGCCCTCCAGGACCCAGAGCTGCGCCCCGGGGCGGCGAAACCCGTTGCGGGAGAAGCCCATCTTCACGTCGAGCAGCGCGGTGAACCGCTCCTTGAAGATGTCGCGCTCCTGTTCGGTGGAGTCGCCCAGCGAATCGAGCTGGGTCTCCAGCTCCAGCTCGACGAACGGGGACCAGTCTTTCGGGGCATATGGGCGGAGGTGAGGCATGGGCGCGTGTTAGCGAAATGTGGGCCGGCCAGCAAGGTGGGTCTTGCATCTCTCGTCGGTTTCCGCTTGAAGAGGCGTTCCGGTCCAGAGGAGGCGGCGTGGCACGCAAGAAGGGCAAGGGAACAGGGCAGAGCAGCGGGCAACCGCAGAAACCAGGTCCCGCGGGAGTCGGAGGTGGCGGCGGGGGCTGGGCGCCCCTGCGCGATTCCATCCGCCGCGACGTCGAGCAGGCGGTCTCCGCGCTCGCCTTCGCGGAGCGGCTGCACCAGAAGCTGGACACGCAGCGCCGCGCATTCCTCGATTTCCCCCGCGTGATGGAGCAGCTCCGCTCCGGAGCGGTGGAGCGCCTGACGGCCTCGCTCTCCCGCCTTTACGAAGGAGGTCAGGGCTTCGATCTCCAGCGCTTCCTCCGCGACCTGCCCCTCGCCCTCGGGCAGCTTGCCGTCGCGGACAAGAACAGGTCCCGGCCTCCTCCTTTGGACCCGCAGGCAGCGGCTGCGCCGGCGACCCCCACTCCGGCAGAACAGGCCACGCCCTCCGAGACCGCTCCCGCGGCGGAACCCGAGGCCGCGCCTGCCGCCGCGACCGCCGAGCCGGCCGCCCCGGTGAGCCCCCGCCTGGAGCTCCGCGCAAAGCTGCTCGCCGCGGCGCCGAATCTGGTCAAGGCGGCGCAGACCTATCGCCGCAACGTGGCGACGCTCCGTCGCGCCGCCGCCCCCCGCCGCTCTCCGGGACCGTGGCGCGCGGACCGCGAGGTCCTCGAGGAAGCCCGCCGCGCGGTCGAGTTCGTGCAAAAGCTCTATGACGCCTACGCGGATGCCTGGGCCGATCAGCCGCTGACGAAGGACCTGGGCGACCAGACGGCGGCGGAGCTCGATCGGTTCCTGGCCTGGACCCAGCTCGACCGGTACGTGGAGCTGGCCGTGCTCGCGTCCACCAGCGCCGCACGGCCGATCCGCCCGGGGCAGCAGGTCATCAGCGCGCGCAAGGAGACGGCGACGCCTCCGGAGCCGGTCACCGAAGCCTCCCCCGGGGCCGTGGTCTCCGACTCGCAACCGGGACCCGCTGGAGAGCCGGAGGAGGAGCGCGCCGCACCCGACGAACCGGCGGCCGCACCGGATCAATCAGCGGCTGAGCCGGAGCCCGGCCGGGCCTGATGCGCGCTCTCGCCGTCGCAGCGGCGATGGCGATCGCCCCTCTGCGGGCCCGCGCCGAGGAGTCGGGACCGTTTCACTTCCAGGCCACGGTCGCGACGCAAGCGCACCCTTCGTTCCAGGCGGCCTATTCGGGCAAGAACAGCCTCCGATCGGATTCGGAGTCGGCCACTTCGGTGGTGATGGATCTCTCCCTCACGTTGCGCCCCTGGGTGGGCTCGGAGCTGGTGTTCCAACCGGAGCTGGCCGGGGGACGCGGCCTCAGCTCCACGCTCGGCGTTGCCGCCTTCCCCAGCGGCGAGGTGTACCGCGTGGGCAACCCCGAGCCGACCATCGTGGTCGCGCGCGCCGCGCTGAAACAGGCCGTCGGTCCCCTGACCTTCACCGCGGG
>WNFS01003000.1_pt1 | contig 12755 bp, 14 predicted proteins | sample 5400141 | NCBI WGS metagenome assembly WNFS01 (sample SAMN13153358, study PRJNA577476) | soil metagenome | isolation source: 60 cm saprolite under Madrone tree | place: USA:California | collected 2016-06-14
CCAACTCGAACTTCGTGGGCTGTTCTACCGGCAGATCGGCCGGCTTCGCCCCCTTCAGGATCTTGTCCACATAGACGGCCGCGCGCCGGAACATGACGGCGAAGCTTGCCGCATAGGACATGAGGCCACCGGCTTCCGTATGTTCCCTGAACCCGTACATCGCGGGCAGGCGGTGCCTTGCCGCGAGGCCGGCGATCCCTTGTGCGTGACGAACGAATATAATGTCCGCCGGGACGAAGAGGGCGCCAGCGCGCTCTCTGGTCATCGCCGCGAATGCCCCCACTAGCTCGTCGGGACCCCGCGCCTCCAGGAGTTGGAGCTGCAGCCCCAATGCCCCGGCGGCGACCTCCGTCTCTCTCAATGCTGCCGCCTGCCAGACTGGATTGGCCGGATTCCAGAGGACGGCCACCGGGGAGGCCTTGGGGACCGTCTCCTTGAGCAGCGCGAGCTGTTTCCCGGACACATCGGCCAACATGGAGGACGGTCCTGTGACGTTGTCGCCCGGGCGCGCGAGGCTGGCGACGAGCCCACTCCCCAGCGGATCGCCCACGCCCACCATGACGATGGGAATCGTCCGGGTCGCACGCTTGGCTGCCAGGGACGCCTGCGTGACCACTGTAACGATGACGTCAACCCTGAGCCGGACCAGCTCCGCCGCGAGGTCGGGGAGCTGCTCGAACTTCCCCTCCGCCCATCGGGACTCAATGGCGATGTTCTGTCCCACCACCCAGCCAAGTTCGCGGAGGGCGTCGCGGAAGGACGCGAGGAAGGTCTCATCCGACGTAGCAGAGCCGGGCGATAGCCAGCCGACTCTCGAGAGCTTCCCGGTCTGCTGCGCCTGGGCGGCGAGCGGCAGAGCAAGGAGGCCGCCCGATACCAATGCGATGAAGGTGCGGCGTTCCATCACCTGATCCCTGCTCAACGCTGATTCAATTTCGTCAATAGGGCCCTTCAGCGGGCCACGCCCTCCGGGTTCTCTTTGCGCCTGCTGGAGCTCCTAACGTAGAGGACCCCCGGCCGCGCGCAAACGCGACCGGGGGCTGGCCCACTAACCCCCTAACCGACCAAGGTAAAGGAGAAGATAATTGGCCAAGACCAGCGTACCACCCAAGCCCGCTCCGGCGAAGAACCTGGCCGCAGCCCGGGGCCCGGTACGACGTGCCCGTCGCACGCCCAGTATCGTCTGGCTCCAGACATACCAAAGGCCGGGAGGGATCCCCGGCCTGTGCTTGTGGGGGGGGGGAAGGGAGGACTAGCTGCCGTCGCTCGTCACCACCCGGTTGCCGCCGCGCTCGGCTGCCTGTTTGAGGCGGGTCTGGGCACGCGAGAGAAGGACGGTCTCGTTGTGGCCGTCTCGCGGGAAGGAGACGAGCCCCATCGAGAGGGTGACGCTCCGCACGGGCTCGGCGGGGCCCGATTGGAAGGAAACGTTCTCGAGGTGAGCCCGGATGCGCTCGGCCACGCGCGCGGCGTCGGCGTCCGGTGTGTTCAGCAGCAGGATCGCGATGCCTTCACGGATGCGGGCGACCACATCTGTCGAGCGGAGGAACTGGGTGATCTTGCGCGCGAGCGCCTGCTGCATGGCCCCGTCGGGCTCGGGCCCCGTGCCATCCGGTCGCACCAGGCATACGGAGAAGAAGTCCTGGTAGCGGGTAGCGCGGGAGGCCTCCCGGGTCAGGAGCTGGTGGAAGGCTTCCTCGCCGAAGACGCCGCTTGACGGATCCATGAAGTCGGGCACGGCCTGTTCTCCTGTCCTCCCGGTCGTTTCCCCACCCATGACGCGGGCGGGGTGGGGAAGACAATACACGAAATCGGGAGGTTGGTGTGAGTACCTTCAACGGGAGGCAAAGGGGGCCAGGACGAGGCCGACGGAGTCCGTGATGAGCTCGTCCATGCTCTTGCGCCGGATGAGACGTCCCGTCTTGCAGTCGAGCTCCACGTCCACCGCCCGAAAGTCCTCGGCCGGCGGCTCCACGAGGAGCGGCTGGGTGTCCGCCACGCGGCGGATCTCGAGGCCCACGTCCCAGAACGTGGTGGAGCCCGAGACGGCCCGGCCCGCCCGTCTGCAGTGGGTCAGGGTGTCCTTCGCGAGTCGGGCGTCCACGATGACGAGCTGCTCGGCGCCGGCTTCGCGGGCCCGGCGAAGCGCGGCGGGCCGGTCCAATCCTTCGAGCGGGCGCGAGGAGGTGCCCGGAACTGTCGCCATGTCCACGGCCAGGATGCCCAGCCGTTCGAGACCCTCTACCACCGCGGCCTGGTAGTTCTCCGAGATCCGGTCGCGGTCGCGCTGGTCGAGCTCGGCCGGAACGGTGACGCGGACGAGGAGGGCCGGCCGGCGCACGGAGGCGGCGCGGAAGCCCGGCTCGCGGGAGGCAGGCGTACCGCCGCCCGCACAGCCCGATGCGGTGAGAAGCGCCGCCAGCAGCGCGGCATTCCACTTTTGGAACGGGCGGCGCCGCATGGCGGGAATGCTACATCATTCCTTGACCCGCGGCCGGACCGTGCCCACAATCGCCCCATGTCCACGACCGCCCGGTTCCCCACGATCACTCCCGAGGGGCTGGCGGCCCTCAGGGCGCGCATCGGCCGTCCCGTTCGCCGCCCCGAGGCGTACTTAGAGGTCGCGACGCGGGACGCGATCCGGCACTGGGCCCACGGCATCGGCGACCGGAATCCGTATTGGGCCAGTGCCGGTACGGCACCGCCCACCATCCTCTTCGCGATGGACCGGGTGGTTTCGGGATATGTCGGCGGGTTGCCCGGCATCCACGCCATGTACGCGGGGACCGACTTTCGCTGGCACCGCGTCATTCGGGAGGGCGACCGGATCGTCGGCGAGAGCGTGCTCAAGGATGTGATCGAGAAGCCCTCCGCGTTCGCCAAGCGGGCCATCCAGCAGGTGTACCGCACGACCTTCACCAACCAGCGGGGCGAGACCGTCTGCGAGGCCGACTCGTGGTGCTTCAGAACCGAGCGCGACACGGCACGGGAGCGCGGCAAGTACAAGGCCGCCGCGCCGAACCGGTACAGCGAGGACGAGATCGAGCGCATCGCCCGCGCATATCGCAACGAGGAGATCCGCGGCGCCCAGCCCCGTTTCTGGGACGAGGTTCACGTGGGCGAAAGCTTGCCGACCGTTTGCAAGGGCCCGCTGACCGTGACGTCCGTGGTGGCATTCGTCCAGGGATGGGGCAGCCTCTACGTGCGCGCGCACGGGCTGGCCTTCGACCTCATCGAGCGACACCCCGCGCTCGGCATTCCCAACGCGTTCGGGGTGCCCGAGCCGCCCGAGCGCGTCCACTGGGACGAGCCTTTCGCGCGCTCGGTGGGCGTGCCCGGCGCCTATGACTACGGTCCCGAGCGGGTGGCGTGGCTCGGGCACGTCGCGACCAACTGGATGGGCGATGACGGCCTGCTCAGGCGTCTCTCGGCTCAGGTGCGCCGCCACAACTTGATCGGCGACGTGACCTGGTGCCGCGGCATTGTGACCGGCAAGCGCGAAGAGGACGGTCTGTCGCTCGTGGATGTGGACCTCGTGGCCGAAAACCAGCGGAGTGAGATAACCGCCAAGGGCTCGGCAATCGTGGCGCTGCCGCGCAGGACGGAGCGGTCGTAGGTGACGCCCGCGGCAAAGGTGCTCGGCGAGTGGGCGGCGCGCCTCCGTGCCGAGGACATCCCGGCTGCCGTGCGCGACAATGCCGCCCTTCGCGTGCTCGACACGATAGGCTGCGCGCTGGCGGGAGCTCGCGAGGAGCACGCCCCCTCAGTCCTTGCGCTCGCGTCACGCTGGGGAGGCCCAGGCCTCAGCACCGTGTGGGGCACGACACTCACGGCCGCGCCGCCCCAGGCCGCTCTCGCCAACGGCGCCTTCGCCCACGGACTCGACTTCGACGACACCCACGCGGACTCGGTCTGTCACGCCTCGGCCGTCCTCGTGCCGGCGGTGCTGGCCCTCGCCGAGTCGGAGCGGCTCGACGGCCGGGACGCACTGACGGCCCTCGTCGCCGGCTACGAGGCCATGATCCGCATCGGCATGGCCGCTCCCGGGCGCTTTCACGAGCGCGGCTGGCACGCCACGGCGGTCTGCGGCGCGTTCGGCGCCGCGCTCGCCGCCGGAAAGTCCTTGGGCCTCGACGCGAGCAGGCTGACCGCCGCCGTCGGGATCGCGGGGAGCATGGCCTCGGGGGTGATGGAATTCCTCGAGGACGGCTCGTGGGTCAAGCGGCTCCATCCGGGATGGGCGGCGCAGTCGGGGATACAGGCGGCCGCGCTCGCCCAAGAGGGTTTTACCGGCCCTGCGACGGCGCTCGAGGGGCGACTCGGCTTCTACCGCGCCGCGCTGGGTGATGTGCCGGATATCGCGAAACAACTGAAGAATCTAGGGGATGAGTGGGAGACCGTGCGGAGCTCGTTCAAGCTTTATCCGTGCTGCCATCTCAACCACGCCTATCTTGACGCCGTGGCCAGTCTCAAGCGGACCGAAGGTCTCAGACCCGAGCAGGTAGAGGAAGTCGAGTGTCTCGTGCCCGCTGGGGAAGTGCCCATCGTCTGCGAGCCGACCACGGCCAAGCTTCGTCCACGGTCGCCGTACGACGCCAAGTTCAGCCTCGCATTCTGCGTCGCCGCGGCTCTGGTCGGCGATCGTGTGGGTATCGGCACCTTCAGCGAGGAGGGCATTCGCGAGCCGGGCGCTCTCGCGTTGGCCGCTCGAGTTCGATACACGGTAGATCCGAGCTCCCCCTATCCGAGAACCTTCCCCGGCTGGGTCAAGGTGCGGCTCAGGGACGGCAGGATGCTCGAGGCGCGCGAGGAGAGCCAGCGCGGGGGCCCCGAGATGCCCATCGCTCCCGATGAGGTGATCGCAAAATTCCGCGACAACGCAGCGCGTCTCATGCCGCCGGCCCGTGTGGACGCGCTCGAGAGCGCGGTTCTTGGGATGGAGCGCGCTCGGAACCTGGGTCCGCTCCTTGCCCTCTGCCGGACTGACTGAGCCTCCGATCCAGGAGGCGCAAGGCGCAGGTTTTCGCGGGCTTAGAGTTTTGCTTGCGCGTCCCGGCCATATCTGAGAGCATTAGAGTATGTTTCGGATAGTGTTGAGCGCCGCAGTGATGATCGCGCTGTCGCTCGGGGCCGCGGGGGCGGCCATGGCGCAGTCGGGCGTCGAGGTCGAGACGACGGCCCCGGCTCCGCCCAAGTTCGAGATCATCCGCCCCGAGGCCAAGGGCAGCGAGATCACGCGACCCAAGGATGCCGACATCTACCGCGGCGACCCCGTCATCAACTTCGACCCCGCCTTTATCGAGCCCTTCGCGAAAGAAACGGCGACCGGCCGCATGGGGCTCGCCGGGTGGGGCTCACCGGTGGGGGTCGTGACGCAAGATGGGCCGTCGAACATGCGGCAGCCCGGATGGCTGAGCTTCGGCTTCGCGATCACCTGGGGCGGACCCGAGCGGAAGCCCGCCATCGTACCAAGCGCCGCTCCCCGCTGAACTCGTCGCACCCAGCGAACATCCCGTGCCGCTCCTGAAGGGTAATCTCCACGCCCATACCACGTTTTCGGACGGCCGCCGTCCCGTGGCCGAAGTCATCGCGCGCTATCGCGAGATGGGCTACGGCTTCCTCGCCATCACCGACCACGAAAATCGCGTGGGCGACGACTACTGGTTCAACATTCCATCCGGCGACGACCGCCTGCTCGTCCTTCCGGGCATCGAGCTCGACTACCGGCCCCTGTCGCAGCACGTGGGCAAGGTCACCGGCGACCGGGAAACGCTCTACGTGCTCAACCACCCGGCGCGCTACGGTCTGAACGTGTCGCAGGTCCTCTACCGGATCGCGGAGATTACGGAAGCCGGCCTGCCGATCCACGCGGTCGAGATCACCGAGACGGGCGTCTACCAGGCCCAGCACGACGTGGACCGGATCCCGTTGCCCAAGATCGCCACCGACGACTCGCACCGCGACGACGAGTTCGGGCGCGCCTGGATCGAGGTGGACGCCGCGCGCAGCCCGGACGCGATCCTCCGCGCCGTCAAGGCGGGGGACTTCCGCGCGGGATTCGCCCCGTCTCCGGCGGCGACCGACGGGCGCGGCTTCGATTTGCTCGGGCTTTCCGACTAGCCGCGCGTGGTACTCTGGCGGACGCCATGCTGATCCGAATCGGCCACAGCCCCGATCCCGACGACGCCTTCATGTTCTACGCGCTCACCGCGGGCAAGGTGAAGGCGGAGGGCATCGAGGTCGAGCACGTGCTCGAGGACATCGAGTCGCTCAACCGCCGCGCGCGCACGGGCGAGCTCGACGTCACCGCCGTCTCGGCCGCGACCTACGTCATGGTGCACGAGCAGTACCGGATGATGGATCCGGGCGCCTCCATGGGCAAGGGCTACGGTCCCATCCTGGTCTCTCGGGAGCCGGTGGCGCGCGAGGACCTCGAGAAAAAGGTGGTCGCCATTCCAGGCAGCCACACCACGGCGGCGCTCCTGCTTCGGATCTACGTGGGCGACCCGCCCATCATCGAGGTCGCCTTCGACAAGATCCCGAAAGCCGTCCTCGAAGGGCAGGCGGATCTCGGGCTCCTGATCCACGAGGGGCAGATCACGCACCAGCAGATGGGCCTCGTCAAGGTGCTCGACATGGGACAGGAGTGGGAGCGCGAGACGGGCCTGCCGCTGCCGCTCGGCATCAACGTCATGCGCCGCGACCTGGGTGAGGCCGTGCACCGGAAGCTGTCGCAGGCGCTCCGCGACTCGATCGACTACGCCTACGCCCACGTGGACGAGGCGATCGAGTACGCGATGCGGTACGGGCGGGGGATCGACAAGGAGACCTGCAAGAAGTTCGTCCTGATGTACGTCAACGACTACACGAAGCGCCTCGGTCCCGACGGCAAGGCCGCCCTCGAGCGCCTCTACGCGCTCGCCCATGCCCGGAAGCTGATCCCGGCTATCCCGCCAGTCGACCCGATCTAGGTCGGGCGGCTCAACCCGCGCATCTCCCCCGGGCCACCCGCTGATCGTAGACAGGCGGGAGATAATGTCTCTGGCATCCATCGTCAGGAAAGGGGCCCAATCGTGCCGATCACACTGCCGCAATCAGTGAAGAAGCTCCTGCAGGACAAGGCCTACGGGCACGTGGTGACATTGAACGAGCGCGGCAACCCGCAGGTCACTATGGTGTGGATGGACGTGGACGGTGACGAAGTCCTCTTCAACACTGCGGAGGGGCGAAAGAAGCCGCAGAACCTGCGCCGCGATCCCCGCATCACCGTCTCCGTGCAGGACCACCATGACCCCCAGGCCTACGCGGTCTTTCACGGCAAGGCTCGGGTGACGGAGGCCGGGGCCGACGATCAGATCGACAAGCTCGCCAAGCGATTTCTGAACGTCGACAAGTATCCGTTCCGCCAGCCAGGGGAGAAGCGATTGATCGTCCGTATCAGCGTCGATCGCCTCGCCGGCTTCGGTCCGAAAATGCAACCGTGGTCGTAGGATAAAGACAATGAGCGCCTCACAGCTTGGCCGTGGCTTCGTGGCCGGTGTGCTCGCGGTGCCGGTCTTTCACCAGATCCTTCTTTGGATACTGCATGCCGCCGGCATCGTGCCGATTGCGCCGTTCAACATGGCGCCCACCAAGCCTCTCGGCATCCCCGAGGTGGTCTCGATCTCGTTCTGGGGTGGTGTCTGGGGCATCGTCTTCGCCCTGACCCTGCCGCGGTGGTTCAGCGGCACGGCCTACTGGATCGCGGCGCCCGTCGCTGGCGGGTTGGCCCTGACGCTGGTCTTCATGATCGTCGTCTGGCCGCTGAAGTTCGGGGGATTTCCGCCGAACGCGCTGGGACTGTTCATCATCGGATTCCTGCTGAACGCCGCCTGGGGTATCGGCTGGGCCCTTTTCCTTTACGGGCTCGAGCGGATGTGGAGCCGCTAGGCGGAGCTAGTAGACCTTCAGGATCTCGTAGTCGGTGGTGCGCTGGACGGGAGTGAAGCCCGCCTCACGGATCAGCGTGACGATCTCGTCCACGGTCGTCTTGTTGACGTAGTCCGCGGCGGCGTGGACGTTCTCCTCGAAGAGCGTGCCCCCGAAGTCGTCCGCCCCCCAGTGGAGCGCGATCTGTCCCGCCCGCTTGCCCTCGGAGAACCACGAGGCCTGCACGTGCGGGAAATTGTCGAGGTAGAGACGGGAGGTGGCGAGCATCCGGAGATACGCGTTCGGGCCCTTGTAGGTCTTGATCCATTTCTCGAGGAGCGTGTTGCCGGGCTTGAAGGACCAGGGCACGAACGCGGTGAATCCGCCGTGCTCGTCCTGGAGCTCCCGGATCGAGGCGAAGTGGTCGAGGATGTCCTCCGGCGTCTCGACGTGGCCGTACATCATCGTCGCGGTGGACGTCGAGCCAGGCTTTGGGCCCGCCTTTCTTGGGCTCGATGCGCTTCCGCACGCGCTCAGAGAGGACCTCCGCGCCGCCACCGGGTAGGGTGGACTGCCCAGCCGCCTTGAGGCGCGCGAGCACCTCGGTCATGGCGAGTCCCGAGACGTCCGCCATGGTCATGATCTCGGAGGCCGTGAAGAAGTGGGGCGTCACCTGGGGGAAGCGGCGCCGCGTCTCAGTCACGAGCGACAGGTAATACTCGAGGGGCAGAGCGGGATTGTGCCCGCCCTGGAGTAGCACCGTGGTCGCACCGCCCCTGGCCGCGGACTCGACCTTCTCCAGCACCTGCTCGACCGTGAGCGTCCAGGCCTCGGCGTCGCCGGGCCTCCGGTAGAAGGCGCAGAACTGGCAGTCGGTGATGCAGACGTTGGTGTAGTTCGGGTTGGAATCGATGACGAAGCTGACGTGCTTCTCGGGATGGAGCCGGAAGCGCGCTTCCTGGGCCAGCCCGCCCAGGTCGAGGAGCGGGGCCTCGGTCAGCATCCAGAGCCCCTCTTGCCGGTCGAGTCGCTTGCCGGCTTCCGACTTGGCTCGGATCTCCGCCAGCACGCGCTAGTTCCAGACCTTGACCACGTTGTAGAGCGCATCGCGCTCGACGGCGACCTTGCCCGCGTCGCGGATCATCCGCAAGATCTGCTCCTGCGCCAGGCCGGGCGGGCTCTCGGCCTGCGCCATGTGGGCGATCTTCTCGTCCTCCAGCGTGCCGTTGACGTCGGAGGCGCCGAAATGAAGCGCGACCGAGGCCGTCTCCTCCCCGATCATGACCCAGTACGCCTCGATGTGAGGGAAGTTGTCGAGGAGGAGGCGCGAAGCCGCGATGGTGCGGAGGTCGTCGGTGGGCGGCGTCTGGCGCGGCACGAGCTTCGTGGTGCCGACCTGATAGGCCAGCGGGATGAAGGTGAGGAAGCCGCCGCTCCTGTCCTGCTGCTCGCGCAGTCGCAGGAGATGCTCGACCCGCTCCGCCATGGTCTCGATGTGGCCGTAGAGCATGGTCGCATTGGTCTTGATCCCGAGCGAATGCGCAATGCCGTGGATCTCGAGCCAGCGATCGGCATCCGCCTTGCCCGAGTAGTGCAGCTCCTTCTGAAGGCGCTTCGAGAAAATCTCCGCCCCGCCGCCCGGCATCGAATGGAGCCCCGCCTTCTTGAGCCGCGTCAGCGCCTCTCGCGGCTCGATCTTCCACCGCCGCCAGAGGTAGTCGATCTCCGCGGCGGTGAACGCCTTGATCTGGGTCTCGGGCCGGGCGGCGTGGATGGCTCCGATCATCCGCTCGTAGTAGTCGAAGGGCCAGTCGGGATGGTGGCCGCCCACGATGTGCGCCTCGCGGGTGCCCGGCTTGATCATGTCCAGCACGTCCTCGATGGAGTTCTCGAAGGCGCCTTCTTCGCCCTTCTTTCGCGCGAAGTCGCAGAAGGAGCACGAGAGCACGCAGACGTTGGTGGGGTTGACATAGCGATTCAGGACGAAAAAGACCTGCTCGCCGTGCCGCCGCGATTTGGCGAAATCCGCCATGCGGCCGAGGCCGTGGAGGTCCTCCGTTTCGAAGAGGAGTTGACCGTCTTCACGCGAGAGCCGGACGCCGTTCCGGACCTTGTCCCAGACGGAAGCGAGGCGGGGGTCACGGAGGAGCAGGGAACCGGGTGCGGCAGCCAGCATGATCACCCTCTGCGAGAGTTTAGACATCGGCGGGTCAGGCCGATTCTAGGCGAAGGCCCCCGCACGGTCAAGTTTCCGGATGCCGTCGAGACTCTCCGCCCTACTTGATCGCGCCGACGGTGAAGCCGGCGATGAAGCGGTCAAGGAAGAAATTGTAGAGGACCGCCAACGGTATGCTGGTGATGAGGCACGCGGCCATCAACGAGCCCCAGTAGTACACGTCCCCGCGTACGAGGGCGACGGGGACGCCCACGCTGACGGTCATTCGCTCCACGGACGAGATGAAGGTCAGGCTGTAGACGAACTCCTGGATCGTGAGCGTCAGGGCGAAAATCACGACGGTCAGCAAGCCCGGCACCGCCAGAGGGAGGACCACCCGGGTGATCGCGCTGAGCCGGCTGCAGCCGTCCACCATGGCCGACTCCTCCACCTCCTTCGGCAGCGTCTTGAAGAACCCCATGAGGAGCCACGTACAGAACGGCACCGTGAAGGTCGGGTAGATGAGCACGAGTGCCCAGAGCTGGTTCTGCAGACCCAGCAGCGCCACGAGGCGCGAGAAGGGAATGAAGAGAAGGGTCGAGGGCACGAGGTACGTCAGGAAGATCCCGATGCTGAGCCGCTCGCCCCAGCGCCCCGTCAGCCGAGCCAGGCTGTACGCCGCGGGTACCGCAAGGAGGAGCGTGATGGCGACCACCAGCGTGCCCACCCAGAGCGTGTTGAAGAGCCAGGTCGGGAAGAGGGTGCTGCCGAACAGGATCCGCAGGTGGATGAGCGTCGGCGGCTGGTTGAAGATGAATGGGTTGTGCGCCGTGTTCGAGGCGCCGACGTAGAGATCGCTGTTCTGTTTGAAGGCGGTGATGAGCATCCAGTAGAAAGGAAAGATCGCGAAAGCGGTGAAGCCGAGGATCACGAGCCGGTGGCCCACCTGGGCCAGCGCGCGCTGCACGGGTCCGCGCCGCATGCTAGCTCACCTCGGCCCGCCGCGAGACGCGCAGCATCACGATCGCCATCACGACCAGGAGCGGCACCAGGAAGATCGCGACCGCCGCCCCGCGTCCCACGTCGCCGCCGAGCACCCCCTCCTGGTAGGCAAGGCTCGCCAGCACGTGGGTGCTGTTGTACGGGCCGCCCCGGGTGAGCAGGTAGACCACGTTCATGTCGGTGAAGGTGAAGACCACGCCGAAGAGAACCGCCACGGTCAGGATGGGCAGCATCATCGGTAGCGTGATCTGGAATGCCTTGGCAAACGGCCCCGCGCCGTCGATATCGGCGGCCTCGTGGACCTCGGACGGGATCGAGGTCAGCCCCGCGAGCAGGATGACCGTGGAGAAGGGCAGCAGTCGCCAGACGTGCACAGTGATGATGGCGACCATGCCGAGGGAGGGGTCGCCGAGCCAGTAGTACCACTGGCCGGGCCCGAGCCAGCCCACGACCTTGAGCATCCAGTTGATCACGCTGAAGGTCGAGTCGAAGATCCACAGCCACCCGAGGGTCGCGAGCGAGATGGGCGCCGCCCAGGGCATCAGGATCAGGAACCGGACGAGGAGCTTGCCGCGGAAGTTCTTGAGCAGCGCACGGGCGAGAATGTTGCCCATGACGATGACGAGAAGCTGCGAGACGAACGTGAAGATGAAAGTGTTGCGGAGCGCCCGCTGGAACACCGGGCTCACCAGGACGTTCTTGAAGTTTTGCAGCCCCACGAAGGAGAAGTCGAGGCTGCCCGCCGAAGAGTTGGTCAGGCTGAGGAACAGCGCGAGCAGGAATGGCAGAGCGACCAGCAGGAAGATGTACGCGAGCGCCGGCGCGAGGAGGAGCTTCCCCAGGCGGCGGTCACGCCGCGACAGGGTGTCGACGGCCTTCTGGGATGCCGGGGCGAGAGCGGCTTCTAGGGTGTCCATAGGTCCCGTCAAACGCAGGCCGGCAGGGAGCGCCACCGCGGCCCCCTACCGGCCTGGATGCGGTCGTTGACGCCTGCCGCTACCGGTCCTTCGAGCCCCCGGCGACCATCCCCTTCTTCCGCCACTTCGTGAAGATCTCCTTGGTGCGGTTGCTCGCCTCGGTCATGGCGTCCTTCGGTGAGAGCGCGCCCGTCGCCGCCTTGGCGAACATGTCCGTGATCACGTAGGTGTCGAAGATCTCGCCCTCGGCCGGATTCGCGTAGCCGGGATAGCCCAGGTTGGTGGACCACGGGATGGACTTGGCGAGCAGCGCCAGCTTGTCCGCGGGCTTGGAGCCGAACGGGTCGTTGTTGCACTGCTTGGAAATCCACGCGGCGCCGGACTCGAACTTCTTGCTCATCGGGGTACCGGGGTCGGCGGCCGCCCCGTAGAAGGACGGGAAGTTGTAGAGCTTGCTCGCGAGCATCGAGTCTCGCGAAGCGTCGATCAGCGCGACGAGGAACTCCTTGGCCGTGTCCTGGCTCTTGGAGAACTTCCAAACCACGTAGCCGCTCATGACGTGCTCGGAGGCCAGCATGATGCCCGTGGGGCCCTTGAGCGCCGGCACGAAGAAGTAGTTCTCGAGCACGGGCAGGTTGTTGTCCTGCGCTGTCCGGTAGGCCGAGATCGAGTTGAGGATGTAGGACGTCTCCTGGGCGTTGAAGGCCTGGTTGTTGGAGGCGGCGTTCCAGGACAGCACCGCCTGGGTCATGCCCACCGAGTACAGGCGCTTG
>WNFS01006015.1_pt1 | contig 12751 bp, 4 predicted proteins | sample 5400141 | NCBI WGS metagenome assembly WNFS01 (sample SAMN13153358, study PRJNA577476) | soil metagenome | isolation source: 60 cm saprolite under Madrone tree | place: USA:California | collected 2016-06-14
ACGATGGACGGTCGCACAGCCGGCAGCCCGGACAACGCCCAGGGCACCTCTTTTTTCATGATCAACGATAGCGGCACCTACTTCATCAAGAAATTGCCGTCGGTCGATCCGCAGACCGCGCTCACACCGCAGGCATTGATCGACCGGGCGCGCCTCGCCAAGGTCACGGTATTGGACCGTCGGATCGACACCGGGGATCGCGACTTTCCTGCCTATCTCGACTCCAATCGGTTCCTGTCAAACCTTCCAGGGACCACCATCTTCTTTCCGATCGTCGATCTGTCTCATCAGTACATCAACGGTCTGATGTACCTCCTGACACAGCCGAAGGGACACCGGCCGACGCTTGTGGACGATCGAAATTTCTATCGAAAGGCCGGTGTCGACAAATGGGTTCGCAAGGGTTTTCTGAATTCGGAGATCAAGATACCGCTGGGCGCGATCGGTACGCTGCGGACGCAAATCGAAGCAGACCTGCTGCTCCAGAATCTCACATTGGTGGCGGACGCGATGGGGCTAGGCGCCTATATTCACGGCTCAATGAGCCCGCCCGTGCTCCTTGGCGACCCGAAATTCTCCGCCCAATATGGTAAAATGCTGGGATTCGAATTTGCAATCCCGCCGTTCAAGCTACTCGACATTGTTCGCTGGCAAGTCCTGTTGCCCAGCCTCGCCAATCTGCGCGCGCATCCCATCGGACTCCAAGTCAATGGTGAACACCTGTTGAAGGCAAAATGCCCGCCCTACTACGCCTCAATGAGAGCCGCTGTCGAGGAGGTCATCGCGAGTAAATTCGGGCCCCGTGGCGTCTACAAGAATAGTGCCGTGTTCGCGCAAATCTACAAGGATCAATATGGCGCGGCATATCTGACGGAGGCCAGCGACTACAGGAGCGAGGTGATCGACTGCGCCATCGACATTTGCACCTACATCTACGAAACGCACGGGCGATTTCCGGCGCATGTGGACGCGATCTACGTTCCCGGCGTTTGGTTGCAGGTGCATCACGCCGACATTGAATATTACGACAAATACTTTCGCAACGGGCTCACCGATGCCCATCGCCAGCATGACGCACATTGGCATTAGCTTGAAGCAGACCGCAAAAAATTAGCTGTAACCTACCGCTGAAGCGGGATTCTGTTGGCGGCCAACTTATCCGGACATGGGAGTCCTTCGATGTTCACGATCGCGCTGGGCTTGGCCGCTATTACATTCCTTCTATGCCTTTTTTCGACACCGCGCGCACATATTTCGCGCTTTACACGTGCTGTCTGGGTTTGCCGCATCAGCGCGATTAGTGCCGGACTTGGGACGCTGCTGTTCGCCCGCGCCCCGCCGGCGCGCGATCTCTTTGTGGAGGTCAATGCCGGCGCGCTGTACTGGACCATGTTTTTCGCTCTTGTTTTGGCCTGGGCCCTTTGCGTGCACTACGCCGCAAGGAAGGCGCTCGAACAACAGGCATGGGCTGCCGGAAGTCATTCCCTGCCGCTTGGGAAAAATATCGTCGCGCCGCTCAAACAGCAATTCGCGTTCATCGGAACCTGGTTGCCAAGATTACTCGGCCTTGCCTGCTTCGTCGCTGTCGGCTGGGGTGTTGTCGGCGCTGAGACAACGTCCGTTTTGATGGATGCCGGGAGAGAGGCCGTCCATTCATATTTCCCGGCTCTCGAAGCAGCAACCGTCGCGGCTGCGGTGTTGTTTCTGGTGATAGCTATCGTTCGGCGCCTGTACCGTACCCCATTGATGGTTCTTCTAAGGGGAGATCCGGACGCAGTGATAGCGGAGCCAAGTCCAATTTGGTTTTTGGAGTTTCTGTTCTCCCCTCAGCAACGTGCGACGCGCGCCGCGCTCTACGGCGGTGTAAAGGCCGACTGGATCGCGATCGTGATCGTAACCGTCGTGGTTCTGTGCTTTGTGGCATCCATGTTCGCGCCTTTGGCATTCGGATATTTGGTGCCGCGCGCATGGTTCGTTCCGGTCGTGCTAGGGTTGCCCGTGTTTCCGCTTGCCATCGTCACCGCATTCTCACACAGGTTGCGCTTTCCGATCTTTTTGCTGCTCACACTCGTGTTCGGCTATTTTGCCATTCTGGCACCGTCCTACCACAATGCCAGAACAACTGTCATAAGCGCGACGGGCGCGAGCGCAAGACAGATCAAGCTCAAGGAGGCTCTGGATCGATGGGAGCAATCGAATTGTAAGCCCGGTGGATCGAGCAGAGGGGACTGTGGACGATATCCAATAATAGTCGCGCTGGCGGGGGGTGCGAGCCGCGCGTCATTTCTGAGCGCAACAGTCCTTGGGGACATCCTGGATACGACCCGCGGAGATCCGGCCTTCCACGATTTTGGGGCGCAGACGTTCGCGATCTCCGGGGTATCCGGCGGCTCGGTTGGCGCGGCAGTGATCCGCTCTGCTCTCGTGGACGCCGCAGCTGACGGCAAAGCACCGTGCCAGAGCACTGATGCGCTCTGGTACGGTTTCCAAGGTGGGGGCTCTTTCAGCCGGTTCTCCATACAACGCGTGCAGCAAGACTCATGGAAAACCTGCCTTCAGAGCCTTACAGCAGGCGACTTCTTGTCGCCCGCCGTGCTGGGATTGGCATTCCGCGATCCCTGGAGCGGCTTTGTTGGGCTAGCAGAGAAGCTCGGGATCGATAGCGACGATCGGGCCGCTTTGCTCGAGCGGGCTTTCGAAGTCCGATATGCGACATTGCTCGCAGAACCCAAGAGTTTCGCCTCACGATTAGGGACGATGATCGGGTCAGATCCAGAGCTCGCAAACCGCCGCGGTCTCGCGAGACCGCTGGGATACACCGCCACAGCGACGCGATGGATGCCGTTGCTTCTGCTTAACGCCACGTCGGTCGATACCGGCCGGCGGGTGATCGCTTCAGAGCTTCAGCCCACCTATCCCGACGGCAACGGGCAGGAGCAGCGCGTTTTCCCCGAAGCCTACGACCTGTTCGAAGAGCTTCCTCAGCGCGACATTCCGTTGTCTACCGCAGCAATCCTTAGCGGCCGATTCCCTGTCATCTCACCCTATGGGGCGCTTCGGAGCGACGATCCATGGCGTCCGTCGGAACGCGCCGTTGACGGTGGCTACTTCGAGAACGACGGCGTAACCACGGCGCTTCAGCTTGCACTCGCGATCAGGCAGCTTAGGCCAGAGATGAATCCCGTCATATTGCATGTAACCAACGATCCAGTTCAGCGTGCCGGAGACAATGTCTCTTATGGCGGCATGCTCGCTCAACATGAGCCACCTGCGGCGGCGCCTCGGAAGGCTCGATGGTTCGAGAGCCTGATCAATCCAGTTACGGCGCTTTTCGGAACACGCAGCGGCCACGCCGCGCAGGCCGTTGAAGCGGCTCGCGCAGCCGAAGGAATCAAATATGTTCGCTTTCAGGTCTTCGATACGGCCCCGCAACCGGCGCAAGGAGCCCCCACGGGGTGTCATCTACAGGAGGAAGCGCCTGCGCCTTCGGGGAGGATAACGCCGATAGACGACGTTTCAATGAGCTGGTGGCTCTCGGGCGCGGTTCAAGAGTACCTTGATCGGCAGCTCTGTCATCAGTCGAACAAGGAAGCCTGGGCCAAACTGTCAAACTGGCTCAAAAGGGCAGATGAACGGGTGAAGCGCCTAACCCAAGGTTTTCGCTCTAACTTTCCTCGGCGGCCCCTGTTGGAAGTCTCGCAGAAAGTCGCTGGGTGCCGCACGGCAAGCGCACGTCGGCAGGACGTTCATGCGCAGAGTTTGGTTCGACTGTATTGTTGACGCGGATAGCGCACACTGCGCAGATGGAGCGCCTACGACCGCAGCTGCGCGCGTGTCAAGTGCGACGAGACCCCCGGAAGTGTGAGAATTTTTCGACAGAACCGCTGATTAAGTGTCAGCGGTTCTGTTAATCGGCGTCGCAAACAGTATCCAACACCTGCGTATGCCTGCCTCATTCGCCTTCTACAATGCGCAAGCTCCTCACCGCACCAGCTTCGCACCAGAAACGACCTCAACAACGCGCAACGAATGCGATCGATCTTGAACGAAAGCCCAAGTCGACCTTTTCTCCCCCGCTCAGAACGGTCTGGTAGCAGGTTCAAGTCCTGGCGGGCCCACTAGCCTCCGCTCGCGAAACGAGGAAGGCTGCCGCGCCGAAGCCCAGAGGCGAAGGCGGACTGCTCGGCCCGCGAGCTGCGGCTCGGCAAGCCACGCATGACCGTCAAGGCGAAGCGTGTCCGCCGCAACTAGCGAAAACGAGACGGACTGCCGGAGCGGCCTCGAGGGACCGCCGCACCAACTATCCGAAGAGGTGTTGTTGACCGTACTCATTTTGGCCAAGGAACACGATACTTGATAGACGAGCTGACAAAAGACTTGTTGGTCCCGGTTCGCAAATTTGGAAAGCATAGCACAGAAAGGGCTGACCTACGAAGGTTAGAGGAGCCGCAAGTCGGCGTCGCACCCCAAATTGCTTCGGTCCGCTCCGACGACCGGCCCACGATCTCCGCTTGGCGGGCACGACGAACGCAGCGCGAACGGAACCACCTTCGGTGCCGAGTCCGAAACCGCGTCAGCTATAGGTCATGGTCTCGTCCGCCGAAAGGGCAATGGCCTTGATTGGAAAGAACGCTTTGACGCCAATCCTTCGGATAACCGCGTCGAAGACAGTGTGAAAATAAGACTGAGCCCGGTGACGCCCGGCATGCCTGCGAACACAGTCTTCCGAGCGACTGGCTCAACTTCCCACCGGCACCGGTCGAGACTGCGATCGGAAGCACACCGAGAATGAACGGGAAGGGTGCTGTGCACGTCTGCCCAGTGCGACCCGCAATTGATAACCTGAAAACCTTCGGCACTTGTGGTCCCCGATCTCTCCCGACATTGTGGCTAAGCGAAAAGCCGTTTCACGATAGGTCAACTGGCGTGACCCAAATCCTCAGTCCTTCGACAGCCACCGATTGGTTGCCACTGACTTTTGCGAGCCAAGTCGCTGAGACCAGGCTCTAGTGCGGGAATGAAATCGATGTCACTCTGGGCTCTGCTAAGACATTTTCGATAAGTCACAAATTTGAGGTTTCCATGATTGACAACGAGAGTGCGAAGGCGCCGCGCATTGAACTCAACTGGGCAGCTTCCAAAACCACCGGAGGGATCAGCGAAATAGCCGTGCTATCGCCTATTAAAAGGGGCTGCGTCCCCGGCGAACGGCGCACTTATGAAGAACGCCTCGCTTTTACCATCGACAATCTCGCGGATCGTCATCGACAAGGTCTTCCAACCGAACTTGGCAGACTACCCGCCATCCATTTCGGCCACATGATCATCATTCGGCCCGACCAGTATCTGCTTTATTCCGACGTCAAGGGCATCGACTACTATCCGCCGGACGAACGACCTGATGGCGTCGATGGTCGCATACCCCGGCCGATCGATGACTACGTCGAGCGCTCGCCCAAAAAAAGCGATCAGCCGAAATTGCGCTCGTTCCTCCTGACCCTCGTCGAGTTTGACGGCGACTTGAAGACTTACATGCGCGATGTCGCGGAATTTCTCGCTCGCGACTTTGATCGGGTTTTCGAGAATTGCGAAGATTATCCAACGACACTCAATTTTGAACCTTTCTGGCGCTGGATCAAACGGTACCAAATCAATACCAACCTGCTTTACGGATCATATTCGAATCTTTCTACAGTCCACATCAAGCAACTCGAGGATTTCAAGCGACGTTTCGATGCGCTCGTCGCCCGGATCTACTCTCCTACCGGCTTGCGCGTGAGATCCGTCGAAGAGCTGTTCGACGATTTCCTTCGGCAAAGCCAGCAATACGCCCGCAACTTCCCGACGCCCGGCGGAATATTCGAAACGGACCAGAGCTAAGGGAGGCAAACGAAAAATGACCAATCAAGCGCCTTCCGCCCGCGAAGAGACCCGCAGTAACGCTCAGGCCCATATTCTCAAGGCCTCAAAATTCAAGATCGGAAAAAAGCAAGTACCGCGAAACTGGTCGTTATTCTTCTTCTTTCGCATCCTCCCGCAAGCGGAGTTCGATGCGATGATGGGACGTATGAAAAATGCCACGTCGGGAGATGCCGAGGTCGACAGTTCGGTAGCGAAGCGCGATCTCTGGCTAGACTTCGCAGAGCCTGCGCTTCTGAATGCCGGCCTCGTCGAGCAACGCTTGGCATATCCGCTGCCACCCGAGCCGGACGCACCGCCACCGGAGCCGGACGCACCGGCAAAGGCCTTTCTGAACTGGCTCAAGGCGATCGCATCCGCCGACAAATCCGGCATCTCGAATACGGCAGCTGCCGTACTGAAAGCGTTCAACTTCGCACCCAGAGAGTCTCCACCGGGCAAGTCGGCGAATGGATCTCGAGAAACCAAGCCGACGAATCTCGATTGGAGAGATCCAATTCAATGGATGCAACAGCAATTTAGACTGAAAACCCTGGATGTCGATTTGCTTCAGCAGTTGATCGGTGTTTATACCGAGCCCGACAAGTTTGCCGGCATCCTGCAACCGGTAAAGGAGAAAGCGGCAACTGCCGTTCCGGATCCCGTGTTGGGGCCGCTCTCGCACGTGACGCTGTACGAGATCCTACGTCAATGCGCCCCCGCAATGATGAACCCCGGGGGTTCGGGGGAACCATCGCCGGGAATCGTTCGCGGCGAGGAGGCTGGCGATCCGAAGGACATCGAGGACAGCACACCGATCAATATTGCCTTTACCTATTCGGGTCTGGCTGCCCTCAAGATGAATCGTACCACGCTAACGTCTTTTCCAGACGCATTCAAACAAGGAATGGCAGCGCGCGCACAACGCCTGCACGACACCGGTCCAAGTGCTCCTGATGACTGGGAGGGTGAGTTAGGTCTACCCAGCGTCCATGGTTATTTCACAGGTGGCTTTGCATTAAACGAGGACAATGCCGCTAACGAGTCCTACTGGAAAGCGATGCGTCGTGATGTCGAAGCATTCAACGATCCTGTGAACGAGAAAGGTCAGATACTTCGTTTCGGATTTCGTATGCTGTTCCGCCTGTTCGGCCTGGAGATTTTGCATATTGAACTTGGCCAATATCCCTATGAGGTCGACAAAGATGGCGCGGTAATAGTGCTTCAACATCGGTTGGAGCATTTTGGTTTTCGCGATGGTCTGAGCCAGCCGTTTGTTGACATGGGACTCGGCGACACGCTGCCAGGAGGCGGCATTCCGAGCCGCAATCAAACGTGGACACCAGTCGCGCCGGGAGAAATCTTCCTCAGCATGCCGGACGAAGGCGGCGAGACTCAATCGCTGCCGATCAACAAAAGTCTCAGGCTCGGTTCGACGTTCCTCGTATTTCGTAAACTTCAACAGGACGTTATCGGCTTTCAATCCTTTCTCAGCCGACAGCGCCCCAAGGATCAGGACGCGCAAAAGGCGCTCGCCGCGCATATCGTCGGACGGTGGCCCAACGGCATGCCCCTGATACTCTCACCTAACCACGAACATTTGGTTGATGAGCGGACGGAGGCCGCGCTAAACGCCTTCCGCTACGCTGCCGACGACCCGCTTGGAAGAAAATGTCCGCTCGGTGCGCATATTCGCCGAGCCAACCCGCGCGATATCGGCGGCCGTGACGAGGTCCGGCGGCATCGCATTCTGCGGCGCGGGATCAGCTACGGTGGCCCGCTCCTGAAAGAAGACGCTCTGAATGATGGCGAGAGGCGAGGACTGCTCTTTATCGCCGCGAACTCCCGTATAGAGGAGCAATTTGAAGTCATTCAGGCGAATTGGATCAACGGTGGGGAGTTTCTGGGCCAAGCCGGGCTGGGACGATGTCCCTTGACCGGAGATCACAGTGGTGCTGTGTCGGATAGCTTCCTGGAAGCGGGCGCATCGGCGCCCGTCACCGGGTTGCCGCGCCTCGTCACGACTCGCGGCGGCGACTACTTTTTCGCGCCAGGCATCCAGGCCCTCAGGGAGATTGCAAACGGCGAGCGCTTCGCCCCGGAGAAACGCGATATTCCTTTTGCCGGTTTTAGCATGGGAGATGCAAAAACGCCCTGCTTGTTCGACCCCGATCGATTGCAGCGCTACGGGCAAATTATCCTTAAAGATGACGCCAAAACGGCGATCCACATCGAATTGGACGTTCCTCCTGACTCTGATGATGGCTCGCTCAAGAAGCTCTGTTTTGTCGGCCGCTATAACGATGTCAAAGCCGTCTTGAACAACCTGAAGCAATCTAAGGAACTGGACCAACCCAAGGAGCTGGCCTTTTCGGTTCGGCAATACACGCGAACGGGACGGGAGATCACGCGGGGATTTGATATGATTGTGGGCACCGACGATGTCGGGCCGACCCAATCTGCACGCGAGCGGCTTCGCAAAATCCTCTACTTGGCCTGGGAGACACTTGGTCGAGCGCACGACCCATACCGGCGCCCCGACGTTGTTCTGTCCGAAGTTGTACAAGTCATAGCGAAGTCCGCTTCAAATGATGCACTGCGCCGAACGGCACAGGACCGGCGCATCGATCTCGTGAACGATCTCGCAGCTCCGGCCACCTTCGCGGTCATTACCGACTTATACGGAATCACGGCGCCGGATTGGCTGACCGAACTTGCCGCCTCTCTACGCTTTGCTCATCAGCATATCGGCGAGCTGCCGCCCGAATGGATCGCCACGTTGATCGGCAAAGAACCGGACAATCGGGGCTTGGCCACAATTCAAATCTGGTCGGCCCTAATTCTCGCTGACCTGATCGGAAACGTCCAATCGCTGGGGACCCTGCATATCTTGGCCCGTCAAGCAGGCTCTGAAATGCTTAACTATTTGGACAACGTTATCTCGCTTGCCCTGGCCTCCCCGATCCGCTCGTCGAAGACCCTCCTGGGCGCGCTTGTAGAGAATGAAAAAAGCCCAGAAATAGAAAAGCTCTATCAGAGCTGTAACTCATGCGGTGGAAGCGATTGGAAGTCTCTTTATTACCACGACGTCAGCACGGTCCTGCTTGAGATTATCGGCACCACTATGGCTAGTATTCCGCAGGCCTTCGCCTCAGTCATGGGAGGATTGTTCAAGTTCCGCCTCGATTTGGCGGCTCTCGTGCAAATGCCCGTCGATTCAGGCGAGAATATATGGTCCCATATCATCTACGAGGCCGACCGGCTCAATCCCACCTTGGGCGTGCGGATGCGGTACTGCGAGAAAGACACAAAGCTAGGCAACGCTATAATAGAGGCAGGCGAATGGGTCGCAGCGCTGATCGCCGCGGCCAATCTCGACCCGCGCGTCTTCCCCGAGCCGCTTCGCTTCTCGCTCGACCCGAAGATTCGAAAGATCGAAGACTACTTGTTATTTAACGAGCAAGAGAGTCCGCGAGCTTGCTGGGGACGGGATCGCGTGGCGATGGTTGTTCTGCAGGAATGCCTGATGGCTGCGAGCCGGCTGCAGGGGTTGCGCCGGCTAGCGGGCAAAGGTGGCGAGCCCTCGAAACTTGCCGGCGTTACGACTAGCTTGCCGGCGCGCTTCACGCAGGTCGCTTCAAAGCAGGCTGCGCCGTGATCGGGGCCATAGCCCAGGCTACCATGCCGAACTGTTCGCAGATTGCTCCTTGTTCAACGAGGTCCCGATCAATGCGCAGGTCGTCGGGCGCCATCTCCGCGAGCAAGCAGGCTCGCAGACCAAGGCATTCGACAATCAGCCATGGGTTCTTGATGGTTTGAGCTATGGAAAGAGCATGATCCAAGGCAGACAGCCCACGTTCCAATTCACCTCCTCGAAAGAGGGCCTCGGCGTAGCCGGCATAGAGATCGCACACTTCCGCCTGACCTGTTCGCAGGTGCATTCCGCTTTCCAAACAAGCTTCTACCAAGCCAATTCCCTCGCGCGCATTGCCGGCCCGCGCCAGTGCCTTCGCTATTGCTCCAGTAAGGTCTGCCTTGATCGCATCGTAGCCGTTGCGTTCCGTAAGATCTCTGGCAACAGACAGACATTCGACGGCTTCTTCATTTCGGTAAAGCATGAGGAGATTCCGACCCATCGTGCTGCGGGTCAGCACTTCCCCATATAAATCATGTTCGCGAACTGCGATCTCCAATGCACGGCGCGCAAAATCAAGCGCCTCCTCATACTGACCTGTTGCATTCATGAAAAAGCTCTTGAATGCCAATACCGTGCACTTTGGATTGGCTGGCGTCCCGAGCCGCGCGTTTTCAAGTGTCCCCGTGAGCATTTCACTCAATTCGTCCAGCACCGAAATCGCACGATTGACGTCGCCCATTCCATGCAACACATTTGCCATCATAGTCTGATTTGAAAATATCAGCGCGGGCGACCCCAGCGCATGGGCCATTTTCAGCCCTTCGCTTGTCACCCGCAACCCTTCCTCGTATCGGCCTTCAAACCAGCAAATCATCCCAAGCTGGGAATGAGCGCCGCACACCTGGGCAGCTCTGCCTTGGCGCTGGGCCAGTTCCATGGTGCGCGCCAAATGCATGTTCACCTTCTTAAATTCGCCCAGTTGCAACATCGAAGCGAAACTCAGTCGGCCGAAATCGACATATTTTTCTTCCGCAGCTTCCCCTAACCTCTCAATGAGTTTGAGCGCACGGTCAAATATGAGATTTAGAGAAGAGGCGGCGGAGTTCCGACGCGCCTCGAGGGCCGCCTCCCAAAGATAGCCGAGCGCAAGTTCAGTCTCCCCAGCCTCTTCCGCGTGGAACGCCAACTGTTCGTAGCGACCGCTCAGGTTCGGATAGCGCAGTGTTATGGCCCGAATGGCGGCTCGATGGATTTGTCGACGTCGATCACGCGGTATCGTGTCTGCGCAGGCCTCGGCGATAATCTGATGTCGAAAGCGCGTGGTGTTGCTCACAAGCGGATGAACAAATGCAAATCGCTCGAGCTCGAATAGCGCATTCAATAATTCACCAACTTCCACGCCAAGCACCGCCGTTGCCAAATGGATTTCGACCTCCTCTCCCAGAAGGCTGAGCGTTTGCGCGAATGTCTTGACCTTCGACGGAAGCCGTTGCAACCGCGCGTGAATGACGGACTCGACGCTCTGAGGCAGCGATTGTCCGCTAGGCGCGTTCGTGGTGTCCGCCAGGAGCAGGAGTTCCTCGAGTATGAACGGGACGCCTTCGGCGCGATCGAGCGCTCGAGCAAATAAAGCCGCCGATCGATCTTCGGGCCATAATTGGCGTCCCAAATCTTCCATGTGCGCCCGTGACAGCGCTTGCAGATGAATTATCGATTCTGCAATGTCGGCAGCTTGGCTTGAAGATTCCGGCCGGCCGGTCAGCAATAGACAAAGCGGCTGCGGTTTATCTGAGTGTGCGAGCAATTTCAGAAATTGACAACTTTCAGGATCGATCCAGTGGAGGTCTTCAATCAGCAAAAACGTTGGCTGAGTAAGGGCCAACGCCACGAAGGCATTTGCCAGCGCGCGCGCAATTTGCGTCTGTGTGTTATCGCTTAACCGTTGGCGCGAGCGGGATTTTCCAACAACAAACAAGGCCTCAAGCGCCTTGCGATCACTCGCCTCCAGGTCTAGTCCTGCCAACGCCGTGCGAAGATGGTCATCTGACCGCACGCTGCGTGCGTCGAGCAGGTCACCTATTAATGCACGGGCGGCGGCAAATGCTGTCGTACGCCTTTGGGTACCGCCGTAGATGACGCAGCATCTCACATCAGGCGTGAGCGCGCCGGTCGTCGCCGCGGCGAGGCGGCTCTTGCCAATTCCTGGTTCACCTATGACGGCAACAGAACAGCTCCTGCCGTCCCGCCGCGGAAGTCGCTCACGAAGTGCTGCAAGTTCGTCGAACCGATTCACGATCCGATTTTGATAACGGCGCGCCACGTCGTTATGGTCGATATCGGCAGGCCGGGCGCTCAGCCCGTAGACCCTGATGGCGCGATCAGCGATCACCGCAGATGCCTTTTGCGGCGTCAAGTCGAGGGGCGATCGGCACAGTTTGACAGTTTCGGCGCTGACCAAGACCTCGCCAGGGGACGCTTCCTGTTGCAGTTTGGCGGCAACGTGCACGGTCGCGCCGGCAACGTCAAAGCGTGAGATTGAATTGCGACCACCTTTGCGCACACCGACCAGGCCGGAATGAACGCCGACACGAAAACTAACCGGATCTCCTCCCGGTCCGGTCGACTCGCTAGGGCCTTTCTGAATATCCCAAGCGGCAATGCACGCGCGATCCGCATGATCCTCAAATGCGCTTGGCCAACCAAAGATGGCGATACCACCATCCCCCGCATAGTGGACGATCTGTCCCCCGGCGCGCTCTACTGCGCCGCGTATGTGATCTAACCATTGGTCCAAAAAGGCCTGTGCGTCGTCAGGATCGCAAGCCGCAATGTGGCGAGTTGAACCCACCATATCGACAGCGAGAACCGTTATGATGTTGCGTTCCGCAGTTGAGGAGCCGCCGCCTATCATCGTCCGCTTTCCGTACACTCTTATCGGCTTCGACCCCCACATTATCACAACCAGCCGATCTTGTGCCATCCGCCAGACACCGATGATTAAGGCATTCCGCCGCATCGAACCAATTTTTCAAGAAATGGACTCACCTACGCGGCCGACCACGTGCCGGTTTTCGGGGGACGGCGAGCATTGTCAGAGGAAGGAATGCATCTCGTTGTGTGTACCGAAAACCTTATCCGAATATGATGAGGTCATGGAATCGCCTAAGCTGACGGAATGATCGGGCTACTCCGTTTCGCCCTGGCCAGCTGACTTCG
>WNFS01004306.1_pt1 | contig 12749 bp, 8 predicted proteins | sample 5400141 | NCBI WGS metagenome assembly WNFS01 (sample SAMN13153358, study PRJNA577476) | soil metagenome | isolation source: 60 cm saprolite under Madrone tree | place: USA:California | collected 2016-06-14
CGCGTCGATGGCCGCAGAAACGCCGCGGCGATGAATTTCTTCACTGGTAACCACTTTGGTGCCGAGCGCTTTGGCATTGGCGGCTGCTTCCAGGTCATTGGCGATGCCGCGCATGCCAAGCTGCACGATTTTCTTCACCGAGGGCAACTTGGCCACGCGGAGAACCCAGGAGGCGTGATCGAGGTTGCCCTTGGCCCCATTCCAAGTATCCAGGTGCGCGTCAATGTGCACGACGGTCAGCGGAACGTCAAAGGCACGGATCACCGGGAACGTGATGCTGTGATCTCCGCCCAAAACAATCGGAAAGGTTTTCTTCGCGAGAATTTTCTTCACGGCTGCCGTGATTTTCCCGCCGGTCTCCGCGGGAACCGTTGGATAGACAATCACATCGCCCACATCGACCCAGCGCTTGCCCTTGAGGACAGTGCGGTCGCCATCGATGAAATAGAAGCCTTCCGTCAAATCGTGGGCATATTCCTGGGAGTTTTCACGCATGTCGCGCGGGCCGTAGCGTTCTCCGGGCTGTCCCCAGGTGCCTTCATCGAATGGCACGCCAAGCACGGCGAAATCGGCGTGCAACTTGTCGAGGTCCGGTTCGTAGGGCGCGCTCAGGAAGGTCCTGACACCCACAAAGGTAGGAGCGGTTTGCGCTGCGACAGATCCCGGCAGCATTATGGCAATCAAGCAAACCAAAACAACGGCGATTGTTCGTTTGCGCATGGCCTCTCCCTCTCCCGCTTCCGCGCGTTCAATGGAAAAAATGATTCTACGCTCAAGAAGACATGATCAGGTGGACGAGGGTGCGAAGGGCTACGCCGGTAGGGCCTTTGGCGAGCCAGGGTTTGGCGTCGTCGTTCCAAGCGGTGCCGGCGATGTCCAGGTGAATCCAGGGCGTGTCGCCGGTGAACTCCTTGATGAACATGGCGCCGGTGATGGCGCCGCCGCCCTTGCCGCTGCCGATGTTCTGGATGTCGGCGACTGTTCCTTTGATGAATTCACGGTAGTCGTCGTCGATGGGCATCTGCCACATTTTTTCGCCGACGGCTTTCGAACTGGCGAGGAGTTTATCGGTAAACGGCTGGTCCGAGCCGAAGACGCCGACGTTGACGTTGGCGAGGGCAACGACGATGGCGCCGGTGAGAGTGGCGGCGTCGACCAGATGCGTGGCGCCGAGCTGCTTGGCGTAATGAACGCCGTCGGCGAGGATGAGGCGGCCTTCCGCGTCGGTGTTGAGGACTTCGATGGTCTTGCCGGACATGGCGGTCTGGATGTCCCCGGGCTTTTGCGCTTTTCCGCCGGGCATGTTTTCAGTCGACGGAACGACGCAAATCACTTTGACGCTGGGCTTGAGGGCGGCGAGCGCGCGCATGACGCCAAGCATGGTGGCGCCCCCGGCCATGTCGTACTTCATTTTCTCCATGCCGTCGGCGGGCTTGATGGAGATGCCGCCGGTGTCGAAGGTGACGGCTTTGCCGACGAGACCGATCACCGGTGCGCCGGGCTTCAAATTCGCGGGCGTATAAGTGACGACCATGACGCGGGGCGGCTCGGGACCACCCTGGGCGACGCTGAGGAGCGCGCCCATCTTGAGGTCGGCGATTTTCTTTTCGTCCAGGATTTCGACGGAAAGGCCGGCTTGCTTGGCCATGGCTTCGGCCTTTTCGGCCAGGATGCGCGGCGTGAGCTTGTTGGAAGGCTCGTTGACGAGGTCGCGGGTGAAATTTTGCGCATCAGCTATGATGCGGCCTTTTGAGAGACCTTTGTCTCCTGCAGCGCGCTCCGCGTCGGAAAAACCTGCGACCAGGACCGTTTCGATGTTCTTGTCGTTTTTCTTGTCGGTCTTGTATTTGTCCGTTTCGAAATTCGCGGCGAGCGCGCCTTCGACGACGGCTTGGGCGGTTTCTTCGGTGGCGTGGCCCTCTCGAACGAGGAGAGCGAAGTTCTTGACGGAGCGAGCCTTCAGATACCGCAGGGCGGCGCCGGCGATTTTGCGAAGCGCCGCACTATTCCATTGCTCGCGCTTCCCTGCTCCGACGAGGAGCAAACGCGCGGCCTTGAGGCCTGCGGGCGCGTGGACCAGAGTGAACTCCAGCATCTTGCCGGTTAACTCCCCACTTTTTGCGAGTTTGCGCCACAGTCCGCCAGCTGCTTGATCGATTTCCGCGATGCGGCCCTGAACCGGGTCGGTTTCTTCGAATACGTACGAAACCAGGGCGTCAGTTTCGAGTGCAGCAAACGGCTTGGTTTCCAGCGTGATCTGCATGGTGCTCTATCGCCTCCGATTGTTATACATGGATTGTTCGACTTCCCTGCGAGCTTCCTTGGTGCGTTCGTCCTGGCGGCGGTCCCAAGATTTCTTGCCTTGCGCCAGAGCGATTTCGACCTTAGCGATGCCGTTGCGGAAATAGATCCGCAGGGGAATGACGGTCAACCCCTTGGACTCGGTGCGGCCGGAGAGCTTGTCGATTTCCCGCTTGTGAAGAAGGAGCTTTCGGGAGCCCAAAGGCTCGTGGTTCCACGGACCACCAGGTAAGTACTGTGCAATGTGCGCGTTAACGAGCCAGGCGCCGTTGGATTTGAAATCGACGTAGGCATCGCGAATGTTGGCTTTTCCCTCGCGGAGAGCCTTGACCTCCGTGCCGTGAAGGACCAGGCCGGCTTCATGTTTCTCAAGAATAAAGTAGTTATAGGAGGCAGCGCGGTTCTGTGCGACGATTTGCTCGCCGGACTTTGCGGACTTCTCTGTTTTCTTCGCGGGCTTGGCCACAACTTTCCATCATAACTGCTGTGTAAAGACTTGTCACGGGGCTCCAGGCTTGCTCCAGGCTGGGTGCTCCAGGCTGGCCGAGCTCGAACTTAAACTCTGTTATTTCATGGAAGACGGCCAACCTTAGCATCCTTGCCGCGCCTCTAAAGCGAATGTTAGACTGTTTGGGCTTCGTGTCGAGGCCTCGGAGAGTGCATGCGCCGCTGCGGAAGCCTATTGCTGTGTGTTGGTTTCGGACTGCTCGCCGCAGGCTGCCCGAAGGGCCAACCGGACTACAACCAAGGCAAGAAAGCGGAAACGATTCAAGATTACGACGCCGCGTTCGCCTACTATCAGAAAGCCGCCAAAGCAGACCCGTACAACGCGAATTACAAGATTAAGCTGAACCGGGTGCGCTTTGAAGCGAGCGAATCGCACGTTAAACGTGGTGTTGAACTGCGGAAACAAGGCGACCTCCAAGGCGCCGCGAGCGAATTCCAAAGGGCGCAGGCGATGGATCCTTCGAGCCCGGTGGCGGACCAGGAGTTACGCAAGACAGTCGAGATGATCGCCGAGAAAAACCGCGCGGCCGATGCAGCGGCTGAGCCGCCGGCTGATCCAAACGAGGCGACCCTGGCGGCATCGCCGCCAGAAATCAAGCCACTCTCGCGCGCTCCCATTAATCTGAAGATGCCCAATCAGGAAGCGAAGATCATCTTCGACACGATCGGGAAACTCGCGGGGCTGACGGTGATTTATGACCCGGACTTCCCTGCCCGGCGGATCTCGGTGGAATTGAACAATGTGACGATGGAGCAGGCGCTGGAAATCGTGTCGCTAGAGACCAAGGCTTTCGTGAAGCCGGTGACGGAAAATATTATCTTTGTGATTCCGGATCAGCCACAAAAGCGCCGCGATTACGAAGAGCAAGTAGTCAAGACGATCTATCTTTCGAACACCTTCCAGCCTCAGGACATTACTGAAATTATGACCGGACTGCGCCAACTGCTAGACCTGAAGCGCATCCAGCAGCTGAACTCACAAAATGCCATCATTGTCCGCGATACACCGGACAAGCTGCTGCTCGCAGAGAAGATCATTCACGACATCGACAAGGCCAAGCCAGAGGTGGTGGTGCAAGTCGAGGTGCTGGAGGCGCGCACCGATCGCCTGCGGGATCTGGGCATCCTCCCCGGGCAAACTGCCAGCATTGCAATCAACCCAAACAACAACACTACGAGCAGCGGTTCCTCGACGACGACCACCACCGCCGCAACCACTCTAAACCAACTGCGCCACCTGAACGCAAACGATTACGTCGTTACCCTGCCGAGCCTGACGGCGAACGCCGTTCTGACTGATACGAACACGAGGATTATCCAGAACCCCGAAGTTCGCTCGGTGGACGGCCAGACCGCCAAATTGCGCATTGGCGATCGTATTCCTATTGCGACGGGCAGCTTTCAGGCGGGTGTAGGCGTAGGCTCGACCGGCGGAGCAGGCTTTGTAAACCCACTGGTGAATACACAATTCACATATCTGGATGTTGGCGTGAATATCGATCTTACGCCTCGCGTGCATCCGAATCGCGACGTCAGCCTGAAATTGAAAGTGGAAGTCTCTTCGCATACCGGCGATCAGCCCATTGGCGGGATCTCGCAGCCCATCATCAGCCAGCGGGTCATCGAGCATGACATCCGTCTGAAGGAAGGCGAGGTCAGTATTCTTGGAGGCTTGGTCCAGCGGACCGACAGCAAAGCCTTAGAAGGCTGGCCCGGTCTCGCGAAGCTCCCGCTGCTGAGATATCTCTTCTCCCATGACAAGACGGACCACCAAGAGGATGAAGTGCTGATCGTCCTGACGCCCCGGATCGTGCGCATTCCCGAATGGACGAAGGCGAATTTGCGGCCGCTGTATTCGGGCTCCGAGACAAACGTGCAAGTGAAGCGGGAGAGCGAAATCCGCGCACCTGTGCAGCAACCAGCGACATCGCCACAACCTCAGTCGAATCAAAACATGGGGGCGGGAGTGCCAACGCCTGCGCCAGGCGCCGCGGCCAAGATTCGATTCGAACCGCAGAGCTTGTCGTTGAAGGCTGGGCAGACGGCCACGATCGGCGTTGTAGTTGAGAACGTGAGTGACCTCTTCTCGATCCCACTGTTGCTGCAGTACAACCCCGCGGTAATCAGCGTGGAAGAAGTGCAGCACGGCGGATTCCTGTCGGGCGGAACGCAGGAAATCGCTATCGTGCAGCAGGTTTTTAAGGAGAAAGGGCAGGCGATTGTTTCCGCGACGCGGCGGCCGAACACGCCAGGAGTAAGCGGGAGCGGTACGCTGATCGGAATCGTCGTCAAGGCGCTGGCGCCGGGCTCATCAAACCTGTCGATTGTGCAGGTGAATGCGAAAGATTCGCAGCAGAAGTTGATACCGTTGATAACCAGCGAGGCGGCGCTGCAAGTTCAGCCGTAGCCGAATTATGCAAGCGAAGTTGCGCAACATTTCATACCGCGGGCCAAGCCGCAGAATAGTCCACCGGAGGCCGTTTTTCTCCGAGGCCGGGATGACGCTGCTGGAGTTAATCATTGCGTGCGCAATACTGCTCATTCTGTCTTCTGCCGCACTGCCAATCGCGAAGTACACCGTCATTCGACAGAAAGAAGCGGAGCTTCACCGCGATCTCCGGGAGATAAAGGATGCGATCGACCGCTACAAAGATGCGGCCGACCGGAATCAGATTCGCGTGGAAATCGGGAGCGAAGGCTATCCACCGGACCTGGAAACTCTGGTGAAGGGAGTGCAGCTCGGCGCCAGCAGCGACCGGAAGATTCGTTTTCTGCGAAAAATTCCAGTGGACCCCATGACCGGGCAGGCCGAATGGGGACTACGTGCCGTTCAGGACGATCCGGATTCGACAAGCTGGGGCGGCAAGAATGTGTTTGACGTATACTCGAAGTCCACGGCTACGGCGCTTGATGGGACGAAGTATTCGGATTGGTAGTTCGCACGAGGATTCGAAATGGAAATGAAGTCGCAAATTCGAACGGGCAAGGCATCGTTGAGGAAATGCCGCGGCGTGCTGTTCGAGGCGGGATTTACGATGATCGAGTTGATGATCGTCATTACGATCATTCTCATCCTGATTGGGATGGCGGCGCAGAATTACGGCAAAACCGTGCAGCACGCGCGCGAAACAACATTGCACCATGACCTGCAGGTCATGCGGCAGGCGATCGATAACTACACATTGGACAAACAGGCCGCGCCACAATCTTTGGAAGATCTGGTGCAGGCCGGGTACCTGCGCAAGGTCCCAGTGGACCCGATTACTGGGGCGGCGGACTGGGTGCCGCAGTACGATAGTGTTGTGTTGAGCCCGGATCAATCCGGTACGGGGATGGTTGACGTGCATTCGAATTCGCCCCTGGTTTCGCCCTTCGAGAAGACGCCATTCAACGAGTGGTAGCCGTTCCCAGCCTGGTTCACAAAATCATTGCGCCAGTTTGCCTGCACCTTGCCCTGATTTGACGGAATTGCGACGCCCGATATAGTGGCTGTGCGAGGTTGCTTAGAAGTCGCTGGAGTATTTTTATCAAAACTTGCTCGTGTGAGCGCGAAGCAGGGGAAAATCAGCAAGTTGCGCAAGCGCCTCGAAAATAGCTACTCTAAGAAAACACTCCTGAAAATGCTGTAGGAACTTTCGGCAATTGCTGAAGTCTGGGACATTTCCAAAGCAGCTAACTCATTCATCTTAAGCACCTTCCGGTTGGAACGGCGATTGCGATCACACACGGGTGTATGACTGCCTCAGGTAGATCGGGTGGATTCCATGAAATCGCGAGAAGCGTGATTTTACGATTCCGTTGCTAGTCGAGGACCTGTATGACTGACCCATAGCCGCCGACAACGCCCTGAATCGGCGGTCCTGAGGAGTTGGGAGCGCAGACATCCTGGGCATTTTGAAAGCGACCATTTGAATCTTGTGTGGACCAAACAGTGGGGCGACCTACCTGGGTCGCAATCGCTCTACTCTGCAGTTCCACATTGATAAGCTAGGAATCGCCTGCTCCACTTGGCTCAGAATGCGCGATTTAAGCTTGTCGTCCATCCGCAGATACTACTAAGGTGTAGGCGCACTTGAAGTGCAGATCACCAGGGACCGTGGTAGGTTAGCTGCTACCAATTGGACAGATGGTGCCGCACTGCTGAGGTCTAAATGGCCAGCTTCGCTCCCTGGCGCCAGCGACTTTGCTGTCGTCCCTTGAATCGATGTGACCTGGCGTCCCAGGCACCCGCAGTTCTAAACAGGTCTGCTCGACTAAGTGTTATTTTCTTCTTCTGCTTCTTCCTTCTTGACGGGTGTCAACGCGACATTTCAAAACCTTCCATCGAATTCACCAAAATTCCGGTGGCTGATACAGGCGGTCCAGATAAGATGGATACCATTGAGGGACGGGCGACTGGCGTCCGCCCAGGACAACAGATCGTCTTGTATGCCAAAAGTGATGGCCGCTGGTGGATACAGCCGTTCGCTCGAGAGCCATTCACGAAAATCCAGGGCGATTCCAATTGGAAGAACGAGACCCATCTGGGCACGGAATATGCCGCTCTGGTGGTTGATCCCGGCGACACTCCGCCACAAACTATGGAAGTCCTGCCTGCCAGAGGTGGTGGGGTCGCGGCCGTCGCGGTCGTCAAAGGCCAAAGTCCCGATTCTTCTTCGACGCCGCCTAAAATGCTCCATTTCAGTGGCTATGATTGGATAATACGCACTGGGCTAAGCTATCGCGGGCGCTCAAGAAACTCGTTTGATCCGGCAAACGCCTGGACCGATGAAAATGGAGCTCTGCATCTCCGCATAGCGAAGAACCAGGACGGATGGAGTTGCGCGGAAGTCCAACTTACACGCAGTCTAGGATACGGGACGTACCAGTTCGTGGTGCGCGACATTTCTCATCTGGAACCTTCCGCTGTTCTAACACTCTTTACCTGGGATGGTTTGGGTACGGACGAAAATCGACGGGAACTAGATACTGAAGTAGGTCGCTGGGGATCCCGGAACAACGAAAACGCCCAATACGTCGTGCAGCCTTACTACATCCCAACGAATGTCTTTCGATTTAGCGCACCGGCGGGAGTGCTCACTCACGCGTTCCATTGGGAACCTCTGCAGGTGACGTTCACGACTTACGCAGGGTCCCAGGTTACCGTACGAAGCCATCCTCTGAACCAGCATGTTTTTGCCTCTGGAGTGCCGACGGCGGGTGGCGAGGTGGCACGCATAAATCTGTATGTCTTCGGAAAGGGGGAAGTCCCGCTGCAACAGGAAAACGAAATTGTCGTTGAAAAGTTTAAGTACTATCCGTGATCCGCATGCCAACTTCGTCTCGATGGCTGGCCCTTGGACTAGCACTAATCTGCTTCGTTGGTGAAGCGCGCGCACTCGATCCGAATCACATTGTGTCGCAGTATATGCGCGAGCAATGGAGTACCGAAGACAACTTCCCGGGCGGACCCATCCACACGATTGCGCAGACGGCTGATGGCTATCTATGGATGGGCACGGAAAAAGGCTTGGTGCGTTTCGACGGGTTTAACTTTCGTCTAGTCTCAGCGTTTTCGGAGTTTTCGAACGACCCCGTTTCGGGTCTGATCACGGATGCTGCCGGCAGGCTGTGCGTAATCTTCTGGGGTGCGGGTGTGCTGTGCTATCGCGAGGGAAAACTTGTGAACCTGGCATCCATTCTTGGGAGAACGACCCTCCAAATCACGAGCAGCTGGCGAGAAGAAGACGGGGCCTTGCTGCTTACAGATCTGATGGACGGAATCCTCCGTGTTCGAGGAGAAAACGTCCAAGCGCTGGCCTTCCCGACAGTCCTTCCAGGCTCATCTTTGGTCGTTGCGATGGCGGAGACACGCGACGGCAAAATCTGGCTAGGGACCGCAGCCGCGGGTCTCTTCTATTTCGCAGATGGGCGGACTACGCACGTTACCGCGGGTCTTCCGGACAAGAAAATCAATTGTTTGTTGCCCGTTGGCGACAAGGAATTGTGGATAGGCACCGGTAAGGGACTATATCGATGGAATGGCGTTCTATTCAGCAGAGTTGAGTTGCCGCGAGCCCTGGCCGGCGTCCAGGTTCTCACTCTTTTGCGGGACCACGATGGCAACGTCTGGGCCGGGACGACTCGAGGTCTTTTGCGCATCAACGCCTCTGGCGTTTCGTTCTCCGATGAGGGCTACTTCGGAAGCGGAGGTATCAACGCTCTCTTCGAGGATCGCGAAGGGAATCTCTGGGCGGGAGGTGGACGCGGCCTGGAGCGCATCCGAGACGGCACATTTGTGACTTACACGCTGGCCGCTGGAAACCCGCACTCCAAACAAGACGGGCCAGTCTATGTAGACAGTGAGCATCGCACCTGGTTCGCTCCCTCCGGAGGTGGCTTGTACGTCATGAAGGACGGCCGGGCTCAGGCGCTCAAGTCGTCTTTGCTTCATAAGGAAGTGATCTATTCCATCACGGGCCGCAAGAACGAGATTTGGATCGGCACACAACACAGCGGTCTAAAGCGTTTCGAATACAGAAATGGAGTGATAGGCGGCAAAACATACACGCAAACAAATGGTCTCGCCGAAAACAGCGTGTTTGCGGTGTATCAAAGCCCGGATGGGGCAGTGTGGGCCGGAACCTTAACGAGCGGCGTCAGCAAGTTCAAAGACGGAAGATTTGTAACCTACACGACGCATGACGGTCTCGCCTCGAACACCGTCTCGGCAATCCTGGAGACACGCGACGGAACGATTTGGTTTGCCACTCCGAATGGCCTGAGCTCATTGTCGCGCGGGCATTGGACGACCTACGCAACGGGAGACGGTCTGCCCACTAACAGTGTGAATTGCCTCTTTGAAGACTCCTCCGGCGTCCTCTGGATTGGAACGTCGAGGGGACTGGCCTTCTTCAAGTCGGGGCGCGTGCAAGTTCCTCGCGATGCTCCGGACTCGCTGCGCGAAGAGGCATTCGGAATGTCTGAAGATAAGGAGGGATGGCTTTGGATCGCGACTTCAGGTCACGTATTGCGCGTGTCAAATCAGAAGCTATCCAGTGGAGTTTTAAGCTCGGCCGAGGTTTTCGAGTATGGGGCTGCCGATGGCCTGGCAAACGCCAAGGGAGTGAAGAGAAGCAGATCGGTGGTTGCGGATTGGGAGGGAAGGATCTGGTTTTCGATGGTTAGCGGCCTATCGGTTGTTGACCCGTCTCACATCACGAACAATTCTGCTCCAGCACTGCCTCACGTCGAGGCCATAATGGCGGATAACAATCCCATTACTGTCGGCGAGTTGGCTCGGATTCCTTCCTCTCGTAAACGGATCACGTTCTTGTGTTCGGGATTGAGCCTTGCGGTGCCGGGGCGCATTCGCTTTCGATATTTTCTTGACGGCTTCGACCGTAGTTGGAGCGAGCCGACTGCAGCCCGCGAAGCGGTCTATACTAACCTAAGCCCGGGCTCGTATCGGTTTCGGGTGATGGCAAGCAACAGCTATGGGCAGTGGAATGATTCCGAGGCTGCGATTTCCCTGGAAGTCGATCCGGCGCATTGGCAGACATGGTGGTTCCGCGCGTCGTGCGTGGCCGCTTTTCTGACATTGCTCTGGGCTCTTTATCAACTCCGGCTCCGTCAGGTGGCGCGGCAGTTCAACATTCGGCTGGAAGAGCGCGTCAGCGAGCGCACACGCATCGCACGGGACCTGCACGATACGCTGCTGCAAAGTTTTCACGGATTGTTGCTGCGGTTTCAAACGGTTTCTAACCTACTCCCCGAAGGCGAGCCCAAACAAAAACTCGATAGCGCAATCGATCAGGCCGCGCAAGCGATCACCGAGGGCCGGGATGCCGTACAAGGGTTGCGTTCCTCCGCGGTCGAGACCAACGATCTGGCCTTGGCGTTAAACACTCTGGGTGAAGAACTCGCGGGCGATGAAACCAACCCGAATTCTGCCGAGTTTCATGTGACTGTGGAAGGCACGCCGCGAAACCTCCATCCGATCCTGCGCGACGAAGTCTACCGGATCGCGGGCGAAGCGCTGCGCAATGCATTCCGTTGCGGGTGCGCGATGATGGAAAGGGCATCGACCCGAAGCTGCTTAGTGAAGACGGGCGCGCGGGACACTACGGATTGCATGGCATGCGCGAACGAGCCAAAGTTGTCGGCGGCAAGCTGGCGGTGTGGAGCGAGCTCGATTCTGGTACGGAGGTTGAGCTGAGCATTCCTGCCTCGCATGCTTCCGAGACATCTGCCGCTCGACGCCGTTCCTGGTTGACTGAAAAACTAATGGGGAAGTTGGCTGGAAAAGACACGGAGATGAAGTCGTGAGTGGCGATGCCGGCCCGATTCGGATCCTGGCGGTCGACGACCATGCCCTCCTGCGCGAGGGGATCGCTGGGCTTGTGGCTGGTCAGTCGGACATGACTTTTGTCGCGCAAGCCTCGAATGGGCGGGAGGCGATTCACCAGTTCCGTGCGCACCGCCCGGACGTGACTCTGATGGATTTACAAATGCCAGAAATGAACGGCCTTGACGCCATGATTGCGATTCGCGGCGAATTTCCCGAGGCGCGAATCATCGTACTGACCACCTACATCGGGGACGTGCAGGTGCTGCGCGCGCTCAAGGCGGGAGCACGGGCTTACCTGCTAAAAAATCTGTTGCATAAGGAACTGCTGGAAACGATTCGGGCAGTGCATGCCGGGAAAAAGACGGTTTCCCCTGAGGTGTCCTTTCAGCTTGCGGAGCATGCCACCGATGATGCGCTGACCCCAGCGGAAGTGCGCGTCCTGCGTCTGATTGCCGAGGGGAATGCCAACAAAGAGATTGCGGCGCAGCTCTCTATCAGCGAAGAAACCGTTAAGGGCCAAGTCCGGAACATCCTCTCCAAATTGGGCGCCAACGACCGAACTCACGCCGCCATGATCGGCGTGAAGCGCGGAATTATCGAGTTTTAATTCACTCAAAAGAGTGGTTTGCGCGGGCCTTTTGGGGCTTCCGGTGTGCGAAGGAGTCTTTTAACCTTGAATTATTTTGCGCCGATTATTCTCGACATTCGCGCATGGTACGCCCGGAGCCGGCCTGCTATTGATGCGGTTTGTTGCAGGCATTGAATTGGTTGTTTACGGGGTTACGACGCTGCGGGCAGAGACTGCGATCGGAGCAGCCATACTTCATGTGGTCGCGGCCGGTGCAGGAATACTGCTGCTCGCAGGTTTGTGGACGCCGATCGCGGGGTCATTGGTGGCGGTCATCGAGCTGTGGAGCACCCTCTCGCAGGCTGGAGATCCGTGGGTTCGTATCCTGTTGGGAACCCTCGGTGCCGCGCTGGCACTGCTTGGGCCTGGGGCCTGGTCGGTCGATGCTCGCCTTTTTGGATGGAAGCAAATCGCCATTCGAGACCGGAAGAGTTAGCTTTCACACACCTTTATCTTCCCCACCCTTTCGATGGAATTCCTTGGTCTAAAGGAGCGGCCGGCGTGCCCCAAGAGAGTGCCTACGGCGTTCCAAAATAGTTGATAGGGCGTCCCGATATGGTGTGCACGTCGACTCCATCTGGGGTTGTCCGCAGACGGGGCTGTCTCCACAATGCGCGCAATGAATAACGGGGCTAACAGGCGTGCAACGTTCCTAGATTAGGGGGCAACTCATGGCTAGCGTCGCAGTATTCATCGCGGATCCAAAGCAGTCTGAACAGAGACTCAAACACGAGAATTTTGCTCTGCGCCAAGAAGAAGATAAGGCATCAATGTACGACGAGATCATCGGAACTTCTTCCGCCCTGCAGAAGGTACTCTCGCTTGTATCCAAGGTTGCTCCGACGGACGCTACCGTTATGGTCACCGGCGAAACCGGAACGGGCAAGGAACTGGTTGCGCGTGCAATCCATCGGAGGTCCCGGCGTTCGTCGCGCGCTTTTGTGAGTGTCAACTGCGCTGCGATCCCGCGCGACTTGATCGCCT
>WNFS01010039.1_pt1 | contig 12742 bp, 11 predicted proteins | sample 5400141 | NCBI WGS metagenome assembly WNFS01 (sample SAMN13153358, study PRJNA577476) | soil metagenome | isolation source: 60 cm saprolite under Madrone tree | place: USA:California | collected 2016-06-14
GGGGTTATTGTCCCTGGGCGACAAATTGCGCGTCGTTTTTTTGTATAGCGCAAACTCATGGTACAGATCGACTGTCAATCGCTGGAAGGAAAACGTCGAATTCCCAGGCGTGAAAAACTGCTGATAGGCGAGGCTGTAATTCAGGCGGAGGAAATCGTCGAAATACACCGGCCGAATCCGAATGCCTTCGCCGAGCTGAAGCGTTCCAGGCTGGCTGGTCAGTCCCGGAGCGGTCGCCTCCGAGTAGAGCGTTGCAATCGTGGGGCTCGGTTGGCCGGTGCTTGGACGAATGTTCACAAAACGGCCGTTGATTTCGCCGTAGAGGCTGGCATGCAGCCGTTCGTAGAACGGCTTCACCGCGCTGCCGCCCACGATCGTCTGGGTCATGCCATAGAAGGTGCGGCCCGCAAGTGTGGTAGCCGGACCCAAGCCGAAGTACGTGAGCTTGTTAAGGGAGATCGCTTGGACATACAAATTGAGAACCAGATGTTCCGGAAGCTCGCTGAGAACGCGCGGCTTCTTTTTTCCTTTTGTTCCGAAGCCACCCGCGATCGGCTTCTGGTGCGTATCGATGAACTTGAGATAAAAACCTGCGCGCCACGATCCGTTAATCGAACCAATGGCGTCCGAGTTCCAGCCAATCCGCCAGTTATCCGTTGTCTTGTGGCCGAGGTACGCGAGGCCCGCCCCAAAACCGTTCTGGGGAGCGATGCTGCCGACGGCGATATGCACGGGCTTCCCTGTGAAGAGTTCCTCGGCACACGGGAGGATTTTGAAAGCCCCGCAACTCTCTTTGAGCTTGTCGAGTTCGCCGGAAGGGTCAACTTTTGGCGGGGCGGGAGTCGGCTTAGGAGGGTTCTCCTGAGCCCGAACGGATCCCGCTGCCAACAAAAGAACGGCCAACACGATGCGTCGCACGGGGCCTCCTTCACCGACTCTTACGGATACTTTGCTTACTCTTTGCCTTTCCTCTGCTCGTTACGGTCTTCGTGCGGCTCCTGGTCTTGCTGGGCCGAGGCGCTCTTCGTGGCTTGTCAGCGCCTTGCGGATGCAAGAGCGCGGTCATTCTCTTCAAGTATTTGCTTGCATGCAGCTCAGTTTTGATCTTGGAGATATCGGTCAATTTTTGGCCAGCCTTCAAGAGTGCTTTCTCGACGTCGTGGAAATGCTTGATTTGATGTTCAATCAAGCTGGAGATGAACCGGCCGTGATTGTAGGCGCTCTTGGGCGTCTTGGGGACCTTTAGAACCAATTTATATTTCTTCCTCATGATTTCCCTCACACGTCAAAAACCCAACAATCATCATCCGGCCGCAAGGTGTCGGTCAGCGGAGTGAGAAAATTGTTAGACTTTTTCTCACGGGAGGTGCGCTGGTCGTAGTTCTCCAGGAAGAAGTTCGTTACAGTGCCGGGAATGCAGGCATGCTCGAAAATAAGACCGTTTGGACCTTCCGTGCCCGGCACCACGGTTCCTCTGGGAACATATGGCGAGACGAGAATGGCGGGCACGCGCACGCCAAGACGGTCAAACTTGAACGGTTCACCCGTTCCTGTCTTATCCGCGGGCGCAGTGTAACCGTCCGATTCACAAGCCGGGGGCACCACGTGGTCGTAGACTCCACCGTGCTCGTCATAGACGATCAACATCGCGGTCGTTTCCCAAAGCTCTTGATTGGTGCGGATGGCGTTGTAAGTGTTGGCGATGAATCTTTCGCCCTCTTGCACGTTGTGATCGGGGTGCTGGTCGGACGCGAGAATTTGGCCGCCGCCTGCCCCCGGATGATCGTTGTAGCAAGGCTCGATAAAGCAGTACTCGGGGAGGGTGTTGCTCTTGCAATCGCCGATGAATTGGCTGTAGCTGCCAAAGATCTGCGGCTGGTTCTTCAGGAGATTCACAATCTCCATCGTCGAACTCTGCTGGTCGTAGTAGTAAATCTTGGCGGTGTGACGCGCCTGCAGCATGCGCTCGTAAATGCTCTGAATCGGATCCTGAATGTAGAAGAGATTCATGTCCACGTTGCCGAAGGAGGTGCCGTAGTGCGCGAAAGCGCGGTTGCAAATGGTTGGACCCGGAATCGAAGAAAACCAGCCGTTGAAAACGGCATACTCGGTGGCTAGCCTGGTGAGCACGGGCAGCTTTTCAGGTGGGAAGTACGACATGATGGCGTGGGAAGCGTTGATGCCGGTTCCCTGCGTGGCGTAGCTCTTGATAAATCCCTGCATGTTTGCGGCGCGGCCCGGTCCCAGAGGAGCGCCGCCGAAAATCTGGAGGTCCACGCCCGGGAAGTGGTGATCGGGATCATGATCCAGCTGGCCCTGGAATTTCGCATTCGGCTGCACGGGAACCATTGCGCCGTTCATGTCGAAATTGGATTCGTTTCCGGTTAGGCCATTGATCTTGGGATATTTCTTCGCGCCGCTCTGCATTACCAGGCTTAGCCCGCCGAGCAGGTGGTCGAAGGAGCGGTTTTCCATCATCAGGACGACGATATGCTTCAGGTTGTCCAATCCGGCTGGCGGCATATACTTCCTCCCAAGTGCCTACGCAGAACTTGCCAAACTCTTATGAAGTAGTGAGACTTCGGGCGAAACGTTTCGCCGATCGGGGGCTGGGTCGCCTGGGCACTAAGAGTTTAGTTCCTTAACTCGCGAAGCAACAGAAAATATTGCTGCGGGAGCCAAAACCGCCAGGCGATTGCCACCTTGAAGGGACAGACACCATCCGAGGGCAAAGGGCCTGCTTCTATTGAATTCCATGGGATTCCGTATGCCTGCCTCATTCAAATGAGTCCGAAAACACTTGATGCTGGAAGACTTAGGTACAACCGATCAAGAGCCGGCGTAGAGTTGGAAGGGGGCCCAGTAGAAAGGCTTCTTGAAGACCAAGGTGGGATCGGGGGAGTGTAGAAACCTGAGTTTGGCGTCGCGGAGCGCGGTGGCAGGATCTTTGCCCTGGTCCAATTCACCATAGAGGGAATCCATCAGTTGCGGCGTTGAGGCGTCGCTGACTTCCCACAAAGCGCCAATCACGTTGTGGGCGCCCGCGCGGAGGAAGGCCCAGGAGAGGCCGACCAGCCCTTCGCCCGAATAGGCACGGGTGCCGGACCCGTTGCAGGCAGAAATGGTAACGAGATTGGCGTTCAAGTGATGCTGGACGATGTCTCGCGCATACAGTTTGTAGGAGTCGCCCTCTCTGCTGAGAATCACGGCGGACTCCAGCGGACGCGTGTGGCTGGCGATCCCGTGGGTGACAAAGTGAAGATAGGAAAAACGCTCGGGATTGCTGGCGAGATACGCCGAGGGAGTGGCCTGCTTCCCTTCCAACACCTTGCGATTCTGATCTGGAAAGTAATGCGCAATTTTCTGCATTTCCGCGAGGGCCTGTGGAAGCACGGGAAAATCGGCGTTCGGCTGCTCCGTGTTGCCGACGAGAAGGAGGTTCTTTTCCTTTGCTGCCGCCCGCGTTGCCGAGTGCTCCAAGAGAGTCAGCGAGCTGGCCGTGGTTAGCGTGACGTCTTCGATCCAGAAGTGCGGCTGGGGGTCCGAGACGACCAAGGTTTCGAAGTTCAGCCCGTACAGACTCTCAGAAGGCAGGACGATGACTCGCGATCCGGGAGGAATCAGGTTTTTGGCAGGCTCAACCAGCACCGCGTACAACTGTTCTCCTTCGGAACTGCCGGCACCCTGCGCATCGCGCATGCCCAATAACGACTTTCGATAGGATTTCACCAGCGGCTCAATGTCAGCGGCCTTTGGAAGGCTGAAATAAGTTGTCTTCGTGGGAGTGATCGCCCAGAGGTAGGAATGTTCGTGTCCGACCCAATAAAAGAGCAGCAATGCGTTGAGTTCTTTTGAGGTGTGCTGTGGACGAACCCCGCGTGTAGTCAGCGAAGCAGCTTCGGTTGTTGACGCTAAACCTTCCGTCAAAGTCCGAGCCCGGCTCAATTCGGCAACCTTCAAAGCCTCGTCTGGCCTACCCTGAGCAATGAGAAAATCAACATAATCGTCGTAAAACTCAATCCCGCTGGAAAGGAGTGACAGCCGGGACTCCTCCCGATTCACTGAAGATCGCACATTCTGAATGGTTCTGAGTGAGCGTAGGAACGCGCGTTCTGCCCGCTGCCTTTTTCCCTGGGACCAGTACACTTGAGCGGAGCGCGCCTCGGCCTCCCACTGCAGCGACTTCCTCACATTTGGACTCTGGATCACTTCTTGAAAACGGTGTTCCGCCAGAGTGTATTCATGTTTGCTCAAAGCAATTCGCCCGGCAATTAGCGATGCACTCAGCGCCAGAGCGTTGTCCTGCACGGACTGCACCAAGGATTGAATCTCCTGGCCGTGGTTTTGCGCGGATTCGCTATCGCCTTTTTCCAAATCCACAATCGCCAAGTTTTCTAAACATTCCGCGATCGAAGGCTTCTCGTCGCGAGCTCTAGCTAAAGCGAGGGCTTTTTCATAGGACTTATCAGCGAGGTCATATTTGCGCTGATTGAGGTACACATTGCCGATGTTGATTTGCCAATTGATTTGAGACGAGATGCGTCCACCCTGCCGAGCCGCTTCTTCCGCCTGTTCGAAGAGGACAAGTGCGTTCTCGTAATCACCCAGTTCAAGATACTCCCAGCCAAGATTGCCTAGAATCCTAGCTTCAGAGTTCTGTGCCCCGACAGATCGGGACAGCTGCAAAGCCTCTTGATCCCAGTCAATGGCCTCATCATAGTGCTCAAGTCTAGTAGCGACGAGTCCGAGGCTGCCGAGGGCAGCGGCCTCGAGGAACGCGTCCTCATGCTCGCGGGCAAACCGGAGTGTTTTGGAATAGACCACGCTGGCAGCCACAGTGTCACCGCGAACGAAGGCGAGCGTTCCTTGTCGCAAGGCTACTTCGCCGAGAAGGCCCGGGCTGTATAACGAAGCCAGGCTCGCGGCGTCGACCAGAAGCTTCGCCGATTCGGCGAAGTTCCGAAGGAAGCAGTTGGCCATACCCTGAGTCAGTTTCTGCCAGACGGCGAGATCAGTCTTCGCATAGATATCAGGGATGGGTTCCCTGATCAGCGCAAGCGCTTCCTTGTTCAGCCGCAGCTGAACCAGGATCTCAGCCTTAAGCAGAATGAAGCGCCAGTGCCGCTCCGAGGCTGGAGCGGAAAAACGGAGCAAGGCCGCGTCTACTTCCGCAAGGGCGGCCATTTGGTCACCGCGCTTTAGTTTGAGCCAAGCCTCTTGGTAGACCTGCTGAGGGGATGGATTTGCCGGGCGTCTGCACGCTGAGGCTGGGAACCACAGAGTGCAGGTCAGTAACCAGACTACGGCCAGGGTTCGCCGTTTCCGACAACCTCGCCGGCGGCAGAACTCCCTGACACGGGAGAACCTAATTCGAACCGCAACATCGTTAACGTTCTCTTGCAGCGGCTCGTGAGAGTTTCCGCCAAGTAGACTCTTCCAAAATGATGGACACTGAAGGCGTGTCCCTCCACCGTCACGCCGGGGGCGCCCGTCTTCATTTTCTTTATGAGCGAACAAAGGATCTCTCCGTTTACATCATCCAGCTTTTGTCGCTGTCCCGTCTGAAAAGGATCCTCTGCCATTTTCCGGAATTCTTGATCGGTTTCCAACTCTTTCCTGACTTTGTCGAAAGTTCCGAGGTGCGCGAAGAGACGCTCATTGAGTTCCACTTCCACGGGATAGCCCGCGATCCGAAGGTTTTCGAATTTAGTGCCCACAAAACTGAAATGAGACTCCTTTTCCTCGAAAACGTGGTAGGAAGAGATTCGCGCCACAAGGCGGTCCGCAGTCACAACATCAAGAAAGTTCAGGCCCTCCAAAGTCGCCGTAACGAGAGTAGTGTGAAAGACCTTGTCGCCTTCGCGCAGTTCACTGCCCGATACATGAGTATAGCCAGCCTTAAACGAGACAAAGTCATTGAAGCGGAAATCGTCAACGCGCGCGTTGCCGTGACCGCCGATGGTCGGAAGCGTGGTTGCAGCTTGCACTTCAATGAGATGCTGAACCGGCCGGGTGAATTGGCCGCTCAGGGCATGTGCGCTCGCATGATAGTGAAAGACTCTCTTGACGGGAACCGGCATTGGAGACACCTCGGTACTTAATTTGGGGTCACATGGTCATTCATTTACTGAAGGAATTCAATAGCGAAGGTGAGGCGCAGGACTTCATCAGCGAGTGGCCGAGCCTTTGAGCCCGGGGCGCCGGTGAACACCAGAGCGTATTTGCCCGGCTGGACAAGTCCTGCCGGAACAACGAGATGCATTTCTTTGTTGGCGCTGCTTCCGGGGACGCTAAGCTGCAGCAACGGGCGGCCTGACTGGTCCTGAAGCTGGCAGATGTAACTGTCAAAGGAGCGCGAGGGGGTAAAGTCAAACTTGAGCTCAAAACTTTCCTTGGGGTGGATTTGCACCTTCACTTCGTCACCGCCGCGCACGTTGGCCATCTGGAGAGAATAAGACGACGTGAAGAATTGCGCGGGGCTGCCTGCAACTTCTCTTTTAGCCTGTGGTATCGTGACCGTGTTCTGATAACCAATGACCAGCAGAAGGACAGCGAAGGCGGGAACGACGACAACGGGCCGGAACCAATTGAACCAGCCGCTGCGGGCTGGCATGGCGTTCCGTTCTGTGGAGTTTTGCCGTTCGGCACGCATCACTTCGCGAGTTGTGTCTACAAAAGCCGCAGCAGCCTTGAGATCGAGCGCGCACTCGGCGCAGTCGAAGCAATGCTCTTCATATTCGTCGCGCTGGGCTGGGGGAAGTTCGCCGAGCACATACTTTACAGCGGCTTGCAGTCGTACCGCTTCGCTATGGTCCATTTGTGCCACCCGACAGGTAGTGCGGGAGGTTGCAATATCGTTTCACTGGCTCCTCAGTGGACGGCCCGGTGCGCGACCCCGAGCTGGCCTCTCTCATACAAAACCTTGAACTTATCCTTGGCGCGGTGCAGAAGCACCCTTAAATAGTCACGGTCCACGGCAAATTCGCGGCAGACGACGTCTTTGTCCTTTTCTTCCAAGAAGATGGCGCGGAGGAGGTCGCGGTCGCGCCGCGGCATCCCCTCCAGGATCCGGCGAACGTGCTCGGAGGATTGCTTGGTGACGAGCATGCCCTCGAGGTCGAGAACCTTGTCCGGGATTTCCAGGTGCGAATCCTCCATGGGCTGATTCCGGGCGGAAGTTCGGTAATATTCAAGTAAAACGTTGTTGCAGATAGAGTTAACGAAGGCGCCGAAGCGCTCTGGCTGACGGACCCCACCCTCACGGCGTAGCGCCGCAATCACGCGAATGAACGTTTCCTGGCGCAAGTCCTCTACTTTGTCATTGGTCAGCATTCTGGACCTAAGCTTGATGCGCAGAAGATGCTCAAAATAGGCGACAATCCATGCAAGCCCCGGATTCTTGCTGGAGTATATCGTCGCCTTTCCCGGCGGGCAATAAAACAGATGATTCATTTGCGCGCGGCTGAAACGGAATTGCGGTTTGATGCACTACCCATCTGCAGGAACCCCGTACGCTCGGGAGTCCTTATCCATGGGGAACGCTCCCCGGTCCCCATGTGCCCCAGTGGGCGCATCTGAGCCTGCCCTGAACGGGCGAGGATGCGCCTCCCCTCTTCTTGAGGCGGGCTAGAACCATGGAGGATCTGTGGCCAGTCCGGTACGTCATGTGGGTATTTCAAGTAATGGCGCGTTTGCATTTTCCCAGACGTCAGTTTTGAAGCCCCATCCAATTGCGAGCAGAGCGGCCTGCGCTTCGGTTGTGACTGCGCTGAGTGTGGAATTTGTCGCAAAACCTCAAGAGGCGCACAGGGTGCAAGCGACGATACCCACGGCGGTTGCTGGAGCTCTGAAAGAAGTGAGTGGATTCGCTGGATGTCTGGTGATGATTTCCGACCAGGAAGCGCGTCTGGTCACGGTAGTCACATTGTGGGCTGGCGAGGACCACCGGAAACGCTGCGGCGAGAATGCCCGCTGGGTGCCCGCGCTGCTGGTGCCATACCTGGACCGTTGCCTGCGAGTGCAAACCATGGTTGCGCATTTGCCGGTCTTAGCTGCGATTCAGCCGGAAGGAAGCGGGGCCGGCGAGTGTTCGATGGTGCAGCAACTTCCTTCAGAAGATGAAAGGGTGTGCGTCGCGTAGCGCATCTGACTCTGGGGGAAAGATCGAGGAATGAAATTGGCCGTGGAATTGAATCAGGGGGTCTGGCGGGAATGGATACGATGCATCGGAAACGAAACTGCAGCGTGGGTTCTTGTGGCCGCGCCACGATTACTTCACTGGGTCAACAGATTCTGTGCGTGAACCACTTCCTGCTGCGCTGTTACGAGAAGCTTGACGGTCTTGATCCGCGGGGCCGGAAATTCACCTCGGAGCCTATCGACCTGGCCGCGATGCGCGGATTCATCGAGGAGTGCTCGCGGAAGGCGCTCGACGTCAGCCTGCAGTGCGAAGAGTTGAGCAACCTCGAGCGGGGACGATTGCTGGACATTTTGCTTTGGGCCGGCGAACTGTTTCTTTTACTGCGCGCACCGCGGCTCACTTTCGCCGAATCTATGGCCTCCGCCGATGATGGTGTGGTGGCCCGCGCCGCTATTCCAAATCTCTGAATTACTCATCCCGCTTGCCTGTCGTTCGCCCCTTGCGTCTTTTAATCAACGAACCGTCCGGGAACTCTTCGTCTTTGGGGGAATAAACTCCAGTCGTGAGTTATATTACCGTGTCTTGTATCATCGCAGCGGGAACCGTGCCGCGAATGAGATGGCGGTGACTTAGTCTAGTCTGCATTGAAAACTAGTTTGCGGAGTGGCTCGTTTAGTTTGTGGTACAAACTGGACTGCCATGCAAACTAAATTGGGTGGTGAAGAATCCACAAAGACAGCAGCCATCATGATCATTTGGAAGGAATTGCGAGACCATGAATCCTGCGTTCCGTCTCTCCATTGCCATTCCGCTGCACGATGAAGAGAGCGTCCTGCCAGAACTCCTGTGCCGGACGTGTGCTGTGCTTGACCAGATTCCCGGCGGCCCACACGAAATTGTTTTTGTGGATGACGGGAGCATCGACAGGACTTTTGCGATCCTCGAAGAGGCCTCTCGGCAGGACTCCCGAATCCGGGCGATCTCACTTTCGCGGAATTTCGGTCATCAGGCCGCGCTGACGGCAGCGCTCGATCACGTCAGCGGAGATGCGGCGGTCGTGATGGATGGAGATCTGCAGGATGCCCCTGAAGTCATCCCGCAATTTGTCGAACGACTGCAACAGGGTTACGACGTGGTTTACGCGAAGCGCATCCGGCGCAAGGAACCCTGGCCATTGCGCCTTTGTTATTTTGTCTTTTACAGAATGATGGCCAGACTTTCGGACGTCCGGCTGCCGCTGGATTCGGGAGATTTCAGCTTGATGTCCCGCCGCGTAATCGATCAGGTCCGGCGAATGCCTGAACATCACCGTTACTTGCGGGGAATGCGGAGTTGGGTGGGCTTTCGACAAACGGGAATCCCCGTTGAGCGCGAAGAACGGCACTCGGGGAAGAGCAAGTACAGCCTTTTGCGGCTGCTCAAGCTCGCGACGGACGGGATTTTCGCTTTTTCGATCGTTCCGATCCGAGCCGCGGCTCTGCTGGGCGCAGCGGCAATCGGCGTTTCAACGCTATACGTCTTCTATGCCCTATACTTCAGATTCTTTCTGAAACAGTCGCCCCAAGGTTTCACCGCACTGATTGCGGCAGTTACGTTTCTGTCGGGCGTGCTTCTCTTTTTCCTGGGAGTGATTGGCGAATATGTCGGTCGCATCTACGAAGAAACGAAAGCCCGTCCGATTTATGTCATCGAGCGCGTTGCGGGCAGCTTCAAAGGCGGACCGGGAGATACGCCGGCAGAGGCGGGCCGTTCTGGACGGATGCTGGAGCGCGAGTTCTTCGGTTAACTCTGTGACAGGCGCAGACACTTTTCCTTGGCGGTCGGACCCGAGATGGGTTTCTTGAAAAACATAAGATATCTTTCGGCGCCGGCGGAAGTCAGTATGGCTGATCGTTGGTTTGAGATCGCCGTCATGGAGCACTTCTGGATCCGCCGACGTTTTTACGTCTTCCGACGGTTGGCGGGGAGTCTGATCGCCAAGGCTCGAGAGATCGCCGAAATCGGGTGCGGTAACGGTCTACTTCAACGCCAAATCGAACAGGCTTACGGAAGGGAAGTCACCGGGTTCGATTTAAACGAGGCCGCCCTGAAACGGAATGTTAGCTGCAGCAGTGCCGTCAATTGCTACGACGTCTGTCAAAGGAATCCAGCTCTCCGAGAAAAATTCGATTTGATTTTCTTGTTCGATGTTCTCGAGCACATCACGGATGAAGACGGCTTCCTCAACGCGCTACTTTTTCACCTTGCCCTTGGCGGAAAGTTGATCGTGAACGTCCCGGCTGGAATGTGGGCTTATTCTGCCTATGACGTGGCGGCGGGTCACGTGAGGCGCTATTCGCTCCGCTCCCTGGGGGATACCGCAAATCGGAACCATCTTGAAATGAGCAAGTGTACCTACTGGGGCCTGCCATTGGTGCCGACTCTCTTGCTGCGGAAGCTGTGGCTCCTGGGAGGACGCGACCAGGACAGAATCATCTCCGCGGGATTCGATTCGCGAGGTGACCTCATCAACCGCTTGCTGGGATTAATTTCCCGGTGTGAGCCGATTCCACAGAGAGTTCTGGGAACATCCTTGATGGCTGTTCTTGAGGCGGAGCGCGATGGGGGATGAATCCTCTACCTTGCCACAGTCGTCCACCAGGCGTCTCTCGAGGAGCACCTTTTCTGCTTTCGACGAGACGTCAGATAGCGCTAGGATCAGTCGATTCATTATTGTGCTATTCGCTGCGAATGTGATATCAGCGGTTCTTTTTATTGGCTTGGTCAACCGTCCGGCCTACGACGACCCCTATAACATTTTCGACGTCCATAATTACGCCACCCGGGGTCTTTCGGTTGGTACGCTTCTTTCACAGAGGAATCCGCCAGGTCCGACCAGTTTCCTGTGGATGGCCGCGGGAGTTCGTTTCCTGGGTGGCGACGAATTACGCGATGCACGAATTGCGAACCTCATGAGTTGGTTGCTACTCGGAGCGGGAGTGCTGATTGGCGCAAAGTACAGTAGCTCTCCACAATTATGGTACGGCGCGCTGTTAGTTTTGCTCGTTTTTCCGCACACGCTTGAAGCAACTGCAACCATATTGACAGAAGGCCCTGCGCTGCTTTTCGCCGTAGCGGGGATTCTCGCCTGGATTGAATTTGCCTCGCGGCCGAGCATAACGCCACGCCTCTTTGCACTGGGAATGCTCGGAGGCATATTGATGGGGCTGGCGGTGACCTGCCGGCAATACTACCTAGCGTTACTGCCCGCGGCTGCGCTCTTTGCGTTCTACCAATGGCGACGGCTTGCTTCCCAAGAAAAGTTCCGCTGGTTGGCGGGCGTGATTCTATCGCTCGTACTCACCGCAATACCTGTAATCCTCCTGGTCCTGGTCTGGAAAGGCATCTCAAGTCCCGGAATGGCCACGGGCACCTCATACAACCACGCGTGGAAGGCCACGGTCGGCCGGAATTTGTCTCGGCCCATTGTTGTTGCCTTTTATGCTGCGGCTTATCTCCTGCCGCTCACGTTTCCCGCGATGTTCCGGTTAAAGGCTACCCAGCGTCAGATTGGGCTGTTGGTTGCGGTCCTGGGAGGAATCGGCGTCACCTATTTCAGTTCTTTGTTTCTGCAGCCGGGGCCGCTGAATTCGCTGATTCGAATGGCCTCGCGTCTGCCTTACGGGGGGACAGTGCTCTTTGCGGTAATCGCGATTGGGGTGATCTACAATGCCGCGTCTGTGTGCTGCCTGCTCTGGGAGCAGCGACATTCCCTCTCTTCCCGCGCACCAGTCGTTTTCGCAATATTCGCGGTCGCGTTCTTCATCGTGGAGCAATTTGGAGTGGGCGGCAACTTGCCCTTCTATGATCGGTACGTCCTTCAAATAGCGCCCTTCCTGGGATTGATCGCCTTCACGATCCTGCCGCGTGTCACGCCGTCGCGCTTGACCGCGCTTGCGTGCCTTTCTCTTCTTAGTCACGGGATGCTGTGGCGATTTGCGTTTGGCCCCTAGAACGTCGTTGTGCAAAACATTGTGCGAATTATGCGCCTGCGGATGGTTGCGATAACCTCATTCTTGCGTGCAATCCCATTCTAAGATGACGTCAAGGTTCCGCCGATGAATCTCCAAGCCTTTCTTTCTCGACGGGTAATCACCTCGGGAGGAATCCATCCGGCCGGTGTGTTCGTGCAAGATGGACGGATCCTTGATGTTGTTCCGCCAGACCAAATCCCCGCACGAGTCTCCGTGAAGGATTTTGGCGATGCAGCAATGCTTCCGGGACTGGTGGACTCTCACGTCCATATCAATGAACCCGGGCGAACGGAATGGGAAGGTTTTGAAACGGCGACGCGCGCGGCCGCAGCCGGAGGCTTCACGCTGGTGGTGGACATGCCACTCAATTGTTTGCCAGCGACCACCACAGTTGCGGCGCTCCAAGCCAAGCGCAAAGCGGCAAAAGGCCAATGTCACGTGGATTGGATGGCGTGGGGCGGCGTCGTTAGCGACAACCAGGAGCACATCAGAGATTTGGCTTCGGCCGGCGTGGCGGGATTCAAATGCTTCCTTATTCATCCTGGCATCGATGGCTTCACCAGGGTCACCGAGCCGGAACTGCGCGCGG
>WNFS01003007.1_pt1 | contig 12740 bp, 13 predicted proteins | sample 5400141 | NCBI WGS metagenome assembly WNFS01 (sample SAMN13153358, study PRJNA577476) | soil metagenome | isolation source: 60 cm saprolite under Madrone tree | place: USA:California | collected 2016-06-14
CAGGGTGGGCTACCTGCCACACCGACCAAAGACGATCAATGTTGGCGTGGTGCATCCAGAAGATTGGATCCGCCGGCGCGGTCGGGATCCAGCCCATCGTGCCGCCGACCCAGACATGGACCCCGTTGTGAATGTTTTCCAGGCCAGCGGTGAATGTCGAAAAGGTTGACAACGCCATCACTCCCGGCGTGCTCGAGGCAATGGTCGCAAGCCAGGACGAGGGGCCAGGCGATCGCGTCACAATGATCGGCGACATTGGTGGAGGCATCGGAACCGTTGGAGTAAACGATGCGAGCCAGGCCGGGAAAGTTTGTGACGCGGCCTTGGTCCAGTTCCAGTACGGGATCGTGACATCGGGATGGATGGACTGAAGAGCGTGCTCCAGGAGGAGCAGGAAGACACGGTGCCAGGGCAGGAAGCGCTCTGACATGTGCTGGTAGTGGGTCTCGCCGTGGATCTTCACGAACTGGCCAAGCGTGCCCGCACCGATCAGCGTCTGGAACGCACAGAGGAATCGCTCGCGTTCGTGTTTGCTGAGCTTGGCCTGGTCCTCCCGGTCGTGGACCTTGGGAAACCATTGAGCCGGGATCTTGACGAGCCTCAGGATTTCTGGATCGGCGGTCCGCAGCATCTCGGCGAATGAGAGCGTCGGCTCCATCGCCGTCCGTGTCATTCGCGGACTTTCCATCGTGGCTGACGCGCTTTTCCGCTTCATGTTTCAGATCGAGGCTAGCGATGCGAGGCATCACTGACTGTGCCGATCGGCACCAAACTCAAGTGTCTTTCGACACATTCGGTACGAGCGGAATGAGCTGGGTCAGATCGTCGACCGTGAACAAAGCCCCGGCTTCCATCAGATCAGCGGCAGTCGCCGACCCACTGACGACGCCGATCACCGGCATGCCGGCGGCCACAGCCGCTCGCATGTCCCATACAGCGTCGCCGACGTAGCAGCCGTCCGATGGCGCGATATCCAACTCGCGAGCGGCCAGAAGTAGCAGGTCGGGAGCCGGCTTGGCGTGTTCGACGTTGCTCCCGTCGATGATCAGCGGGGGACGAGACAGCTTCAACGCGTTTACCGATGCGCCGACCTGTTCGCGCCGGCTCGATGTCGCGATCGCCCATCGCTGTCGGTGCTCGTCGAGAGCGTCGAGCAGCTCAGTCGCGCCTGGAAGCACGCGAGGGTCGAGGTTAAGCGCGCTGAAGTTCTCACCCGCACGGCGGTCGATGTCCTCTTCGCGTTGGGAATCCGATGCTCGACCGGCCGCCTCGGCCACGACCCTGGCCAGCCGCCGGCCATCGGATCCGATCAGTCTTGCGACCTGATCGCGACTGGCCGGTAGCTCGAATTCCTCGAAGGTCCGTAGCCAGGCCGCGATCCTGGTCTCGACTGTATCGACGAGCGTTCCATCCAGGTCGAAGATCCATGCGAAGGGCTGCAAGGGTGGGACGTCACGGTTCACGGACGCTGCAGCACATGCACGAGCTGCGCGGGGCTGATGTTGCCCCCGCTGCAGATCAGGGCCACGTTGCGACCCCGGAGGCGCTCCTTGATCTTGAGCGCGGCTGCGAGCGGAGCCGCGCCGGCGGCTTCCACCAGCGAGCGGGTCTTTTCGATCATGAGCGCTGTGGCCACGTCGATCTCGTCGTCGGTGACGAGGACGAAGTGGTCGATCAGCCGGCGCAGGATGCGTTGCGGCAATTCGAACGGGGCACCTGTGGCAAGGCCTTCGGCACGAGTCCGGTTGGGCGCCTCGCGCAGCTCGCGGTGCTTCCAGCTCTGGTAGGCAGCGGGCGCCTGCTCGGACTGGACTCCGATGACTTCGATCTGTGGGTTCACCGCCTTGGCGACGATGCATGCGCCGGCGGCCCCGGACCCGCCGCCTATAGGGACGATGACAACATCCGTGGCAGGCTGCTCCTGCAGCATCTCGAGTGTATGCGTGCCCACGCCTGCGATCAGCAGCGGTTCATCGCCTGAATCGATATAGCGGTAACCATGCTCCTTGGCGAGCCGCGCGGCGTTCAGGCGAGCATCGTCAAACCGTTCGCCTTGCAAGATCACTTCGGCCCCAAGGTCCTGCATCGACTCGACCTTGACCGGGTTCGCGTTTTCCGGCGCGCAGATGATCGCGCTCACGCCAAAAAGGCGCGCGGCGTAGGCGACCGACTGACCATGGTTCCCGGTCGACGCGGCAATCACGCCTCTTTCGCGCTCATCGTCCGTGAGCCGGCTGACGAGGTTGATGCCTCCTCGCACTTTGAAGGCTCCGGTCGGGTTGTGGTTCTCGTGCTTGATGTCGACATCGGTGCCGAGGAGGCGGCCCAGCGACGGGTAGCTTCTCAGCGGCGTTGGCTGGAGGTACCCGCGGATTCGTTTCGCGGCGTCCAGAACGTCGATCAACGTCGGTTCATGCAAATCGCGCATCACTTGGCCGTGTCCAATTGTCCGTCCGGCGCGATGGGTCCGGCCGGTCGATCAGGCGCAGCCGAACAGGGGCATCGGGTCGGTGGGCACTCCGCCAATCTCGAGCTGCAGGTGGAGATGCGACCCGATCGAAAGCCCGGTGCTGCCTACCATGCCGATCTTGTCGCCCTGCTGCACCAGCTGACCGAGCGCCACAGAGGCCGCCGACATGTGCGCGTAGATTTCTACCAGCCCGTAGCTGTCGGTCACCTCGACGCGAATACCGAAGTCAAATGCCGGACCCACCGCCGTCACCTTGCCGCCCGCGGCCGCGCCAATCGGAGTGCCGTAGCCCGCGAGGATGTCGACGCCGGTGTGGAAGTGGAGGTATCCGTTGTACGACGGCTCGAGCTCGAACGAGGTAGGACCGAATTTCTGGATGATCGGGGCGCCCCTGATCGGGCATATCAGCTGGCCTGGCTTGATCGGGTCGGCCGGCGGGCCCGACGGGAGATTCGGCCCGATCGCAGCGTCGACCGGGATCACAAGCATCGAACCGGGCGTCAGCGGATCGCGGACACGGTTGAAGTCGACGATGTTGACCGGATCGGCGCCGTAGGCGGCCGCCACGGTTTGAATCGAATCGCCCGACTTGACGGGGACCACGAGGCCAGGTACGGGAGAAATGCGGAGAACCTTTCCGTCCTTGAGCGGAACCCGGAGGCCCGGGTTCGACCACGTGATCTCCCGTATGGGAACGTCAAGCGTTCTTGCGATTCCTTCCAGGGTGTCGCCGGCCTTGATCTTGTAGTAGATCGGCCCGCGGCTCGGAAGCGCCGAGGTCGGAACTGAGATGGGCTTGATGATGGTCGTGTCCCTGCCCATCGACGTGTCCCCGACGGCGACGCCCGCGTTGGCCGCCCGAGCGTCGATCGAGCCTCGCGCCGGTATGAGATGGCTCGAGAAGCTGAGGCCGGACAGGATCGCAGCCACAAGCAGAACCACCGCATGGGTCAAATAGCGATTGAGGCGCAACGCCTACCCCCAAACGTCCCCTTTCCGCGTCCCGGACGCGAAAGTGATCAAGACCGTAGCAGACCGTCTCGGGGGCGGTCAAACTCAGTCACCCGGCATTCTCAGCCGGCGAGCGGCGGCTCAGCCCAGGAAGATGCCGGCCAGGACGGCGTTGGGGCCGGCGGTTCAAGTGACCGTGATGATCACCGTGCCGCCGGCGGCGACGTTGATCGGGAGGTTGACCCAGGCGCCCTGCGAGAAGTCGGTCGAGATGTTGGCGGCCTGGGGGCCGGAGCCGTCGTTGACCGTGATGGTCTCCCGCCGACCGGCGCCCTCCCAGTCCAGGGCATAGAGGTGAAGGGTGCCGCTGTAGGCGCTCGGACAGCTGAGGTGGAGGCGGAGCTGGTTGGGGTCGTACCAGGTGGCGGCGTTGCGGGTCGTGGTATCCGGGCTCTCCAGAACCTGGACCCCGCTGGTCCCCGCCACCCATTGGAATCGAGTCGCCTGATCCATGACCAGGTTGCATTTGGGCATGGAGACCAGGTCGGCGCTGCCGGTCCAGCCCAGCAGGGCGTAGCCGTCGGCGCCGTATGTGCCCACCCAGTTGCCCTGTGGCGCTTGAGCGTAGGTGAGCGCGCGGGGGGCTGTGGTGGTGGCAGAAGCCGTGTTGGAGGGCGCGGAGTCGCCGGCGCTGCTGCTCGCCAGGACGCGATAAAAGTAGGTCGTCGACGGGCTGAGCCCGGAGTCGGCGAAGGAGGGGGTTGTGGTGCTACCGATCTGGGTCCAGCCGGTGCTGCCGTCGGGAGAGCGCTGGATCTTGTAGCTGGTGGCTCCGCTGGAGGCAATCCAGCTGAGGTTCATGGCAGTGGCGTCGAGCGCGCTCGCGCTCAGCCCGGTCGGCGGCGCGGGCGGCGGAGGCGCTCCTCCCAGTAGGACCCCGGCCAGGACGGCGTTGGGGCCTGCCGTTCGAGTGACCGTGATGGTCACCGTGCCGCCGGCGGCGACGTTGATCGGGAGGTTGACCCAGGCGCCCTGCGAGAAGGGCTGGAGGATGCCGCCCCGGCCGTGATTGGGGCGAGAAAGCTCACGCCGAAGGCGACAACAACCGACGCCAGCCGACGCATAGCAATCGTTCGTCGCACGAGGCCCCCCTCCCGGCGAGATGATCAGCACGAACGCCCGACGTAGGCCCCCGATTATGGCCTAGAGGTATTGCCCCCGCCCACAAATGTCACGAAGTTCATGTCAGCCGGGCGACCCGCTTGCTTTTTCCGTCGTGAGGACTGCCCCATATTCCGCATCGGTGACCTCATTCGACCAATCGGTGATGCCGAGGCTTACGGCTGTATGAACCATGTATGTGTCAGGACCTGCGCCATGCCAGTGAACCTCGCCTGGATCGACTTGAACGACATCGCCGGTCCGGATGCGCCGACCGTCGCCGCCGGCGCTTTGCACGCGGCCTTCGCCGGATGTAACCAGGAGCACCTGCCCCCGCCCGTGGCTGTGCCAGTAGGTGCGTGCCCCCGGGTGAAACAGGACCGACGCCACCCTGATCGCCGCCTCTCCCTCGCCGGACACTATGGGATCGCCGTACACGATTCCGGTGAACGTCTTGGTGAACGTTTCTGACGCCGAATTCTCCTGTCTGCCGCGGCTGATTCTCATGTGGACCTCCTTGTCTGGCCGTTTCAGGACATTAAAGAAGACGCGCGCGAGGCCGGCCGCTAGCGGCCTTTCCACCGGGCTGGGCGCTTGGCGAAGAACGCTTCGATCCCTTCCCTGAAGTCTTCGCTCATGTAGGCCTTGACGATCAGGTCCGAAGCCCCGCCTGGCGGCGTCATCTGTATGCGGATGCGGCGCAGCGCCTCCTTGGTCGTCTGAAGCGTGAGCGGCGCATGCTCGGAAAGGAGGGAGCCGATCTCCATCACCCGCGGCTCCAGCGCCTCTTCGGATTGAACCACCTCGTTCACGAGCCCGATGGCCGCCGCTTCGTCAGCGCCCACCAGACGTGCGGTGAAGATCAGCTCCTTGACGCGGGCGGCGCCGATCAGCATCGTCAGGCGCGCGAAGTTGGCCATTGAAAGCGTGTTCCCAAGCGTTCGCGCCATCGGGAAGCCAAATTTCAGCGTCGGAGTGCAGATCCGCAGGTCACATGCGGCCGCGATCCCGGCTCCACCGCCGGTGCAGGCCCCGGCGATGGCGGCTATCGCCGGCACCCGCATGCTTTCCAACGCACCCAGCACGCCGTCCATCCGCTCCTCGTAGGCGAGCGCATCCTCTTTCTTGTCAAAGGCGCGGAACTGCGAGATGTCGGTGCCCGCGGCGAATGCGCGCCCGCCGGCCCCTGTGAACACGACCGCCCGCACCGACGGATCAGCGTCGACCTCGAGGCAGACCTCACGGATGCGGTCGTACATGGCGAACGTGAGCGCGTTGCGCGCCTGCGGGCGGTTGAGCGTCAGCCAGACGATCTCGCCGGAGTCCCCCCGCCGTTCCTCGAGCAGCTCCACCTCGCTCATGTCCCGCCCAGGACCCCCTTTGCTTTGAGCTCCGAGATCTCGGCGTCGGACCTCCCGAGCGCACGCAGCACCTCCGAAGTGTGTTCCCCCAACACCGGCCCGGCCGACCCCTGCCGCACCGGGGTCTCAGAGAAATGGATCGGAGAGCCGATCTGCTCCACGTCGCCAAGGCGCGAATGCCTTCCTTTCCAGAAGAAGGCGCGCGCCTTCAGCTGCGGATCGTTGGTGACCTGGTCGTAGGTCTGGATCTCGGCGCACGGCACGCCCGCCGTCTGCAGCTGCGACACCCAGAACGCCCGCGGCTCGTGTGACGTCACCTCTTCGATCATCGGGATGAGGACGTCGCGACGCGCGTGCCGTGACGGGTTGTCCTTGAAACGCTCGTCGTCCGCCCACTCCGGGTGACCGAGAACCTCGCAGAACGACCGCCAGTTGCGGGGCGTGGTGGCGCCGACGGTGAGGAAGCCATCGGCGGCGTGGACCGCCTGGTAGGGCGCCGAGGTCTGGTGCGCGGAACCCAACGGGCCCGGGATCTCCCCCGTGGCGAAGTAACGCCCCGCCTCCCACACCTCCAGCGAAACGCCGGCCTCGAACAACGACACGTCTATGAACTGTCCGCGCCCGGTCTGCTCACGCACACGCAGGGCCGCAAGAGCACCTATCGTGCCGTACAGCGCGCACACCAGATCGCAGATCGGCACGCCGACCTTGACCGGGTCGCCATCGGGTTCGCCGGTGATCGACATCAGCCCGCTCATCGCCTGGGCCATGATGTCCAACCCCGCCAGCTGCGAATAGGGACCGGTCTGGCCCCAGCCAGAGGCGGCGACATAGACAAGGCGTGGATTGAGCGCCGAAAGCTTCTGGTAGTCGAGCTCCAGGTCGGTCATCGTCCCCGGACGCAGATTCTCGACGATCACGTCCGCGCTCCGGACGAGCTCGCGGAAGACACTCTTGCCTTCGGGCTCCTTGAGGTTGATCGCGAGCGACCGCTTGTTCCGATTGAGCCGGATGAAAGGCGATGACTCACCGTCAAGGAATGGCGCCGAGTCTCGCGCGCTGTCGCCGCCGTCGGGATTCTCGACCTTGATGACATCGGCGCCGAGGTCGGCCAGCTGCATGGCGCAGAAGGGGCCGGCCATGTAATTGCCGACCTCGATGACCCTGATGCCGGTCAGAGGATGGTTCGGTATCTCTTGGTCATCCCCGACCGATGAACGGCATCTTCGTCGCCATCACGGTCATGAACTGGACATTGGCATCGAGCGGCAAGCCGGCCATGTACAGAACTGCGCTCACCACGTGCGAGACGTCGATTCGCGGCTCGACCTCGACGTCCCCGTTCGCTTGCATGACGCCTTTGACCATGCCCTGCGTCATTTCGGTGGCCGCGTTGCCGATGTCGATCTGGCCACAGGCAATGTCGTACTTGCGGCCGTCCAGAGATGTCGACTTGGTCAAGCCGGTGATCGCGTGCTTCGTCGCCGTGTACGGAGCGGAGTTCGGTCGCGGCGAATGGGCGGATATGGAGCCATTGTTGACGATCCGTCCACCGCGAGGCACCTGAGTCTTCATGAGCTTTATCGCCTCCTGGGTGCAGAGGAACGCGCCGGTGAGGTTGGTGCCGACGACTGCGCTCCACTGTTCGTACGTGAGGTCTTCAAGCGGCACTGGCGGAGCGCCCAGGCCCGCATTGTTGAAGAGGAAATCCAGGCGCCCGAACGCCTCAGCGGTCTGCGCGAACAGGGCCTTGACCGACCGCGGATCGGCGACGTCCGCCTGAACGCTGAGCATTCGCGCTCCCAGCTTCGATCCCTCGGCAGCTGTGGCCTCCAACGGCTCCATGCGACGCCCGGCCACGACCACCGAATACCCCTCGTCCGCAAGACCAAGGGCGACAGCCCTCCCGATTCCAGTGCCGCCGCCGGTGACGACGGCCACCTTGGCCATCGAACCCATGCTCATCCCCTCCAAGATTTACTCGCCGCGAGGGTACCTTGTTGCGTGATAGCCTGACGGCCGGTGCCCGCTCGCATCGTCTGCTTGTCTCCTTACTCGAAAGAGCAGGTCGAAGGTCTCTTCGCCGGCCGTCATGCCGTCGATGTGGTGACCGTCCCTGATCCCCCCGCTCCCGAGGCGGTGCTTCGGGAGTGCTCGACGGCTGAGCTCGTCATCGCCGACAAGCGACACAAACACCGCCTGCCCCGCGAGGTGCTGGAGCAGATGCGCCGGTGCCTGCTGATCCAGATGCCCGCTGTCGGTTTCGACGTCATCGACCACCGTGCCGCAGCGGAGTTCGACATCGCGGTCGCCAACTCCGCAGGCTACAACCGTGACGGCGTCGCCGACTGGACGGTGATGGCGATCCTGAACCTGGTCCGCCGGGGAGCATGGGGCGATCGGCGCATGCGGGAAGGAGGCTGGCCGAAACCCGAGATGCTGAGCCACGAGCTGGCCGCCCTGACGGTCGGCATCGTCGGACTCGGAAACGTCGGCTCCGCGCTCGCCACCCGGCTGCTTGCCTTCGGTTCCCGCGTGGTCTACGCGGATATCGTGGAAAGAAATTTCCCCGGCGTCGAGCGGATCCGCTTTGTCGACCTGCTGGAGCTTGCGGACGTGGTATGCATTCACGTACCGCTGGACAATTCGACTCAGCCGCTGATCGACGCGGCGGCGCTCAAGCATATGCGGAAGGGTGCGTTCCTCATCAATGCGTCGCGCGGGCCGGTCGTGGACGAGAAGGCACTCATCGCCGCCCTGGAGTCAGGCCACCTGGGCGGCGCCGGGCTTGACGTCTTCGAACAGGAGCCGACGCCGGCCGACAACCCGCTTCGGCGGATGGACAACGTCTTCTTCTCGCCCCACATGGCGGGCTTCACCGTGGAAGCGGAGGCGAGGGCCATGGAAATCATCCGCGACAACCTGACCCGGGTGCTTGATGGCGAGGAGCCGTTCAACGTGGTCAACGGAGTCAGACTGGGCGCTCGGCTCAGGCGGTGACGCGCGCCGAGCTGGATCCATCCGTACTGGAGGCCCTCAAGCGCTTCGACTCTCCCACCCTGAGCAACGCCATCGAGACCTTTGCGATCCGGCCGCGGGACGAGGGCTACATGTCGATGGACATTCGCTGCATGTTCCCCGAGCTCGGGCCCATGGTCGGATATGCGGCGACCGCGACCATCCGGGCGCGCGGGCCGGTGCAGGGCGACCAAACGCCGCTGTATCAGCATGTGCGCGATGTGCCTGGGCCGCGTGTGGTGGTGGTGCAGGATCTGGACGACCCGCCTGGTTGCGGCTCGCTCTGGGGCGAGGTGAACGCCACCATCTTCGGAGCACTGGGCTGCGCCGGCTGCGTCACCGACGGTTGTGTCCGCGACCTGAACGAGGCGCGCGCGATGGGCTTCCAGTTCTTTGCCCGTGGGCCGGGGGTGTCGCATGCCTACGTGCGGGTGGAGACCGCCGGCCAGCCGGTGAGCGTGGGTGGTCTGCGCGTCAGCCCTGGCGACCTCATCCACGCCGACCAGCATGGTGTGCTGTTGATCCCGCGAGAGGTCGCGGCCGAGCTGCCGGCGGCGGCCGAGCGAGTCATCAGTGCCGAGCAAACCCTGCTGGAGTGGGTGCGCTCATCGGATTTCGACGCCGACGAGCTGATCGAGAGACGCCGGGTGAGGCACTAGTTGAGATTCCCACACACATCTGAGAAAGCCGGCGATACCGTGCCGGCATGCCTCATCTTTACGCCACTGTCGAGCACGACCCGCGTCGGTCGGTTCGGCGCCACCACTACCAAGAGGGGCCGGGCTTCCTCTTCATGGCAACTCAGAACGGTCGTCCGGCCAGGAAGAGCAGCGCGTAGACGAGCCGGCGACCGGGGAAGGTGCGCGCCAAGGCCAGAGCCATCAGCAGCCCCAGGCCGGCCTTGATCAATGTGCTCGCGGTGCTGTTCACAGCGGTGTTTCGCAGCGCGTCGGCGTAGCTGCTTTGATGGAGCAGGTAGTCATAGTTACCGAGGCCGATGAAATGGCCAGACTCGCCAACCTGTGCGTCGGTAAAGCTGAGCCAGACCGCGAGGCCGAGCGGATAGGCGATCACGCCGATCACGAAGACGAACGCCGGCGCCAACAGGAGCGCCGGAACTAGGAATCGCCCAGGGCGAACAGCGGACGAAATACCGCGGCCCTCAGCCTTTGACGGCGCCCGCGGTCATGCCCGCGACGAAGTAGTCGACGAAGAACGAATAAAGCACAGCGACCGGGACGGAGCCCAGGAGTGCCGCGGCCATCAGCTCGCCCCAGAAGAACTCGTCACCGTGAATGAGCTCCTGCGTAACGCCGACCGGGATGGTCTTGACCAGGCTGTCGTTCATGAAGATCAGGGCGTATAGAAATTCGTTCCATGAAAGCGTGAAGGCAAAGAGCGCGGCGGCCAGGATGCCCGGGACTGCCAGCGGGATGGCGATCCGCAGCATGGCCTGGATGCGGGTTGCTCCATCCACCAAAGCCGCCTCCTCCAGCTCATGCGGTATGCCTTTGAAGAAGCCCATCAGCATCCATGTGCAGAAGGGGATCAAGAAGGTCGGATACGTGAGGATCAGCGCCCATAGGTTGTTGAACAGATGCAGCTCTCGGATGACGAAGGTCAGCGGTAGGAAGAGCAGCGTGGGTGGCACCAGATAGGTGACAAAGATTCCCCAGCCGATGGAGTCGGCGCCGCGGTAACGCAGGCGTGCAAGCGAGTAGCCGGCGAGGACACTGCAGAAGAGGGAGATGAGCGTGGAGACGATCGCCACGATCGCTGTGTTCAAGGCCCAACGCGGGAAGTTCGTTTGAGTGAAGAGGTGCTGGTACCAGGCAAGGGTCGGGTCGCGGACCCATAGCGGGCTGACCGAGAAATCGAACAGCTCGGAGGCCGACTTGAACGATGTGACCGCCATCCAGTAGAACGGAAACAGCGTCACCAGCAGCAAGAGGAGCAGCGGGATGTAGATGCGGAGGGCGCGGCCGGCCAGGCTGTCGCCGATGGCGCGGCCGGCCCTCGGCTTGCGAGCCTTGGGCGTTATCACGCCGGACTGGGCAGACGGGGCGGTGCTTCGCACTGCCATCTACTCGGGCCTTCGGAGCATGAACAGGACCATGGCGACCACGAGCGTGAGCAGGGGGAAGAGCACCAGCGAGATGGCGGCTCCCAGGCCGATGGCGCCCCCTGGGATCCCCCACTGGTAAGCCCAGATCGAAAGCAGCTGGGTGCTGTTGTACGGCGCCCCGTTGGTGAGCACGAACGGCCCCTGGAAGTCGGCGAAGGTGAGGATGGTCGAGAGGAGGAGGACGACCAGCAGCACCGGCCGCAGCAGTGGAAGCGTGATGTTGGTGAACTGCTGCCACCGGCGGGCGCCATCAACTCGGGCCGCTTCGTAGAGATCGACCGGGATGACCTGCATGCCGGCCAGGAAGGCGATGGCGTAAAAAGGCGTGCCGCGCCAGACGTTCACGATCATCAGCGCCGCCATCGCGTTGGCGGGCACCCCGAGCCAGTTGGGTCCTGGATAGTGCACAAGGTGTGTGTTCACAAGGAGCCAGTTGATGACGCTGAACGTGGGGTCGAACATCCACCTCCAGGCCTCGTAGCTGAGCACAGTCGGGATGATGTAAGGAAGGAGCAGGGCCGCCCGCACGAAGCGTCGAAACGGGAAGACCTGGTTCAGCAACAGCGCCATGACCAGCCCAAGGCCAAGCTTGAACACGGTCGTGACTCCCGTGTAAAGGAAGGTGTTCACCAGGGCCTCGTAGAAGACGCCGTCCGTGTTGCGAAACTCAAAGCGGTAGTTCCCCAGACCTATGAAATTGCCTATGTTCCCGAGCTCGGAGTCGGTGATCGACAACCAGATCCCGAAAAGGAAGGGGTACAGCAAAAAGATGCCCAGGACGACAAGGGTTGGAAGGAGCAGAAGGTACCCGAGCGGCGCCTCGCGGTCGTAGATCCGCACGCGACGCCGGAGCCAGACGGGGACCGCATCAGCACGGGTCGCGGTCCCCATCTCTAAGAGCCCACGCCAGCTGCGGTCAGGGCCGCTCGAAAATCGCCTTCAGCGACGTTTCCGCCGCTGAGACCGCGGCTTCAATGTCACCTGTGCCGCCGTTGGCCAACGCCTTGGCGAACATGTCGGCCACGATGAATTGCGTCTGAGACTGGGCCGTCTTCTTGCTCGGCAAGGCCGGCCAGCCTGGCCACTTGCCCGGCGCCACCACGTCCTGAAAGGCCTTCAGCTTGGGGTCGGCTGCGAATACGGGGTCGTTATGGAAGGCATCGAATGGGCCGGCGTTGTAACCGGCCGCGATCGTCGTCCACTTCATGTACTGGGTCTTGTCCATGAGGTACAGGAGCATCGCCCTGGCCGTCTCCACGTCCGGGGACCACTTCATCACGGCGTGGTTGAAGATCAGGTTCATGGCGAAGGTGCCCTTGGGACCGGCTGGCATGGGAGCGTTGTTGGTCACGTCCGTGTAGTGGTGAAACTCGACCTTCTCGCGGATGTAGATGCTGGCCCCGTTCAGCGTCCCGCTGACGCGGTCGGCGTGGTAAGCCTGGTTGTTGTCTGGGTCGAGCCACTCGGGGTGCACGACGAAGCCGGCCTTGACGGCCCCCTGTGCCCATTTGATTGCGTTCCGTGTCTCCTGGGAGTTGATGGCGACGGTCTTGCCGTCGGCGTTGACCTCCTTGCCGCCGAAGCCCCAGAGCACCGGGTTCCACATGGTCAGGGAGTCGCCGTACGCGTGTCCGTCGGTCTGTGAGATCGGCTT
>WNFS01003010.1_pt1 | contig 12730 bp, 10 predicted proteins | sample 5400141 | NCBI WGS metagenome assembly WNFS01 (sample SAMN13153358, study PRJNA577476) | soil metagenome | isolation source: 60 cm saprolite under Madrone tree | place: USA:California | collected 2016-06-14
TTGAGCACGTTCCCGGGGCAGAAGGCGCCCACTGCTCCGCCGCCGCCGTACTCGCAGCCGCCCATCGCGCCGATGTACTCGCAACCGCCGCCGCCGAGCTTCGGGCCGGGCTACCAGGTCCCGGGGCCCATCCACATGACGCTGCGGGCGTACAAGCCGCCGCGCTACACGCCCAAGGAAGGGGACCAGGTGGTTCCCTTCGACCACCGGCGGCGGCTCATCGCCGAGCACATGGTCTACAGCAAGGCCACCAGCCCGCACGTGCCCTGCACCGCGGAAGTGGACATGACCAACCTCTCCAAGCTGCGCGGCGAATGGAAGCGGGCCAAGGAGACCGGCGGAAAGGCGCCCAGCTTCCTGGTGGGGCTCTGCCGCGCCACCGTCCAGGCCCTGGGGGAGTTTCCCCGCCTCAACGCCGTGGTGCAGGAGGAGTCGCTGATCCTGCGCAAGGAAGTGAACCTCGGCATCGCGGTGGAGACGGAGAAGGGGCTGCTGGCGCCGGTGATCCGCAAGGCGAACGAGCTCAGCGTGCTCGGCCTGGCTCGCGCGATGGACGACCTGGCCTTGCGCGCGCGGAACGGGAAGGTGACCGCAGACGAGCTGTCCGGCGGGTCGTTCACGGTCTCCAATCCGGGGCTCAAGGGCAACCTCTTCGGGGCGGCGATCATCAACCAGCCGCAGGTGGGGATCCTCCGGATGGGCGAGATCGTGAAGCGCGCGGTGGTGCGGGAGCTTGACGGTGAGGACGCCATCGTCATCCGGCCGATGATGTACCTGACGCTCTCGTACGATCACCGCGTGATCGACGGCGTCACCGGCAACGGCTTCCTGCACCGTGTGCGCGAGCTGATCGAGGAAGCGAAGTTCGAGCTGTAGTCAGGGCGTCCAGACGAGCGCGGCGCGCAGGCCGGCGCTGTAGCGGGTGGAGCCGTTCACCAGATCGGCGTTGGCGATCCGCTCGCCGAACACTCCGCCCGTCGCGAACCAGGAGCGCGCGAGCGTCAATTGCGCGTCGGCGCCGAGGCGCTGGCGGTGCTCCATCGGTCCCACCGCCGTCACGAACACGCCCCTGGACTGATCGCTGCCGTACCGATCGCTCACGAAGCGAAGCCATTCGGCCCAGGGAGAGACCTGGACCGCTGCGAATTCCAGGTCGGCGCGCACCCACACGGAAGTCCCGTCGGGGCCCAGGGCGCTGCCCAGCGTGCGGCCCCCGTTGGTCATGCCGCTGCTGAACACCGAGTGCTCCTGGGAGACCCAGCCGGTGTGCTCCAGCTCGATGAACAGGCGGCGCCAGGGGCCCAGCCGCAGCGCGCGCACCTCGAGCCCCAGGAGATGGTCGGCGTCGTACTGGACGGAGTTGAAAAACGCCTGGCGCGTGTCTTCGAAGGCGATCTCGTAGTAGACGCGCGCGCCGCTCAGCTCGGGGACGCGGACCGTCAGGTCGAAGGAGAGGCGATTGTTCTCCGCCGTGCCGGCGCCTTCGCGCGTGCGGCCGAAGTGCTCGAGGATGAACCCGCTCAGGCCGCCGTAGTCGGGCGCGCCTTCGCCGCCGAGCTCCAGCATGCGCGAGCCGCCCAGCTGCACGCGCTGGCCGAAGTCGAGCTGGGCGCGGGCGCAGTCGAGCAAGGTGCCGCGGAAGGTCTGCGGTTGGCGGAGCCGGTCGATGAAGTAGAGGAGCGAGATGCGCACGTCCGGCGCGAAGGGCAAGGCCACCGGACGGAGTTGCAGCCGCAGGCCATCCTGCGGGACCGCGTTCCGGGACACCATCAGCGAGGAGCGGACGGAGGGACCGAGCGCGATCACGTCGCGGCCGATCTGCGCCAGGAAGGGGCCGGACTCGATCTTCAGATAGGCACGGTCCAGCGTAAGCTGGTTGGCGACGTTCGCCGTCCCCGCGCTGGCCCGGAGGCGGGTCGCGGCCGTGAGCAGCTCGCCCCAGCCTGCCGCGGAGTCCAGCTCGAGCGCGGCGCCGGCGCCATCTCCGCACGGACGTCCCTCCCGGTACTCGCAGGAGAGGCCGATGAACCCCGCCAGGTCGCGAGAGCGCAGCGGGAGCGAGTAGGGGCGATCGTGCTCGTCGGCGCCGGCGACCCGCAGCGTGAGGCGCTCCAGGGGCGTGACCCAGCCGTCGTCAGGCCGTGTCGGGCCTCGGAGCGGCGGTGGCAGGCGATCGCGGTCCAGGGTCTGGACTCCACCGAGCGGATCCGCGATCCGCCCCTGGGCGATGCTGTCGCGCAGCGCGTCCCACGCGGGATCGTCGGCGGGAAGGTTGGATCCGGCGCGCGCCGGGCCTGCAAGCAACGCCGCGGCGACCAGAGCGAGACGGGGCGGCGCGCGCATCGGCCGCAGCGATGTACCACGGCTGTAGGGTGAAGCAGGGAAACCCGCGTGGAACCCGCCGCGGGTGGTCGCGCGCCCCCGTGGCCGGAGGCGGCCGCCGCCGCGTACAGTCGACTCGCTCGCAGCTCGCTGCGAAAACGCGATGACGATCACCGCACCGCTGCCTCGCTTTGCCAATCGGGCGCGCTTCGCGCTCGCGGTCTCGGTTGCGGCCGCGATCGGGTGCGCGACGCCGCGCGCCTTGCGGAGCGATTCCGCCATGGTGCCGCTGAACGGTGCCGCGGTCCCGGCGTCGGAACGCCGTCCAATGGACGGCGGCGCGGGATCGAAGGCTGACGCGGCGGTGGAGGCTGTGCTCGCCGGCGCGCGGGAGTCCCTGGGCCAGAGCAGGCCGGAGCTGGACGGCCGCCCGCTTCCCACGGACTGCTCCGGTTTCATCCGGGGGCTGTACACCAGGGCGGGCGTGGATCTCTTCTCCGAGGCGAAGCCGTGGGACAACGGCGTGCGCGCGGTCGTCCGCTGGATCAAGCGCCGTGGCCAGATGCATCGCCGCAAGCTGCCCGCGCCGGGAGATCTCGCATTCTTCCACGACTCGTACGACCGGAACGGCGACGGCAAGGTGAACGATCGCTTCACGCACATGGGGCTGGTCGATGAGGTACTCCCGGACGGGACCGTGCTGATCATCCACGCCACCAATCACGGCATCGTGCGGGAGCCGATGAATCTGCTGAGGCCGCATGAAGCGAGGGACTCCCAGGGCCGCGAGATCAACGCGATCCTGCGCCGGAAGGCTGCGCACGACTCGCCTCGCACCCCGCGCCTCATGTCCGAGCTGTTCGCCGGGTTCGGGCGCGTCCTGCAGCGCGATCCCGAAGACGCTTGAAGGCTGCGCAGATCAGGCGGTCGCGGGCTGCCGGCTGCACACCATCTCGAGGAAGTCGTCGGCGGAGCGGGCGTTCACGACCCGCGACCGCTCCGTCCAGCCGCGCCGCGCGGTGCCCACCGCGTAATGCAGGTTCTCCAGCTCCTTGGTGGAGTGGGCGTCCACCGAGAGGCAGATCTTCGCCTTGTGCTTGTTCGCCACCCGCAGCAGCTCGGCGCTGAAGTCCAGGCGGTGGGGGGTGCCGTTGCACTCGATGGTCACGCCCTTCTCGGCCGCGAGCGCGATCAGCTCCTCCCAGCGGGCGGGCATCGGCTCGCGGTCGCCCAGGTATCGGCCGGTGGGGTGACCCCAGATCCCGCACTTCGGGTGCAAGAGGGCGCGGCGGATGCGCTCGGTCTGGCGCGGCTCGTCCAGCTTGAAGCGCTGGTGGACGGAGCAGATCACCACGTCGAGCTGATCGAGGATGGCGTCGGGCCAGTCGAGCGCTCCGTCCTCGAGGATGTCCACCTCGCTGCCGCGCAGGATGCGGATCTGGGGGACCTTCTCCTGCACCTGCGCGATCTCCTCCCACTGGCGCTTGAGGCGGTCGATGTCGAGGCCGTTGGCGTAGTGGGCGGCGCGGGTGTGATCGGTGATGGTGATGAACTCCTTCCCCAGCGCGTGCGCGGCGCGGACCATCTCCTCCAGCGTGGCCCTGCCGTCGGACCAGGTGGAGTGGCAGTGCACGAATCCGCGGACGTCGCGCTCCTCGATCAGCTGCGGCAGCGCGGCCTTCTTCGCCAGCTCCAGCTCCCCCAGGTCCTCGCGCAGCTCCGGCGGCACCGGTTGCAGGCCCAGCAGGCCGTACAGGGCTTCCTCCGACTCCGGCTGCAGGGCAGGTCCGCCGTCCAGGCGCGCCAGGCCGTACTCGGAGATGCTCAGGCCCTTGTCCCGCGCGATGCCGCGCAGCTTGACGTGGTGCTGCTTGCTCCCGGTGAAATGATGCAAGGCCGTGGCGAACTGCGGCTCGGTGACGACGCGCAGGTCCGCCTGGAGCCCATCGCGCATCCGCACCGAGGACTTGGTGCTTCCGCGCGCCAGGAGCTCGGCGACGCCGGGTGCGACCGCGAAGGCCTCCATCACCGGTTCGACCGGCCCGCTCACGGCGGCGACGATGTCGATGTCGCCGTTGGTCTCCGAATACCGGCGGACGCTGCCGGCGATCTCCGCCCGCACCACGCCGGGCGCGGCGCGCACCCGCTCGACGAGCTGCTCCGCCAGGGGCCGCGTCTCCCAGAGCGGCTTGCGCGCCACCTGGCGGGCGCGGACCTTGGCGACGCCCTCCAGGATCGCCTGCTCGGTCTTCTCGCCGAATCCCTTCAGCCCGCGCAGGCGGCCTTCGCTTGCCGCCTTCTCCAGATCGTCCAGCGAGGCGATGTCGAGCTCCCGGATCAGCACCACCGCCTTGCGCGGTCCCAGGCCGGGCACCTGCACCAGGTCGAGCGCGCCGTGGGGGAACTCGCGGCGGAGGTCGTCCAGGTACTTCATCTTTCCGGTGCTCACCAGCTCGGTGACCTTCTGGTCGATCGCCTTGCCGACGCCGTCGATCTCCCCCAGCCGGCCGGACTTGACCAGCTCGTTGAGGCCGGAGGGCGCGGCCGGGTCGGGCGGCAGGGTCTCGAACGCGTCCGCGGCCAGATCGTAGGCCCGGACCTTGAAGGCGTTCTCTCCCTTGAGCTGCAGGAGCTGCGAGATCTCCCGCAGCACCGCTGCCACTTCGCGCGGCGTCATGTTGCGGAATCATAGCAGGGCGCATAGCTTGCAGCGCGCATGGCGACCGAGCAGACGCCCGAGCCCTCCAACCTCGTTCTGCAGCGCTTCTTCGAGACCAGCGAATCGGCCCGCAAGGCAGCCGCGCACCTCAAGTCGGCGGCGCAGGTCGGGGTCCGGTTCACCGACGTGCCGGGCGACTTCCATTTCGCCCTGGTCGAAGGAAAGCCACGGTTCCTCGACGGCCCGGCGAAGGACCCCGATTTCGAGCTGACGATGGCGCCGGCGGCGGTGACGGCCATCGCCGCGCATCCCGACGCGGACGTGGGCGAATTGGGAATCCTCTTCTTCCAGCACATCGTCGCCAGCGACCCGCAGAGCAAGATCCGCGTCAAGCTGCACAGCGGCCTCTTGAAGCTCACCATGCGCGGGTGGCTGGGGGTGATGGCCTCGGGCGGCGGCAAGGTCCTGGGCTGGCTGGCGTCGAAAGGTCTCAAAGGACCCTCCGCCGTCGCCAGCGCGTTGGGCCGGTTCAGAAAAGGCTGAGCGCGGATGGCGCGGATGAAATGCCCGTGTTATCGGTCTGTTTGATCTCCGCCGCGGACGCCCCGCAAAACGCTGTTGCCGCCGACTCGCACGATGTCCGGTTGACCAGCCGAAGGCATGGCGGGTTTCCCGGGACCTCCCGGCGGCATCGCGCGAGAGCGCCTTGGAGGCGGCCATGTTGCCGGAATTCATCGCAGAGCACGGCGATGAGCTGATTACACGCGCGCGCGAGAAAGTGGCGCAGCGCGCCTTTCCCAGGTCTACGCCGGCCGAGCTGGGGTACGGCGTTCCTCTCTTCCTCACGCAGCTGGGGGCCATCCTGCGCGATTCGTCGATCAGCGAGTCGGCGATGATGGCCACGGCGGCCAAGCACGGTGGAGAGATGTTGAGGGCCGGGTTCACCATCGGGCAGGTCGTCCAGGACTACGGTGACGTGTGCGAGTGCCTCACCGATCTGGCCGTGGAGATCGGTTCGCCGATCGCGTCCGAGGACTTCCGCACCCTCAACCACTGCCTCGACGAAGCCATCGGCGCGGCGGTGACGGAATTCCTCCGGCTGCGGGAGGATTCGCTGTCGGTGGGCGAGATGGAGCGGTTCGCAGCTCTCGCCCACGAGCAGCGCAACCTCCTCTCGGCGGCGATGGTGGCGTTCCAGGTCTTGCGCAGCGGGCACGTGCGAATCAGCGGAAGGACAGGCGCGGTGCTCGGACGCGCGTTGATGGGGCTCCGGGAGATCACCAATCGTTCCTTGGCTGCAGTCCGGCTCAGCACCGGCGCGCGACACCGCGCGCGCATCGTCCTGTCCGAGTTCATCCGGGACATGGAGGACACGGCCGCCCTCGAGGCAACGGCAAGAGGCGTCCACCTCACCGTCGCGGCCGTCCCTTGCGCGATTGCCGTCGACGCCGACCGGCTGCTCCTGACGTCCGCCGTCTCCAATCTCCTCAGCAACGCGTTCAAGTTCAGCCGCAGCAAAGGCCATGTCTCCCTCCGGACCGTGGCCGCCGAGGGCAGGATTCGCATCGAAGTCGAAGACGAGTGCGGCGGGCTGCCCGCCGGCCTCACCGAGCAGCTTTTCCGCCCGTACGAGCGCCGAAGCGCAGATCGCACAGGCCTGGGCCTCGGGCTGGCCATCAGCCGCCAAGGAGTCCAGGCCAACGGCGGCACCCTTGACGTCCGCAACATGCCCGGGAAAGGCTGCGTCTTCTCCATCAATCTCCCGATGCCCGCTTGAGCATGCCCGGCGGGACGCGAAACGGAGAGCGCGGATGACCAATGCGATGCTCGTCCTCACTACGCTGCCCAACTCGGACGCGGCGGCGGAGATGGCGAAGAAAGTGGTGGGCGAACGGCTGGCGGCGTGCGCGAACATCCTGCCGGCACTGCGGTCGATCTATCGCTGGCAAGGGAAGCTGCAGGACGAAAACGAAGTGCTGGTGCTGCTCAAGACGCGGCAGCAGCAGTTCGAGCGGCTGAAGCAGCGCATCGTCGAGCTGCATCCCTATGACGTGCCCGAGGTCATCGCGATTCCGGTGGAGCAGGGGCACAAGGCATACCTGGACTGGATCGCGAGTGAGACTGGTTAGGTTCAAGGGTAGACCTCGTCTCCGCCCGACCTGTCTACTCACTTCTTGAACAGCGCGTCCAAGGCGGACAGAGCCTTCGCCCGCGGATCCTCCTCCTTCGCCGCCCTCTCCCCCTTCTTGAACACGAACAGCTCGCAAGCGTTCGCCCGCTCCTTGTCGCTGGGCGGCTCGGCCTGCGGTTCCCGGCACCCGTAGCGCATCGTCTCGTCGTAAGCGTGGCAGTTGAAACAGCAGTGCAGCGCGGCGCGGCAGTGCGGGCATTCGTCGCGCCGGCCCGCGGTGCCCGTCACGCCCAGGTCGACCTCCCTGCGGCAAGCGTGGCAGACGTGCATGGGGCTCATCTTGCCCGTTCCGCTCCCGAGGCGCTACGCTCCGGCGCCTCGTCCCCATGCGCCAACCCATCAAGTTCGGGAACTACCTCCTCCTCGAGCGGATTGCCGTGGGCGGAATGGCGGAGGTGTTCGTCGCCAAGGCGTTCGGGGTGGAAGGGTTCGAGAGGCTGCTGGCGATCAAGAAGATCCTGCCCACCATGGGGGAGGACGCCGAGTTCATCCACATGTTCGTGGACGAGGCGCGGATCGCCGTGCAGCTCTCGCACGCGAACATCGTCCAGGTGCTGGAGCTGGGAAAGCACGACGAGAACCTCTACATCGCCATGGAGTACATCTCCGGCCGGGACCTGCGGCAGCTGATCGAGCGCTTCCGCAAGCGGGAGCAGTCCGTGCCGGTTCCGCAGGCGTGCCTGATCGTCGCCGAGGTCTGCGAGGCGCTCGACTACGCCCACCGCAAGCGCGACGCGCAGGGGCGGCCGCTCGGCATCGTCCACCGCGACGTCTCGCCCCAGAACGTGCTGGTCAGCTTCGAAGGCGAGGTCAAGCTGATCGACTTCGGGATCGCCAAGGCGGAGAGTCGGCTGCAGAAGACGCAGTCGGGGATCCTGAAGGGAAAGTTCGGCTACATGTCGCCCGAGCAGGTGAAGGGACAGCCCGTCGACGGGCGCAGCGACCTCTTCGCTTGCGGGATCCTCCTCTGGGAGCTGGTGTGCGGCGAGAAGTTGTTCACCGGCGAGTCGGACTTCGCCATCCTGGAGAAGGTGCGGCGAGGCGCGGTCCCCGAGCCGCGCTCGCGCAATCCCTCCTGCCCCGAAGACCTTCAGCGGGTGATCCTCAAGGCGCTGGCAGCGGACCCCGCCCAGCGGTACCAGAGCGCGTCCGAGCTGCACGACCAGCTCGCGCCGTTCGCGGTGGAGGGCAACGCCGCTTTCGGATCGCGGCAGCTGGCGGAGTGGCTGCGCGAGGAGTTCAGGGTCGACTTCGACAAGGAGCAAAGGCGCCTGCGCGCCTGGCTGGCTGCCAGTCCCCCTCCGGCGCGGCGCGCCGAGCTGCCGCCGGTGATCGTCTCGGAGCTGGCGCACACGCCGCAGGAGCCGCTGCCGGCGCCGGTGCTCCAGGCCAAAGAAGCACGGCCCGCGGAGCAGCGGCGCGCGCCCGCGGCCACGCGCACTCCTCCCCGGGGCGTGACGCCGGTGCCGCGACGCCCGCCGCGCGAGCCGAACGAGCTGCCGACGATGAAGATGGACGACGCGGCGGTGGCGGCGGCCGAACAGGGCCGCTTCGACGTCTCGGACGAGCGCACGGTCGCGCCGCGGAGCCTGCGCAGCTCCGCGCTCTCGAAGCCCGTCCCGGCCCGGAAGGCCGGCCCAAGTCCCCGGCGCTGGGCGCTCTACGCCGCGCTGCCGATCGCGCTGGGCGTGGTGGGCGTGTCGATCGCGCTCCGGATGCAGCGCGATCCGCTTCCCGGCAAGGTAATCGTCACGCCCTCTCCCTCGGTGCCCGCCGATCTGATCGTCGACGGCCGGCCCTCGGGCCAGCTTCCGCCGTTCGTGCGCAACCTGCCAGCGGGGGAACATCGCATCGAGGTGCGCGCCGAAGGGTTCAAGCCCTTCTCGGCAGTGATGGACGTGCGCGGGGGCCGCGCGCCTGTCGAGCTGATCGCGAGGCTGATCGCGGAGCGCCCGATGCAGCTCGAGGGCGTGGTCCTGACACCGGCTCCGCCCGCGGACGCGTTGCCGACCCCTGCGCTTCAACCCAGGAAGGTCGTCTCGCGCAAGCCGGAGCGCGAGAGGCCGCGCGAGAAGACGGCGTTGGAGCCGGCGCCGGAGATCGCCCGGGAGGTCGCGGCATCGACTCCGGTCGTCGTCCCGGGCGTCGGGTACCTGGTGGTCCAGAGCCGGCCCGCCGCGCGGCTGACGATCGACGGACAGGAAGCAGGGCGCTGGACCCCGATCCTGGCGGCCAATCCGGTGGTGCTTCCGGCCGGGTCGCATACGCTGGTCCTGGAAACGGCCGACGGGAGGCGGCTCGAGGAGCAGGTCCAGATCGAGCCCGGCAAGACCGCCCGGCTGGTCCGGATGCTCCCCTAGAAGCGCCGGATCCAGAGGTCGTTGCCGTTGTTCTCGAACCCCTGGTTCTCGAAGAACGTGTGCCGCTCGGAGCGCGTCTCGGGCAGCAACATCTCGATCCGCTTGCAGCCGAGCGCCTCCGCCCGGCGCATCGCCTGCGAGAGCAGGTCGTGCCCGATGCCCTTGTGCCGCTGCTCCGGGGCGACCACGAACAGATCGATCGACGCGACGCGGCCGCCCAGCCGGAGCTGCGGGCGGTGGGACATGGTGATCATCGCGAACAGCCGCACGTAGGAGTAGGCGTCGTGCGCGACGAAGCTCTCCAGCTCGGGATGCTGCACCACCCAGGAAAGCACGGCTTCCTGCTCCTGGGCGGGAACGACCCAACCCTCGCCCGCAAGCAGCCTGAAGGCCGCCTCGCGGTCGCCGCGCTTCAAGGGTCGGAGCCGCCATTCCTTGCCGCTCGAGGGCGGCAGCGGCGGGATGCTGGCCACGGCCGCGAGGTTACTTCTTCGCGACCCGCGAGGCCAACTCGGCGTCGATCACCGCCTTGAAGGACTCGAAGGGCATGGCGCCGATCAGCTTCCGGCCGTTGATGAAGAACGTCGGCGTGCCGTTGGCGCCCACCGCGTTGCCGGCGGTCATGTCCCCCTGGATCAAAGCCTGCGAGCTGCGCGACTCCACCGCCGCCTTCCACTTCGGCACGTCCAGCCCGATCTCGCGCGCCACTTGCTCATAGTAGGCCGGCGAGAGCTGGTTCTGCTTCTCGAAGAACCGGTCGTGCATCGCCCAGAACTTGTCGTTCCCCTGCTCGTAGGCGGCCATCGCGGCCTCCGCCGCCGGCATCGCGTTCGGATGGAAGGAGAGCGGCTGGTTCTTCCACACCAGGCGCACCTTGCCCTGGTACTCCTTCATGATCTGCTGCAACGTCGGCTGCGCGCGGCTGCAGAACGGGCACTGGAAATCCGACCACTCCACGATGGTGACCGGCGCGTTCTTGGGGCCCTTTGCCGGCGCATTGCCCGCTTGCACCTCGAACTTCGGCTCCGCGCCCGGCGCCGGGCCCGGCCCCCCGACCAGCAACGCGCCGCCGGCCGCCTTGACGTTCTCGTCGACCAGCGCCTGGTAGAGCGCCTCCTGCTTCACGCCTTTCTTGAGCAGCTCGTCCGCCTTGCGGATCTGCTCGTCGATCACGCCCTTGAAGGTGTCGAACGGCATGGCCCCGGAGACGAACCGGCCGTTGATGAAGAAGGACGGCGTCCCGTCCGCGCCCACCGACTGCGCGTAGGAGTTGTCCTTGGCGATCAGCGCCGCGACCGCGGCCGACTCCTTGTCCTTCCTCCAGCGGGCGACATCGAGGCCGCTCTGTTTCGCCCACTCTTCGTACTTCACCTCCGACAGCTCGTTCTGGTGCGAGAACATCAGCCCGTGCATCTTCCAGAACTTGTCGTTGCCCTGCCTGGCCGCGGCCATGGCGGCTTTGGCGGCGGGCATCGCGTTCGGGTGGAAGCTGAGCGGCTCGTTGCGCCAGACGATGCGGACGTCGTCCTTGTAGGTGTCCAGGACCTGCTTGAGGGTCGGCTCCACGCGCGCGCAGAAGGGGCACTGGAAATCGGACCACTCGACGATGGTGACCTTGGGCTTCTTGGCGCCGATCCAGGGGCCGTCGCCCGGATCGACGTTGCGCGCTTGCGCCTGCGGCGCGGCCTGCGGAGGCGGCGCGCTCGGACCCAACAGGCCGTCCTTGATCAGGGACTCATAGAGGTCCTTCTTCGCCACGCCGGTGGCCAGCAGGGCGTTGGCGCGCTTGAGCTGGGCGTCGATGACCACCTTGAAGGAGTCGTAAGGCATGGCGCCCGACACGCGCGCGCCGTTGATGAAGAAGTGCGGCGTGCCGCCCGCGCCCAGCTTCGCGGCCTGCGCCTGATCGTCGCGGATGACCTGGGCAGTCTCCGGCGAGCTCACGTCGCGCTGGTACCGCTCCATGTCCAGCCCCAGGTCGCGCGCCATCGCGTCCACCTTGTCCTGCTTGAGCGCGTCGGGCTGGCGCGAGGCGGCAGCCTCGAACAGCTTGTCGTGCATCTGCCAGAACTTTCCCTGGCCGTGCGCGGCGATGCTCGCCTTGGCGGCATAGGGAGCGTCGGGATGCATCGGCAGCGGGTTCTGCTTGAAGACGAGGCGGACGTCCGCGCCGTAGTTCTTTTCGATCTCGCGGAGCGTGTCGACCACCCGGCTGCAGAACGGGCACTGGAAGTCCGACCACTCGACGATGGTCACCTTGGCGTCCGGGCTGCCCTGCTCCGGGGCATCGCCCAGCGCGACCTTGAAGATCTGGTCCGACCCCATGGGAGCGGCGGCCGGCGCGGGTGCGGCCTGCGGCGCATTGCGCAGAGGCGTTCCCAGGCTGCCACCCTTGGAGCCCATGTGCTGGCCGACCGCGAAGCCGGCGACGGCGCCGACGCAAACGGCGATAAAGACGTTCCAGTTGCTCTTCACGTGGACTGTCCCCTTCGTTCACTGCCCGACGGCAGGCTCCCTGAAACTAACATGGAACAACCGGCAGCCCCGGAAATTTCCCCTCACAATGCACGCTTGAATACCATCTGCGCGGCCCGGGCGAGCGCCTTCTGCACCAGCCGGTCGGCGGCCGCCGGGTCCGTGCAGGTGGCCACCAGGCGGAGCAGCGTTCCGCGCTCGTCCACGCGCACGTAGTAGACCTCCGGCGGCGTGGCCGCGCGGTCGAGCTGCTCATGCTCGTTGGCCACCGCCAGGAGCGCGGAGCGGACCGTCTCCGGAGAGAGCGAGGGCGGCACCAGCACCTCGGGACGCGCGACCCGCGTCACCCCTCCCATGGTGGCGTTCTTGATCACCTCGGAGGCGACCATGTCGTTGGGGATGATCAGCCGGCGCCCGTCGCCGAGCCGCAGCACGGTGTAGGTGAAGTGGATGTCCTCCACGATCCCGCGCTCGCCCTTGAGCTCCACGTCGTCGCCGATGCGGATGGGTTGCGCGATGGAGATGGTGATGCCCGCGATGGCGTTGCCGAGGGTGCTGCGGGCGGCGAAGCCGACGATCAGGCCAGAAAGCCCGGCCGAGGCGAGCAGGCCCGCCGAGAGGACCCGCAACTCGGGAAACTGAGCGAGGCCGATGGCGGCGGCCGTGATCCAGATCACGGTGGTGAGCAGCCGCCTGCCCAGCGCGAGTTGGGTCGCCGTCTCC
>WNFS01003011.1_pt1 | contig 12730 bp, 13 predicted proteins | sample 5400141 | NCBI WGS metagenome assembly WNFS01 (sample SAMN13153358, study PRJNA577476) | soil metagenome | isolation source: 60 cm saprolite under Madrone tree | place: USA:California | collected 2016-06-14
CTATCTTCGCAGCGCATCGGCGCCATCGGTTCGCGGCGCCGTCGAATTCCTTCTTCCCAAGTCTGTGTTCGGGCATGCATCGGCCGTTGCCGATTACAAGCTGTGGCTCGCCAACGGCTTTCTGCTCATCGTCGTGTTCTTTCCGTATTTCTGCCTGTCCACCCTTACGGCGGCAAACGCGACGCTGGGGGCGCTCCATGCGATTTCCGATTTTTCCGGCCTGGGTTGGCCGGTGAATTGGACGACGACTGCGCTCTACACGATATGCGATTTGCTGGCCATCGATGCCGCCTTGTTCCTGGCGCATTATCTCCAGCATCGCGTTCCCGCGCTGTGGGAGTTCCATAAAACCCACCACTCGGCAGAGGTGCTGACGCCCGTGACGGTGCTGCGCATGCACCCGGTCGATCAGATCGTCAATTTTACGATGGCCGCCGCCTTGCCCGGCTTCGTGGCCGGTCTTTTCTCGTTCCTCTACGCCCAGCCGGCGCACGTATTCACGATCAGCGGGCTGAATATCGGCCTGTTTCTTTTCTACATGGCCGGCGTGCCCTTGCGCCATTCCCCTATCTGGGTGATGTATCCGCGATGGATCGCCAAGCACATCAGCAGCCCGGCGATGCATCTCATCCATCACAGCAAGGACCCGAAGCACGCGGATAAGAACCTCGCCCAGATGTTCAATTTCTGGGACAGGCTCGCCGGGACATTCTATCTCCCGGCGGAAAAGGAGGTTCTCGAGCTCGGCCTTTGGAATGACGAGAGCGCGAAGTTCCGCACGCTCGCCGATCTTTACCTGCAGCCGTTCAGGAGTCTCTGGGCCCGTGTCCGGCAACATAGATTCGTTGCGGTCAGCCCGCGCCGCGATCTCGTGGCCCGCGATTGACGGACCATCGAACAATCAGGCGCTGCTCAGCTCCGTCGAGATGGTCGTGTAGAAGGATTTGAGCGTCACGCCAATGCTGGCCAAGAGGGTGATGGCGGTCATCGACACCAGCGCCACAAGCAAGGCATATTCAATCAGGGTAACTCCTCTGCGGTCGGCGCCAAAATCCCGAAGTAAGCGGACCATTGGTCCTCCTGGCATGGCGGGCAATCCCAACGCCAATTGCCCAAAAACCCGAATTGATCAAGCGCAGTTCGACCCCGAGCCGACATCTCGTATTTAGTATACTGACTTATAAGCCATTTTTTTGCCACAGTAAACCCCTGCCGAAGACTGGGTGTTCACCCAGCCCCAGGGGGCAGCGGAATTAACCGCATAATCCGACAGTTAACGCAGGCGCATCGCAAACCACCCTTGGACTCGACCGAAACCAAGGGATGGCAAGTTGTCGAATCAATGAGATTTTAACGAAGTCCGCCCAAGATGAGGGGTGGCATTTTTGATCATTGACGGATTCCTAACAATATTAGATAGTTGCCCGGCATAGATGAGAGTTCAGATGAGAAAAGGGTCGATCACATGCGACTTGAAGAACTCCTCGTAGCCAACGGAATAGTCGATCCGGCCGACCTGAAACGAGCGGCGGAGCGCCGCCTGAAATGGGGCGGTCAGTTGTCCGATAACTTGCTTGCTCTGCGCCTCGTCAGTCTTGAGCAGCTGAACGACTTGCTGCAAATGACGCCGCCAGCCACCCCGGCCTCCATCGTCGAAACGGGCCTTTCCCCCCGCGCCTTGCTGGGATTGGTCTTGAAGGCGATTCAATCCGGCGGCGTGGACACCGTGCCCAAGCTGGTCGATGTCTTGAAATTGCCCAGCAACCTGATCGAGGCCTTGGCACAGGAAGGAGTCAATCAGAGGTCCCTGAAGGTCGTCGGTTCGGATGGGAGCGGCAGTCTTCCGGTTTTGACATATGCCCTGACGGAGATCGGGCGCGCCGCGGCTGCCGAGGCCGTCGCCCAGAGCAAATATGTCGGGCCGGCGCCCGTGCCGATCAACGCCTATATCGCCCAGGTAAAGCGCCAAAGCATCGCCAACGAGCGGATAAATCGGGAGCGCATCAACCGGGCTTTCGCCGATTTGGTGACCACGCCTGTTTTCGTCAGCAAGATCGGACCGGCCATCAATTCCGGTCGTTCGATCCTGCTTTATGGCCCGCCCGGCAACGGCAAGAGCTCGATCGCCGAGAAGATCGGTCGCGTTTTCACCGATATCATCTACATCCCCTATTGCATCGAGGTCGAGGGCCAGATCATCACCCTCTTCGATCCCAGCGTGCATGAGGAGATCAAGAAGCCGGTGCCGACCGGGCGCGAGCAGATCGAAATCCGCAGCGCCGACTTCGATCGCCGCTGGGTCGCCTGCCGCCGGCCGGTGATCATCGTCGGCGGCGAGTTGACCCTCGACATGCTCGATCTGCGCTACAACGAAACGTCGAAGTATTACGAGGCGCCTCTCCATATCAAGGCGCTCGGCGGGACCTTCGTGATCGACGACTTCGGGCGCCAGTTCGTGCGTCCGACCGATCTGTTGAACCGCTGGATCGTGCCGCTCGAGGAAAGGATCGACTATCTCAAGCTGCAGACGGGCGCGATCATCCAGATGCCGTTCGATGAGCTCATCATCTTTTCGACCAATATGACGCCCAACGATCTGATGGATCCGGCATTTCTGCGGCGCATCCCCTACAAGCTGGAACTGACGCCGCCCCCGGTGGAAGATTACAAGAAGATCTTCCGCCAGATCCTGGCGCCCCACAATCTGGAGATGACGGAATCGCTGTTCGCTTGGGTGATCGATGAGCTGCAAGCCAGGCGTGGGCTTCCGCTCGCCTGTTATCAGCCGGGCTTCATCACCGCTCAGATCTTGAACGCCTGCCAGTTCGAGGGACGGGCCCCGGAGGTGACCGAAGATCTGATCACCGAAGCGTTGTCCAACCTCTATGCGGGCAGCCCGAAGCCGGCGGTGCAAGATCGAAACCAAGTAACGCCATTGCGACCCGTGGCGGCTCATTGATCGCCCTGCCGCCGGAAATGCACCAGAAATCGTCGATCGAAGGAATGGCCCCCGTATTGTGATTGCCGGGAGCGCCATGCCGAGGGGCCGGGGCAAGAAACGGCTTCTCGTCATCGACGACGAACAGAGCATCTGCGAGTTCGTCCGGCGGGTCGCCGAAGCCGAGGGATTCGAGGTGGTCACCGCCGCGACCCATGCGCAGTTCAAAGCCGCCTATGAGTCGTTCCGGCCCTCGGCCATCCTGCTCGATCTCATGATGCCCCATGTCGACGGCATCGCCCTGCTCGAGAACCTCGCCGCGAGGCACTGCACAGCGCAAGTGATGATCATGAGCGGCTATCACCCGGAACTGCTCAACAGCAGCCGCCGCCTCGGCAGCAATTATGCCCTCGACGTCCGGGGCACTTTGCGCAAGCCATTCGGCATTGCCGAGTTGAAGGACGCCTTGCACGGGCTGAACTGAGGTGGAGCCCGACCCTCAGCGCCGCTTCAACTTCAGCCGGTAGCGATTGCGCCGCAGGAAATCGGCGAACCGGTCGGTCAGGAACCCGCGCCCCGTCACCAATTGGGAAAGATTGAAGGCGGAGCCCGTATTGACCTCGACAATCACCGGCCCGGTGGGCGTCAGCGCGATGTCGAAGGATTGGTAGCCCAGGCCGCTGAACATCGCGGCGCAGTCGAGGCTGAGCGCGATGGTCTTGTCCCAGTCGGGCAGGACCAGGCCGCGAAGGGGACGCCCGCTGTCGGGATGGGCCGTCAACTCCTCGAATTTAAGCCCGAAGCCGCGAATGACCCGGCGGACCGCCCCATTCGTTATGTCGACATCCGCCAGCAGGTTTCCCGGCCGCCAGAAGTTGTCGGCGATATTGCCGGAAGCGGGAATCTTCCAGACCGTGTGCAGAATCTCCGGCCGGCCGTTGTCCAGAATCAGGATAACGCGAACTGTCGATGTTCCGCCGGCGATTCCCTGCAGCGCCGGATGAGCCGTCAGGACGGTTTGGAACAGGTAACCCTGGTCTTCGCCCATCTGTTTGGCGAAGGCCTCGAGGGCGAGCGTGCTGCCGTCGGCCATCTCGAGGCGGCCGTTGGAAAAGCCCTTGAAGGAACAAGCGCCGAAGCTGCCCACGCCGCCGAGCGGTTTGGCGAACAGCGGAAATCGGGCGCGTTGCGCCAGGAAGCGGGATAGTTCCTCGACGGACGACAACCGTTCGGATGGCCGGAAGTTCCGCCCGGACCTGCTGAACACCGCCTGGGTTTCGGGAATGGGCGCGCCATAGCCCTTGAGGATCGCGGCGGCGAGGAATTTGTCGTCGGCGGCAGCCCACCAATGGATGTTGCAGCATTTCAGCAGCAGGCGATGGCTGATGCTCTCGCTGAGGAAGCGCTTCTTTTCGTCGGGCGTGTAGAGGCCATCGTCGTAAAGGCGGTAATAGTAATAGTCATGGGGCGAGATCCGGCCGTCGCCCATGCCGAGCTGAAAGATCTCACGGATCTGGGCGCCGTAGGGCTTGTGCTTGTCCCGGGTCGCATGATGCATGGTTTGCAAGATGTCGAAACGCGGCTTGGACCTGCCGAAATCCTGCATCAAAAGAGTTGCCTGATCGGTCATTGGAATTCCGCCCGAATGCCGGCGATCGATGCGCCGGGCCAATTATCCCCAAATCATTCCCCATTCCACGAACTATAGCAGCCGCGCGACGGAGCGGTTAAGGCCGATCGGCCGGTGCCGGCCGCGCGGCCACAGTTTGGCGATCGATACTGACCGCCTTCACCAATGCGAATACGTTGAGGCCCAATGCAAGTGACAAATCATGGACCGACCGGGTCGTGACGCGCGCCCATAGCGGCGCGCCGGCATCGAGCTCGACATCGACATATGGCCCGTCGGCGGGGTGAATCGCGGCGATACGCGCGGCGATGACATTCTGGATGCTGACACCGCTCGGGCGTATCAGCGCCAGCGATACGTCGCGAGCGCGAATGCGCAGCCGCATCTCGGCCCCGACCGCTGCTGCCACGCGCGCAATGGCCAGCTGGCCGCCGGCAAAGCGCAGATAGCTGAGGGCGAAGGCCTCGTCATGGGATTCCAGCCGAGCCGTCAGCACGGCGCCGGCCTCCGCCGCGCCGACCAGGCGCTGCAATTCGGGCCGCCCGAAGATATCGGCGACCGGGCCCGATGCCGCGATGCGGCCTTGCTCCAGCAACAATACATGGTCGGCCAGACGCAGGATCTCGGTCGGATCATGGCTGACATAAACGATGGGCAGGCTGAGTTCGTCGCGCAGCCGTTCTATGTAAGGCAGGATCTCGGCCTTGCGCTCCCCATCCAGAGCCGCCAGCGGTTCGTCGAGGAGCAGGAGTTTCGGGCTGGAAAGAAGGGCGCGACCGATGGCGACGCGCTGCTTCTCGCCGCCCGAGAGACTTGACGGGCGCCGCGACAGCAGTTGCGAAATGCCGAGCAGTTCGACGATCTCGCCCAATTCGATCGGCCGGTCGTCGGCCGGCGCGCGCCGGTGGCCGTAGAGCAGATTGCCGCGCACGTCCATATGGGGGAACAAGCGGCCTTCCTGAAAGACATAGCCGATGCGCCGGCGCTGCGGCTGCAAATCGATCCTGGCGGCGGAATCGAACAATGTTCGTCCGTCGAGCACGATGCGACCCCTGTCGGGCCGCGCGAGCCCGGCCAACACATTGATCAACGTGGTCTTGCCGGCGCCCGAGCGCCCGAAAAGGGCAAGCAGCCCGCTTCCCGGTCCGCTGAAGCTCGCGGCAAAGCGAAAATCCCCAAGCTGCTTTTCGGCGTTGAAGGACAGCATGACGCTAGCCCGCGATCCGCCGGTGGATCCGACGTGCCAGGAATTCGGAGGCGACAAGCGCTGCCAGCGCCAGCACCACGGAGATGATCGAAAGGCGCAGGGCCGCGAGATCGCCGCCAGGTTCCTGGGTAAGGGTGTAGATGGCGATGGGGATCGTGCGCGTTTCCCCCGGAATATTGCCGACGAAAATGATCGTCGCTCCGAACTCGCCCAGGCCGCGGGCAAAGGCAAGGACCACTCCGACGAGTACGCCCGGCAGGGCCAGCGGCAAGGTCACACTCAGGAAGACGTCGAAGGGATTGGCGCCCAGGGTGCGCGCCGCCGCCTCGAGTTTGCGATCGACCGCCTCGATGGAGAGGCGGATCGCACGGACCATCAGGGGGAAGGCCATTACGGCAGCGGCCAGTGCCGCCCCTTTCCAGGTGAAAATCAGCGTGAGGCCGAAATGGTCGTAGAGCCATCCGCCGATGGGGCCGCGCCGCCCGAACAGGACCAGCAGTCCGTATCCCACCACCACGGGCGGCACCACCAGGGGGACATGGATCAGCCCGTCGACCAGCGATTTGCCCGGAAAGTTGCGTCGCGCCAGAAACCAAGCGATGGCAATGCCGAACGGCAGGCTGCCGGCGACACTGAAGAAGGCGACCCGCAGGCTAAGGCGGATCGCATCCCACTCGAGGTCAGTTAGTTGCAGCGCCTGAACCGATCAGGGAGAAGCCCGCGGACAGGAAAACCTCGCGTGCCTCCGGCCCCTCGAGAAAGGCGAGGAAATCACCCGCCACCGCGCCATTTTCGATCTGCTTGGCCAGATCGTTCGATGAACCGAAGGAGGCAACGATATGTCCCGGATGAGATTTCCCATAGAGGGCGATGATGTCTCCGATGACATCCTTCGTGCTGGCCGCGGCAAAGACAATAGTGTCTTCGGCCCGGGCAAGGGATGAGGTAGCGAAAACGCCCAATGCGAGGGCGATGGCTAGTAGGCGGCGCATGAATGTCTCTCCCAAGTTCAGCGGTTTCGCCATATCTAGAAGAGTATGGGGCGTCATATTCTGGCAGATATAACGAGCCGGCTCAATCCCGGGCGCATATCGCCCCGCGGGTTCGACGGCGGCTGGCAAGCCTGTCTTGCCGAGTTTGGCGTTGGGTTCCAATCATCGGTACAAGCTGGCCGGATCGACGACAATCGGTTCGACCGCGTCGATTCGGCCGCCCTCCACGCGATTGAAGAAGCAGGCGCGCCGGCCGGTATGGCAGGCAACACCGGTCTGATCGACCTTCACCAACAGGGCGTCCAGGTCGCAATCGACCCGCAATTCGACCAGGCGTTGCACCTGGCCTGAGGTCTCGCCCTTGTGCCAGAGCGCGCCGCGCGAGCGCGACCAGTAGCAGACCCGGCCGGTGGCAATCGTCTGCTCGATCGCCTGGCGGTTCATCCAGGCGAGCATCAGCACCTCGCCGCTGTCATGCTGCTGGGCGATTGCCGGTATCAGGCCCTGGGCATCGAATTTGAGGCTGTCGATGAAATTGCTCATGGCATTTCTTTCGGCCGCGCGGGCGGGGAAGAGTCGCCCTATTAAGTCTGCGCCGGTCGGTTGTCGAAGCCAAAATCTGGCTCGGACCGGCGGCGAAGGGTGCCTCGGCGCCTGTGGTCCTTCGGTTGGCAGTCGGACATGGGAGGGCCTTTTGTTGGGCCAGGCGGCGAGCGAGCCTTGTAGCACCCGGGAATGGCATGTTAAAGATTGGCAATAAATCCGGCCGTGGGGGAACCAACGTAGGCCGGAAACCTCAAGAAACCGCAACTCAGCACAGGGAAGATTCGAAATGAAAACGACGAAACTATTAGCGGTCGGCGCCGTCATCGCGATCGCCGCCGCGGCCGGCACGGCCAAGGCCGGCACGCTGGCCGATGTGCAGAAGAAGGGTGTGGTCACCTGCGGCGTCAACGGCCCGACGGGCCTGACCGGCTTCGGCATCCCCGACGACCAGGGCAATTGGCGCGGCCTCGACGTCGATGTTTGCCGCGCCGTGGCCGCCGCCGTGTTCGGCGATGCGAAGAAGGTGAAATACGTGCCGCTGGGTTCCAAGGAACGCTTCACGGCCCTGCAGTCGGGTGAAATCGATCTGCTGGTGCGTAACAGCACCTGGACCTACTCGCGCGACACCGATCTCGGCCTCGATTTCGTCGCGGTCGACTACTATGACGGCCAGGGCTTCATGGTGCGCAAGGAGCTGGGCGTGAGCAGCGCGCTCAAACTCGGTGGCGCCACGATCTGCGTGCAGACCGGCACCACGACGGAAAAGAATCTCGCCGACTATTTCCGTACCAACAACATGGAACTGAAGACGGTAGTGTTCGAGAACGCCGAACAGGCCCGGGGCGCCTATGACGAGGGCCGTTGCGATGCTTACACGACGGATGCCTCGGGTCTTGCTTCCGAGCGCACGCAGCTCAAGAACCCGTCGGACAACATCATCCTGCCGGAAATCATCTCCAAGGAGCCGCTCGGGCCCGTCGTTCGCCACGGCGACAACAACTGGGGCGACATCGTGCGCTGGTCGTTCTTTACCATGTTGATCGCCGAGGAAAAGGGCATCACACAAGCGAACGTCGACGAAGTGAAGGGCTCCTCGCAGGATCCCGAAGTCCGCCGTCTGCTGGGTGTCGAGGACGACATGGGCAAGATGATGGGTGTGTCCAAGGAATGGAGCTACAACATCATCAAGCAGGTGGGCAATTACGGCGAAAGCTTCGAGCGCAATGTCGGCCTCAAGACACCGCTTGGCCTGGCGCGCGGCCTGAACGAACTGTGGAACAAGGGCGGCCTGCAATACGCACCGCCGCTCCGCTGATCGCGTTAAGCACGGGGCAATACGGGCGCGTCGGATCCAGATGACAGATCGGGCGCGCCCCCGCCTTTTCAATCGTCGCGGAGGGTCCCTTTAATCATGACCGCTCTCGATACCGCCGTTCAAAGGCCTGCACTTACCTCGCTGTGGCGCAATGAATTGTTCCGCAGCATTGTTCTGCAAGTAGTGGTCGGGGTCATCCTGCTGGCCGCTGTCCTGTTTTTCGTGCACAACACGGCCGTCAATCTCGAGAAGCGCGGCATCGCCTCGGGCTTCGATTTCCTCAGCGGCACCTCCGGCTTCGACATCTCGATTTCGTTGATCCCCTATACGTTGCAGTCGACATACGGCCGCGCCTTCCTGGTCGGCCTGATGAACACCTTGCTGGTTTCGGCGATCGGCATCGTGCTGGCAACAATCATCGGCTTCATCGTGGGTATCGCGCGGCTCTCCAAGAATTTTCTGGTCGCAGCACTTGCCGCCGCCTATGTCGACGTCGTCCGCAACATCCCGCTGCTGGCTCAGATCATATTCTGGTATTTCGGCGTTCTCACCTCGCTGCCCGGCGTGCGGCAGAGCATCTCCATCTTCGGCACGTTCTTCCTCAACACCCGCGGTCTCTATATGCCGGCTCCGATCCTGCAACCCGGGTTCTGGGTGATACCCACTGCGTTCATCGTCGGTATCTTGGCCACGATCGGAATCGCCCGCTGGGCCAAGCGCCGGCAGGATCTGACCGGGCAGCAATTTCACACGTTCTGGACCGGCATCGGCTTGATCGTGGGATTGCCCGTCCTGATCGGCCTGGTCGGCGGATCCCATATCGACTGGTCCATGGCCCGGTTACAGGGATTCAACTTCGTGGGCGGGATGGATATCCTGCCGGAATTCGTGGCCCTGCTGCTGGCCCTTTCGATTTACACCGCGGCCTTCATCGCCGAGAACGTGCGCAGCGGAATTCAAGCCATCAGCCACGGCCAGACCGAGGCCGCCCTTGCCCTGGGCTTGCGCGGGACGCAAACGACGCGCCTGGTGATCCTGCCCCAGGCACTGCGCATAATCGTCCCGCCGCTCACCAGCCAATTCCTCAATCTGACCAAAAACTCGTCGCTTGCCGTGGTGATCGGCTATCCGGAGCTGGTCAGTGTGTTCATGGGCACGGTGCTGAATCAGACCGGCCAGGCGGTTGAAGTCATCGCGATCACCATGAGCGTCTATCTGGTGATCAGCCTGGTGATTTCCGCCTTCATGAATTGGTACAATCGTCGCATCGCCCTGGTGGAGCGCTAGCCATGGCCGACATCGCCCAGCGCCACGAACCAGGCCATCATCCGGATATGGCGCCGCCCGCCAGCGAAATTGGCGTCATTGGATGGCTGCGCAGGAATCTCTTCTCCTCGCCGCTGAACACGCTGCTGACGTTCGTGGCCGCCTACATCATCTATCTCATCGTGCCGCCGCTGATCGATTGGGCACTCATCTCGGCCAATTGGGGACCGGGGACGTCGAAGGCGGCCTGCGTCAAATCGGGCGCCTGTTGGACCATGATTCGCGCCCGATTCGGTCTGTTGATGTATGGCTTCTATCCGGCGGATCTGCGCTGGCGAGTCGACGTGACCTTCGTCATGCAGTTCGTCGCCATGGGCGCCTTGCTGATCGAAAAGGTGCCCAACAAGAAATACTGGGCGATCTTTTTCTTCCTCATCTACCCGGTCATTGCCTTCTTCCTGCTCTATGGCGGGCTCGGAATGCTTCACGTCGATACCTCGCAATGGGGCGGGCTGATGCTGACCCTGGTGCTGGCGACCACGGGCATCGTCACCTCGCTGCCGCTCGGCATCCTGCTGGCGCTGGGGCGCCGTTCCAATCTGCCAGTGATTCGCTTCCTCTCCATCGGCTTCATCGAATTCGTGCGCGGCGTGCCCCTTATCTCCGTGTTGTTCATGGCCTCCGTCGTCTTTCCCTTGTTCCTTCCCGAAGGCATGAATTTCGACAAGCTGGTGCGGGCCATGGTGGGCATCGCGCTGTTCAGCGCCGCCTATATCGCGGAGGTCATCCGTGGCGGCTTGCAGGCCATTCCGAAGGGCCAATACGAGGGGGCCATGTCGCTGGGCCTCAACTACTGGAAGATGAACCTGCTCATCGTCCTGCCCCAGGCCCTGAAAATCTCGATTCCTGGCATAGTCAACAGCTTCATCGGCCTGTTCATGGATACGACACTGGTGCTGATTGTCGGCCAGATCGAGTTGCTGGGCATGGCGCAGTCCTCGGCGCGCGATCCCAATTGGCTGGGCACGATCAATACCGCGCTGGCCTTCGTCTCGGTGGTCTATTTCAGCTTCTGTTTCAGCATGTCGCGCTATAGCCAGTATCTGGAGCGCAAACTTCACAGAGGGCACAAGCGCTAATGGGACAAGCCATAGGAGTTTCCGACCAAGCGATGCAAATCTCCGACGAAGTCATGATCGGCATGGACGGCGTCCATAAATGGTATGGCCAATTCCATGTCTTGAAGGACATCAACCTGACCGTGCACAAGGGCGAGCGCATCGTCATCTGCGGACCTTCGGGCTCGGGCAAGTCCACCTTGATTCGCTGCATCAATCGGCTGGAGGAACATCAGCGCGGCAAGATCGTCGTCGACAAGGTCGAGTTGGGCAACGATATCAAGAACATCGAGCTGGTGCGCCGCGAAGTCGGCATGGTGTTCCAGCATTTCAACCTGTTTCCCCATCTGACCGTGCTGGAAAACCTGACCTTGGCCCCGATCTGGGTGCGGAAAATGCCGCGCGCACAGGCCGAGGAAGCAGCGATGCTCTATCTGAAGCGTGTGAAGATTCCCGAGCAGGCGAAGAAATACCCGGGCCAGCTTTCCGGCGGCCAGCAACAGCGCGTGGCCATCGCCCGGTCGCTGTGCATGAACCCCAAGGTCATGCTGTTCGACGAGCCGACCTCGGCTCTGGATCCCGAAATGATCAAGGAAGTGCTGGACGTGATGATCGAACTCGCCCAGTCGGGGATGACCATGATCTGCGTCACCCATGAAATGGGCTTTGCGCGAACCGTGGCCAATCGGGTTATTTTCATGGACCGCGGCGAGATCATCGAGCAGAACGACCCGGAGCGTTTCTTCAACAATCCCCAGTCCGAACGCACGAAACTGTTCCTCAGTCAGATACTGCATCACTAGGCCCCGGGCGTGAGGCACCGGCATCGCAATCGCCGATTCGCTCTCCCGCTCCTGATCGCGCTCGCCACCAGTCTCCTCATTGTCTCAGATTCGGGTGCGACCGAGCCCTACAGTCTGCGCGGCTTTCGGCTGGGCATTGCCCTGGCGGAATTCAAGGCGATGCAAGTCCCCGACCATGATATCTGGCCGGGCGCCCGGCCCCTCTGCTTCAGCGATCGCGAGGCAAAGGCGCCGGGTACCTTGTCAGCCGACGACGGCATCCGCCTGAGCGAGGCGGAGAAGCAGGCAGGCATCGGCCGCTGCGGCTTCTTCCATCCGGCTGGCGGCGTGCTCGCGCCGGCCGGCCTCGTCATTGCCAATGCAAGAGCGGCTGTCTCCTTTGTCTTTGTCCCCGATCGGGAAGGGACGCTGCGCCTTGCCGCGATAGAGGCCACCACAGCAAGCAGCAACTACGATTCCATCAAGGCCGCGCTCGTCAAGAAATACGGCAGGCCGAAGTCGGTCATGAAGGGTTATGCCCTCGATGCCACGGGCAGCAGGCTGGTCGACGAAACGGCAAAATGGTCGAACGAAGTCAGCGACATCAAGCTCGATCGGCGCGAAGAGGACAAGGACATCCAGCGCATGTTGATCGAATACACCCATGAGGAGCTGGCAGCCGACGGCCTGAAGCGTCTCAAGGCCATCCAGGGCAATTCCGCGAACACACTCTAGTACTACAGTTGCATTTTGGCTGAGGTGCTGCGAATCTGCCCGCGTCGGTGGCGGTGACACGCGGGGGGCGGATGACTGGCGGAGCAATTGCGATTCAGGACTCGGGCTGGGCGCGGTCGCTTGAGGAAGTGAAGGAGCGGCTCGGCGTTTTGTTCGCGCGCATTGAGCCGCGGCGGGCGGTTTGGGCCTATCTGGATGGGT
>WNFS01003012.1_pt1 | contig 12726 bp, 10 predicted proteins | sample 5400141 | NCBI WGS metagenome assembly WNFS01 (sample SAMN13153358, study PRJNA577476) | soil metagenome | isolation source: 60 cm saprolite under Madrone tree | place: USA:California | collected 2016-06-14
CACCCGGCCATCCGGTATGGCGATGGTAGAGCTTGTCGTCCGCCTTGGAGCCGGTCAGCTTCACCTTGGCGGCATTGATGACGACGACGAAATCGCCGGCGTCCTGATGCGGAGTGTAGTCGGGCCGATGCTTGCCGCGCAGCACGCTCGCAGCGCGCGAGGCAACCCGCCCGAGTGCCCGTCCGTCGGCGTCGATCACGACCCATCGGCGGTCGCGCAGCCCGCTTTCCCGCGAAACGCTTTTGGTTTGTTCGGTCAGTTTCAAAGTCAGTTACCCCGGTTCCGATTCGTACGGATACCGCGTCTCGAAGTTGGCGGGGCCGATGGGATTTGAACCCACGACTTCCGACGTGACAGGCCGGCGTTCTAACCGGGCTGAACTACGACCCCGCCGCAAACCGTAATATTTATCTGTTCGGGCCGGCTTAAACAACTGAGCGCAGCCGCAACGCAGTTTCGAGCTCCCGCATCAGGGCTTTCAGGATGAGGCGGTCGTCTCGAGAAACCGAATCAATCCGGGTTTAGAGAGCGCGGCAGGCTGGCCTCACCGGTCTGAGGATTGAACTGAACGAGCCCGTGTTTGTTAGCCAGAGATTCGACAAAGGCCCGAACCTTTTCGGCCCTCGACCAAACGCACGACATGACCACGTACCTCCCGGAGCGGTAAAGGGCGCAAGACCATGGGCAGAGATCCAAATCGTCAAGGTTCTCCTTGGCGACGGTGTCGATTTCCGGCCATTTCGCGATTAATTCGGTATAAAAGGACTGGATGGCTGGACTCGGGAGACCTGCGAGCGGTTGTCCCTCGCAGAGCTTGGCGTAAATCTCATCCGCCTCCGCATTTGTGACAGCAACGTCGCTGTCCCACACCGCGAGGTCGAAGCTCATAATTGGAGTGTACCATCAGTCCCGAGTGGGGCCATCAAGAATCCAGAGCCATCATTCCAGCTAATGTGAGTGGCCTGTGCTCAAAATGGGAACTTGCCGAGCTAGCCAGTCTATTCTATCTTGTTAGATCGTCCGACTCCCTGGAAGGGCTTAAGTTCAGGCTGTCAGAGGTTTTCTGAAGACGCTCGCCTATGTGGATTGTTAGTTTCGCGCTCCGCCGGCCGCTCTCTATAGCAGTGATGGCGTTGCTGATGATGGTGCTGGGAGTGCTCTGCTACACCCGCATGAACGCCGATATTTTTCCGGCGATCGACCTTCCGGTCGTCATCGAGATATGGGCGTACCCGGGGCTCTCGGCGGTCGACATGGAGCGCCGCGTCACGATCATCGCCGAGCGCGTGACCGCGAGCATCGTCAACGACATCGAGCACATCGAGTCGGAGTCGATAGCCGGCGCGGGCGTAATCAAAATCTACTTTCATCCGGGCGCCTCGCTTGCAGGCGGAATAGCGCAGATGAGTTCGACGGCAGAGACGCTGCTTTCGATCTTCCCGCCCGGCATGCAGGCGCCGAATATCGTTGACTACAACGCCGCCAACGTTCCGGTCGTACAGCTCAATATTTCGAGCGAGACATTGTCAGAGCAGCAGATCTTTGACTACGGCCTGAACTTCATCCGCCTGCGCCTGTTTGTTATCGAGGGTATCTCGACGCCGGCGCCGTTCGGCGGGCGCAATCGCGCAATAATGGTCAATCTGAACCCGACGCAGATGTATGCGAACGGGCTTTCGGCGCAGGATATCGGTCAGGCGCTCAATTCGACTAATGTCATAATCCCTGCCGGTTCGATCAAGATTGGCGACCGGGAGTATCGGGTCGAACTCAACGGCAGCGTAGACCAGGTCAACAAGTTCAACGATTTGCCGCTCAAGGTCGTCAACGGAACGCCGGTCTTTCTCGGGCAGGTCGCCCCGGTGACCGATACGCATCAGGTGCAGACCAACATCGTACGAGTCGACGGCAAGCGTGCGACGTATCTGCCGATCTACAAGCATGCGGCGGCGTCGACGCTCACGGTGGTTGACCAGGTCAGGGACATGCTTCCGTCGATCATGGAGACCGCGCCCAAGGGGATGAAGATTCAGCTGGGGTTCGACCAGTCGGTGTTCGTGCGCGGTGCGTTGATCGGAGTCGTGCGCGAGGCGGCGATCGCGGCGGGACTGGTCGCGTTGATGGTGCTGATCTTCCTGGGATCGGCGCGCAGCATGCTGATCGTCATCCTGTCGATTCCGCTTTCGATCCTGACGGCGGTAATCGGGCTCAAGCTTTCGGGCGATTCGCTCAATATCATGACGCTCGGCGGACTCGCGCTCGCGGTCGGGATGCTGGTCGACGACGCGACGGTCGCGATCGAGAACATCCATCGCCATCACGCGATGCAGAAGCCGTTGCTGGTGGCGATCCTGGACGGGGCGGGCGAGATCGCGACGCCGGCCCTCATCGGGACGCTCTCGATCTGCATCGTGTTCTTTCCAGTCGTGCTGCTCTACGGCGTGGCGCGCTTCCTGTTTACACCGCTGGCCGAAGCCGTGGTCTACGCGATGCTGACTTCGTATGTACTGTCGCGCACGCTGGTGCCGGCGATGGCGCATTACCTGATGCCGGCAGGCCACGAGGAGCATGCGGGGAGCGGTGTTTGGGCGGCGTTCGTGCGCGGCTTTGATCGCGGCTTCGAGCGTTTCCGCGCCGGCTATCGCGAGATGCTTGGCAGGTTTATCGCGCGCCGCGGGTTTGCGCTCACTTGCGTCGCGGTGATCATCGGATCGTCGCTCGTGCTGGTCGCAAATATCCCGGCGTTGAGGCTCGCACCGGTAGTGGGCGAGGATTTTTTTCCGACGGTCGACGCCGGCATGATGAAAATGCACGTGAGGGCGCCGACCGGGACGCGCGTCGAGCATACGGAGCGGATCGTCGACCATATCGAGCGGGCAGTGCGCAGGGTCATTCCAGCGGACGAACTCGATAGTATCGCAGACAATATCGGGTTGCCGCCGTTTGCTTACATCCTCGCCTTCTACCAGACCGACAGCGTAGGGTCGCAGGATGCCGACATCCTGATCTCACTCAAGCCGAGACATCGTCCGACGGCGTTCTTTCGGGAGCGGATCCGCGAGATGATCGCGCGCGAGTTCCCTGGCGTCACGGTGTATTTTCAGGCCGCCGATATCGTCAGCCAGGTGCTTAATTTCGGGTTGTCGGCGCCGATCGATGTTCAGATCTCGGGCCAGCAGCTCGCGCCGACGTACGATATCGCGCGCAGGCTCGAGGCCGGGATGAGGGGAATTCCTGGTTTGGCCGATGTTCGGATCCCGCAGTTGCTCGATTATCCGACGCTGAGGGTCGATGTCGATCGCGTCAAGGCGCTGCAACTTGGAATCGATCAGCGGTCGGTCGCCGCGGACCTGCTGACCTCGCTAAGCACTAACTCGCTGCTGGTGCCGAATTACTGGCTCGATCCGAAAAACGGGGTCAATTACAGCGTTCTCGAGCAGGTTCCGCAGCACATGCTCGATTCGGTGCAGGCGCTCGGCGGCACACCGCTGGATCCGGCGCAACTCGACCATACCGGCACCTCCGCGCAGTTGTTGTCCAACGTCGCGACGGTGCGGGAAGATGTCGAACCCGCCGTAGTGAATCATTACGACGTCCAGCGCGTTATCGACGTCGACTGCGGTGTCGAGGGGCGCGACCTCGGCAGCGCCACGCGCGCGGTCGAGCAAGAGATCGCGAAGCTCGGGAAACTGCCCGCAGGTACGCGGATTACGATCCGCGGCCAGAGCCGGGCGATGCGCGATTCGTTTTCGAGCCTCGAGCTCGGGCTGGTGCTCGCGGTCATCCTGGTCTACCTGCTGATGGTTGCGAACTTTCAGTCGTGGCTCGAGCCACTAGTGATTATGCTGGCAGTGCCCGGTGCACTGGCGGGGGTGTTGTGGATGTTGGTACTGACGGGAACGATGATCAACGTCGAGTCGCTGATGGGCGCGATCATGGCAGTCGGCGTGGGCGTCGCCAATGGCAACCTGGTGGTGATTTTCGCCAACGAGTTGCGCGAGCAAGGCTACTCGCCGGCGGCCGCCGCGATCGAGGCCGCACGCACCCGGCTGAGACCGGTCCTGATGACGGCGATCGCGATGATCCTTGGAATGCTGCCGATGGCGCTGGCTTTGGGCACGGGCGGCGAGCAGAACGCACCGCTTGGGCGCGCGGTTATTGGCGGGCTCATCGTGGCGACCTTGATGACGCTGTTCGTGGTGCCCGCGGTTTACTCAATCTTCAGCCGCCACCTCAAGGGCAAACATCAGCGCGACGCCGAGGTCGAGGCGATCACGCTGCCCGGCGCATAAGAGGATTATCGAGTTTTCGAGATGGAAGAGGATCCGAAAAGCTACACACCTGAAAAGCCCGGCCGTCTATTCTTTTTCGGCTGGCTCGTGGCTGTCTTGGTGCTGCTCGGCCTGACGGCCGGGTTGGTGCGCGCGCGTAGCGTCAGGATCAACCGGCAGACGGACGAACTCAATCATCAGATTGAGATCGGGCCGCGCGTGCTGGTCGCGCCGGTGATTCATGCGCCGCGCACCCGCATGATCGAGATTCCGGCGACGATTCACGGTTATGTCGAGACGCCGGTGTACGCGAAAATCGCCGGCTATCTGAAGACGATTCGGGTCGATAAGGGAGATCGAGTGGCGGCGGGTCAGGTCATCGCGATTCTCGATACACCCGAACTCGATCAACAGGTCGCCAACGCGCAGGCCAGCTACGGAATGGCGCAGCTCACATATCAGCGCGACGAGGTACTTCGCCGCGACGATGCAGTAGCACAGCAGGTCGCCGACGAAGCGCGCGCGAGTATGGTGGAGGCGAAGGCGACACTCGACCAACTAGCCGCGATGCAGGCGTACAAGACGATTCGGGCGCCATTCACCGGCATCATCACCGCGCGCTACGTGGATCAAGGCGCTCTTGTTCCGCAGGTGACGTCGCCCTCAGCCGCGAGCACGCCAATCGTCGCGATGGCGACGCTGAGTCCTTTGCGCGTCTACGCGGCGGCTCCGCAGAGTGTCGCGCCATTCATACGCAATGGCGACGCCGCTACGATCACCGTTACGGAGTACCCGCAACGCACTTTCAAGGGCGCTGTCGCGCGCCATCCGGAGGCGTTGACGAGCGATACGCGGACGATGCTGGTCGAGGTCGACCTCGCCAATGAGGATCGTGCGCTATATCCGGGAATGTACGCGAAGCTGGTGCTGGTCGTGGCGACGCCGGCAGGCGTGCCGATGGTGCCGGATGACGCATTGGTCTTCCGCGGCGGGAAGCCGTACGTGCCAGTGGTCCGCGGCGGACATCTGAGACTTGCGGCGGTGACGTTGGGTTACGACAACGGCGTCAACGTCGAGATCACCGAGGGCGTGTCGGATCAGGATATGGTTGCGCTCAACGTCGGACAGGCGGCAAGCGATGGCGAGCCGGTACAGCCGGTGACGGCGCAGCAGCTGCAATAGCTGGTCGTAATCCGGCTTGTCGGTGCTTTTTCGTCTTGAGGGTCAGAATGAGACGGGAGTTGGTCAGAGTTTTGAAGTGTGCCGTTTTCGCCGAGACTTCAGCGTTCCGGCTTCCAAACCGCAAATAGACAGTTGCGCATCCATCGAAGCGCCATTTGCCTGACTTCGGCGCGAGTGGCATGCGCTATCCCGAACCTTCGCTTAAGCATCATCCAGGAGAAATTACGAACCTGATAGGCCGAGTTCATAAGTGCGGCGGCGATGGTCACGGTCGGAGAGTGAGTCGCTCGCCATACCGTGGGGAGTGTGCGGAACATCTGGTTGAGTTTAACCCGGAGCATCTCGTTAGCCGGAAAATCCGGCTTCACGTGTTCTCGATAAAAGAAGGTAGTCTCGGGGCATTCCGCGATTTTGCCCAGCGAAACGAGGTGAAATAGCCAGGTATGGCTCTGTTCCTCGGCACGTTGTGGTGCGAACCGCCACGGGCGAATGGCCAACTGCTTCATTGTATCGCTACGAAACAGGCCGTAGACACATTTGTCCTCGCGTCCGAACGTCAAAGCGAACAGTCGTTTCAGAGGCGAGGGTGCGTCTAGTCGAAGCGGTCCGCCTCGTGAAGTGATACGGCTGATGTCGTCAATGCCACACCACGAGCCAAACGCCCCGACGCAGGACGGATCGGTATCCAATCTGGCCTTCAGGTATTCCACATAGTGCTGGTCCCACTCATCGTCATGCGCGGCCCACATGAAGTAGGGTGCACGGGCTTGCGTGAGAAGGAAGTCGAAATTGCGTATCGGGCCGAGGTTGAGCGGCTGCCGTATGTAGCGAATCCGGGAGTCGCGACTGGCAAGCGCCTCGCACACCGCTCTGGTGTCGTCCGTAGAGGCGTTATCAGAGATGATCAGCTCGAAATCACGGAAGCTCTGTCCCAGCAACGATGCTAGCGCTCGTTGAAGCAGAGGCATCCCGTTGTAGACGGGCAGGCCAATACTCACCGAAGGTCTGACGCAATCTGACTCAAACATCGCAATCCTGGTGCTGGCGCGTTTATTCCGTCGATAACAATCCGGCAAAGCGTGCGCGGGCAGGTGCTGCTGCTTGCTCAGGAGCGGCGCAGGTAAGCGTGCGGCCAGTGTGTCACGCTTTTGCTTAGCGTACTTTCATTGAAGGACCACTTGGGACGATCCAGGCGGAACTCGGGATGACGGGCCACGAATTGTTGGACAGCGGCAGCCGGGTTATTCTCCCACCATTCTCGCTTGCCGCGCGGCGTGTCGTGCACATCTTTCATTATGCCGTCGGCGACGACGATATAAGAGTTTGGAGTTACCAGTTGGCCGAATTTTTCCAACTCTAGGCCGACGTGCTCGCTCGTATGGTTGGAATCCAGCACGACGAAAACCGAATCAGTTGGCCGAAGCTGGGCCGCTACCGCTTTGGCGGTTTCAGCTGAAACGGAATCCCCCTGGATCAATGTGATGTATCTGGAGAGTTCGTGCTGCTCGATCGCCGCCCGGTTGGCCGTACGGATGTCGACGTCAACTCCGATGACCCGCCCGTGTCCCATCGTGGCGAACACGCTGGCGTAAAAGACCAGGGAGCCGCCGTGGGCGACACCCGTCTCGATAAGGACGCTCGGCCTGACGCGGTAGAGTACTTCTTGAATTCGCAGCATGTCGTCGGGCAGTTGAATGATTGGACGGCCCAGCCAGGTGAAGGTGTAGATGTATTTCTGGTTCCATCCGACTTTCAGCCAGAGGCGTGATAGAAGGTCGAAAGCTTCGTCCGAGTATAGTGGAAGCGAGCGCCGCTCATTCTCAACGAAGAGATCATTCTGGTCGGTATCGATAATCAGTTTCATAGTGCGCGCCTGTTCGCGGATTGGATAGCCGGCTAGGTGATTTCACTCACGCATTGATTAGGCTCAACTCCTGAAGGCTTCATTGCGCTTCCACCACTCGATGGTGTTGCGCAGTCCTTCTTCGAGGCTGAATCTCGGGTTCCATCCGGTTGAGGAACGCATCCGCCGGTTGTCTGCGACGACGAAGGAGGGCTCGTCCGGCCCCACAGGAAGCGTCCCCAAGCGCAGCAGGCCGCGCTGGCCGAGCAGGTCCGCCGCGAGCTCGATGAGGCGTTTCACGGTTACGGGTTGTCCTGAGCCAATGTTAACGATGCCGTTGACGTCGCTGCAGATCAATGAGACGAACGCACTGGCGGCGTCTTCGACGTGTAAGAAGTCCCGCACCTGGCGGCCGTGCGTACATCGGGCGCACTGCCCGCGGAGGAGCGAACGCACGACCGAGGGAACAAGGCGTTGCGGCTTTTCGTGTGGCCCGTATAGGTAAAATAGCCGTCCCCATGCCGCGCTCAGTCCCGCTCTGGCGGAAAAGCTGCTGACGACCTGTTGCAGCGCGTTTTTGCAAGTGCCGTACAGGGTTGCCGGCGCGCATGGCGTAGTGTCTTCCGAGCAGAACCCGTAGCGGAGGTCGTACTCGAAGCAACTTCCCGCGAATACGGCACGCTCGCCAGCGTGTTTCGCAAATTGTCCGAGCAGGTGAATGCCAGCCTCATACCATCCAAGGTTTTGCGCAGACTCCCTGTAATCGTCAGGCGCCGCGTACCAGGCGAGGTGAAGCAGATGGGTCGGTCTGACCGCGGATACAAGTTTCTCGATCTCAGCCGAGTCAAGCAGGTTCACGTGATGCCATCGGAGGCCGTTGGTCTGTTCCGGCTGTCGGTTTAGCGATGCGGCATGCACCTCAAAATCATATTCACGCAGTGTGATGAGCGTATGGCGACCGATAAAACCGCTGGCGCCGGTCACGAGAAGCCGTTTCACGGAACGAAATCCGCGTAAGTGCGGTCCCTTGACGAGATAACCACAGGTTCGAACGGCCACTCGAATTTGAACGCCGGCTCGTTCCAGCGAATCCCGCGCTCGTATGCAGGTTCGTGGAACTCGGACATCTGGTAAAAGACTTCGCTCGAGTCTTCCAGGGTCTCGAAACCATGAGCAAATCCTTCGGGTACATATACCATTGTGCGGTTGTCGGCTGTGAGTTCGATCGCACACCATTGGCGGAAGGTAAGGGACTCGCACCGGAGGTCCACCACCACGTCGTAGACCGCCCCTCGCGTGCATCGCACCAACCTGACCTCGGCATACGGGGCAACGCGGTAATGGATCCCTCGCAGTGTCCCACGCCTTTTGTTGAACGACATACTGCACTGGAGCAGGATGGGACTGAGGCCGTGCGCCTCGAACTCCTTTCGGCAATAGGTACGCGCAAATATTCCGCGCTCGTCCATCAGCGGCTCGGGCTCGATTATATAGGCGCCGGTCAGTTTAAGTGGAATGAACTTCACTATGCGACGCGCTATATGCGTTCAGGATTCGCGGAAGCGGAATCGGAACGATAAACCGACCGCCACCCTTCAGATAAGCGGCTTGCTGAGAAAGGATCTCGTCAAGCATGTTCCAGGCCAAAACCAATACATAGTCGGGCCGCTCGTCGACAAGCGTGTCGGGCGCTCGAACTGGTAGTCGCGAGCCCGGCAGCAGGAGGCCCTGTTTGTGTGGACTGCGATCGACCGTGAAATCAAGAAGATCGCGCCCGATTTCACAATAATTGAGTAGAGTGTTGCCCTTGGCGGGCGCGCCGTACGCCGCAATTCGGTTGCCCGAGTGTTTCAGGCTCTCAAGCAAATGCAATAGTTCGGCTCTCACATGGCGTACCTGATCGGCGAAGGTTCGGTAGCGTTCGGCGTTGGTCAAACCGTCCGCGGCTTCGGCTCGCAGTTGTTGCTCTACTCGCTCGGTTCGAGGACGCGTCCCACGATGCTGGAGAAACAGGCGCAGCGAGCCTCCGTGGACCGTGTAATACTCGACGTCGAATAGATCGAGGCCCGCGCGACTCGCTAGTACCTCGAGTGCGCTCAGCGAGTAATAGAAGACATGCTCATGATATATAGTGTCAAACTCTGTCCTGTCCAAAAGATCTTTGAGATAAGGAAATTCGAAGACCGCCACGCCACCATCTTTTAGACAGGCCTTCACCGCCCGTAGGAAATCGTTTATTGCGGGCACATGAGCCAGGACGTTGTTGCCGATCACGATGTCGGCCAAGCCGAATTCACTGCGGACCTCCGATACGACGTTGAGGCCAAAGAAGCGTTCGAGAGTCGGGATACCGCGGCTGCGAGCGTCGCCCGCGATGTTGCGTTGCGGGTTCAACACCGAGTACTGGAATTCCGCGTTGTTGGAAACACCGCAGCAAATAGCCGTCGTTGCTGGCGATCTCCAGGACCTTGCTCGAGTGGCCAAGATCGAAACGGTCGATATACGCTGCGGCCATCGCCTCGACGTGTTTGATGAAGCTGCCGGAGTAGGAAGAAAAGTAAGGGTATTCAGCGAATAGCGTATCCGGCGGTACGCGCCGCGTAAGCTGCACGAGATAACATTTGCCGCAATAAGCAATGGCGAGCGGAAACGTCTTTTCCTTCCCCTCCGCCTGCGCGGGTGGCAGATAAGAATTGGCCAGCGGTGTGCGTCCCAAATCGAGAAATGGAACGGGCAAGACGGCACCGCAACCGAGGCACTTGGAAGCGTTCACGCAGGCGTCGGTTGACCCGACCTTTCCGCATTTGGATGAGGCACCGCATGCTCATAGGCGCGGAGTTGGCATCTGCTTAAGTCATACATATCGGACTCCGGGCGACGCAGCGCTTCTCGGTACCAGTCGATCGTCATTTTCACGGCCTGCTCAAGGGGCAGGCGAGGGCGCCATCCAAGCAGGTGCCGTGCCTTGCCACTATCGAGGCGCAGATAGCCCGTTTCGCGGGGAGAGGAGTTGGCTACGTCTCCGGTGGCCGTTTGCCACGATCCGGCGCCCCATTGTCTAATAGCTATTTCGGCGAGCTTCGCGACGGGGATTGCACCTTCCTCGTCCGAGGCAAAATTGAAGGCACCGCTGTATCGCTCATCATCGTAATAGAGCTTTTGCGCGAGCATTATGTACCCGGCCAGCGCTTCGAGTACGTGTTGCCACGGCCTGACCGAGTCGGGATTGCGCAGCACCAATGGCGCGTTTCGCCGAAGCGCACGGACGGCGTCGGGAATAAGCCGATCGGCGGCCCAGTCGCCGCCCCCAATCACATTGCCCGCACGAGCGGTAGCCACTGCGACGCGGTGGCCGTTTAATCCCAGGAAGGATTTGCGATAAGCCTCAGTGACTATTTCCGCGCACGCTTTGCTGGCGCTATATGGATCGTGGCCGCCCAGCACATCATCCTCGCGATAGCCCGACGCGCATTCCCGGTTTTGATAACACTTATCGCTGGTTACTATCACGGCCGTTTTGACTGAAGGGGCCCCGCGCATAGCCTCGAGTAGATTAACAGCGCCCATGACGTTGGTTTCAAAGGTTGCTGCGGGCTCTATGTATGAATGGCGGACCAGCGGCTGCGCCGCCAGGTGAAATACTATTTCTGGCTGAACACGGGCTATGGTCTGTTTGAGTGTATTGAGATCGCGGATATCGGCGAGAACAGAATTCACGTGACGGTCGAGGCGGCACCGGGAGAAGTAGGAAAGCTCGGTGTCGGGCGGTAGGCTGTAGCCCGTGACTCGAGCGCCAAGTTCGAGCAGCCACGTCGCCAGCCATCCACCCTTGAAACCGGTATGGCCGGTTAGCAGGACAGAACGTCCGCGCCAAAAAGAACGCGCTATTTCGCTTTCCATGTCGCCCAGGGCGCGTTGCCTTTTGACCATATCTCGTTCAGGGACTGCGTTTCGCGGTAGGTATCCATGCATTGCCAAAAGCCCTCGTGTTGATACACGGCGAGTTCTTGGCGCGAGGCAAGCTCGGTAAGCAAGCCCTGTTCGAGGGTGTCCATGTCACTGCCGATAAGCTTGAGCACGTCAGGTTCGAAAACGAAGAATCCGCCATTTATCCAACCTTCGTGGACCTGCGGCTTTTCGCGAAATAGCGTCACGGAACCATCCCGAATGGCTAGTTCACCGTAGCGTGAGGAGGGCCGTACGGCGGTGACCGTGGCGAGTTTGCGGTGTCTGCGGTGGAACTCGAGCAGGCAGCGAATATCGATGTCCGCCACGCCGTCGCCGTAGGTCGCCATGAAGGTTCGGCCCTCGAGATAGTTCGCCACCCGCTTTATCCGCCCGCCGGTCAAGGTATTGTCGCCGGTCTCGGCAAGCGTGATACGCCAACCACTCTCGGCGTGACCGTCGTGAATATCAACTCTGCCGCATCCCAGTGTGATGGTGAAATCGCGGTTACGAACCTCGTAGTTCAGAAAATAGTCACGGATAACGTCGCCCTTATAGCCCAGGCAGATCACGAAATCGGTATATCCGGCGGCGGCATAGATTTTCATTATGTGCCAGAGGATTGGGCGCCCGCCGATCTCCACCATCGGTTTGGGCCGGAATTCAGTCTCCTCGCGCAGGCGAGTCCCCAATCCGCCGGCCAGAAGCACCACCTTCATCGCGAATGGTCGCGTGGCAATGCGACCGCGTTCTCTCGCAGCGGAACCTCGAGCAAATTAGCGATCGCGGCCTTCAACCCCATCACATCCTGCTCGAAGCTCCACCCACGAATTATTTCACGACTCTTTTCGGCCATCTCCCTGCAGCGGACCGGGTTGGCGGTGAGAAGCTTCAGCCTGTGCGCTAGTTGGTCGATATCACCGGCTCGAAACGTGTATCCATTTTGGCCGTGTTGTACCAGGTCCGGGCCGCAACCAACCTCGTCGCTGACCACGATGGCGCAGCCAGCACTCATCGCTTCATTTACAACCAAGCCCCACGGCTCACGTATCGAAGGAAGAACGAAAATATCACAAAGGTCGTAATAGACGGGCAGCTCTGTTTGGTTGATGGGGCCAACAAATCTTATCGAGTTCCATCCGAGTGCCGCCGCGCGGCTTTCGAGCTCCGCGCGCTTCTCGCCATCGCCCACAAAGACCAGAGACGCATTTGGCTCGGCCCGGCCGTCAGGCGAAAGCTTTGCATATGCGTCCAGGAGATCACGGGCACGCTTTCGCGCTGTCATCCTGGCAACATTCAGAATGACCGGTCTGTCTTCATTTAATTCCAGAGCGGCGCGGAGCTGAATGCGGGCCCTTGCCGTGACGCGCTCCCGTGATCCAAAAAACTTGTTGTCAACCGCGTAAGGTACGTGGAATATCCGGTTCGTGGAAATGCCAAGCGAACGGTAGTATTCGCGGTTGAGACCGCCGATAGCCAGGAAAC
>WNFS01010697.1_pt1 | contig 12723 bp, 14 predicted proteins | sample 5400141 | NCBI WGS metagenome assembly WNFS01 (sample SAMN13153358, study PRJNA577476) | soil metagenome | isolation source: 60 cm saprolite under Madrone tree | place: USA:California | collected 2016-06-14
TAACGCGCTGGTGCGAAGCGTCATCGTCGACGAAACGGGAATGACAAAAGGCGTGGCGTACGTCGACCGAAAAACCAAACGCGAAATTGAAATTTACGCGAAGGTTGTGGTCTTGGCCGCCTCGTGCGTCGAGACGGCGCACATTATGCTGAACTCGAGGTCGCGGCACTGGCCGACGGGCATTGCAAATTCAAGCGGGCAGCTGGGCCACAATCTTTGCGAACACCTTTATGGCTGCCCAGGCTACGGCTATTTGCCGCAGTTGCTCGGTCAATCAGCAACACCGGATAACATTGCGGACTCGACGGTCGCATGGATGCCGCGATGGCAAAACTTGAAAAATCCCCACGAGGAAAAATTCATTCGCGGTTATTCGGTATATATGGGCGGTGGCTGCGGAGAGTTTCCGGGCCACTACAATCAGATTGAAGGCTTCGGGTCTGAATACAAACGAGCGATCAAGCGCTACTATCCGACGCCGGTGGGCGCCCTGATTCAGGCTCCGACTTTGCCAAGTCCGACGAACTTTGTGGACATCGATCCCGAGAAAAAAGATATTTTCGGAATTCCCCAGCTCCGATTTCATTTCCAATGGAACGCAAACGAACTATTGATGTGGGAGCACTCGAAGCAGGTAATGATCGATCTCTTCAAGGCCATGGGCGGAGAAATGTGGGGAGCGGACGACGAACCGAATCGGCCGGGAACAAGCTTGCACGAGACTGGCGTCTGCCGTTTCGGCAGCGACGCGAAGACTTCAGTCACCAATAAATGGGCTCAGGCGCACGACGTGCCAAACCTTTATATTTGTGACGCCAGCATTTTTCCAAGCTCTACGGACAAAACCACGACGATGCCGATCATCGCGTTCACGATGCGTACGTGCGACAACATGCTTTCCAATTTCAAAAAAGGCGCCCACAAGCGCACATAGCTGGCGACTTTATGTGCGCTCTAAGGGCCGCAACGAATTGACGCTTGCCGTGAGCGAACTCGGCGGCGGCTGGGGATTCATTTGCCGATTGGCAGAAGTCGGCGCGGTCAAATAGAAGAAGGCGGTTGACCGTGCGAATACGAGCTTAAAACTTTGCCCGGGGAATTCGCCGCCGGTGCTGCCGCGAGAATCGCCGCGCCCGAAGCGTTAACGAGCTTTTGGGTGCCGCAGACGATCAGTGCACTCTGCGATCTCGTCGTCAATCTTCTTGATCTCGAGCGCCATGCGGCTATCTTGAGGGTTCTTCAGGTAGCGTTCGAAGAGGAGGTCCCGTTTGGCCTTCAGTTTGTCGCGTTTACTTTTACATTCAACCAGTGTCTCTTGCATTGTCTTCAACCCCACAACCATTATGAGGCATTCTCGACGCGATTCGCCAGATTTCAGCGCGAATTTTCGTCGAACTATGTGCGATCGACAGTGCGGCCGGCGGCGCATCTTGACGCATTCGGAGATGGTAGACTTCCAGCTGCACCAATGGAGGCAGTTCTATGCAAACAGGCGATTCAACCGGAGCAGCGATCTTGGTGCAAACAATATTCCTGAAAGACGGCCACCTCCAGGGACTTCTCGGGCAGCAGGCTTCGAAGAGCCCGGAAGCGGCAGTCGAGTTTCTGAGGCCTTATTACGTGGCAGCTTTGGCCATGACCCGGAAAGCAAATCAGGAACAGCAAACGTAGGCAAGCAGGAAGGAATGGCGCGCCCTGAGAGATTCGAACTCCCGACCTTCTGGTTCGTAGCCAGACGCTCTATCCAGCTGAGCTAAGGGCGCTCCGAGGCACATAGTTTAGCACAATCGTCCGAGAGACCAAGCGGGCACGAACTCTGGTCTGCCTCATTTTCGCCGCGGGCCGCTTTGTCTTTGGTGTCTTAAATTTCTGCTAATGCCTTTCACCCATCCTCAATTCAGGTATCTCCCCGAGTGATTTCCGATTTGCTGAAGAAGAATAATTTGGCGTAGCACCGAGGCGAAAGCCTTCGGAAACGAAGTCCCGGCCCTAGGTTCGCGTTCAAAAGCTGGCGCGAAGCAAGGGAGGAATCAAGTCTTGATCAATGGCGTGAGTCCGTGCCGAAGACTGGCGACACGTATCGAAACACACGGTGAGGTCTGGGCTTATTGGCAGTGTGGCCGGCGCGAGGATGTGTCGCGAGTCCGCAACGTCAGCACTGGCGGAATGTTTCTGGAAATAGAGCAACCACTCGCGAAGGGGCAAACGGCGAATCTGCACTTCCTGGTACAAGAAGGCGCCATACAAGCCGACGCAGTGGTGCGGCGATTTACGCCGGGCGAGGGACTCGGCATGAAGTTCGTGGCGATTGAGAAAGAATGTGGCCGCCAGTTTGCCGAATTGTTGACAAGACTGCGCGACATCGAACGAGCCAGGAATTAGCGAAAAATCCAGGCCGTGTCGGCCAGAATGCCGGCAAGAACTTAGTTCCAATGCAGTCGCGCGAAGTGACCCAATTGAACGAAATCACGCAAAGCAGCGTGGTGGTCTTCATACTGAAACTGTAGCTGCCGAAACTTCCATTCGCCGTTCATGCGCCCCAGCGTCGCCGAGAAACGCACTGGCCGCTTGGAGTCAACAGAATACAGATACCCGTGCGTCGCCACCCAGGCAAGATCGTCCGCCGACGAAACCTGGCAGTCATTGAGATCCAGGCGCAAATTGTCCCAATCCACCCAATCGTGCCGAATCAGCTTCTTCACGTCGTAGTACCCGCGCACCCATTCGTTCGATTCGGTGCCAGGCAGGAGCACCTAGCCTTCGTGGGGAAAAAGGCGCCCCATGAGGCTGTCAAGTAGCTGCACGTCACAACGATCATAGCCAGCTTGCAACGCGTTCATCGTACTCATAACATCGGCACGTGTTGCTCCGGACGCATCGCCGTGTTTCGCGATGGCGCTCGCTTCCACGATTGTCGCAAATTCGCGAGCCGATTCACGTCCGAAGAAAAATCGCGCGCTCTTCTCGCAAGCACGCTAAGATGTCGCGGCCCAAAATCGTCCATGCCAACCAACGTACGCACCGCAGATCGCTCAGTCGCTTTGCTCCAGGTCGCCGGCTTTGCTCTGCTTACCCTTGGTTTTTGCTTGATTCCTATTGTGCCCGGCCATGTGGCGACGGCTGTGGTCAGATGGATCGCGCTCCTTTCGCTCGCCGCGGCTGGCATCCGCAAGCGCAACCTCACCTTTTGGATCTTTTTTGCAATGCTCGTCGGCTTGGAAGTCGGCCTCGACTGGCCCTCGTTTGCGGCGCAGCTGAAGATCCTCAGCGATATTTTCTTGCGCCTCATCAAAGTAATTGTCGCGCCGCTGATTTTGGGCACGCTGATCACCGGAGTCGCCGGCCACGGAGATATACGCAAAGTCGGACGCATCGGCTGGAAGAGTCTCCTCTATTTTGAGGTAATCACCACCATCGCCATCGTCGTGGGAGTTGCGTCCATCAATATCACGCGCGCGGGAGATGGCATCACGCCACCCGCAACGGGCGACATCACAGCTGCACCGCAGTCCATCTCACAATTGAAGTGGGACGACTTTATCCTCCACATCTTTCCCGAAAATATCGTTAAGTCCATCGGCGAGAATCAGATTCTTCAAGTCGCCGTTTTCGCGATTCTATTTGCGCTGGCGCTATCTCGAGTCGCCGAAAAATACCGCGCTCCAATGCTTACCCTCGCGGAATCGTTGACCCAGGTGATGTTCAGCTTCACAAAAATCGTCATGTATTACGCACCGATCGGCGTCGGCGCGGCCATGGCATATACCGTCGGGCACATGGGTGCGGCGGTGCTCCTGCCGTTGATCAAACTGATTCTCACTGCCTACGCCGCGTTGTTGTCTTTTCTGCTGTTCGTGCTGCTCCCGGTCGCCTTGTTCGCCCGCATTCCGTTGAAGCCCTTCTTAATCGCCGTCGCTGAACCCGCCACGATCGCGTTCGCCACAAGCACGTCGGAAGCCGCATTGCCTCGCGCGATGGAGTGTATGGAAGAATTCGGAGTCCCGCGGCGCATTGTGGCTTTCGTTATACCTGCCGGATACAGCTTCAATCTAGACGGTTCGACGCTCTATTTAGCCGTGGCTTCCATCTTCGTCGCCCAGGTCGCCGGCATTCACATGTCGTGGCGCGAACAACTCTTCATGGTGTTTGCGCTGATGCTGACGAGCAAAGGAATTGCCGGAGTTCCGCGCGCGGTCCTCGTCGTATTACTTGCGACTTCTTCGTTGTTTCATTTGCCTACGGAGCCCATCTTCATCATTCTCGGCGTGGACACACTAGTGGATATGGCGAGAACTTCCGTCAATGTGATTGGAAATTGCCTGGCCAGCGCCGTCGTCGCCAGATGGGAAGGCGAATTAAATACGGCGCCTCTCCGTGAAGGTTAACGCGCGAGAGAATCAGTTGCGTAGGAGGCTCGTTCGCGTCTTGACTTCCGGTTTCATGTAAGCCGCGCGCTGGCCGCTCGACGCTTCATTTACCCCGCTCACGCACAAGCCTCTCGGCCCGAACCGCGCGGCGTCGGCTCGATGGATGAATTCTCCAGCCCACAGCATGATATCCAGAAGCCGCGCCTTCTGCAGATTGCTGAGTGATTCCGATCGCAGCGAAATTTCGAGCGCCCCGTGCAGGCAGCTGTTCACCGAATGTTTCAAGTCGGTTGTGAAGAGGAAGTCGATGCTGTTTTTGCCTCGTTCTGCATCAATTTGCTGGAGGAATTCATAACAACGCAGAACAAAATGATCGCAGCACAGATCTTCATCGCCAAGGGCAGTAGCTCCATGCTCCAGGCAACCATCATGACGGCAAGGTTTGTGAAGATGCATCGCACGTAAGTCCCCCGAATCCCCTTTGGTCTCTTGCTCTCGACGCCCTCTTACTGGTACGGCCATGACTTCCCTCTGGATTAGTCGTGTGCAATCCCTGTGAAACGTATCAATGAAATTTGCGAATAGTTACGGCTAGTTTGCTGCGGCCAGCGCTTCGCAGGTTGTAGGATAGCTGTCGGACAGCGAGGCCATCTCGTCCGGCTTCGTTTCGCGCTTCGCTTCGGTTACTTGTGCCAGGTAGGACTGCACGCGCAGTGTCCGGTCGAGATACGGCGCCAGTTTTTGGCGCAGCCACTGCACTCGCCGTTCGCGCGCTTCCGCAAATCGACTGGACTGCCAGAACGTTAAAACCGTAACCAGGCGCGATTCCAGTTCGGACACTAATACCAGTGCCTGCAAGAATTCTTGATCGCTGCCAAAAGAGTTTTCCAGGATCGAGTCGATCGTTTCGCGGACTCTTTCCTCCTGCCCGGGCTTCACCACAAATTCCGCTCGCAGCGCTACAACCTGTTCGCGCCGCCTCGCCTTCGACTTTCTGGTTTTCTTGGAGTTTGAAACGAAGGCAGGTTCGGTCCCAAATTCCCCAACTACTGTTTCTCGCAACGCAGTTCTCCTCTACCTCGCCCCAAAAAAAAGGGAGGCGGATCGGGATTGGCTCTCCCACTCAACCCCGGTCCGCCGCCTCAGGGGCACGCCAAGGAACGATCTCTCGTCCCGAGGGTGTAGGTTTCCGATCTTCAGGATTCCTATGGCCGTGTAGTGCGCCTCAGCCCACAACCGTTACAACTAATTTTTTTCCGCAAAACGAACGATTCATTGCCCACGCCCGAAGTCACGGCTATACTTCCCAGTCCTAAGAGCGCTCCGGTGGAACTCTATTTATTCGATGCCGACTACGTTCAGCGTCTCCGCGACGGCGATCCCGAAACGGAGGAGCACTTTGTCGGATACTTCCGCCAGCTTCTGCGCATCAAGCTGCGTGCCCGCTATCTCCCCGCTGACGTTATAGACGACGTTCAACAAGAAACCTTCATCCGTGTTTTCCGCGCTCTCCGAACTGAGAACGGCATTCGCCACCCGGAACGCATCGGTTCCTACGTCAATTCCGTTTGCAATTTCGTTCTGCAGGAGTTCTACCGTAAACAGGGCAGGACCCAACCGAGTGAAGACGCCGACGTCGACATCCCCGATAAGGTATTGAATTTAGAGAAGTTAGCGATCGCCGAAGAAGTCAACGAACGAGTCCGGGAAGCCATAAAATCATTGGTCCCGCGCGAGCGCGACCTGATTCGCCGCGTCTTCTTCGAGGAAATGGAAAAAGACGATGTCTGCACCGAACTTGGCGTCAGCCGGGACTACCTTCGCGTCTTGATGCATCGCGCTATTGAGCACCTCCGTGACGTGTTGGAAAATAAGGACTTACGCCCGAAGTCGCGTGAGCCAGTGAAGAAAAGAAAGTGAAACGATTTACCGCGTCCCTGCACTATACCTTCGGATGGGGAACATGGACCACACGGAAGCACTGCGGATGCAAGCTGTTGAAAAATATATACTTGGCGAACTCTCGCCCTTTCACCGCGCCCAATTTGAAGAGCACTACTTCGATTGCGCTGATTGTGCCCTCAATCTTCGTGCGGGCGTCGCTTTCGCCGCTGCGAGCCGCCTATATTTCGCCGAGTCCTCTGTTCCCGAAAAGGTCGCGCGCGCTCCACGTGCCGGCTGGTTTAATTGGCTCAAGCCTCTCGTCGCCGTCCCGGCGTTCGCAGCCCTGCTATTCGTGATTGGCTTTCAGAATCTGGTCACCATTCCGCACATTCGGCACTCCGGCGCTTCGGTCGATGCCCAAGCGGAAGCTCCTCCATCGTTCTCTCTCGTCGACTCCACCGTCCACGGCTCGTCTGGCTCCCGCGTCGCGGTTGCTCCCGGCCAGGCCTTCGACCTCTGGTTTGACGTCACCTCCGCCCCGCGCGATCCCGATTCCGTGTTTCTCGCATCCATTAGGAATTCCTCCGGTGCCAGCGTCGCCTCTCTCCGCATCTCCCAGGTTCGCGCGCAATCTCCGGTCATTTTTCACCTTCCCGCTGGCCTGCCGGAGGGCGAATACAAACTCGTGATTTCCGATCAGGCCGGCGGCTCCAGTTTCTCCGCCGGTGAATTGCCCTTTAAGGTTGCATTTAGCAAGTAAGTTCTGGCAGCATTACTCACTCTGGAATCATGTTCATGAGGTGCTAGCCAATGTCCCCGATGCCGGCCCGTGTCTTCCACTACCACGCGTGTGCGCATGCCTTCGGCGCAAATTTCACTCGCCCGTTTCATCATCAGATTGACGTCCAGGCTAAACATGTTCAACGTCCTCACCGCGGACCGCATCGTCTCCCGCCTTTATTCCAAGCACCAGGCCAACGCACGCGAAGGCGATATCACCTGGCTCGGCAGCAGAATTGATAATCTCCAGATCGGCGGAATTCCCATCCATCTGGAATTGAACCTTCCGCTCCTTAACATGATTCCCACTTTCGAAAAGGCCTATGATGCTTTTAAGGCTGGCGGCGACTTCCAAAGCGCTGCCAAGGATCCTTTTGGATTGAAGCGCGACCTTACCATTAAGGACATCAACGGAGTTTTTCTGTGCTCGATTTTCAAACAGATTACGGTCGAACACAAATCAGAGGACATCAAGCCGGTCGGCACCCATGGTCTCTATGTGCGCGGCTTTGGCACCGTCTTCTTCGGCGAACTGCTCATAAAGCACTCCGAGAAAACTCTCACCATGCTCCGCTTCAATCTGGGCTCCACCACCAGTGGCAGCGGTTCCGGCGGCGGATCAAGAACCAACGGCACTGGTTATCCCTGAGTTTTTTTGTACTGCCAACTGTCCTCCTGGTCGCTTTCGGATGCCGGAAGGCACCTCAAAAGTCCTCCGACGACTTATATTCCGAAATCCGGCTTGAATTTCAGCGCGGGGAACTCGACTCTGCTTTTCGGCACGTTACCAGTGCGGAAGCACAATTCGCTTCTCAGGACGAGGAGTGGTACTGGCGGTTTCATGTTTTGAGGGCCGAAGTCCTCCTCTGGCGGGGACTCGATGAGAAGGTCCTTAGCCTGCTTGCTGAGTCGCTGCCTTCGCGTTTCGCCGCCACGGATTTCGCGGCGCGTCGACAGGCTTGCAAGGCAATCGCGCATGGGCACTTGCATCAGTTCGAGCAAGCCCAGGCCGCTCTGGCCGACGCGGAACAATTGGCGAACACGAAGCAGCCTCAGCTCTTAGGTGAAGTGTTCCTTGCGAAAGGGAGCGTCGCCCTTGCGCGCGGAGCCCTTGGCGAGGCGCTTTCTTTCTTTCAGGTGGCGTGGAACCAAGCTCGGCTCTACAAGCAGCCATTTTTGGAGACGAATGCGGCCGGAAGCTTAGGCCGAACCTTGGTGTGGCTTGAGCATTATGACGCCGCGATCGATTGGTTCACGAACTCACTCCAGCTTTCGCAATCTCTCAACGCCCGCGCTTCCTCCGCAAAGACCTTGGGTAACATCGGTTGGAGCTATCGCGAAATGGGCGATCTCGAAAATGCCCTTAGTCAGTTTGCGCAAGCCGAGAGCGCCGCACACGGCGCAGGCCTGGTCGTTGACGAAGCACGCTGGCTGAGTTCCGTCGGTGACGTGTACTACGACCTGCATAACTATTCGGCCGCGCAGCTCAACTCTAGCGAGGCTCTGAAGTTAGCCGATTCCCTGCACGACAGCCCGTTCGTTGGGAAGCCCAGGCAGGCCTTGCGCAAACCCATGCCGCTCGAGGCAAGCTCATCCTGGCGGAACGCGAGTTTACCCAGGCGATCAATACCATCTCCGCGGCTCGCGATTCCATCCAGCACGAAGATTTCCGGCTGTCTTTCCTCTCCAGCGCCATCCGTTTTTACGATCAATATGTGAATTTTCTTCTGTCGCAGAACCGTCCACTCGATGCCCTTAAGATCGCCGACCTTAGTCGCGCGCAAACTCTCGAGCATGGCCTTTCGCCGTCAGCAAACGCCGACGCCGGCGGCAAGAGACCCGCCTTGCCAAAAAGTGCCTCGGCCTTCGCCATCCATCCTCAAGAAACAGCGCGGCGCCTCGGTGCAACTCTGCTTTTCTATCAACTCGGCCAGGAAGGTTCGCACCTCTGGGTCATTTCGCCGGAAAAGATCACCCTTCGAACGCTCCCAAGCGCGGGAGAGATAGAAGGCCTTGTCGGATCCTACCGTCGCTCGATCCTCGAAGATCCCCGCGATCTGCTCGAGTCGGTCAGTGCCAGCGGCAAAAAGCTTTACGAACTGCTGATTCAGCCCGTCGAGAACGCCATTCCGAAGGGTTCGCGGGTCATCGTCCTTCCCGACGGCCCTCTTCGCAGCCTCAATTTTGAGTCCCTTCCCGTTTACGGAGCCAATCCTCACTACTGGATCGAAGACGCCACGATCTCCGTCGCCAGCTCTCTTTCTCTCTTGTCGCACGTCAGCAATAGCCGCCGTCCCAAATCCCCGAACCTCCTGCTTTTTGGCGATCCCGATCCTCCCACCAACGAATTTCCGCGCCTTGGTGACGCTCGTGACGAAATTCACGCTGTCCAAAGCCATTTCGACGAAAAGAGCCCTACTTTATTTCTCAAGAAAGATGCCCGGGCCTCCGTCTATCTCTCCAGCGACCCCGGCAAATATTCCTACCTGCATTTCGCCACACACGGCATCGCCAGCGTCACAAAACCCCTCGAATCCGCCATCATCCTTACCCGGGAAGGCGATTCTTACAAACTTTACGCCCGCGATATTGTGCAGCATCGCCTCAACGCCTATCTCGTCTCCATTTCCGCCTGCGACGGTTCGGGGAAGCGTAACTTCGCCGGCGAGGGCCTCATCGGTCTCTCCTGGGCCTTTCTGCGCGCCGGAGCCCATAACGTCGTCGCCGGCCTCTGGGAAACCAGCACCGCTTCGACTCCGCCCATTTTCGACCGCCTCTATCAAGGCGTCACGCACGGCGAAGACCCAGCTACTGCTCTTCGCAATGCCAAGCTCGCGCTGGTTCATACCAAGGGCGCGTCCCGCCGCCCCTTCTACTGGGCCCCCTTCCAGCTCTACGTCGGTTCCTGACCGGCTTGCTACGGAGGCGGAAGCGTGGGGGACCATCTCGGTCCGTAACTGTGATTCATAGCTGTCCGTAAGCCTGCCAGTGTGGGAGACGATCTTCCGAGATGGCGCAGGGGTTCTCTCTGTGATCTCCTTGCTCTTCCGTGATCTCTGTGTTAAATCCTTCTCTCTGCGTCTCACTCCATCGGCAACCCGACATAATTCTCCGCCAGCGTCGTCATCCCCGCGCGCGAACTCGTCACGTAATCCAATTCCGCCATCTGCCGCCGCCGGTCAAACTCTCCGTCGCTCTCAAATCTGTGCAGCAGGGACGTCATCCACCACGAAAACCGCTGCACTTTCCAAACCCGCCGCAAACAAATCTCCGAATATCTCTCGATCAGTTCCCGGTTCCCGCTCGCGTAAAACGCCTTGAATCCCGCCGCCAGCACCCGCACGTCCGCCACTGCCAAATTCAGTCCCTTCGCGCCCGTCGGCGGCACAATGTGCGCTGAATCTCCCGCCAAAAACATTCGTCCATGCTGCATCGGCTCGACCACGAAACTCCGCATCCCCGTTACGCCCTTCTGAATCACTGGCCCTCGCGTCAGCGAAAAACCGTCGCACGTCGCAAATCGCAATTGCAATTCATCCCAAATTCGCGCGTCCGCCCACTCATTCAAATCCTCTTCCGGCTTGCACTGCAAATACAGCCGGCTAATCTTCGGCGAACGCATGCTCATCAGCGCAAAACCACGTTCGTGATTCGCGTAAATCAATTCATGCGAAGCCGGAGGCGCCTCCGCCAGAATTCCCAGCCACCCGAACGGATAATCTCTCTCGTACGTCTTCAATATTCCCGCCGGAATCGCCTCGCGGCAGATTCCATGAAACCCGTCACATCCCGCAATAAAATCGCACTCAAGTTCTTTCGCGGCTCCGTCTCTTTCGAATCGAATCAGCGGTTTCTCACTAGCCAGCCGCTCCACACCCACATTTCGCGCCTCAAAAATAATTTCTCCGCCTGCGTTCAACCGCGCCACAACCAAATCCTTGATCACTTCGTGCTGCGCGTAAATCATCACGCCCTTCCCGCCCGTCAAGTCCGCAAAATCGATGCGGTGCCCCAGTCCCCCAAATCGCAGCTCCACGCCGTAGTGCATCAATCCCTGCCGCATCATCCGCTCGCCCAAGCCAAGCTCGTTCAGCAGGTCCGCGGTCCCTTGTTCCAGCACACCTGCCCGCACTCGTTCTTCGACGTACTGTCGCGTCTGCGCTTCCAGCACGACGCACTCGACGCCCGCCCGCTGCAACAGATGCGCCAGTACTAGCCCCGCCGGCCCCGCCCCGATTATCCCAACCTGCGTTTTCATCGTTTTTTTGTTGCATATCCTTATTATGTATGATATAGTTATCCGTGAAAGGTCGCTTCCAATTCGCTAAGCCGTTTAGAATCTGCAGTTACGCAATCTGCGATTCTAACTTCTTTAGAATCTGCAGTTACAAAACAAACGACTTAAAGTCCTTTAGAATCTGCAGTTACAAAAAAAGGGGGTATATACCCCTCCCCTCGCCGGCCCTCCCCGACAATGTTATCCTCTTTCCTTCAACTCCGTTCCGTTTTGGCATTCTTCCAGGAGCAGCCGCATGAGTCGCGATAATCCTCCTCGCCTCGATATCGTTGACCGCCATGGCCACGCGATCGCCGCCTCGTCCCGCGCCATCGCCACCCTGGCTGGCCGTCCCCTCCAGCCCAATCGCGGCGCCTCGCTGAACCTCGATTGGGTCGAGAGTGTCCGCATAAATACCAGCGCCGTTGAACGCCGCGCCGCAACGCTCGGCACGCGGCGCACCGTCAAAAAAGATTGGCAGATCGCATGGCTCCTTCGCGCCATCTCTTGCATGGATCTCACGACGCTCAGCGGTGACGACACCGATGAGCGTGTTCGCCGTCTTTGTTCCAAAGCCCGTCAACCCATTCAGCACGACGTTGTTCAGAAACTCGGAATCGCGGAGCTGAATATCCAAGTCGGCGCAGTTTGTGTGTACCACATGTTTGTGGAAACCGCGCGCCGCGCGCTCGAAGGCACAAAAATAAATGTTGCCGCCGTCTCCACCGGTTTTCCCGCGGGACTCTCTCCCTTTGAAGATCGCGTTTCGGAAATTCGCCGCTCCGTCGCTGCGGGCGCGCAAGAAATCGATGTCGTCATTACGCGCGCGCACGTTTTCGGCGCTCAGTGGCAGAAACTGTACGACGAAATCGTTGCGTTCAAGGACGCGTGTGGGCCAGCGCACCTCAAAGTGATTCTCGGCACAGGCGATCTGCTCACGCTTCGCAACGTTGCGAAGGCATCTCTCGTCGCCATGATGGCGGGCGCCGACTTCATCAAGACTTCCACGGGAAAAGAAGCTGTAAACGCCACGTTGCCTGTCGGTCTCGTCATGACGCGCATGATTCGAGAATACGCGCAGGAAACTGGAACTGCCGTCGGTTTCAAACCTGCCGGTGGTATCAAGACTGCCAAACAGTCTCTGGAATGGCTTTCTCTGATGAAAGAAGAACTCGGTAACTCCTGGCTTGAGCCTCATCTCTTCCGCTTCGGCGCCAGCTCGATGCTTGGCGACATCGAACGTCAGCTCGAATTCCACGCCACCGGCCGTTATTCCGCGGAGTATCGCCACCCGATCGCGTGACACGGGAGGGCACGGCTTTAGCCGTGCCGAACGGAGCCGATTTTTTGGGGCTTCCGCCCCAGAGGGAATTGAAGGAACGAGCAAGACACGAGCCTCTTCGAAAAATACAAAAC
>WNFS01004925.1_pt1 | contig 12721 bp, 11 predicted proteins | sample 5400141 | NCBI WGS metagenome assembly WNFS01 (sample SAMN13153358, study PRJNA577476) | soil metagenome | isolation source: 60 cm saprolite under Madrone tree | place: USA:California | collected 2016-06-14
GTACTGTACTCTTCAACTGCGCTATCGCGGAGACAGATGAAGAGGCTCTGGCGAAAGCCGCGCCATTTTATCGTAATATTCCATCAGGACGCATCAGGGAGCAGGCGCTCGTTGGCACACCTGATGTGATTCGAAGGCGCCTGGCCGAGATAGAGCAGGCCGGGGCACAGGAAATCATTGTGTGGATGCCTGATGCGAAGGATTTGGAGCCGATCAAGCTGTTCGCACAGGAATGCCTGCAAAAATAGCATGTATACTGTCTACGCTAAAGACGTGTAGACAACCAGCCGCAAGGTCGTCTGCTTTTCGCTCGGAATCCAATCCCCCGCGCAGGTGAGTAGATTGAGATAGATTCCTCCACCATTCCCGAAAATATCTTGAATCGGGGCCGCCTGTGGCGCGTAGAAGGCCATGCGTGTTACACGGAAATGCAGTGTTTTCCCAGCGCCATTCACCACCAGCACTTCGTCGCCAACGCGCATATCGCTTAAGCGCCAGAATACCGCCCAGGATCCCCCCGGGCGGTCAAGATGTCCGTCAATTACCGCGCTCCCGCGCTCGCCCGGATGTGGACCCAGCTTGTACCAGCCTACATCATCCCATGGACTTTGCGTTGGTGTTGCCAGGTCACCATTAGCCTGAATACCTAACTGCTCGACGAGGGCATTGACACCTATAGTAGGGATGACCAATCGCACCGGATTCGCTGCCGCATCCGCCATGTGTACCGGTATAATCGTTGGCGTTGCTGCGTTGAGTGCAGATGGTGCACGTGGCTCCGCCTGCTCAGAGATGGAAGCCGGCAAAGAACCAAATACACCAAGGATGAGAACCAGGATCAAGCCAAGCAGGCGCAATGCCAGCCGCAGCCGCACCGTGTGCATAAGCAGCACACCTTTCCTACTTCACTCTTCCCAGGCGGCGAATAAAGACTCCACTTACAAGGAGTAGCAGTGCCACACCAGCCAGGGGCCATGCCCATGGAGCGAATGGCTGCACGCTGCCTGGTCGTGGTGACGCATTTGGATTGCTTCCCGTATTTGGTACACCGGGCAGCCCCTGCGCCTGCGAGGAAACAATCTGAATCTGCGGATTGCCACTATACAGCCCGACCGCGAAGATACTCGTCACCGTATTGGCGCCGAGCGTTGCCGAAACCGGGAGGGTCGTGCTAGACGCGGAAGAGCCCACATTAAATGTATACGCGCCCACCGGAAGCGTAATATACTCACTGGCCCCCTGGTAACTGACCCCATCCATAATCGTTTGTCCCTGCGAAGCCACATTAATGGACCCTCCATCGGGAGAAAGCTGGTACACGCGCAGTTTGGCCGTCCCGGGAGAGAGGAGGTTACTGTCAATAAAGACTTCCAGCGACAGGCCTGTTGCCTGTGTGCCAACAGCGGCTACGGTGTAGGCCGCACCCGGGCTGACCGATAATGTTTGTGAAATGACCGCCGCATTGATCCCTTTGCCGACCAGGGCGATCTGCACCTTGTGAGGGCCTGCCGGGACCGCAACGTAGCTCGTGACTGCCCCGAACTGGAAGCTACTTAGCAACTTCGCGCCATCCACAAATACATCTGCGGTTCCAACATCGGGTGAAGCGTGAATAACGCGTACAAAAGACGGGCTTGCAGCTGAGGCAGAATGGCTTTGCGCGCTAAAGAGCCCAGCAAAAGCGACGACACCAATGATACCGAGTCCCAGGAATAGATAACTGACGAAAGAGGCTAAAGTACGTTTCATTTTCACAGTTGCATCTCCTTCCACCAATGGTACTTTTTGTTCCGTATTAGGGGTAGATAAGATATTCTCAATAATTAAGAACGTATTACATAGTTAGAAGTAACTATAAATCATTCGTGCAATACTCTAATGTATTGTACCTCTTTTCTCCCCACACCGCGCACTTCTGGCGTGTAAGGGGTATCCGCAGCTGCGATCGCTGATCATCTAGAAGATGTAACTTGCCGCTTTCCGAAGAGAGTACAGTGTACCTGCCTCGGTAATATTTTACTACAAGTGAATACGGGAGTTGACTTTTTTCATGCTATTGAGTATTATTTAACAAGTCTCGACCAGGAAGCTCAACCCATCACGGAATAGTAGTTTCTCACATTTATGAGGTGCAGCGTGTTGCAAGAACAGACGATACTCCCTGTTGGGGCCACCATATCACATCCTGCTGGAGACCGCTATGTCATAGAACGGCTCCTTGGTAGAGGTGGGTTTGGTGCTGTTTATCTGGTCAGAGACCGGCACGTTAAGCAACGCTTATTTGCACTCAAAGAGGTGATTGATCCGAGCAGGCGAGACCACGAGCGCTTTATTTTTGAAGCAGAGGTGCTCAAGCGACTCAATCACAGGGCATTGCCCCATGTCTACTACGTGTTTGCCTATGAAAAACTCAAACGGGTCTATATGCTCATGGATTACATCGAAGGACAAGACCTGGAAGCCTTGCTGCATGAGCAACCTGGACAGCGTTTTTCGTTACCCCTGGTTCTGGCCTTGATGACACCTATCGTCGATGCGCTGATCTATCTGCACAATCAAAATCCACCGATCGTACATAGAGACATCAAACCTGCAAACATTATCATGCAAACCAAAAGCGGTGAAGCTGTCCTGGTTGATTTCGGCCTTGCTAAAGAGTACGTCATAGATAACACCACGAATGTTATTCGCCATGGCTCACCTGGCTATGCAGCGCCCGAACAGTATGGAAGCGGCACCAATCCTCGCACGGATATCTACGGGCTTGGAGCAACGCTCTACACCCTGTTAACCGGCACTATCCCCGCCGATGCAATCACCCGGGTCACAGGGAGCAAAAGAATCGATCCTCTCACGCCTGCAAACCTGGTCGCACCGGATGTGCCATGGACAGTCTCTATGGTTATTGAGCGGGCGATGAGCATCAGCATTGAAGATCGCTTCGCCACTGTTGAGGAGTTCTGGCACGAGCTGACCAACCCTGCTCCAAAGCAGCAGACGCAGACACCTACTCCACAGTCATTCAATAAAGCAGAGGGTGAACTGGCGCATACACCTCGTCCACAGTCAATCGATACACCTCTACCGCTGACTATTCCTGAGCAGGAGCTTGAACGTATAACAACGATTGCAGCTGAACCTCTACAACAGCAGCCCCCTGCTCCCCGTTCGAGAAAAAGGAGTGTACTCCTGACCATCTCCCTTGCACTCCTGCTCGCTCTAGTCATTGGAACAGGACTCTTGCTATTTGTTTCGCGACATGGCAGTCCTCCTTCCACTACGCAGAGAGTCACTCCTGCCCTGACATCCTCTACTCCTCGATCGAGTGCTACTGCCCCCCCCACACCTACGCCAGTGGGCCCTGTGTATCCAGTTATCAATGCCTCATATGCCGGTACGGTTGTTGACCTTCTCAACCCCCAACATCCCCAAAAAACAGCCCTGTTCCTCACGAATATTCAACAAAACGGGGGGAGCATCTCCGGTAATTTCCAGGGCTTGGGGATGACTGGCACTTTCAAAGGCACTGTCACTACTCATGGACACGTGAACTTCACGGTCTCCGTGAACTGGGCAGGTGTATCAACCCTTTGGTTCGATGGGGACATCAAAATAGGCGGGGATTTGGCGGGGGACTTTCAGGCCCTTAACCAGGAGGGACACCCCACTGGCGAAGGTGGCATTTGGAATGCTTCTCCTACCTCCTAGTGAATCAATCGGCTGCGTGGTCGCCGGCAAAACAGCATTAGACCTTTATTTCTGCAACAGGCTCGTTCATACCCTCGCGCATCCAGGCGAAGGCAATATTCGGGCTGCTATGAGCAATGCCGATTTGCCCCTGGCGATCCAGCAGGATCAGACCCCCAACACCCTGAATACGCTGCCAGAGCAGATCGATAGCATAGCTAGCCGCTTCTGGTGCGCTGTGGCCCGCGCCAATATAGCTCACCGCACGGTGTAAAAGCATCAACCTCACGAAATCTTCGCCATGCCCGGTAGATGAGCCTGCGCCGTGTTCATCCGCGTAAAAACCACAGCCGACGAGAGGAGAGTCGCCGACACGCCCCCGGTGCTTGTACGGCAAGCCACTGGTAGAAGTAGCGCTGGCCAACTTCCCCTCAGCGTCGATGGCGACAGCTCCAACGGTGTCGCTGCGTCTACCGGCGAGCAGATGACCTTGCTCGTCGTACATCCCTTTATAGCCCGCACGCCAGGCTTCCAGTTGATCGCCTGTCAGCAGGTCGAAGAGCCTGCACTGTGCTATGCCGTGCTCAGCAGCGAAATGGACGGCGCCTTCGCCTTGCAGGAAGACGTGCGGGCTTGCCATGACGCGGCGAGCCAGGGTAATGGGATTGCGAATGAGCGGCACATCGGCAACGGCGCCAACGCCGAGGGTCGAACCATCCATGATGCCAGCATCCAGGGTAATTTCACCATCGATACTGAGACTCGCGCCAAAACCCGCTTCAAAGTGTGGATCATCTTCCAGAACACGCACTGCCGCCTCTACAGCATCGAGCGCACTTCCACCATTCGTCAGTATCTTCCAACCGGCCAGCGCTGCAACCCGGCAGCCGGCCCGATTCTCCTCGTACAGATGGGGGGATATGGTTCCCGCGCCACCATGAACAATAATAGCAATAGGCATAGGAGTGCTCCTCGCAAGGTTTGCCGGCATTGTATCACAAAACTGTTGTTCTTGATCTTCTCCAGGCTAGCTGCTATACTACGCCAGTAACCCGAATCAGCAGTTCTTTCCCTCTTTCATAACCTGAACGATGCACCTACTTTTTCGATTGCAGATAGGAGAAGGCCTATGAATGCTCAAGATGTTGTGCGACAAGCACACGAGGCTAATCTTCGCCTTGTGCGATTCTTGTATTGCGATAACGGTGGCATTATCCGTGGTAAGGCTACTCACGCCAGTAAACTCTCTACGCGCATAAACGAGGGGATCGGTCAGACACTGGCGATGCAGGCGTTCACTGGAGTTGAGTTGCTTGCCCCGGTCGAGGGTATGGGGCCGGTTGGGGAATTCCGCCTTATACCCGATCCGAATACCTTCGTTGTACTACCCTACGTGCCGGGCAGCGGCAGCATGATGTGCGACATGATTCTCACGAATGGCAAGCCCTGGGAAGCATGCCCGCGTACCTTCCTCAAACGCATGGTTGCGCGATTGGCCGAACATGGCATGCGTGCCGAGGCAGCCATAGAGCACGAATTTTATCTTGCGCGTGAAGAGAACGGCAAATACGTACCCGCAGATCGCAGCCTCTGTTACAGCAGTATTGGCCTGGACGACGAGGCTGAAATCATAGACGCGGTCCTGGAAGCGCTGGAGTCCCAGGGCATCTCCGTCGAACTCTTCCACACCGAACTTGGCCCCGCGCAACAAGAACTGTCGGTACACCATGCCGACGTGCTGAAAGCTGCTGATAACGTCTGCCTCGTGCGCGAAACAGTGCGGGGGGTGGCACGCACCTTTGATGTACTCGCATCTTTTGCCCCCAAGCCTTTCCTCGACCAGGCGGGTAGTGGCGCGCACATTCACCTGAGCCTGTGGGGAAATAGCGGGAACGAAAAGGCTGGTAAAAACTTGTTCTACGATGCCACTCAACGTGGTGGGCTAAGTCAGCCTGGCAAATATTTCATCGGTGGTGTACTGCACCATATCCGCGCACTGGTAGCAATTACCTGCGGCAGTCCGAACTCCTATCGCCGGTTGCTCCCACATTTCTGGAGTTCGGCCTATGGAGCCTATGGCTTCGACAATCGCGAGGGAGCGATACGTATCCCCTCAATGTTCTGGGGGCGCGAGTCCGAATCGATCAACCTGGAGCTAAAACCCTCCGATCATAGCGGCAACCCCTACCTTGCGCTGGGCGCACTGCTCGCGGCTGGTTTGGACGGCGTTCAGAAGAGCATAGATCCAGGCGAGCCACAGGAGGTTGACCCGGGTAACTACAGTGACGAGGAACGTGAGCGACGCGGCATCCGGCTCCTGCCCACCTCTCTTGACGAGGCATTGGATGAATTAGAACGCGACGAGGTATTGAAAGAAGCCCTCGGCCCCCTGCTGGCTACTTCCTACATCGCAGTTAAACGCAACGAAGCAGCTTTCTTCAGGGATAAAACTCCCGAAGAGGAGGCAAATCAACACTTCTACAAGTATTAGCGCAGGCTACTAGATAACCGCAGCAGTGTCGTCACACTGCTGCGAACGACTGTTCGCTACTGTAATTATTTGTCGTACCCGGCTATGAGCTTTGCTTGATGGACTGTGCCTTCTGCTTTGTTGTGTCTGCAATATCCTGACCGGTCTGCTTCACATCAGAGGTTGCCCTCTGAGCAAGGTCCCCTAGCGTACTGCCAGTTTCCTTCATCTTTGATGCAGCCTGCTGGGCGTAGTCTTTCAAGTTGCCAGTCGTCTGTGAGACACGTTCAGTCATCTGCTTTACATACTGGTTGAGTTGCTCATTTTCCGGCAGGTATCCGCGCAGTTCTGCTGCGCGCTCAGCCAGGAGGCGACGCATCTCTTCGCCTTTCACCGGCGCTATCAGCAGGCCGATACCAATACCAACGAATATGCCCCTTACAAAAGGTCTCATGTGCAAATTTCCTTTCTTCTCTGGTCAGCGCGTCGTCTCACCTTTCAAAAGGGAAAAATACCCGCGCTTTAGTTGTATCCTTTACGGAAGCTCATTATTGATACGTTTCACCCTGGGTGTTAGTTTCACTTATGGCGAGGGACGCCAGCATCTCCACAAAGGACGCATAGGCCATATAGGGACCCACCGGCGGAATCTCTTGCGCCAGTTCTGCTAACCGGGAAGGCGGGAATCCCTGCTGCGATAACCTCTCGAGCCATAGGCGAGCCTGTTGAACTCGACGCCTATCCGCGTCACTGACGGGTTGATCCCAATGACCGCGCCCGTAGTTGTAGCGCCTGAGCAGATCAGGATCACGCAGGTAGGCGCGTGCCAGGGGTACTAACGCTCTATGTATGGCTTCTTCGCCAACAGCTGGACACAGATACGCATCCAGCGCTGCTTCATCAATAGATTGAGCGTGCTTCATCGCATGTAGCAAAGCCATTCGTGCATCCAATGCTGAGCGAGCAGGATGAAGCAGCTTGCCGTCCTGGCTCAGACGCACATCCTGTAACTGGCCGCTCAGTGTTGCGCCAAACCCGGCACGACCAACCCAACCTTCGAGAGCCGGAGTCCATCCTTTGCCTGCCTGCCACTCTTGCACCATCTCACGAGTGACCGCCCAGCGTAACCAGGCGTGCGGCGCTAGAGCCAGTGGGTCAAGAAACATCACTTCGTGTGCCGCAACAATGATTGCCTCGATGAAGGCTTCTTGCTTTTCGCGCCGGTTGCTGCCAATAATCCATGTATCCTGGATGCTTGCTTTGCGATAGGCAGCGTGCCGGAGTCGCCATTCCTCAACATCAAGAGGCGCACACTGAAACTCTATGGCGCAGCGCCGCCCATCGGTCTGAGTCACCAAAATATCTGCAATACGACTCGGTTCAGGTAAACGTTCTTCAAGAGAGATACTGGCCTGGGGAAATTGCTTGCGCAGCCACTGGGCGAGCACCATCTTCCCGCGCATGTGTCGCACCGATTCAGACTCGGTACTCCAGGCGCACTCGCCTCGCTGGTGGGCAAAGTGCAGCTGGGTACGTCTTTCCGGTCCGCCGCGCACATGCACTGCTCCACGGCAGTTAGGGCAGCGCAGGGCATGCTCTTGTGACCAGCGCTGCAGGTGTTCTAAGGGCGTCTCTCCGGCAACCACCGGACGACCATCGGGGCCATAGGCTACAAGCATTCAACTATCCCGAATCTATTCCTCTGCCTGTTCAAAGTTTCAATGTCCCAGAATCAGCCACGCTATAAGGGCCGCGACTGCAATCCAGCCGCCAACAACCACTCCTAACGCCGCGACTTCCAACCAGGGACGACGCTCGATGTGGTAGCTGAGCAGAGGTAGAGCGGCAACTACCAGCCCTTCAACAGAATAGGCGATATGGAGTCACTGACAGAGTAGCACATAGACCGGTGTATGGCCTACTGCTGCGTTCCTCATTGGCGCTAATATAAAAAGGACTCACCATTCCTCTCTGTGGCTAGAAGCCAAAGGTCTCCTGGCTCGGTTTGATGAGGGATATCTGGCGTCGTGCGTTTCGCCATTTTCACTCTCTGTTTCGTTCCCCTGTTCCCCGCAGACCGACCACACCATCCTCCACTCCTCCGGGCAAAGGCACTTCGTAGTCTGGTACCAGCGGGAGCCGCACCGTAAAGGTCGTCCCCCGTCCTTCGGACGACGCCACGCTGATTTGCCCCCCATGGCACGTCACGACCTCTTTGGCAATATAGAGCCCCAGCCCCAGGCCTGTATTCGTCCTGGGTCCCTGGTGCTTCACCTGGTAGTACCGAGAGAAGAGCTGCGGCAGATCGGCTTCCGCAATCCCCGGTCCAGCATCCTGGACCGCGAGTTCCGCTTCCTGCCCCACACGCTGTGCGCGCACGGCAATCTGAGGACTCTGTGGGGCGTAGGTGATAGCATTGGTCAGGAGATTCAGGAGCACCTGCCCTAGGCGCACGGCATCGCCCTGGAGCCAGAACGGCCCACCCGTCACCTCCAGGCTGATGTGTTGCTGGGTCAACCTCTGCGCCGTCTCGACCACCGCGGCCACGAGCGGCTCCAATTGAAGCGGCTCTAGTTGGATCTGGAACGTGCCGTACCGCAGCCGACCCACATCCAGGAGATCGGTAATCAAGCGTTCCAGGCACCTCACCTGGATCTTCATTTGCTCGATGTCCTTGCGCAGGGGATCCGCTGCTGGCTGATCCTTGAGCTGCTTGCGCAGCAGGCCGAGGTAGAGGTTGAGGGCCGTGAGTGGGGTGCGCAGTTCATGCCCGGCCAGGGCGATAAACTCGTCTTGGAGCCGGTACACGCTCCGCTCCGTGATGTCGCGCAGCACGATGACTCCACCCGCGAGGCGACCCTCCTCGTCCTGCAGCGGTCCGCCCGTGGCTTCAAAGAAGCGGCGGGTCTCCGCGGTGGGCAGGGTGAATTCCAGGGTGAAAGCCTCCCCGCGCGCAGCGCGCTGCTGGGGGGTGGCCTCGGGTGGAAGCGGATGCCCTTCTTCATCCTGAGCGGCCACCGTGGCCTCGTGGGAGCCAAAGCTCTGCGCATACGCCTGATTGGTTAACACTGGCTGCGCCTGCTCGTTCACGACCAGCACCGCATCCTGCATACTCTGGAGGACCCCCGCCAGCCGCGCCTGCTCCTGCTGGGAAGTGTGCGCCAACTTCCGCAGTTCCAGACCGCGGGCCTGCAAATCCTCATTGGTGGTGTGCAGTTCCTCGACCGCAGCCTGTAACTCCTCGTTGAGCGTCTCCATCTCTTCATTGCTCGCCTGGAGCTCCTCGTTGAGGGTTTCCACCTCCTCTACGGACGCCTGGGCCTCCTCCATGTTCACCACCAGCTCTTCATTGGTGGTTTGAAGCTCTTCACTGGTGCTGGTGAGTTCCTGGTTCGCTTCCAGGAGGCGACGATTGGTTTCCACCAACCCTCTGATGAGTTCCTCCCGTCGCTGTTTCTCGGCGTCAGCCTCGCCTTGGATCTGCTCCAGCTCCTTGCTGGTCCGCTGGACCTCCTGCTGGAGCGTCTGCCGTTCCTCCACGAGGGCGGTGATCTCCTGTACCAGAACGATGGCCGTCTCTACCGGTCCAGGCGCCCCCTCCCCCTGTTGGGGCAGGATGGTGAGCTGGAACGTATGGGGCTGGGTCGGATCCACTTGCTCAATGGTCATCTCCGCCAGGGTGGTGGTCACGTCCTCGCGAAAGGCCGCATCAATGGCCCTCCGCAAGAGCGTCGATGGGACTCCCCCGGCCAGGTGCACCAGATCCTCTCCCAGGGCCATGTTGTGAATGGAGAAGAAGCGCCGCGCCGCCGGGTTGATCGCCTGGATGTCATAGTGCCGGTCGACTATCGCCACGCCGACCGGAAGGATGTGCAGCGCCTGTTCCTGTAACGTCCGCGCGCCTGGCCGCTCTTTTGCTTCCCTGCGGGCAGGTGCGCCCGGGGGTGCCGCCCTGGGGAGCGTGAAGTGCTGAAGAGGGGCTGCCAGCGGAGTGGCTCCCTGGGTCACCGGCAAGGTCAGGCGCTCGCCATGCCGCAGGTAGATTCTGGCAGGCAAAGAGTTGGAGCGCCTGCTCTTGTAGTTCAGGGGCAAAGTAGATCAACACATTGCGACAGAGCACCAGGTCCAGGTGAGGAAACGGCGCCCGCTGGCTCAAATCGTGCTCGCCGAAGATCAGCAGGGAGCGCAGGCTTTTTTTGACAGTGTAGTGGTCCTCGTCACGGGTGAAGTAATGGGTGATCAGGTCTTCTGGCATCTCCGCGAACGCCGAGACCGCATAGATCCCGCGTCGCGCAAAGGCAATGGCCTCGGGATCGGCATCGGTGGCAAAAATCCGCACCTGAAACTGCTCCAGTTCGCTCCCCAACGCCTCGGCCACCAGTATCGCGAGTGAGTACGCCTCTTCGCCGCTGGCGCAGCCTGCCGACCAGCAGCGCAGCGCGCGTTCGTGGGAGCGGGCGTAGGGGAGCAGGTTCGTCAGCACCTGCTCGCGCAGGGCGCTGAACACCTCGGGATCACGGAAGAACTCGGTGACGTTGATCAGGAAGCGCTGGACCAGGAGCCGGTACTCTTCCGGATGGGCGCGCGCATAGGCGAAGTAGTCCGCCAGCTGCTCGCAGTTGGTCGCCACCATGCGCTGTTGCAGCCGTCGCAGAATGGTCGGTTTCTTGTATTGGGTAAAATCCAGCCCCGACTGGGCGCGCAGGTCCAGTAAAAAGGCATCCAGCGTGTGCTGTTCTTCCGATTGGGCCAGGACCGCCACGCCGGCCAGCAGCTGGGAGAGGAGGGGGCCCATGCGCTCGGGTGGAGCAACAATATCGACCGTGGTGGGTGCCAGGGCCAACGGCATCCCCGGAAAGGCAGCGGTGCTGGGGTCTTGAATGACCACGGTGCCCCCACCCTTCTTGACCAGCCGTGCGCCTGCCGCGCCATCGGAGCCCGTGCCGCTCAAAATCACGGCGATGAGCTTCTCCCTGTACACCGCCGCCGCACTGCTCAAGGCCAGATCGATGGAGGGTTTGGACCGTCCTGGGCCCTCCTCGGTGGGTTCAATGGCTCCCTGGGTAATCAGGAGGTGGCAATTAGGGGGCGCCAGGTAGATGGTTCCTGGAGAGAGCGGCTCGCGTGCGGTGACAGAGTGGATCGGCAGCACCGTATGACGCGCCAGAATCTCCCCCAGGTGGCTGGGACGGAGGGGGTCCAGGTGTTGTGCAATCACCAGCGGAGCCGGAAAGTCTGCGGGCAGGGTCGCAACCAGGGTGGAGAGGACTTCGATCCCACCGGCGGACGACCCCAGAACGACCAGATGCGCAAAAGAGTCAGTGGGTAACATACGAGAACGGTCCTCCTTCTACATTATGGGGGCAGAGCCCCACGCGACAAACAGACGCGGAATCATCTGAAAGCGTGTCCGGCGCTCCACAGAGGGTGTTTCTTCATAACGGTAAGGTAACCCGGCAAGAGAAAACAGAGACCGTTCCTACCGCATGCTGCTGTGCATCAAGCACGGGTGAGCAGTGAATGGTGACGTAGACCTTCTGCCCGGAGGGAACCTGTAGCACAATGATTGCTTCCTGTGTACCGGATGCTGCCTCGTCATCGATGAGGAGGCTCATGAGCCATGACTCGAGTGAGATTGCCCGTTGTTGCTCGTCACCCATTTCATAATGCTGAAGAAACTGCTGATAGGATGTTCCTCTCCAAAGGGGTTCAGAAGTCACTTCAAAGAGCTTGAGGGCCGCGGCATTGATGCGTACAATGTTCCCTGCATGATCACAAGCAATGACGCCATGCGGCAATGCCTCACAGATCGATTCGAAGAAGGGATCGGGCGACATGATCCCCTCGCATGTTTCTTGCTGCTCCATCGCCTTTCCTCCAGATTGATCTGCATCGTCACACTCAGCAGTACGGCTCATGCCTTCTTGCTGCAAGAGCGATTGCTAGCCCACACTCGTGCGGGTACTCCCACGATTGGCGTGACAGAGTACCCCGGCCTGCAGGCGGCGGCGAGCTATTGCCAGGTGAAGCGCCTGGACAACCAGCGTCGCATCCTGGATAGCGGCCATAGATCATCCTACTCCCATACACGAAAATAGGTCAAGCACCACCGCTGTCCAGATGGAGGTGTGATTTTACCTCATTGAGGCAGGATCTCTGAAGCCTATCCTGGCAGCGCCTCACGCTCACTAGTCGAGTGGGGTGACGACATTTTTGGCGACCAGCATCCAGGCTCCGCCGTTCTTCTCCTTCGGCAGAAGTGGAAAAAGGAGCAGTGCAGGCGAGACGAAGCAGGAAAAAGGCGCTCCGCTCCCTATCGAGGGGTTCCGGGAGCAGTCAGGCACAAACCAACATTGAGAACTGGCTGCGTGGTATCAGCAATGAAAGGTGCTCGAGGCGCTTGCACAAACAAGGGGAGGATGAATTGAACTGCTGGACAATCGCCGCAAGCAGAGCGTTATGCACTTCCTGCGCCAGTTGAGGCAGCCGGATCGCATACACACCGTGGTCATCGATTTATGGCATCCGTACCGCGAAGCCGCTCAGCTGATCCTGCCCGGTGCT